>VFQN01000254.1_pt1 | contig 107272 bp, 111 predicted proteins | sample 3512371 | NCBI WGS metagenome assembly VFQN01 (sample SAMN10412370, study PRJNA504923) | tailings metagenome | isolation source: Replicate 2 from Balatoc abandoned mine | place: Philippines: Itogon, Benguet | collected 2017-08-28 | reverse complement strand
GACACACGCCTGGCGACATGATGGTCTGGCTGCCCGCGCAAGGCGCGCTGTTTGCGGGGGACATCATCTACGTGGACCGATTGCTCGCGGTGCTGCCGGTCAGCAACACCCGCCGGTGGCTGGCGGCGTTCGACGAGGTTGAACGCCTCGCGCCCAAGGTGCTGATCCCGGGCCATGGTCAGCCGGCGACGCTGTCGGTGGCGCGAGCGCAGACGCGCGACTACTTGAGCACATTGCGCGCCCACATGCGGCGGGCTGTGGACGACTTGCAGGACATCGGGGTGGCGATCCGCTCGTTTGACCTGGGGCCGTTCAAAGCACTGAACAATGCGGTGGAGCTGCATCCGGGCAATGCCAGTCGCGTGTACCTGGAGATAGAGAGGGAGTAACCCGACATGGCCTGGCCCCTCGCTACCTGCGGGAATGTGACGTTACCGTCTTGCCCGTAGAGTGACCTGATTGCCAGCAGCAGACTGGCTCCACAAGGAACTCCCGGCAATGATCTGACAACGACCGCTTGCCGGGGGATGCAGAACTTGAACGGTCGTAGCTGAATGTCGCACTTCAGTCTCAAGCTGTCGACCAATGACCCGCCCAGCCTTGACCCCGTTACCAGGAAGACCCCCACGCCCGTACCGCAGTGCTTCGCATGCGGCAAGGCTGTTCACTACGCAGGTATTGCGCGCTGAAAACGCTCGGCCAGGTTGCTCAGGCGCAGCACCGGTTCGTTGGCAAATACCAGGCGCACGTAGTCGCGCGTGTTCTCCAGGCCCCAGTTCTCCATGGACGTCGCCGCCACGCCTTCGGCCAGCAGGCGCCTGGACGCCTCCGCACCGGTGAGGCCATGCCTGGAGACATCGACCAGCAGTGACCACCCGCCCTTGGCAGCCACCACGTCGTATTTCGGCCGAAGCACCCGCACGATGTAGTCGTGGCGGGCCTGCCATTCCCGCGTGCATCGCTCGATGCCGTCGTCGGGCGCTTCGATGGCCCTGGCCACGGCTTGCTGGGCGATGCCCACGGTGCAGACCACATTGCCCAGCGCCGCGCGGCTCAAGGCCTCGGCGGCCGGCATGGGCGTGACAATCCAGCCCACGCGCCAGCCGATCATCCGGTACTCCTTGGACGCAGCGCCGACGGTGATCGTGCGTTCCTGCATCCCCGGAAAATGCAACGGGTTCAGGCGCGGTGCGCCGTCGAACAGGATGCGCTCCATGGCGCTGTCATAGATCATCCAGGCATTGGCCCGAACGCAGACAGCGCAGATGGCCTCCCACTCATGTCGGTTGAACGTGGCGCCCGTGGGCATGGACGGGCTCATCATCAGGAAGGCCTTGGTCCGCTCGGTGACCGCCCCGGCGATCGCCCCGGTTTCGAGCCGCCATTCGCCGTCGACCACCTTCATCGGGATGTACCGTGGTACACCACCGGCCAGCAGCACCCGGTTGATCAGACCCACGTAGGTCGGGCTGGTCATCACCACCTCGTCGCCGGGCTCAATGACAGCCAACAAGGCGTTCAGGACGCCGCTGAGGCCGCCGGCCGAAATGAAGCACTGGCTCTTCCAGTTGTAGGTGCCTGCCGGCAGGCCTCCGTTACGCTCCACGAGCGCTGTGGCCGCCCTTCGCAGGCTGTCGTGGCCGAAGAAGGGCAGGTAGCTGTTGGCGTCATCGTCCAGCACCTGCTCGCGGGTGGTGTCCAGCGCCACCTGTGGCGGCAGCAGGTCTGTATCCAGGTTCTCCAGGCGCAGCACGTCGGGGTTATTCAGGGTGTCGGCCACATCCCCCATCCGTTCGACTCCGATCGGCGTCATCAGCGCCGTCCGCTTGCCCACCACCGGTGTGTTCAACAATGTCACTTCTCACTCCTGTCGTGCACCGGAACTCGGGCTGATCTCCTGACAGCGCACCCTTTTAATATATTAAACTGAAGCTTCCATGTCAAAAACGGCCAACCCTGCCGCGCGCACCATCACGCTCACGCTGCAGCGTCGCATCGTCGACGGCACCTACCCGGGGGGCATGCCGATTCGCCAGGCCGAGGTGGCCACGGAGTTCGGCGTGAGCCACATTCCGGTTCGTGAAGCCCTCGCCTCCCTGGCACAAGGCGGGTTGGTGGACATCCAGCCCAACCGCGGCGCCGTGGTCACCACGCTCAGCGCGGATCAATGCCTGGAGCTCGCCGAGATGCGCGTGGCCCTGGAGTCCATTGCGCTCAAGCATTCGATGAAGCGACTGTCCGCGAAGGACCTGGTCGCGGCGCGGCAAGCCCTGGCCCGCGGTGCCAAGGCGGATTCACTGGAAGAGCGGTCGCAATGGAACTGGGCGTTCCACCGCTTGCTGCACGCGGGCGCCGCACGGCCTTTCCTGCTTTCGCAACTGGAGACGCTGTGGAAGCATGCAGACAGGTACCTGCACTACACGTGGAAGAACGCGCACTACGAGGCGCGGTCGGATTCAGAGCACGAGGAACTGCTCGCCGCAGTGGCAGCGAAGGACGAGCCTCTGGCACTGCGCCTGAACAAGCGACACATCCTTGGCGCCGCCACTGTTGCGATCGACCTGATCAAAGCGAACGAGGTTGCCGAGCAAGGCGGTGCCTGAGCACCGCAACAGTCCGCCGCCTGATGCCGGCTTTCCGGATCACTGACGGCCAGCACATCCTTGCGGCTTGAACGTGCGCTCCCTTGATGCCGGGTACTTGGCGAGCTTCTCCGCCGGGCGCACGGGCCTGCGCACCAACTCGCCACCGCAGTTCGGGCAGACGCCTTTCAGCTTCTAGTCTGCACAGCGCTCACAGAAGGTGCACTCGAACGAGCAGATGCGCGCGCGCGTCGACTCGGGCGGGAGATCAACATCGCAGCATTCGCAGGACGGCTTGAGCATCAGCATGACGGGTTCACCTTGCGTGTTTCGGGTTGATTCAGATACCGCCTGGGCACGCGCAAACGCACCACCACGCGGCAGATCGGGCCAGGCCCCGGTTCTGGCGACCGCAGACCTGACCCACCGCCTTACTGGATCACACCGACCGGAGCGCGTCCACCCTTTTCAAACGTCTGCAGCGTGATGGCGGCGTTCTGGAGGTCACCCTTGGCATCGAACCGGATGCGCGCTGTGATGCCCTGGTAGTCTGCCTTGGCCAACGCATCGACGTACTTGTCCGGCTCTGCCGAACCGGCACGCACCATGGCATCGGCCATCACCATCACGGCGTCGTAAACATAGGGCGCATAGAGCAGGATGTCTGCCTTGAACCGGTCATTGAACCGCTTCTGGAAGTCCGCCCCACCCTTCAGTTGTGAAAGCTGGATGCCTGCCTCGCCACAGTAGATGTTGCGATCGGGTCCGATTGTGGACACCTTGACCATCTCGGCCGTGCACAAGCCATCGCCACCCGCCAGCGGAGAGTTGATGCCCAGCTTGCGGATCTGGCGGTACAGGGGTGCCCCCTGCGAGTCCATGCCGCCGTAGAAGATCAAGTCGGGCTTGCGGGCGCGGATCGAGGTCAGGATGGCGGAGAACTCGGTGGCCTTGTCGTTCGTGTACTGCCGTGCCACCACGTTGCCACCGGCTGCCTTCAGCGCCTTCTCGAACTCATCGGCCACGCCCTGCCCGTAGGCCGTGCGGTCGTCGATGATGGCGACGTTCTTGAATTTCAGGGTGTCGTGAACGTACTTGGCGATGCCGGAGCCAATACTGCCGTCGTTGCCAATGGTGCGGAACACGTACTTGAACCCTTGCTGCGTGATCTTCGGATTCGTCGCCGACGGCGTGACCATGGGAATACCGGCGTCGTTGTAGACCTTGGAAGCCGGCAGCGTGGCGCCCGAGTTCAGATGCCCGATGACGCCGTTGATCTTCATGTCCACATACTTCTGCGCCACCGCTGTCGCCTGGCGCGGGTCTGCCGCATCGTCTTCGGGCATCAATTGCCAGCGGACTTTCTTGCCGCCGATCGTCACGCCTTTTGCGTTGAGGTCGTCGATCGCGAGCTGCGCGCCGCGTTCGCTGTCTTTGCCGTAGTGGGCCTGCGGGCCGGTCATGGGCGCTGCCATGCCGATACGGACCACAACTTCTTGCTGAGCACTTGCGCTGGTGGCAATGGCTCCAACACACGCACCGATCAGGAGCGAGGTCTTGAGTCGCAACATCTGAGTTTCTCCATGGTTGACGGCAACTGATTCGCCGGAAAACCAGTATCGAGAAACACAGCGTCGGCCTGCATTGAAACAACCGACACACAGGCGTCAATTCGCGACAAGCTGGATCGAAGGCATCAACGCCTGATGCCATCGAAACACCGCGCCACACGCGATCAGTCACGCGACTTGTCGCGTTTTGAAGCCTGGGCGTCGCTTCCTTCACGCGGCCACGGCTTCGCTGGCCGCAGAATTTTTGCGAACGCTCGCACGGCCTGCTCGCGCCTCCCGCGTCCACCCGTTCGTCCAGCACCCCTTCGTTCGGGGTCGGGCGAGTCTTGTTGTATCAACCCCGGCGCGATCCCATGACCGAGTTTCTTCAACAGATCATCAACGGCCTCATCGTCGGCAGCATCTACTCGTTGGTCGCTCTGGGCTACACGATGGTCTACGGCATCCTGCAGCTCATCAACTTCGCGCATGGCGACATCGTCATGGTGGGGGCCATGGCCGCGTTGCTTGCGGCCAAGGTGTTGATGACACTCTTCCCCGGATTGCCCGGCCCGCTGGTGCTCGCGCTTTCGGTGGTGGCGGCCGTGGTGGTTTGCGTTCCGCTGAGCCTGATCATCGAACGCGTGGCCTACCGACCGCTGCGCAACGCGCCACGCCTTGCGCCCCTGATCACCGCCATCGGTGTCTCGCTCACGCTGCAGACGATCGTCATGGTGTTCTTCGGTCGCAACTACCACGAGTTTCCCTCGCTGGTACCGCAGGAACCCATCGAATTCCACGGCCTCGTCATCAGCGTCACGCAGATCATCATCCTGGTGCTCTCGCTTGTCTGCATGGTCTGTCTGGCCTTGCTGATCGAGAAAACGCAGGTGGGCCGCATGATGCGCGCGACCTCGGAGAACCCCAAGGTGGCGGCGCTGCTCGGTATCGACACCAACAAGGTGGTGTTGCTGGCGTTCGGCATTGGCGCAGGCCTGGCGGGTTTGACCGGCGTCATGCTGGCGGCCAACTACTCGCTGGTGCACTTCTATATGGGCTTCATTCCGGGGCTCAAGGCGTTCACAGCCGCGGTGCTCGGCGGTATCGGCAACGTCTACGGCGCGATGTTCGGAGGTCTCATCCTCGGGCTGGTGGAAAGCCTCGGTGCGGGCTACATCGGCCCGCTGACCAACGACTTCCTGGGCAGCCACTACCAGGACATCTTCGCCTTCGTGGTGCTGATCGCGGTGCTGACCCTGAGGCCGACCGGCCTGATGGGTGAGCGGGTTGCCGACCGCGCCTGATTCCGAAACCCGACGTTCCCGGAGCGCGCCATGAGAGCCGTCAAGCCTGCCCATGTGATTCTTGTTCTTGCCCTGCTGATCCTTCCACCCATCATCGGAACCGGCGGTGGTGCCTGGGTGCGCATTCTGGATTTCGCCTTGCTCTACATCCTGTTGGCATTGGGCCTCAACATCGTTGTTGGGTTCACTGGCCTTCTGGACCTGGGCTTCATCGCCTTCTACGCCGTGGGCGCCTATCTGTATGCGTTGCTGGCGTCGCCGCATCTGGCAGAACAGTTCGCGTGGATCGCAGCCATCGCGCCCAACGGGCTGCATGTGCCGCTGTGGGCGAGCATTCCGCTGGCGGGGCTGGTGGCGGGGGTCTTCGGCATCCTGCTGGGCGCGCCCACGCTCAAGCTGCGGGGCGACTACCTCGCCATCGTCACCCTGGGATTTGGCGAGATCATCCGCATCTTCCTGAACAACCTCAACGCTCCGCTCAACATCACGAACGGCCCACAGGGCATCTCCCAGATCGACCCGATCTCCATCTTCGGGGTCTCGCTCGCTGGCGAGCGCGGCGTGGTCGACTTCTGGGGCATTGAGGTGAGTTCGGTCGTCGCGCACTACTACGTGCTGCTTGCGATCACGGCGGTGGCCATCCTCATCTGCTTTCGCCTGATCGATTCGCGCATCGGGCGCGCCTGGATGGCGATCCGGGAGGATGAGATCGCCGCCAAGGCCATGGGCATCAACACCCGCAACATGAAACTGCTGGCCTTCTCGGCGGGCGCGGTCTTCGGGGGTGTTTCGGGCAGCCTGTTTGCGGCTTTCCAGGGGTTCGTGAGCCCCGAGTCCTTCACCTTGTTCGAATCCATCGTCGTGCTCGCCATGGTGGTGCTGGGTGGCCTTGGCAATGTGTGGGGCGTAGTGATCGGCGCGGCCATGCTGGCAGCCATTCCCGAAGCCCTGCGCCTGGTCGTCATTCCGTTCCAGGAGGCCATCCTCGGCCCGGGCAACGCCGTGATCGACGCCGAGGTGGCCCGCCAACTGCTCTACGGCCTGGCCATGGTGGTCATCATGCTCTGGCGCCCCAGCGGTCTGGTGTCCAGCGTCGCACGGGCTTCACGCCGGGCTTCGGCCGCGCACGCCACGCAAGATGAACCGGTGCAACCGGAGCTCGTCACGCTCAACGCCAAAGCTGGCTGACGGGAGCCCGCTCGTGACACCATCGATCCACTCGCTTCTCGACGTCCGCGGCGTCAACAAACGCTTCGGCGGCCTGCAGGCCCTGTCTGATGTCGGCCTGAGCATCCAGGCGGGCCAGATCTACGGCCTGATCGGCCCCAACGGCGCCGGCAAGACCACCTTCTTCAACGTCATCACCGGCTTGTACCCGCCGGACAGCGGCAGCTTCACGCTGGACGGCAGGCCGTATTCCCCACGCTCGGTCCACCAGGTCACGGACGCCGGCATCGCGAGAACCTTCCAGAACATCCGCCTGTTCGGCTCGATGACGGCCCTGGAGAACGTGATGGTCGGGCGGCACATCCGTTCCCGAAGCTCGCTGATGCAAACCGTGCTGGCCACCCAAGCCTTCAAGGCAAGCGAGGCGGCAATCCGGAACAAGGCCCGCGCCCTCCTCGCCTACGTGGGTGTGGAGCACCTCGCCGACAAGGTGGCACGCACCCTCTCCTACGGCGATCAACGCCGCCTGGAGATCGCACGTGCGCTGGCCACGGAGCCCAAGCTGCTCGCGCTGGACGAGCCGGCTGCGGGCATGAATCCATCGGAGAAAGCCACGCTGCGCCGCCTGCTGGAGCAGATCCGCAACGACGGCATCTCCATCCTGCTGATCGAGCACGATGTGAAGCTCGTGATGGGCCTGTGCGACCAGATCACCGCACTCGACAGGGGGCGCGAGATCGTCTGTGGCTCACCGGAGCAGGTTCGCGCCCACCCCGAGTTCATTCAAGCCTACCTGGGCAAGGCCCATCTGGAGCCCACCGCATGAGCACCGCACTCGAGATCACGGACCTGTCGGTTTCCTATGACGGCGTGCGGGCGGTTCGCCGGGTATCGCTCGCCGCGCAGAGCGGCGAGATGGTCTGCCTCATCGGATCGAACGGTGCCGGCAAGACGTCCACCATGGGCGCCATCATGGGTGTGGTGCCCTCGACGACCCTGAGCATCAAACTGTTCGGTGAAGAGATCGGTCACCTCAAGCCGCACCAGCGCGTGCAGCAGGGCTTGTCGCTCGTGCCGGAGGGTCGAGGCATCCTGACACGCATGACGGTCCTGGAGAACCTGCAGATCGGCAGCTACCCCGCGCGCAGCACCCCGGTTCAGGTGCAGGCCGATATCGAACGCATGTTCACAACCTTCCCCCGCCTCGAGGAGCGCGCCCACCAACTGGCGGGCACGATGTCGGGCGGAGAGCAGCAGATGCTTGCGTTGGCCCGTGCCTTGATGTGTCACCCCCGGGTGCTGCTGCTGGACGAGCCGTCCATGGGTTTGTCGCCCATCATGGTGGACACGATCTTTCGGGTGGTCGAGCAGGTGCACAAGAGCGGTGTCACGGTGCTGCTGGTGGAGCAGAACGCAGCGCTGGCGCTCGACATCGCGGACAGGGGCTATGTGATGAGCAGCGGCACCATCACCCTGTTCGGTGACGCCAACGCGCTGGCGGCCGACCAGCGCGTGAAGGAAGCCTATCTCGGCGAGTGACCGCCCGCGCAACGTCGCAACTCTGAAAATTCGAGCAGCGGCAGGCTGCGCAATTCAAGCCGTTGCGCAGCGCAACATGGAGACTTGCTCGCATCTGACGGCGATTCCCCCCGGGATCGTCGCTTCAAGCATGTCGAGAAAGTAGGCATCCATGGATATCGGCCGCAGGCAGGCAACTGCCGTTGTGGTGACGCTGCCCGGTCACAGGCTGCTGGAGAAGGTCACCATCCTGGAGGCGCTGGGCGAAGCGATTCGAGCCGGCGTTGAACTTCACGTCCAGTGCCTGGACATGGACGATTCACCTATGGCGGGCCCGGCGCCCGCACTTCGAACACCGGGCATACCCACCGCCCTCTTCGTCTGCGCCGGCGAGCTCTGGTCGCTCGATGCGATCGACCCCCTGGAGGTGCAGGCCGCCCGCTATGTCAATGAGGCGTTGCTGGCCGGCTCGCTCGTGTGCGGGGTGGGCGGCGGTGTGCGCTTTCTGGCCACGCACGGCTTCCTGAACGGTCGCAAGGCCACGGTCAGCCAGTCGCTGCTGGCGGCACTGCGCTGTCAGTTCCCCATGACTGACTGGATCGCCTCGGAGGCCGTCCTGCGAGACGGCAACCTTCTGACCTGCGCGGGCATGCTGACTGCGGCAGACGCCGCACTCTCGGTGCTGGATGCACTCGGCCATCGCAGCGCGGTCTCACGCGTGACGAAGAACCTGCTGCGACTCGCCGAGGAGCCGTTGAACGAGCCTCGCGCGCGCACGCCACCCATACCAGCGGCGCATCCCGCGCTACAGCGCGTGGACGACCTCTTGAGCCGCAACCCCACTTTCCCGTGGACAACCTGCACCCTGGCCAACTCTGTCTATGTGAGCGAGCGGCATCTTCAGCGCCTGTTCCGTGAGGCGCTCGGCTGCGGGGTCTTCGACTACCTCCAGCGCAAGCGGCTGGCTCGCGCCGTCGACGTCCTGCAAAACCATCCCGTCATGTCGCTCCAGCGGGTGGCCGAGCTTTCGGGCTTCTCGTCCACGCAGCACCTGCGACGTGCCTGGCGCAAGCACTTCGGCGCTAACCCGTCGGTCTCGAAGGAGAACGCGCTTCACGGCGCTTTTCGTCGACTTGCGTCGAGCGATCGACCTGCCAGGAGCGCCCGAACGCCCTCGTCATCTGCCACGCGGCGCCAGCCTGCGCTGGCCACCAGCTAGATCCCCGCCATGTCCAGACCAGTGTCATGCTTATTCAATTGCCGCCGCCACGGAGACAGGACCCGACTCCTGCCCTGTCAGCTCGCGCCGCGACATTCGCTGCTGTTCACCGCGTTGGCACTCGCGCTGTCCGGGCCAGCCTGGACGCAAACCGAGACTGCGCCAGAGCCGGCATGCACACTGGTGGTCGATGTCGACACAGGCAAGCCGATTCACGTATCGGGCGATTGCGACAGGCGTCACAGCCCGGCATCGACCTTCAAGGTTCCACTGGCAGTCATGGGTTTCGATGCCGGCATCCTGGTCGATTCGATGAACCCGCTTTGGGAACTGCCCGAGGCGGTACCAGGCCAATTGGTGGGCGTTCGGCTCGGCACACCCACCAGCTGGCAGCAACACTCCCTTGTCTGGTACTCGCGCGAGCTGACACGGACGCTCGGGCGTGCCCGCCTGGAACAGTACGTTCTCAAGTTCGCCTATGGCAACAAGGATGCCTCCGCCGGCATCATCGGCCGGCCCGGAACGGACTCGGCGTGGATCGGCGGGTCGCTGGCCATATCGGCCCGCGAGCAGACCACGTACCTGCGCAAACTGGTGCGCGAGGAGCTCCCCGTGTCCGCCCGCGCCCAGCAGGCCGCGAAAGCCATCATCCCGCGGTTCCGGACCGACGCTGGCTGGGCCATCTCGGGCAAGACGGGATCGACCTGGACATACTCGCGCGCCTGGGTTGCAGACAAGAATGAGCCCATCGGGTGGTTTGTGGGCTGGGCATCCCTGGGAAACCGAAACCTCGTGTTCGCCAGGGTGAGCGTGGGACAACGTGCCTACGGCGTACCTATGGGCCTGCTGGTGCGCAAGCAATTTCTGGACGAGTTCGACGCACTGGTCGAAGGCAGGCCATAGCCCACAGGGTTACAAAGGAGCACGCATGCCGGAATTGCAGGCCATTGAACTGAAACCCTTCGTGCCCGCGAGCGACTTCGACCTGTCGCTGCGCTTTTACCAGGAGGTTGGCTTCACGGCCTCATCCGCCGGACAAGGCGTCGCCTACCTCAAGCTGCAGGGCTGTGCGTTCCTGCTGCAGGACTTCTACGAACCCGGCCTCGCTGACAACCTCATGCTTCACCTCCTCGTGCCCGACGTTGACGCTTGGCATCGGCACATGGCGAGAGACGCGCTGCAACGCTACTTCGGCGTGCGCGTCGGCGCCGTGACGCAGCAGCCCTGGGGAATGACCGAATTCGTGTTCTGGGATCCCTCGGGTGTGCTGTGGCGAGTCGGTCAGGCGACATGAACGAGCGCTACGGATGAGCGATGGCGAAGTCCGTCAACGACTCACCCTGCAGCGATCGAATCAGGTTGTCTGCTGCCCGCATCTCGATCGCCAGCCGCACGCGTTGCACCGCCGAACCAATGTGCGGCGTGAGCACCGTTCGTGGGTGGCGGACAAGCCCTGCGTTCACTTGGCGTGGACGATCGGGCAGCAGCCAGTCCTCCATTTCATAGACGTCGGCCGCATACGCGCCCAGGCGAGCGTCGTCAAGCGCGCGAACCACCGCCGCCTCGTCGACCACAGAGCCACGCCCGATGTTGACCAGGATCAGGCCCGGCCGGGCCCCGGCCAGTGCGGCGGCGTCGATGAGGTGACGCGTGGACGCAGTGAGTGGCGCAGCCAGCAGCAAGTAGTCGGACCGCGCCATGGCCTCCTCGATCTGAACGCGTCGCACGCGCGCATCGTCGCGCTGTGGGTCGACTCCCAGCAGTTCGGCGCAACCAAAACCCATGAGCCGATCCACGATGGCGCGCCCCACCGCACCCAATCCCACGACCGCCACCACCGAGCCATGTAGCCCGGTGCCGTACAGCGTGGGTCGCCAGCCCGCGTAGCCGGCGCGCACTGCGGCATCGCCCGGCAACACATGGCGCGCTGCGGCGATGGCCAGACCGACCGCAAGCTCTGCCGTGGGTTCGGTGAGCAGATCGGGCACGAAGCTCACGCTCACACCGGCCGCGGCACAGGCCGCGAGATCGAAGTTGTCGTAGCCCTTGAGTGCGCAGGCGATGGTGCGCAGGCGCGGTGCATTCAGCAGCGTTTCCTGGTCGACACGATCGGTCATGAAAGCCATCATGGCCTCCGCGTCGACCAGGTGCCGCTGACGCTCAGCATCGCTCCAGGGCTCGGGCCCGGGGTTCATCACCACCTCGCCGGCGGCCTGCAAGGTCTGCAGCACTTCGGCGTGTACGGGTTGGGTGACCACGATCTTCGGCATGTTGTTGTGTTCCCTCACTTGAGGCGCTTTCGCAGCGCCGAACCGATGCCATCCACCACCAGCACGCAGGCCAGGATGGACAACAGGATGGCCGACACCTCGTCGTACTTGACCAGGCGCAATGCGGCCATCAGCTCGAAGCCGATGCCACCAGCACCCACGATGCCCATCACGGCGGAGGCCCGGAAGTGGTATTCCCAGCGGTAGATGGTGATGTCGGCCAGTTGCGGCAGCACCTGCGGCAACACCGCGTGCGTGATCACCTGCAGGCGGCTGGCGCCAGCCGCGACGGCGGCCTCCAGCGGCTTGGGGTCGACGTGCTCAATCGCCTCGGCGTAGAACTTGGCCACCATGCCGGTGGAGTGCAGTGCCAGCGCCAGCACCCCGGGCAAGGCACCAAAGCCCACCGCCGCCACGAACAGGATGCCCAGGATGATCTCGGGCACCGAGCGAAATGCCGCCAGCACGGTGCGCGCCAACCGCCCCACCACCGCATTCGGCGCGGTGTTGGGCGCGGCCAGCAGCGCCAGCGGCAGCGACACCACGATGGTGAGTGCGGTGCCCGCGATCGACATCGCCAGCGTGTCGCGCAGCGGAATCACCCAATGCTCCCAGCGCGCGAAGTTTGGCGGCACCATCTCCGACGCAAGCTGCCGGATCGCGGGAGCGCCCTCCATGAAGCGCTGGGCGTCGAAGAAGCCGGTGACGTGCAGGGCCAACGCGCACACCAGCAGCACCGCGGCCACGCCGGCCAGGCGGCGAAGGCGGCGCTGGTGATCCAGCGCAACGATGGCGTCGAGCGCAAGCGATGTCATTGCATGCGTCCCAGGTCGAGCTTGAGCACGGTGGCGGTCTCGCGCAGGACGTCATACGCGGCGTCATCTGTGGCTGCGAAACCCTGCACGCGGAAGGCCTTGAGCACCTCGGCGTCCTTCATGTCGAGGAAGGCGGCGCGGATGGCCTGCTTGAGTTCGGGCTTGAGGTCGCCCTGCATCACGATCGGGTAGTTCGGGATCGGTGCCGACAGATCGAGCTGCACGATCTTGGACGCGTCCACCGTGCCACGCGCGATCAGGTTGTCCAGGATGGGCTTGGACAAGGCGCCGGCCGGCACCTGTCCGGCCTGCACGGCGCGTGCCACAGCGTCGTGCGTGCCCAGGTGCACCGGGCGGTAGTCCTTCTCGCCGTCGAGCTGGTACTTCTTGAGCAGGTGCGCGCGGGGTGCCAGGTGGCTCGAGGTGGAGGCCTGGTCTCCGAAGCCGAAGGGTTTGCCACGCACGTCGGCGAGCGTCTTCACCGGGCCGCCAGCGGTGGCGATCAACACCGACTGGTAGGTGGGCGATCCGCGCTCGACGCCGACCGCGAACGGTTCGATGGTGGGCGCCTTGGACTTCGCGAGCACGTAGGAGAACGGGCCGAAGTACGCCACCTCGATGCGTCCGAAGCGCATCGCTTCGATCATTGAGGAGTAGTCGGTGGTCACCGTGATCTCGACGTCTTTCTTCAGCGTCTGTTCGAGGTAACGCTTGAGCGGCTGTGCGTTCTGGATGATGCTGGCGGCGTTCTCGTCCGGCAGCAGTGCCACGCGCAGGCGCGACGGGTCCTTGCCCTGGGCCTGGGCCCACAGCGGCAGCAAGGCGGCAAACGAGGTCAGGGCGACCAGGCGCGAGAGTTGGCGGCGGTTCAACATGACAAAGACTCCTTCATCGGGTGAGGGGAACGGTTCAGGCGTGAACCAGGGTGGGCACCAGGGATTCGGTGGTGCTGGTTGCGGTCGCGGTGCCGGTGCGCGCGTAGAGCGACGACTCGACGTCTTTCGTGAGCTGCGCGGGCAAGCCCTCGAACACCACCTGGCCCTGGCGCATGCCGACGACGCGGTCGGCAAACAGGCGCGCCAGGTTCACCTGGTGCAGGCTCACGATGGCGGTGAGGCGATCCTTCTTGCAGATGTCGTGCAGCAGCGTGAGCACGCCCTGCGCGGTGGCCGGGTCCAGACTGGCCACGGGCTCGTCGGCCAGCAGCAGGTTCGGGCCTTGCACCAGCGCGCGCGCTATGCCCACGCGCTGCTGCTGCCCGCCAGACAGCGTGTCCGCGCGCGCGAGCGCCTTGTCCAGCAGGCCAACACGGTCGATCACCGCCAGCGCCTGCAGCTTGTCGGCCCGGCTCCAGGGCCACAGCGAGGCCAGCGATCCGCGGCTCGCAAGCTTGCCCATGAGCACGTTGGCCAGCACGGTCTGCCGCCCGATCAGGTGGTGCTGCTGGAACACCATCGCGCAGCGGCGCCGGTGCTCGCGCAGGTTGCGCGCCGACACCGCGCCACCGGGCAGACCGTGTACCTCGATCTGCCCGCCATCGGGCCGCACCAGCCCGTTGATGCTGCGCAGCAGGGTGGACTTTCCGGCACCCGAGGCGCCCAGCAGCACCAGGAACTCGCCACGCGCCACGGACAGATGGGTCGGCTGCAGGGCCCGGTGGCCGTCGCCATAGGTGACCGACACACCCTTCAGGTTCAGCTGGGTTTCACGCTTGCTCGTCTGCATGGTCACGCCCTCGTTGATTGGCATGTACCCAGTCTCCCGGCACGAGGTGTCACCTGTATGAAACTTTCATCCAGAAAAATGAGGGCATCCATTGGTGCCATCTATGTCTGGATTGAGTCTGCTCGCGGCCCTGAAGGCCTTCGATGCCACCGCGCGAGCGGGCAGCATGACGGCGGCCGCGCGGGCGATGGCGCTGCAGCAGCCCACGGTGTCCGCGCACATACAGCGGCTGGAAGGCGAATTCGGCGTGGAGCTGTTCCACCGCCGTGGTCGCCGACTTGAACTCACCGCCTTCGGGCGAACCCTGCTCGACCATACGCGCCGCACCTTCAGCGGCGAGGAAGACGCGCTGGCCCTGCTCACGGCTGCGCGCAACCACTACGCCGGGCGCCTGGTGGTGCACGCCATCGGGCCGTACAACGTGGTCCCGGTACTCAAGGCATTCGCCGCGCGCCATCCACAGGTCAACCTCGTGGTCGGCGTCGGCGACTCGCGCACCATCACCGGCAAGATCCTCGACTACCAGGGTGACATCGGTGTCGTGCTCAACCACGTCGAACACCCCGACCTGCACGGCATGCCTTTTCGCACTCAGCGGCTTGTGGTGTTCGCCCATAGGGACCACCCGCTCGTTCAGCAGTCAACCCTGACCTTGAAGGCGTTGGAGGGCCAACGCTTCGTGATTCGCGAGGAGGGCTCGACCACGCGACGCGTGTTCGAGAACGAATTGCGCGAGCGCGGTGTGCGGGTGCAGGTCGCGCTGGAGATGGGTAGCCGCGAGGCAGTGCGCGAGGCAGTTGCGCAGGGCCTGGGGCTGGGCGTGGTGGCCGAGACCGCCTACGTGCCGGACCCGAGGCTGGTGAAGCTGCGCGTCACCGACACCGAGATGGCCACCCACGTGGGCTTCATCTGCCGCCAGGAACGGCGCCACGCGCCGTTGATCTCGACATTCCTGTCCATTGCCGCTGAAGCAGGACAACTGATGGGTTAGCTCTGCACGGCTCAGAGGTCCCGTTGGGCGGTCGATACCGTGCAGATTCGTACTTGGCAAGGTTGGCGTTTTCACGTGTTGGTTCGGCATGCCGCATATACCAGCGGCAACCACCCTCCGCCCTTTGCAAACCATGCCGCACCCGGAACTCATCGCCTTTTTCGTCTTCGGATTCACCGCCGCGGTCACCCCCGGGCCGAGCAACATGTTGGTGATGACGGCTGGTGCACAGGCGGGCCTTGTGCGCGGCCTGTGGTGCCTGCTCGGTGTCGTCGCAGGCATGGCGCTCATGATGGCGGCGGCAGTCGCGGGTCTGGGCGGCATCATCGCCACTCACCCCATCCTCCTGGATGCGCTCAAGTGGCTCGGATCGGCCTTCCTGCTGTGGCTGGCCTGGAAGGTGGCCAATGCACCGGCCGTGCGACAAGACGATCAGAGCGAGGTCATCGGCTTCTGGAAATCGCTGGCGTTCCAGTGGGTGAACCCGAAATCCTGGGTGGTGAGTGCCAGCGCGGCCGCCAGCTACGGCAGCGCCCTGCCCGGCACGGTGGTCGATCGTGCGCTCGCCATATCACTGACATTCGCGGTCGCCGCCACGTTGGCCTGCGCCATCTGGATGTTCGGTGGTGTGGCGCTCAAGCGTTGGCTCGGGAAGGACCGCAATGCGCGGCTGTTCAACCGCAGCATGGGCGCCCTGCTGGCTTTGTCGACGGTCGCAATTCACCTGTAAGGTCGGGTGCGCCGCCATGCCACCCAGCGGTCCGACAACCGGCTACGGCCTGGGCCAGCGGTAGACCGCCTGTGCAGCGCGCGCTTGCGAATCTTCCGTGGTACCGGGCACCAGGCGGTAACTCGGCGCAAGGATCGGCTCCGTGCCCAGCACCTGCACGCAGATCACCGAATGGATGGGAAAGGCACCGCGCGTCATCTGCTGCAACGGAAACTCCAGCTCGCCAAAACGGGGATGGCCAGGCTCCACGACCACGGCTGCACCTTTGACCTTGAATCCCTTCTGGATCAGGACATCGACGAAGCTCACGCATACGTTCGGATGGGCCTTGATGTTGCGCACGCTCTGGGGTGAGGCGATGTTCGCGATCAGAAGTTCGCGCTCGCCGTGGCAACAGAAGATTTCCTTGGGCGATACGTTCGGCATGCCGTGGTCATCCACGGTGGCCAGCCAGCAAAGCACACTGCCCGCCCTCAGGCGCAAGAATTCGGCGGAGAAACCGGACACGTCGTGCGCGCCGGCGTGTGGGGAGCGGTCCGAAGTGTGGATCGAGTCCATGGGCGATGCGAGCCGTGGTCAAAGACGACAGTATCGCCATATGCATGCGGATTCGCCTCGAATTCCCGTGCGCGCGCGACCTGCACGGTTCAAGCCAGTACCACTGGGGTTGGATCGCTGGCATGCTCGTTTGCCGCTGCAAGGCAGTTGAGCAGCTCCCTGGTTCCCTTGTTCGCCTTGAGGCCCCTGTGCACCGCCACCACCTCGATGGACAGCAGTTCCTCCAGGTCCACGCAATTCAACAGCCCGCTGCCGTCCAGGCCGCGCAGGCAATCGGGCACCAGCGCAATGCCACTGCCCGTCGCTACCTGGGCAATCACGTCTTTCAAGCCGCCGGCCGACCGCATCATCGCGATCGGTACATCCGCGTCCAGCAATGCACGGGTGGTCACGTGGTGCAACACGGGCTCCACAACCCGATCCACCATCCAGAACACCTCTCCCCCCAGGTCCCGGAGGGACACCGGTCCACCGGAGCGCGTCGATGCATGACCGGCGCAGGCCAGCAGCATGATCCGGGACTCGCGCAGCCTGGCCACCCGGAACTGGATGTTCGGCAGTTTGCCCAGCATCACCGCCACCTGCACCTGCCCGTTCTCCAGCGCGATCGGTTGCGCACTGCTGGGCATCTCCACCAGCTTGACCTCGAAGCGGGCGTCGTTGCGGCGCAGCATGCGCGCCGCTTGCGGCACCGCCGGGTAGTCCGGCACCGCAAAGCTGGCGCACGCCAGATCGACGCGCCCGTGCAGGTGCGCCTGTTGAACCTGTATCTTGATCTTCTCAAAGCGGCGCAGGATGCCGCGGGCTTCGGGCAAGAGAATCTGCCCGGCCTCGGTCAGCTCCACTCCCTTCCAGGATCGGTGCATCAGCTGCACACCCATGCGCCGCTCCAGGTCCGACATCTGCAGGGTGAGGTTGGACTGGCAGACGTTGAGCACATGCGCCGCCCGGCTGAGTGAGCTTGCCTCGCAAACGACGACGAAGTGGTGCAACAGCTTGAAGCTGACGGCCTGGTTGTTGTAGGGCGATCGGATCCGCTCGGTCACTGAACTCTCCGCGCCGAATCGCAAGGACGCGGCACCTTCTGGTCATGGCTACCCGTGCTGGACGTTCTCGTCCGCGTTGTCGCTCGGGTGGCAGTGCAGGTGTACCGCGTTCGCCCTTTGGTCGTTCGCAAAGTCTTGGCCGATCAAGTCGTGCGTTTCATGGCTGCGAGCGTCCCGGCCAGGCGCCCTTCTGAGACCATCGCCACGTGACTGCATCGGGTTGATCACCCGATGTATGAGCGCAGCAGATGGCACCCGATGCACGGCCACCCTCGTGCAGGCCGCGGTGTTGACCCAGAACACAATTTTGGACGTCCACTCCATGATGAACGACATCGCGCGCGCCAAAGACGCGCTGGCCCACGAATGCAGGTTGCGCGAGGTCACCCTCGATGACAAGTACACCGCGCGCAGCGGAGCCGTCTACCTGAGTGGCATTCAGGCCCTGGTGCGGCTCCTGTTCGTGCAGAAGTGGCGCGACGAGGCCGCGGGCTTGAACACCGCAGGTTTCGTATCGGGCTATCGTGGGTCACCGATCGGCGGTCTCGACGAAACCCTCTGGAAGGCGTCGAAGCACCTGGAGGCCAACAAGATCAAGTTCCAGCCGGGCGTCAACGAAGACCTGGCATTGACCAGCGTGTGGGGCACACAGCACATCGACCAAGTGGGTCCCAGCCTTTACGACGGCGTGTTCAGCCTCTGGTATGCCAAGGGGCCTGGCGTGGACCGCTCGATCGACGTCCTGAAGCATGCGAACCATGCCGGCTCCAGCCCCAAGGGTGGCGTGCTGCTGGTAGCGGGCGATGACCATGGAGGCTACTCCTCGACGCTGCCACACCAGAGCGAGCACGTCTTCGCCGCCAGCATGGTGCCCGTGCTCTACCCCGCCAACGTGCATGAATTCATCGAGCTGGGCCTTCATGGATGGGCCATGTCACGCTACTCCGGCTGCTTTGTCGGCTTCAAGGCGATTGCCGACACGGTCGAATCCAGTGGTTCGGTGAGTGCCGATCCGTTCGCAACGAAGATCGTTCTGCCGCCCGATATCGAGATGCCACCTGGCGGCCTGCATTCCCGTCTGTGGACAGAGACGCTGGGCATCGTCGCGCGGGCGCAAGAAGCGCTGATGCACGACCACAAGATCTACGCGGCCCTGGCGTACTGCCGCGCCAACCAACTCAACCGCACCACGGTGCGCTCCGACCGTGACCGGTTGGGCATCGTCGCATCGGGGAAAGCCTACAGCGACGTGCTGGAGGCTCTTCAGGAACTGGGCCTCACCGAGGAACGCCTGAACCAGATAGGCGTTCGGCTGTTCAAGGTGGCCATGCCCTGGCCGCTGGAGCCCGACAGCATCCGCGAGTTCGCGGTCGGCCTGGAAGAGATCCTGGTCGTTGAAGAGAAGCGCCAACTGGTTGAGTACCAGCTCAAGGAGCAACTCTACAACTGGCGCGATGACGTTCGTCCCCGGGTGATCGGGAAGTTCGACGATCAGGGCGAATGGGTTCATCCGCGCGGGGAATGGTTGCTCACGCCCATGGCCGACTTCACTGTGGCCCAGGTGGCCACCGTCATCGCCTCGCGAATTCGTCGGTTTCACTCCAGCGAAGCGATCGATCGTCGGCTGGAGTTGATCCGCAGCAAGGAGGCTTTGCTCGGCCAGGCCAACAAGACCCCACCGCGGCCGGCCTACTACTGCTCGGGCTGCCCGCACAACACCTCCACCAAGGTGCCCGAAGGCTCCGTCGCCCTGGCTGGCATTGGTTGCCACATCATGGCCACCACGATCTACCCCGAGGGCAACAAGACCACGACCCACATGGGCGGCGAAGGTGCCACCTGGATCGGTCAGCACCACTTCTCCCAGGTCAAGCACGTGTTCGCCAACCTGGGTGATGGCACGTACTTCCATTCGGGCCTTCTGGCCATCCGCGCCGCGGTTGCCGCAAAAACGAACATCACCTACAAGATCCTCTACAACGATGCCGTGGCCATGACGGGGGGACAGCCGCACGACGGTGTGGTCACCGTGCCCATGATCGCGCAGCAGGTGCACGCCGAGGGTGTTCGACGCATCGCAGTGGTCAGTGAGGACGTGACCCGACACGCCAACCGCGTCGGGCTGCCGCCCTCGGTCACGGTGCACGACCGATCGGAACTCGAGCGGGTTCAGAAGGAACTGCGGGAGGTCCAGGGCACGTCGGTCATCATCTACGACCAGACCTGTGCCGCCGAGAAGCGCCGCCAGCGAAAGAAAGGCAGCTACCCCACGCCCGCAAAGCACCTGCACATCCACGAGGCGGTGTGCGAAGGCTGCGGCGATTGCGGCCAGCAGTCGAACTGCGTGTCCCTGTTGCCGCTGGAAACCGAGTTCGGCCGCAAGCGCCGCATCGACGACTCGAACTGCAACAAGGACTTCTCCTGCCAGAAAGGCTTCTGCCCGAGCTTCGTCACCATCGAGGGAGGCAAGCTGCGCAAGCCCAGCAAGGCGAAGCTGGATCTCGCCGCCATGCTGCAGTCGCTGCCGGAGCCGACCCTGCCCCCGTGTGAGACGGCCTACAACATCATGGTGACGGGCATCGGCGGAACCGGCGTCATCACCATCGGCGCCCTGCTGGGCATGGCCGCCCACCTGGAGAGCAAGGCCGCGTCCATCCTGGACATGACGGGCATGTCCCAGAAGAACGGCGCCGTGACTTCACACGTGCGGCTGGCCCGAAGCGCCGAAGCCATCATGGCGCAGCGCATTCCCACCGGCGAGGCCGACCTCATCCTCGGCTGCGACATGCTCACAGCGGGATCGAAAGAGGTGGTCTCCAAGATGCACCGCGGCCGAACGCACGCCCTGGTGAACACCCACCAGCAACCGACGGGCCATTTCACGAAGAACCCCGACTGGTCCTTCCCGGAGCAGACCGTTCGACAGCTCATCGCGCAGGCGGTGGGCGAGAAGGTGGACTTCGTCGACTCCACCCGCCTTGCCCTTGCCATCCTGGGCGACTCCATTGGCAGCAACCTGTTCATGGTCGGCTTCGCGTTCCAGAAGGGCCTGATCCCCCTGAGCTGCGCGTCCATTGAGCGCGCAATCGAACTCAACGGCGTGGCGGTCGACAAGAACCTCGAGGCCTTCCGCTGGGGACGCGCTGCGGCCGTCCACCTGCAGAACATCCAGGAGCAAGTCAACCAGCAGGCTGTCATCAAGGTGCTTCCGCGCCGCACGCTGCAGCAGACGATCGACCTTCGGGTCACCGAACTGACCGACTACCAGAACGAGGCCTATGCGCGCCGGTACCTCGACTTTGTCGAAAAGGTGCGGCAGCGGGATGTGGCGCTGGGCGTCTCGGCCGATCAGGCGCTCACCCGCGCGGTCGCCAGGAACCTGTTCAAGCTGATGGCCTACAAGGACGAGTACGAGGTGGCTCGGCTGTACACCGCCGCTGACTTCTGGGACAAGCTCGACGCCAAGTTCGAGGGCGACTACAAGGTCAAGCTCAATCTCGCCCCGCCCCTGTTCGCCAAGCGAGATGCCGACGGCAACCCCGTCAAGCAGGAATACGGCGGCTGGATGTTCCCCGCCATGCGCGTACTCACCGCCATGCGCGTCCTGCGCGGCACGCGGCTCGACCCTTTTGGCTGGACGGCCGAGCGGCGCATGGAGCGTGGCCTGATCGACCGCTACCTCGAGATCGTGGAACGTGGTCTCGCGAACTTGACTGGCGACAACTACCACCACTGGGTGAAGATCGCCAACGTTCCAGATTCGATCCGCGGCTTCGGGCATGTAAAGCACGCCTCGGTGGCAACGGCACAGGCACGCTGGAACGACCTGTTGGCGACCGTGCCCGGTGCCGCGCAGGCAACTCCGATGGAGGAAACCTCAGTCACCCACCCGGGTTGAGGCGAAACGGCCGACAGATCGTGGTGGCGTGGGCCACCACAAGGGGCTCTTCCTCGGCATCCACAGAAAAGACGGACACGGTGGCAACGCCGTGTGTTCGACTGGCCGTCAAGGGTCGGCCCACGGCAATCAGGCGGACGCCGTTGGCCGGGGCGAGATTGTGCAACTCGAAGCCGGTCGTGCTTGCCATCCAGCCTTCACCCAGCACGGCGGCCGACGCGCTCACGCCGGCAAAGTCGGCCAGTGCGCCGACGATGCCGGCCTGGACCGTGTGCCCATTGAACGTGTGCTCCCGGCGTATCGTCAGTTCGACCCGAGAGCGGCCGGACCTGTCGAAGCCTGTCACCACAACCCCGAGATGACGGGCAGCCGGCATGGCCTCGATGATCTGCTTGAGATCGGTCCTGTAGAGGGGATCAAGCGCATCGGGCTCGATCGGGTTGGGCGACGTTTCCATGATCGGGAACGGTGAAGTGGATCGATTGCCGAAGTACCGCATGGCCATGCGCCAGCACCCACGAGTCGTGCTCACATGCCGGGGATCACATTTCATGTTGTCAGAACACCATTGACCTACATATCGCACTTCACAAGGAGAAGCGATGGATGCAGGCAAGTTCGACGGACTCTCATGGGTGGCAACGTCCGCCAGGCGATCCGATGTCCGGGACCTCCTGCACCACGCCTCCCGGGAGGGCATGATTTCGTTCGCGGGCGGTCTGCCCGACGCGGAGCTTTTTGATCTGGCCGGCATCAACCGGGCCATCGACCTGATCCAGAGCCGGTCGATGAGGCGAGCGCTGCAGTACGGCGCCACCGAGGGGCAGCCGGGCCTGCGATCAGCCGTCGCCGAACTCATGCGCCGGCGGGGTGTGCCGGCTTTGCCCGATGACCTCCTGATCACCACGGGGTCGCAGCAGGGGCTGGACCTTCTGGCCCGCGCCTTGGTCAACCCGGGAGACCTGGTCGCCATCGAGTCGCCCACCTATCTGGCTGCCGTCAATGCGCTGGAGCTGGCGCGCCCGCGGTTCCTGACAGTACCCACCACACCGAACGGCCTGGATGTGGATGCACTGGTGAGCGGCCAGGCGCGCCCCAAGCTGCTCTATGTGGTTCCGACCTTCAGCAACCCTTGCGGCGCGCAAATGCTCCTGGAAGCACGAATCAAGTTGTTGAAGTGGGCAGCTGACAACAAGGTATTCGTCATCGAGGACGATCCCTACGGCGAACTCCGATTCCCCGGAGTACACGCGGTGCCCTCTCTGTATCAATTGGCCAGCCACCAGGCGGGTGCACACGGGTGGGTTGCCTACTTGTCCACGCTGTCCAAATGCATGGCGCCCGGGCTGCGCATTGGCTGGATGCTGGCACCCGCCACCGTGCTTGACGCATGTGTCCGCATCAAGCAGGCGATGGACCTGCACACCTCGTCACTGGTGCAGGAGGTCGCGGCGGCCTACCTGCAATCCGGTCTCATGGACGCGGCCGTGGAACGCATGCGCGTCACCTACGAGAGCCGCTACCGCGCCATGCGCGAATCGCTTGAAGACGCCTTCGGCGAGCGCCTGACCGTCGGCGAAGCCGAGGGCGGCATGTTCCTGTGGGCGCGGTTCAATGACGGCACCCGCACCCGCGCGCTGTTGTCCGAGGCAATACGGGACAAGGTGATGTTTGTGCCGGGCAGCGCTTTCTACGCACAAGGCGACCTCGGCACCAGCGAGCTGCGACTCAGCTTCGTCACCAACCCGCCCGATCGGATTCGGGAAGGCGTGCAGCGGCTGAAGAACGCACATGGGCGTTTGCACGTCGCGGCGGCGTGCGACGCCACCGTTCACTCCTGACCATGCCTTTGATCCAGCAACCATGAGCAGCACCCAGCAACAGCGTGCCGAGGCCTTTCGCGACCTTCACGAGCGAAAGCAGATCTTCCTGATGCCGAACCCATGGGACAAGGGTTCGGCCGTCCTGCTGGAGAAGCTGGGCTTCGAGGCGCTGGCCAGTACCAGCGCCGGGTTCGCCTTCTCCCAGGGCATGCCGGACGGGACACCGTCCTTCAAACAAGTCCTGAATCACCTGCGGGAACTGTGCGCTTGCACCAGCTTGCCGGTCTCGGCCGACCTCGAGGCCATGTTCGCAGACTCCCCCGAAGACGTGTACCGCCATTTGCAACAGGCGGCCGCCTGCGGCATCGTTGGCGCGTCGATTCAAGACTCGGGCAGCGAACCCGGTGCCCCGCTGTTGCCGTTGTCACTTGCGGTCGAACGGGTGCACGCCGCTGTGGAAGCCAAGCGGACCCTGGGGCACCCCTTCGTGCTGACCGCCCGGGCGGAGTGCTTCACCCTGCCTGATGCGTCAATGGACGACACCCTCATGCGCCTGCAAGCCTACGAGAAGGCCGGCGCCGACGTGCTGTTCGCTCCCTGGATCAAGACCGAGGAACAGGTTCGCGCGGTGGTGGCTGCCGTCAGCAAGCCGGTCAGCGTGATGTTGGGCTTCGCCGGGTCCACACTCGACGTGGCCACGCTGAAGACGCTCGGCGTGCGCCGCGTCAGCACCGGCGGCTCGTTCGCCCGCACCGCATACTCGGCGATGATGGCCGCCGCCAGCGAGTTTCGAGGGCAAGGGACCTTCCACCGGACCCAGAACTCGCTGACAGGAAAACAGCTCAACGAGCTGTTTTCTCGGTCATGATCTAAGCCCTGGCTGCCCACTCGACGGCTTCATCCAAGCGGTCGTTGCCCCAGAACATCTCGCCCTCCACGAAGAACGTGGGCCCACCGAAGACGCCGAGCGCCTGCGCTCGCAGCGTCTGGTCCTTCAAGCGCTCCTTGTTCTGGGCGTCCTGTGCTTGTTCAATGATCGCGCCGGCATCCAGGCCCAGTTCCACAAGAACACGGGACACCGCCTCCACCGAATCGATCTCCCGGTCCTCGACGAAGTTCAGGGCCATCATGCGCCGCGAGAAGGCCTCGATCCACACGGCATCCTTGCCGAGCACCGCGACCCGCATGGGCAACAGAGCCCGGCGCGGGAAGTTCGTGGGGCGCTTCCACGGCAGGCCGTATTTCTCACACTGCCGCTCCATGTCGCGCCACATGTAGCGGCCTTTCTGCTCCTGCAGCACGAACGGTGAGGTTTCCCAACCGAACGATTTGAAGATCGGGCCCAGCAGGAAGGGCCCCAGTCCTCGCGCCTGAGCCGATATCCGATCTCGGCAATTCTTCTGCCCACGGGATAGAGGCAGAACCAGCCTACAAACTCGCCGCTCGCTCCTCGACGCGCAGTCCAAACGTAGGGCTCCTCACCTCTTGGCATGAGAAACTTCACGTTGCGGGTATCGATCGCTCCATGATCGACTGGACCACCGTTGAGGAATCGCATGACTTCCGGGTCACGTTCCAAGTTGATGAAGTCGTCGCGATCGGCTGAACTGCAAGGGCGGAGCAGCAGGTTTGGTGTGCGCAGAACAGTCACATTGAGCCATTCGGTTTCAGATCTCGCTAGTCTGTCGCTGCCAATTGCGAATCCACCCTGAAAAGTGCTGCATGCACGGGAAGAAGAGTTCGCCCGTTCCCTTTCCACGATCTGCAACATGCGGGTCGCTGAATGTCCAGCGAACCTGGGCGACTTTGCGCGCCCGAAATGGAGACAACTGAATGAGCCGAAGGAAGTTCCTTGTCGGCAGCGCCGCTGCCACCAGTGCTGCGCTGCTCGCCAGTCCCGCTGTCCGGGCACAACCCGCAGCGGTCACCTGGCGCCTGCAGTCGAGCTATCCCAAGAGCCTGGAGATCCTCTACGGTGCCTGCACCATGTTCTCGGAACGCATCGCCGAACTCACCGACGGGCGCTTCGACGTCAAGGTGTACGCGGCGGGCGAACTGGTGCCCCCGTTTCAGGTGCTTGAGGGTGTTCGCAACGGCACGGTGGAGGCAGGGCAAACCGCCAGCTACTACTGGGTCGGCCAGAACAAGGCGCATGCCTTCGACACCACGCTGCCCTTCGGCCTGTCGGCGCGGCAGCAGAACGCCTGGGTGTTCTATGGCGGCGGCCTGAAGCTCCTGCGGGACTTCTACGCCGAACAGAACATGGTCAATTTCCCCGGTCTGAACACCGCGGCCCAGATGGGTGGCTGGTTCCGCAAGCAGATCAACTCGCTGGAAGACCTCAAGGGCTTGCGCATGCGCATCCCCGGCATGGGCGGTGAAGTACTCAGCAAGCTCGGCGTGGTGCCGCAAACGCTGGCTGCTGGCGATGTCTACACCGCGCTCGAGAAAGGGACCATCGACGCAACCGAATGGGTGGGCCCCTACGACGACGAGAAGCTGGGCTTCTACCGTGTGGCCAAGAACTATTACGCACCGGGCTTCTGGGAAGGCAGTGCGAACGTCTCTTTCTTCGCCAACAAGGAAAAGCTCGACGCGCTGCCCAAGGCGTTTCGCTCCGCGTTCGAAGTGGCGGCCCAGGAAGTCAACGTCATGGCCACCGCGCGCTACGACGTCGCCAATGCCGAAGCGCTTCGACGCCTGGTGTCCAAAGGGGCCACGGTCCGCACCTTTCCCAGGGATGTGCTGCAAGAGGCCTTCAAGGTCAGCGAAGCCCTGCTGGATGAGGAAGCCGCCAAGAACGCTACCTTCAAGAAGCTGTTGGACTCCTGGCGTCCGTTCCGCGAGACCCAATCGCTCTGGTCGCGCGTGAACGAGTTGCAGTTCGCCAACTTCATGGCGCAGGCCGGCGTGCGGCGCTGAACACTCCAACTGCAAGCCTGTGAACGGAGGGGGCGCCAGTGAACCTGGCGCCCCCTCCTGCATTCCGGCATGACTTGTTCGCAAGCCACCGAGGCTGCCCGCCCGCGACGCGAGCAAGCAGACAGTCAGACCAAGCCCATCAATCCAGGTTCATCGAACCACCGTCCGGCGGCGGGTTGCCGCCCGGCGTGACCGCCGACGGAATGTCGCTGTCGATGTTGTAGAGCATGTCATTGACGGCGTTGTCATCGATGCGCTTGTCCTGGTGCAGGTTGCCGATGACCAGACTCGGGAAGAACAGGATGACGCCCACCATCACCAACTGAATGACGATGAAGGCGATGGACCCTTTGTAGATCTCCTCGGTGCGCACACCCTTGACGAGCTTGTTCGTCACTTTGTCACGGTAGTCGTCCCGCGCGGCCACGCTCCTCAGATAGAACAGCGCGAAGCCGAAAGGCGGGGTGAGGAACGAGGTCTGGATATTCATGGCCAGCAGAACGCCGAACCAGATGAGGTTGATGTCCATCTTCTCCGCCACCGGCGCAAGCAGCGGCACGACGATGAACGCGATCTCGAAGAAGTCGATGAACATCCCCAGAATGAACACCAGGAAGTTCACGAACAGGAGGAAACCGAGCTGCCCGCCCGGCAGCTTGTCGAAGAGATGCTCGACCCAGATGTGACCATCGGCGGCGTTGAAGGTGAAGCTGAAGACGGTCGAGCCAACCAGGATGAACATCACGAAGATGGACAGTCGCGTCGACCGTTCCAGTGCTTCCCTCAAGAGTCGCCAGCTGAACGAGCCCCGCATCGCGGCCATCAGCATCGCACCCACCGCGCCCATGGCCCCCCCCTCGGTAGGGGTCGCGATGCCGAGGAAGATGGTGCCCAGAACGAGGAAGATGAGCACCAGCGGCGGAATCAGCACGAAGGTGACCTGCTGGGCCAGGCGCGAGAGCAGCCTCAAGCCCAGCAGGCGGTTCACAGCCGCCAGCAGCAAGGCAAGCACCGAACCCACGGTGATGGACAGGATGAGCACCTCATCTCCGCCGGGCGCCATCTCGCGACCGAGCACCGGATTGATGATGCGAGCGTGATTCAGGCTCCAGACCCAGCTGGCTGCACCGCAGATGACCAGCAGCACCAGCAACGAGACGTGGCCCGAGGCACCGTTGGGCTCGGTGTAAACGCGCGCCTCCTTCGGCAGCGCGGGCACCCACCTGGGCAGAAAAATCGCGACCAGCACCACGAAAGTCAGGTACAGGCCGACCAGCATGAGCGCGGGAATCAGCGCGCCGGCGTACATGTCACCGACCGAGCGGCCGAGCTGATCGGCCAGAACGATCAGCACCAGCGACGGCGGTATGGCCTGGGCCAGTGTGCCGGAGGCCGTGATGGTTCCGGTGGCGATGGTGCGGTTGTAGCCGTAGCGCAGCATGATGGGTAGCGAGATGAGGCCCATCGAGATCACCGCCGCGGCCACCACACCGGTGGTGGCTGCCAGAAGCGCCCCGACCAGAATCACTGCTACCGCCAGGCCGCCGCGGACGGCGCCGAACACCTGACCAACCGTCTCCAACAGATCCTCGGCCATGCGGCTGCGCTCCAGGATCAAGCCCATCAGCGTGAAGAAGGGAATCGCCAACAGGGTGTCGTTCTGCATGATCCCCAGAACGCGCAGCGGAAGCGCCTGGAAAGCCCACGGGAATCAGGAGCAGGACAGGCCAACGAATCAGCCCCCCGGCATTGGAGGAGACTTCACCCGTGGCCCAGGCGTTGGCGAACACGGGCCAGCCCTCATGGATCATGAGCAGACACAACGGCGTCAGGAACACGACGATGCCGACGATGTCGATCCAGTTGCGCGTTCGCGCGCTGAGCTTGGCCGACAGGAAGTCGATGCGGACATGCACGTTCTGCAGAAAGGCATAGCCTCACTACCTGAAATCGTCCACGGCCACGACGCAGATCCGCGTATCGTCATCGCGCGGGCTGGCGCGACTGTGGCTGGGCCCGCGCATGAACGGCTTTCATGCTGCGCACCCTCGTATCGAGCTCATCGTGAGTGCGGTGGATCGGCTCGAATCGGTCCTCGGCGATGGCGTGGACATTGGCCTTCGATATGGCGGACCCTCGTTGCCGGACATGATGTCGATCCCGATGTGGGAGGACCGGCTCGTGGTCGTAGGAAATCCGCAGCTTGCGCGAAAAGCAAGATTCATGACCATGGCCGAGGTCATTTCGACACTGCCTTTGGTGCAGCACCCTTCCATGGAGTGGACAACATGGGCCAGCGGCCTGATCCCCGCCAGCCTCAAGGCCAGACCACGGATCAACACCGTCGATTTGCAGTTCGGCCTCGAATGCGCGGCGCACGGCGTGGGCCTGGCCATCGTTCCACGGCGACTGGCGCAAGCGCACCTGCAAAGCGGCCGCGTCGAACTGATCAACAGCCACTCGATACCGGCCAAGCCGTATCACGCCGTGGTGTCGGAGGAGCAATCGCGCCGCGAGCCAATGCGCCTGTTTGTCGACTGGATCCAGCGTCAGGTCGCTTCGGATTCGGCTGCGATGGCCGATTGATCACGTCACAAAGCAAGACACAGCCCCGACCCCATGATTTCCCACACGTTCCTGGGTGTGCAAGACTTCGACCGCGCACTGCGCTTCTACCGCGCGCTATTTGCTGCGATGGGGATTGACGAACGGTTCTGCGATCCCGCCCGGCCATGGGCTGGCTGGCAGTCCGATCCAGGGCCACGCCCCCTGTTTCTCATTGGTCGCCCGTATGACCAGCAAGCGCATCGACCCGGCAACGGACAAATGATCGCGTTGCTGGCGACGACGCGTGAGATGGTGGACGAGGCCTACGCGGTGGCCATGGCCGCCGGTGCAACGGACGAAGGCGGACCGGGATTGCGCCCTGAGTACCACCCGCACTACTACGGCGCCTACTTCCGGGACAGCGAGGGCAACAAGCTCTGTGTGGTCTGCCACAACGCGCCAGGCTGAAGCCGACGCGCCATCGCGGGCGCTTGAAAAATCCCGAGGTAGATACGAATCCGGCTGCAGTGGCCGGAATCATCTTTCCATTCATCGCCTGCCGCTTAGGGCCTACTGACCGCATTCGCCATCGGCACCCGAGCCCCTTGGTGCGCCCGGATATTCCAACGGTCAACAGGCATGAGCGTTCACAGAAGCCACCCCTACGCCAGCTCGCGTCGGCGGAGTACGAACACGAAGCTGGTGGGCCTTCTCGACTCCCCCTACGTCCGGCGCCTGGCCATTGCCCTGCAGCTCATGGACGTGGATTTCGAGCACGTCCCACTTTCGGTTTTCTCGCACTACCACGAGTTCGCGCAAATCAACCCGGTGGTCAAGGCCCCGACCTTCGTCTGCGACAGCGGCGATGTCCTGATGGATTCGGGCCTGATCATTCAGTACGCCTCGGTGGTGTCGAGAAACGCGTGGAGCGCCATCCCCAACGGACGCAAGCAGCGCGCGATGTATCTCCGGCTGGAGAGCCTGGCGCTGGCCGTCATGGAGAAATCCATCCAGCTGGTGCTCGAGGATTTCCTTCGCCCTCCCGAGAAGCGTCACTCGCCCTGGCTGATCCGGGTCGGCATTCAGCTCACCGAAGCCCTCGACCAGCTTGAAGCGGCGCTTCGCCTTCACCAATGGAACTTCCGGGACAAGCCACCGGCCTTGCCGGAGGTGAGCAGCGCCGTGGCCTGGACGTTCTGCAAGCGCATGGTGCCGACCATGATCGAGACGCAGAACCACCCGGTGCTGGACACCCTGGCCGCTGAGGCAGAGCTGCTGGAGTGCTTTCGCAGAGCCCCGCACAGCACACTGAAGTTCCCGGTGGACGCGGAGATCAGCGGCGTGCATAACGTCGAGGCGTGACGTGACGCCTGGACTCTGGCCCGCGATTCAACTCTCGATGGCCGTGGCCATCAGCAACGGCATCGCGCGCTTCGCTTACGGGTTGGTGTTGCCGGCCATGCGCGAGGACCTGCAATGGACTTACGCCACAGCCGGCCTTCTGAACACCGTGAATGCGGTAGGCTACATGCTCGGCGCCCTGGCGGGTTACGCGGGTCTGCGGACAGTTTCACCCGCCCGTGCGTTTCGCATCGGCACCGTGATCGTGGTCGGATCGCTGCTTGCGACGCCCGTGCTGAAGGACTTCTGGCACCTTGCCGTCATGAGGAGCCTCACCGGGTTCGGTTCCGCCTGGATGTTCTCTTGCGGGGCCGCACTGGTCTCGAAGATCTACGCGAACCATGCGCGCATCCGCGGCACGGCAACAGGGCTTTACTTTGCCGGCGCTGGCATCGGCATGATCCTCTCAGGCGCGTTCGTGCCACGCTGGCTGGAACAGATGGGTTCGACCGCCTGGGTGTCGACCTGGTACGCGATCGGCGTCGCCAGCGCTTTGCTGGCAGTCCTGCCGCTTCGGGTGGCGGCAAGCTTGAAGCACGACGCATCCCTGAGTCCTGCGGCTGGCGACAAGCCGATCCCGATTGCGCCCTATCTGCCTTGCCTGTCAGCCTATCTGTTGTTCGGCGCAGGTAACAACGTCTACCTCACCTTCCTCGCCGCATGGATCAACGAACGCGGCGAGGGGTGGCAGGCTGTGACGCTGGCCTGGTGTGTGCTCGGTTTCGGCATTTGCCTGTCGCCGCTGATCTGGGCACGCGCGCTCAACACCTGGCCAGCCACCAGAACGCTGGCCACTTGCCTGCTCACGACAGCCGTGGGCGTGAGCATCAGCTTCCTGGGCAGCGGCGGGTTGCCCACCCTGACTTCGGCGCTGCTCTATGGCCTTTCGCTGTTCATCGCACCGACCTCTGTCACCTTGCTGGCGAGAAGCACCCGACCGGCCTCCGAATGGGCATCGTACGTCGCTCTCTTCACGCTCATGTTTTCGGTTGGTCAGTCCGTCGGGCCCTGGGCGGCGGGTGTGATCGCCGATCACATCAACCTCACGGCGGGCATGGCCTTCAGCGTTGCGATCATCCTGCTGGGGGCAGCGCTGGCCAATGCGCCGTCAGAGGCCAAGACCTGGGCCTACCGATCCGGCCACTGATCCGACGGAGTCACGCAGGAAAGCTGTCGAAGCACCGCCGTGGCTTCTGCTTAGCGCTCCATGGCGTAGCGACGCGCCGCTTCGGCCAGCAGTTGATTGAGATCGATCAGTTGCATACGGGTCGCGCACGCCTTGGCGATGATTGGCAACTCCGTGCATCCCAGGATGACCGCCTCGCAACCGGCGCGCTCAAACTGCGTCAGCACGCGTGCGATCAGTTGCCTGGCTTCGTCGAAGCGGTTCGCCTTGAGCAGTCGTATGGCGGGCATCAGTACGTGTTCAAGCACCTCAGCGCTGGGCTCGACCAGCTTCTCACGTGGCAGCACATTTGAGTACACACGACCCTTGACAGTCCATGGTGTGCAGAGCAGTCCGACCGGTGTGCGTGCGTGTTCCAGAAAGGATCGAACCTGTTCTGCGATGTGCAGAAACGGCAATCCGGACGCGAGCTCCAAATCTCGATGCCAGATGTGCGCGGTGTTGCAGATCAGGACACCAAACTGCGCACCCGACTTCTTGAGAGACACCGCGGCCTCCCTCAGGTGACCGAGAGGACTGGGTCCATGCCCGTCCAGGAACGCACTTCGATCCGGTGTGGCCGTGCAAAGCCTGACCTCGACGGGCGGATGATCCTGATCTTGGCAGGCATCGCCACAGCGGTAGAACTTGTCCAGAAAGTCAACCGTTGCCAATGGACCCAGACCGCCCAGAACGCCAACTGTCTTCATCGGTTTTCAACGAACATCTACGGGAAGCGGAACAACCGGGCTCGATTGCGGCAGGCGTTGCCGATTCTCCACCGCTCAACGCGTCGACCTTGCACGCTCGCAGGAATGTTGTTCAAGCAAGGCCTGCTGGTTTTCATGCAACGCGAATCATGGGCGTCTAGCCTGACCGTCAGCCATGGAGGTGAACATGCGCAATGAGACCCAGCCCCGTGTCGGCATCAGCACGCAATCAGGCGTGGCTGTGATGACACTCTCACGCCCCGAGACTCTCAATGCGCTCAGCCGCGCTTTGACAGATGAGTTGGACGCCAACCTGCTTCGGCTCGCGGCGGATGAAAGGGTTCGCGTGGTCGTTCTGCAGGCCGACGGCAAGCATTTTTGCGCGGGTGCCGATATCGCCGACATGTCGACGATGACCTACGACGAGGCCACCCGGACCGACTTCATTGGTTGCTCAAGGGAACTGGGACGCTTCCCCAAGCCGGTGATAGCGGCGGTACATGGCATGGTGCTGGGCGGTGGCTGTGAGCTGGCCGAGATGTGCGACATCGTTCTGGCCGCCGACGATGCGGTGTTCGCCCACCCCGAGGTGACTCTGAACGCCATGCCAGGTGCCGGCGGTACGCAGCGGCTGCCACGCGCCGTGGGCAGACACCTCGCCATGGACATGCTGCTGACTGGTCGGCGCCTTTCAGCAGAGGAAGCGAGACAAGCCGGCCTGGTCTCGCGAATTGTTTCCCGGGATCAGCTTCGCTCGCAGGCGCTGGCACTGGCAGAGGAGATTGCGCAGCGCCCACTGGGCTTGCTCACGCGCATGAAGCAGTCCGTTCTGCGGGCACATCCCGGGCTGGACGAGGGACTCGCCTTCGAAGCCTCCAGCTTTCAGGCGTGCTTCCAGGAAGAACCTTTCCTGCAAGCCATGCAAGCCTTCGTCAAGAAGCAAGAGGCCAGGCGCTGGCTTCAGCATCTGGCCTCCTAGGCACCCAGTGGTTCGCGGGCGTTACAGGCGCTGTGCCTGCATGAAACGGTCGAAGCCAGACTCGGCGAAGCGGAACCAGAGGTTCACCTCACGTTGGAACTTGCGGTAGTCGTCGTACACCTTCTTCCAGTTGGCGTTGCTCGAACCGAGTTCGTTGTACAGGTCCATCGCTTCCTTGAAGGCCGCTTCCATGATGGTCGTGTTCAGGCCGTGCAGCTTGACGCCATTCTGTGCCAGCTGGCGCAGCGCCACCGGGTTGCGAGCGTCGTACTTGGCCTGCATGTTCACGTGGGCCACCTTGGACGCATGCTCGATGACGTCGCGGTACTCCTTGGGCAACTCCGCCAGGGCCTTGTCGTTGATGTAGAACTCGCAGTTCAGCCCGCCTTCCCACCAGCCCGGGTAGTAGTAGTTGGGCGCCACCTTGTGGAAGCCCAACTTGAGGTCGTCGTACGGTCCGATCCATTCGGCCGCGTCGATCGTGCCTTTCTCCAGAGCCTGGTAGATCTCGCCGCCGGGGATGTTCTGAGGCACCACGCCAAGCCGGCTGAGCACACGCCCTGCAAACCCGCCGACTCGGAACTTGAGTCCCTTGAGATCGTTGACGGTCTTGATTTCCCGACGGAACCAGCCCGCCATCTGGGCGCCGGTGTTGCCGCCCGGGTAGTTGACGATGTTGAAGTTGGCGTAGAACTCCCGGGTAACCTTCAGGCCGTTGCCCTCAAGCATCCATGCCGTCATCTGACGCGCGTTCATGCCGAAGGGGATCGCACCACTGATGGCAAAGGTCGGATCCTTGCCGAAGAAGTAGTAGCTGGCCGTGTGCGCCATTTCAACCGTGCGCGCCTGAACGCCGTCCACCACCGAGAATGGAGGCATGAGCTCGCCGCCGGCGTGAACACTGATCTTGAACTTGCCTCCGGTGAGTTCGGACACGACGTTGGAGAAGTCCTCGGCCGCACCATAGATCGTGTCGAGCGACTTCGGGAAGCTCGAAGCGAGTCGCCAGCGAATCTCCTGTTGCGCGCTGCTGATGGCCGGCGCTGCGCCAGTGGCCAAGATGCCCGCCAGGCCCAGCGATTTGGTTAGGGTTCTGCGTTCCATATCATCCAATCAGTCGAGGGTTACGTTGCGGCACTCGTCTCCTGTGCCTCGTGCGCCCATGACGCAGTGCGTCGGTTCGAGCGCCCATAGGGTGCCCAACCGGTGCAATTCACTGTTGAATTGCGCTCGTCATCCAGCCAACAGGTTTCAGTTGGCCGCGGCGAGCTGAATCAGAAAGTCAGGACGACGCTGGCGCACAAGGACACGGCGCACCACGGAAGCCGACAAGCGATCTCATGAAAGTCGATCTCGCCAAACTCAAGCTGTTCATCGAAGTGCTCGAAACGGGATCGATCACCGCGGGGGCGAGCCGGTGCCACCTGTCACTGGCTGCTGCAAGCAACAGGCTGCAGGAACTTGAGGGTGCCTTGGGTGTGCGGCTCTTCGAACGCGGCAAGAGCGGCGTTACGCCCACCGATGCGGGGCTTGAACTGGCCAAGCACGCACGCAGTGTTCTGCAGGAGGTAGACAAGCTGCGCAACCAGATGACGCCGTTTTCGCGCGGCGTTCGTGGACGTGTGAAGCTGCTGGCAAACACCGCCGCACTGTCGGCCTACCTGCCGGAACCGCTCGCGCGCTTCCTGAGCCTGCACCCCGAGATCGATGTCGACGTTCAGGAGATGTGGACCGGCGAGATTCTGGAGGCGTTGCACCGCAAGAAAGCGGACATCGGCATCCTGGCCGACACCATGGACACCTCGGGGCTGCACAGCACTCCCCTGGCGGATGACACCCTTGTGGTCGTCGGACACCCTGAACTCATGCGGCCCCTGAGCGGGTCGCCCACGTTTGAGGAGTGCATCGAACACGCGATGGTAGGTCTGTCGGAAGAGAGTGCGCTCTACACCTACCTGCAGGTCAAGGCCGCAGCGCACGGAAAGGCGATCCACTACCGGGTGCGCATGCGGTCTTTCGAGGGGGTGTTGCGAATGGCTTCACTCGGCGTGGGTGTGTCGGTGGTATCCAGTCTGGCCACGCAACACCTCACGGCCAAACACCCCGGGCTGGAGGTTCGCGCACTGCGTGATGCCTGGGCGAGACGGCGGCTCATCCTCTGCACGCACCACGCGGCGGGCGCGGCGCCCGGCTATGTGCAACCCCTCATTGACTACCTGATCGACGCCGGGCAGCAAGGTTGAACGGCCTTGGTATCGGATCCGTGCCCCCTTGGCGATCAAAGTCCCCCGGCGACACGCAGCACCGTGCCAGTGACATAGGACGCCTTGTCCGAGAGCATCCAGGCAATGGCCTCCGCAATCTCGCGCGGGTCCCCTGCCCGCTTCATCGGAATCTTTGGCGCGACACGCTCGGCCCGGCCGGGCTCGCCCGAGAGGGCATGAATTTCGGTGTCGGTGGTCCCTGGCGAAACCACGTTGGCGCGGATGCCCTGGTCCGCAAACTCCTTGGCCAGTCCGATGGTGAAGCCTTCGACGGCCGCTTTGGACCCCGCGTAGTGGATGTACTCCCCGGGCGAGCCCAGCGTGGCAGCGATGGAGGACACGTTGACGATGCTGCCACCCGAACCACGCCCAACCCAGTGCCGTACAACGGCCTGGCACATCACCATCGTGCCGAGCACGTTGACGTCCAGTACGTCGCGCATGGTGTCGATGTCCACATCGAGGAATGATCCGATCCGGCTGGTGATGCCGGCGTTGTTGACCAGCCCGATCACGGCGGAGAGTCTCTCTGCCTGCTCCACCACTGCGTTGGCCAGCATGGGATCCCGAACGTCGGCCTGCACGGCCACCACCTTCACGCCGTAAGGTACACACCGGTCCACCACCTCCCGGGCCCGATGGGGCTTGCTGACATAGGTGAACAAGACGTCGTGGCCAGCCTGGGCACACAGTTGGACGACCTCGGCACCGATGCCTCTGCCGCCTCCCGTCACGATCACCGTTCCTCGCGTCTCCTTGCTCATGTCGATCTCCTGGTTTTCCTGTCGAGATGAATCAGCGTCCCTGCGGTGCCCAGCAGGACGGCCGAGAACGCGACGTTGATGCTCACCGTTGCCTGCGCGCCCCACTGCGTGATAGTCCACGCAAAGGCCATCGGCGCAGCGGCCGATGCAAAGAACGCTGGCCGCAGTACGCGGCCGACGCGAGCGCCATAACCCTTGGCACCAAACAAGGCAACGGGTACCGCGCCCCGCGTGATGGTTGATATACCGTTACCAGCACCATAGAGCAGCGCAAAGGCGCCAGCGAGCACGATCGATTGGCCGCCGTTGAAGTACAGGCCATAGCTCAGCAGCAGCAGGCTGGGGGGCAGCAGGTTCATCCACAAGATGGGAAACCGGTGGCCATGAAACACCATGTAGAGACGCCCCAGAAGCTGCCCGATGCCCAGCATCGTGGACATGGCGACCACCGCCCCGATCGCCCAACCCAGCCGCGACAGCAATTCGATGAAGTGCGCTGCCATGCCGGCCTGCATGAACAGGATGAGGGTGGCGCCCAGACCGTAGGCGGCGGTCTTGGCGGCTTCAAGCGGCACCGGCAAGACCGTCTCGCTGCCGGCCGGCTCGGTTCGCGCCACGCCCTGCGCGGTCGCCGCGCGCGGAATGGCCCTCAGCAGCAGCGACGAGACCACCAGAATGGCTGCGTAGGCAACCAGGGCACCACGCCATCCCCAAACCGAAGCAAGCGCATGACCGAGCGGCCAGAACGCGGTCGAGGCCAGACCGCCGAACAGAGTGATCACCGTCATGGACTGCTGCGATTGCACGCCCTTCACCTTGACCAGCGAGGCGAACGCGGCGTCGTAGAGCGACAGGCGCATGGCGAAACCGAGCACCACCCAGGCCAGATAGAACGTCGCGACGTCTTGTGAGAGCGCAAGCAGAACGCAGCCGCTGGCCCCGATCCAGAAGCCCATCGACATCGCCCGGCGCCCTCCATGGCGATCGATCCATTCCCCGACCCAACGCGAACTCAAACCCATCACCACCAGGGAAACGGAGAAGCCGCCATGCACGCGCACCGCACTCCAGCCCATGGAACGGGCGATGTCGGCACCGAAGACCCCGATGATGTAGTGCAGCGCCCCCCAGGCCACCAGTTGCGACAGCCCGAGGCGGATCACGAGGGAGGTGTCTGAGCTGGGCGTTGCGTCAGCCCCGCGGCGAGTGCTTGCCGTCTGCATGGTGTTGCCTGTGATCCCGGCGGGTGTTGTTCTCAAGATGCGGGAGCGCACAAGCACTCTATGGAACAAGGACGGGTTTTGCAGGAAGCCTGCTGCCTGCGTCACGAACGGGATTCAAGGTTCGGTCCGGCCGCCGTCGCGATCGCTGGCACGGATTTCGGCATGCGCAGCGTGGCCAGCACCAGACCGGCGCGCGCATCATCGGCTGAGTCGGTCAGTTCCTGCAGCAACTGCTGAACCAGGAACCACTTGCGCTCGGGAATGGCTTCGCCGGGTGCAAGCTCCTCGAGCAGCGCGGTCAGCCCCAATGCACACCGGTAGAGCCTCTCCAGTTCGCGCCCTGTGGTTTCAAGCTCGGTCATGCTCAAGTGCTCCCGATGGCGCGCATCACCGTGTAGACGCCGAGCATGATCAAGGTGCCCAGGAAGCAACGCTTGAACATCAGGTCGCTGAGGCGGCCTCTCAAGGCTGCGCCAATCCACATCCCCAGCAACGCAGGACCCAGCATGAGCAGCGACCACAAGGCGTTGGCGCTCAACGTGGGCGATACACCGAGGCTGAACCAAAGCACAACGGTGCAAACGGTGAACGTCAATCCCAGCGCACCCACGAGTTCTGCCTTGTCGAGCCCGAGGGATTGCAGGTAAGGGACGGAAGGCACCACAAACACCCCGCTGGCCACCGTCAACGCACCAGTGGCCACACCGGCCAAGGGGCCCGCCCACCACTCGTGCCGCCCAGGATGGGGAAGCCGCCAGCCGACCAGGGCGACAACTCCATAGAAAGTGAGTGCCAAGCCCAGCAGAACAAGTGTCTGGGTGCTGGCGGACGAGACATTGGGCAAAGGGGACAGCACGGCCCCAAACACCACCCCGGCCAGTAAACCGGCCAGGCGCTTGATCAGTGCTGTGCACCGGGGAGACCGGACAAACTGCCAGATATTCGTCAACAGTGAAGGCATCACCAGCAGCGACGCCGCCAGACCGATGGGCAGGAGGATCGGCAGCAGTGCGATCGCAACGGTCGGCAAACCCATGCCGGTGATGCCCTTCACCATGCCGGCGAGAACAAACACCAATGCGGCGAACAAGAACGCAGAGACAGGCATGGCGTCATTGTTCGGCCCCTGTCCTATTCAAACCATCGGGAACTTTGGTAGGCAGGCTTGCGAGAAATCGAAGGAAAAAAAGCGGTGAGGGCCGAGACCCTCACCGCCAACAAGTCACCCATGCAAGGTGAACACGGAGTCAAAACCACGCTGCACCCACCTTCGGGCAAGACGGCCATGGCGAGGTGGTGTCGATCGCGGGTCATCCTAGGTGCGTCAAACTTCGCACACATGAAATCGCAGCGACTGGCAACGCGCCAGCTTCGTGCGGCAGCCATGGGCAATGGTCCACGCAGGAGGGCGCGTCGCAGGTCGGGAATCGAATTTCATTGCTTCGACCGCCGACGGCGACAGGATGGGCCGATTGCATGCTTGGCAGCGCCGAGATCCCGAAGATCGACATCGACACCATGAACGCCGTACCACCCCCCGCCAACGCCGTTACCGCCGACCTCTGGTGCCGGGCCGGGCTGCCCGCGTCCGCCCTGGCCTCGTTGACCTTGACGGGCTCCGACCCGGTCATGCCGTCGTCGTTTGCCGTGGGCACGGCAGCCCAGTCGAGCATTGCTGCCGCGGCTCTTGCTGCCGCAGAGGTGCGACACGTGCGTGGCTTCGGTCGCCAGCAGGTGTCGGTCGACATGCTCCATGCGGCGGTGGAGTGCTCCAACTTCATGAGCCTGGATGGGGTGATTCCCGAGGTGTGGGACCGCTTTTCCGGGCTTTACCCGTGCGGCCCCGACGCGCGCAATGGCTGGGTTCGCATCCACGCCAACTTCAAACACCATCGCGAAGGGGCGCTGGCCTTGCTGGGCCTGAAGGCCGATGACACCACCACGAAGGCCGACGTTATCGCGGCCCTGTCACACACGACGGCGCTCGACTTCGAGCAATTGGCCGCCGAGCACGGCCTCGTCGTGGCAGCACTCAGAACGTTCGAGGAGTGGGACGCATCCGAGCCTGCCAGGGCAGTCGCCAGACTTCCGCTGTTCACGATCGAGAAAGTCGGTGAAGCGGACCCACGGCCACTCCCGGGCATGAAATCCTCGGACCGTCCGCTGACAGGTATCCGGGTGCTTGACCTGACGCGCATCCTGGCGGGCCCGGTCGCCGGCCGCACGTTGGCAGCCTATGGCGCCGACGTGATGCTGATCAACTCACCGAACTTGCCCAACGTGGAGGTGATCGCTGAGACCAGCCGCGGCAAGCTCTCAGCTCAGATCGATCTGTGCCTGCCCGAAGGCCGCAAACGCCTGGCCCATCTCTGCAGTCAAGCGCATGTGTTCATGCAGGGCTACCGACCAGGTGGACTGGCCGCACTGGGCTTCAGTGCAGAAGGATTGGCGCATTTGCGCCCGGGCATCGTCTGCGTGTCGCTCAGCGCCTACGGGCATGAAGGCCCATGGGCTCAACGTCGAGGATTTGACTCGCTCGTGCAGACCGCAACCGGCTTCAACCACGCCGAGGCGCAGGCCGCGGGGTCCGACACGCCCAAGGCGCTGCCGATGCAGATCCTCGATCACGCGAGCGGGTACCTCATGGCCCTGGGCGCCCAGGCCGCGCTCGTCCGCCAGCAACAAGAGGGCGGTTCGTGGCACGTGCGCGTCTCACTGGCACAGACGGCCCATTGGTTGCGCTCCATGGGCCGCATTCCCAACGGACTCGCATGCGCCAAGCCCGAGATCGAGCGCTTCCTCGAAGCCACGGACACGGGCTACGGGCGTCTGGTTGCGTCAACGCACGCCGCTCGCTTCGCGCATACACCGGCTGGGTGGACAAGGCCCTCCATGCCGCCTGGCAGCCACTTGCCGCAATGGCCGTGAGGGCGGCCGGCGCCAGGCTGTCAATGCGCGCCTTGGCCTACTTCAGATGCACACCAAGCCTCAAGCGATAACCCGCGGGCTCTCCCCTGAAACTGGAGATCCATATCCTGAGGTTCTGCGAGGCCAGGAACTTCTCGCCCGCTACCAGGAATTTGTCGTCGACAAAGAAGTTGCTGTCGGGCGGGCGCACCGTGAACCACAGATGTCCCCCCACACATTCGATCTCGGAACCGACGGGCAGGTGGACTTCGACGGGAACCTGGCCGACGAGGTGAACAGGCGTCGTCGGGTGGGTTTGATGCGTGGCGCTGTGGTCCATTCGCCGATCGTGCCCAGCGCGCTTGCCACGATCAGGAAATCAACAACCCTTGCGTCGCATTGCCTTCAAGGATGGCCATCGCCCTGATAGATAGGGAAGAAACGGCGCGCGGGTCGAGCGCATGGATTTCAAGTATCGACCTTACGACATGGCTACCGTGGGTGTCACATCGCCCTTGCCTTGTGACAATCGCCATGCGCACCCCCCAACCCGCATCACTTGTGGATCGACTCGTCGGGCCCGGCGCTTCTGTCGGCCAGATCGCCCTGATCCTGATCCCTGCCTTGATGGCAGGACTGTTGTGCGGACAGGTGCTCGCGCACCAGAACGCCTCTGACTGGGCCATCACCCTCGTTGCCCTGCTGGCCATCGACCTGATCGGCGGCTGCATCGCCTGCAGCCTGCCACCGCTTCAACGGTGGCACCGTAGCCGCTACTGCGATCCACTCAAGCAAGCCGGCTTCCAGTTGAGCCATGCCGGACATGTGATCGCGATCGCATGGCTGCTCTCCGATGGCCCGACCGGTGCTGCCGCCATGGGGCTCAGCTTGCTGTTTCTGGGGGCTGTGGGCGGTGCCATGTGCAGCCGCTCGGTCGCCAGCGGGTTTCGCGTTGTGCTGGCATTGGCATGGCCCGCTTACGCAGCCGCACTGCCAGGCTCGTCGCCCTTGTTCGTCCTCTTGTCCCTGGCCCTGGCGTTCAAGCTGTTCGTGGCGCTTCCGTCCTTTGAGCGACAGGAGATGCCCAGGGAGGCGGAATGACCGCCAACGGTGCAAGGTGGAAGACGGTTCTTGCCCTGTTGACCGTCTACCTGGTCTGGGGCACCACCCAATACGCGACCTTGCTCGCTGTTCAAGGCCTGCCACCGGTCTTCATGACCGGGGCACGCTTCGCCACAGCGGGCTTGATCATGCTGGCGTTTGCCGGCGCACCGGCGCTGCTTTCACTGAGCGCGCGGCAGGCGATCAACTGTGTCGTTGCCGGGACCATCATGTCCTTCGCGAGCTTTGCACTGGCGGTGCTCGCCATCGCGCAAGGTGTGCCCACGGGCCTGGTGGCCTGCATCATCGCAACCATGCCGTTGTGGTTGACGCTCTTTGCCCATGGGGGTGGTGAGCGAACCCACGCCGTGGGCTGGGTGGGCGTTCTGGTCGGCATCTCGGGCGCTGGTCTTCTGCTTCTCGACGGGAACCTGCACTTCGTTCCCCTGGGTACTGGCATGGCCTTCCTGTCGCCCATGCTTTGGGCGGCCGGTTCCTACTGGGTGAGGCGGTCCGACATGCCACCGATGGCGCTTGCCTCAGCGATTCAGTGGCTGAGCGGCGGGCTCATCGGGATTGCCGTGGGACTCATTTTCGAAGCGGACGAGGTGTGGCGACTGACCACCGTGAACCAGGCGTCAGCATGGTGGGCCTGGGCCTACCTGCTCGTCTTCGGCACCCTACTCACCTACACCGCCTATCTCTGGCTGGTACGCAATGTGAGCGCGCCGCTAGCCGGGAGCAATGCCTTTGTCAATCCGGTCATCGCAGTGGGCATCGGCGCAGCCGTGGCAGGCGAACGGCTGGATACCGTCAGCTTCATCGCCATCCCGCTCGTTCTGCTGGGCCTGGTGCTCATCGTCTCAAGGCCGCGTCAGCCCCGGTCGCCAAAGCGGAACTGAATCCGCGTTCACGCACGGTCAACAGCTTTCCTGTTGGAGGCCGTATTCCCAACGACAGTGGGCCATCCACTTCAAGCACCAAGCGATGGCCCATCTTCAGCGTTCCGCCAGCGTCACCCCCACGGCGTGGCTCTCGGCAACCGGCGTCGGCGTCGCATGCGGGCTCATGACGGCATTGATCTGGTCGACATGGGCCATTGCCACCCGGCACGCAGTGACCAGCTCGCTGGGACCGGGCGATGTGACCTTTCTTCGCTTTGCGGTATCCGGCCTGCTGTTGCTGCCCGTCCTCTGGCTCGGCCGCCATCAACTGCGGGGCGTTCGCCCCTTGCTTCTGTTGGCCATGGTGACGGGGGCGGGTGCTCCCTTCATGCTGTCGACGTCCACCGGCATGCAGTTCGCGCCGGCGTCACACGTCGCCACGCTGATGATCGGCACCATGCCGGTGTTCGTGGCCATTCTTTCGTCCACCCTCTATGGGCAGCATCTGTCTCGCACGCAGGTGTACGGCATGGTGCTGGTGCTGATGGGCATCGTGTTCATTGGCGGCCACTCCGTGGTGTTCAACCGGCAGGCCGGCGAGTGGCGCGGAGACGCCCTGTTCTTGTTTGCCGGATTCCTTTTCGCCGCATACACCGTTGCGCAGCGGAACTCAGGCGTCTCCCCCTGGGTGGCGACAGCCCTCGTCAACGTGGTCTCCGCTGCCGTGTTCACCCCTGTTTACCTGCTGTGGATGACGCCGAAGCTGGCCCAGGCCCCCGTGCAGGAAGTGATCACCCAGGTGGCCGCCCAGGGCATCGCGGTGTCCATCCTGGCGCTCTGGCTGTTCTCGGAGGCCGTGAAGCGCCTTGGCGCCACGCGTGCCGCGGTGATCGGAGCCCTGTGCCCCGCACTCACCGCCGTGCTCGGCATCTTCCTGATCCGGGAGATCCCGTCGATCGCGACCCTGGCTGGCGTGACCGCGGTGATGCTGGGCGTGCTGACCGTGGTCTTCAATCAACCACGTACTTGAGCGGGCGCTACAGGCCGCGCGCTTGAGCCACCGCCTGCAGATCCGGCGTCAATCCACGGCCATCAAACGTGCATCAAGCTGGCTGCTTCCCCACACGGATACCTCACCGGCAATGCGAACACCGGTTCCGCGTGCGGCGTCGTAGTCGACAAAGATTTCGCTGCGTCGGCCCATGTCCTCGCCCTGAATGATGCGCAGCGATCCGCTTCGCTTGATGCCGAGGTCACGCAAGTAGCCAGCCAGCGCAGCTGCGGCCGCGCCGGTGGCCGGATCTTCGTACACCCCGCCTGCAGCGAAGGGGTTTCGAGCATGAAACACATCATCGCTTTCACGGTACACGAGGGTCACGGTGGCGAGATCAAGCTCCCGTTTGACCTGCAGCAACTCGTTGAACGCGTACCCCATGTGCGAGAGCCGACGCCTGGACCGCAAGGAGATGAGCGCGTGATTGGCACCAGCATTCATCAAGCGCGGCGGCAGTCCCGCGTCCAGCTCGTCTGTTGCCAGACCAAAGCAGTCGCGCAGGCGTTCGACATGCGATGGTGCCAGTTCACGGGTGAACGTACGGGGCGACACAAACCGCGCCATCCATCCCGTATTGGACATGGAGGCCACCACGGGGACACTGGCGAGGTTGGTCTTCAGGTCGTACTGCCCCACACCGTGGTTGAGGCCCAGAACGGCGCCAGCCGCGATCGTGGCATGACCGCAGAAGGGAATCTCGATCTCCGGAGCAAAGTAGCGCACTCGCCATGAGCCTCCCTCCGGATGGAGGAACGCGACCTCGGAGTAGCCGACATCCCGCGCCAGGGCTTGCATGGTGGACTCGGATGGCGCCTTGCTACAGATGGCCACGCCGGCCGGGTTGCCGCCTTTGCCGCCTGATGAAAACGCCGCTGCGCGAAAAAGCTTCATGGCCAGAGTCCGTACATCCGCACGATGCTGCTCGCAGCAGCTATCTCAAGGTTGAAACCTTGTTCTCTTGCGGGTTCGGATGTTCGTTGCACAGCATTCGCCTCAACGCCAGCATGAAAGCCTGTACGACAGCGACGATTGACGCCGGCTCTGCGAGGAGCCATTGAAAGTGTTGTCGAGGTTTTGCACGAGGTCACACATCCATGATGAACGAAGCCGCTTCGCTAATGGGCATCGGCATCGCCCTGCTCGTCGGGGCTGCAAGCCCTGGACCCAGTTTCATCGTGGTCGCGCGGACAGCAGTGTCGCGTGGTCGGCGTGCCGGAATGCAAACGGCTCTGGGCATGGGAGTTGGGGGCCTGATCTTCGCGGTGGCCGCATTGCTCGGGCTGAACGCAGCTCTCCTCGCGGCGCCCAAGCTCTACGCCGCGTTGAAGCTAGCCGGAGGGGCCTACCTTGCCTACCTCGCCGTCCGACTCTGGCGAGGTGCAAGACAGCCGATTGAGATCCGCACCAACAAGGCGGGCGGACTCTCAACAACGTCAACTCGACACCACTTGCTCGGCTTCTTCACACAGATCAGCAACCCCAAGACTGCCATCGTCTACGCCAGCGTCTTTGCAGCGCTGCTGCCCTCCGCACCCAGCACGGGGTTTCACGTTCTGGTGGTCGTCATGGTATTCGCGGTCGAGGCCGGTTGGTACGCGGTGATTGCCGTGGCTCTTTCCTCTCACGGAGCACAGGAAGCCTATATGCGCTGCAAATCCTGGATCGACAGGCTGTCTGGTTTCACAATGGGGGTACTTGCGACAAGACTGGCCAGATCGGCGGATCCGGGATGACTGATGAAGACTGGTTGCGGAAGTTCGCAGAACAAATAGGGGCAATGAGAATCCAGCACGGTGCAGCCGTTCAGGATTCCGAAGGCAATGACAGGTTTTCAGTTCTTGCCGATCCTTGACGTGGCATTATCCTGAATGGCAGGCGCACGCCTCGCCATGCGCGGCAGACACCAGCTCGTCCAGAATGCCGCAGTGCCCTTCGTGCGAGCCCGAGCAGCGCGCCCGCAACTGCAGCAACTGTTTCTCCAGCGCCCGCATGCTCTTGAGCCGTGCGCGCACCCGCGCCAGCTGTTCATCCACCAGCATGTCCACGTCGCTGCAATCAGCCAGCGGCGCATCTACAAAACCCAGCAAACGGTTCACATCGGCCAGCGGCATGTCCAGCGCCCGGCAGTGCCGGATAAAGGACAGACGCTCCAGATGCTGCGCAGCGTAGTCTCGGTAACCGTTGTCTCGCCGCGCCGGCTTGGGCAGCAGGCCCTGCTTCTCGTAGTAGCGGATGGTTTCCACATCCACGCCAGTGGCGCGGGAAAGGTCCTTGATCTGCATGTTGAAGCCCTTAGTTCAAACAAGTGGTTGACACTGTAGCGGCTCCAGGGTTTCCAATACAGGCATCGAAAGGAAAAACCATGTCAGCCCATTGCTGTGACCACGAAACCCCCAAGGTTGATGCCATCGTCAACCTGGGCCGCTACCGCAAGATCCTCTGGATAGCCCTGATCGTCAACGCCGCCATGTTTCTCGTCGAGATCGGCGCGGGCGTGCAGGCGGGTTCGCTTTCGCTGCTGGCCGACGCGGTCGACTTTGCGGGCGACGCGCTCAATTACGCCGTGTCGCTGGCGGTGCTGGCCTCGGCGCTGGCGTGGCGCGCCCGCGCGGCCATGCTCAAGGCGGTCAGCATGATGGGCTTTGGCCTGTATGTGCTGGGCGCTGCCGTGTGGTCGGTGTTGTATGGCGGTGTACCTCAGGCCATGACCATGGGCGCGGTGGCGCTGCTGGCGTTGCTGGCCAACGTGGCCGTGGCATGGATGCTCTACGCGTTTCGCGAAGGTGACGCCAACATGCGCAGCGTGTGGTTGTGCTCGCGCAACGACGCCATCGGCAACGTGGCGGTGTTCATGGCCGCGCTCGGTGTGTTCGGCACCGGCTCGGCTTGGCCCGACCTGGCGGTGGCCAGCCTGATGGCGGCGCTGGCATTGCACGGCGGCTGGACGGTGTTGCGCCAGGCGCGCGGTGAGCTGGGCGAAGACAGCGCAAAGGAAGACCACCATGGCCACGTCCACTGAACCATCAGGCAATCGCCGATTTGATGGCGCCGCCCACGCCCAACTGATCCAAAGCGCAAAAACCGCAGCCTCCGCAGAGCAGTCTTGGCTGTACCTGGAGGCGGCCCATGTTGTGGGGCAGCTGTACGTCAAGCCGCACCTGCAGACCCACGCACAGATGTTGAATTTGTCCTTGCGCACCCGCGACTGGTCCGAGGCAGTAGGACAGGTGATGCGGCTGGCGCTGGTACCGCTGGGCCACCTGAGCGGGCGCCTACCGCTGGGCAACCCGGGCCGGTCCTCCGTGAGTGCCTTTGATCCCTTGCCTGTGCGTCCCGAGCTGGCTGAGCTGATAGCCCGTGCACGCGGCCATTGAGATGGCTGCCGCTTAAAATCCGTCGCATGCGCGCTTTTCTGATCTTGTTGATGCTCACGCTGCTGCCGCTGCAATTTTCTGCTGCAGCGGCTGCGGCGTGCTGCGGCCACGTTTCGGCCACGCAGGGGCCGCAAGCCACGCACCATCAGTCCAGGCATGGGCAGGCAGTGGAGGGCGTTGAAGACGGGGTCGTTGGCGACAGCGGCTTTGATCTAGATTGCGGAACCTGCCACGCTAACTGCGCCGCCGCTGTCACTGCGACCACCGCGTCCATGGCCATCTCTGCGGGCGCTGAACAGGTCGAACACCTCGCCGAACGCCGCTTGCCTTCCTGGCATGAGCAACCGTATCGTCCCCAATGGTCCACCCCGACAGGTTCGGGGTGGAACGATGTCGCCTGATGCGCTGACAGACACAACTTCCCCGATCCCCAGGCTTCAAGCGGCCGCCGTCTCAGACGGAGGCTGACCTCGGATCGTTTTGGAAGGACTCTCTCATGACCGCTCGCTGGACCCAGCGAAATCCCAGGTGGACATGGCTCGCCGCCGTGGCCATCCTTCTCTTGCTGGATCAATCCACCAAGTCGTATTTCTCCACCATCCTCGAACTGGGTGAAGCGGTTCGGGTCACCGACTGGTTCAACTTCGTGCATGTGCTCAACGCAGGTGCCGCATTCTCGTTTTTGGCGGATGCCGGTGGCTGGCAACGCTGGTTTTTCATCGGCGTGTCGGTGCTGGTGGTGGGCTTCGTTTCAGTGGTGTGCCTCGCGCGGCAAGCCGAACCGCTGGACCGCTGGCTGGGCGCCTTTGTGGCCGGCGGTGGTGGCGGCAACCTCGTGGACCGCGTCCAGATCGGAGCTGTGGTGGACTTCCTCGACTTTCACTGGCGCAACATCCATTGGCCGGCCTTCAATCTCGCCGATGTCTTCATCGTCTGCGCCGCGCTGACCTGGTGCCTTGCTTCATTGAAAGCGTCACCGCGCCAACCGACCCGCAGAACCTCTGAGGAGCTTCCTTCATGAAGCATGGCTGGTTTTGGATCCTGGGCGCCTGGGCCTTCGCTCTGGTGTCCACTCTCGGGGCGCTTTTCATCGGTGAAGTCATGGGCATGACGCCCTGTCTGCTCTGCTGGTATCAGCGCATCTTCATGTTCCCGTTGGCCATCATCCTAGGCATGGCCGCGTTCGCCGAAGACCGCCGCGGTGCGGTGTACGCGTTGCCGCTGGCCTTGGGTGGTGCCGCCATCGCGGGCTACCACACCGCGCTGATCGCAGGGTGGGTGCCCCAGTGGTGGGTGCCCTGCGGCGCCGGGCCTTCGTGCAGCGAACAGAGCCTAGAGATCCTGAACGGCATCCAGATTCCCTGGTTGTCTCTTCTAGCCTTCATCGCCATCGCCTTCCTGCTTTTTGTCTATTTGAGAAAGTCCCGTTCATGAACGCCAAAAAATTCACCGTCATCGGTCTGGTGGCTATCGTTGCCTTGTTCTTTTACCTGGGCATGAACGCCTACCAATCGCGGGTGCAGACCGCGCAAGACGTTCAGGTCAAGGCCGAGCAGACGCGCTTGGTGCGCATGCACTCGCCGGTGTTCGGCCCGCAGAACGCGCCGGTCACCATCGTCGAGTTTTTTGACCCCGCCTGCGAGACCTGCCGCGCGTTCTATCCCATCGTCAAGAACCTGATGGCCCAGTACCCCGACGACGTACGGCTCGTGATCCGATACGCGCCGTTTCACCAAGGTTCAGACGTAGTGGTCAAGCTGCTGGAGTCGGCCAAGAGCCAGGCCAAGTACCAGCCGGTGCTGGAATCGTTGTTGGCCGCGCAGCCCGCCTGGGCCGACCACGGTCAACCCAGCATCGAGACCGCATTCAAGGTAGCCGAGCAGGCCGGGCTGGACCTCGTCAAGGCGCGGCAGGACATGGAAAAACCCGGTATGCAGGCCGTCCTGCAGCAGGACATAGAAGACCTTACCGCGCTGCAAGTCACCAAGACGCCCACCTTCTTCGTCAACGGCCGCAGCCTGCCCAGTTTCGGGCCCGATCAGCTTGCCGCACTGGTGGCAGAAGAAGTGGCCAAGGTGAAGAAATGAGAGAGATGGCTCCCGTACGTCCTTTCAACCGACGCAAGGTGTTGGTGTTGAGCGCTTCGTGGTTTGCGGCAGGTGGTCTCCTGGCGGGCTGTTCGCCCCAGGTGCCCACCTTCAAGAGCACCGACATCACAGGAGCTGCTTTTGCACGGGACCTCAAGCTCACCGACCACACCGGGCAGGTGCGCACCATGGCCGATTTCCGCGGTAAGGCTGTGGTAGTGTTTTTCGGCTTCACGCAGTGCCCCGATGTGTGCCCCACCTCCATGACCACCCTGGCCGAGGTCAAGCGCCTCATGGGCGATCGGGGCAATCAGCTGCAGGTGCTCTTCATCACGGTGGACCCGGAGCGCGATACGTTGCCCCTACTCAAGGAGTACATGACCAACTTCGACCCGAGCTTTCTGGCGCTGCGCCCTGAACCGACCGAGCTCAAGGCTGTGGCTGACAGCTTCAAGATCTACTACCGAAAAGCCGAGGGCTCGACACCCACTTCGTACACGATGGACCATTCGGCGGGCAAGTACGTGTTCGACACCAACGGCGCCGTAAGACTGTTTTCGAGTTACGGGACCGAGCCCGCCGTGATCGCCGAAGACATCCTGGCCCTGCTGAAATCCATGGACGCCTGACTACCCGTTGCCGGTATGAAAACCCTGCTGCTCTACCTGGCCACCGCCATCGCCGAGATCGTGGGCTGCTACTTGCCGCTGCTGTGGCTGCGCGGTCAGGGGTCAGGCTGGTTGTTGTTGCCCGCAGCGGCCGTGAGCCTGGCTACCTTCGTCTGGCTGCTGACCCTCCACGCCGCGCCCTCGGGGCGGGTCTACGCGGCCTACGGCGGGGTCTATGTGGCGGTTGCGCTGGCATGGCTCTGGACGGTCGATGGCGTTCGCCCGTCGATCTGGGATGGGGTGGGCGTGGTGGTCACGCTGGCAGGCATGGCGATCATTGCGTACCAACCCCGAGCATGAAACCAGAGGGCCTGCTGACCATGAAAGAAGCCAACGCGTCTGTCTCTCACCGAGCGTCGGTATCAAACGCGTTGGGTGCCACTGTATGACCCGCCGCCACATTGTTTTCCTCTCGGCGCTGGCCGCCCTCGCGGTGTTTGCTGCCGCCGTCTTTTTTTATCAGCGACATACGCTGCAGATTGCGACGTTGCAGGCTTCGGAGCAGGCCGGTGCGATGGTGCGACCGCACTCGCCGATCATTGGTGCCGAGGATGCGCCGGTCACCATCGTCGAGTTCTTCGATCCCGCCTGTGAGGCGTGCAAGGCCTTCCATCCTCGCGTGAAACAGATCCTGGCGGCGTTTCCGCGTGAGACGCGCTTGGTGATTCGGTACACGCCGTTTCACAGAGAGGCTTCTGTGGAAGCGGTGAGGATTCTTGAAGCAGCGCGTGCACAGCGGAAATTTGAACTTGTGCTTGACGCCTTGCTGGACGGGCAGCGGGCGTGGACGGGTCAAGGCACGAACGCCTCCTTGCGAGCGTGGGCCATTGCGCAATCGGTCGGCCTGGACGTGGAGCAGGCACGCCAGTACATCGCCTCTGGTTCGGTGGATGCCTTGCTGGCGCAAGACGTCGTGGATCTGAAGGCGATCGGGGTTCGAGCCACCCCGACCTTCTTCGTCAACGGTAAGCCGCTGTCTTCGACCGATCCGGATCAGCTCTTCGAGCTGGTCAAGAGAGAGGTGGAGCGCCTTCGGTAGTCGCCGTGAGCATGAGCGATCGCCTCGTGCCTTTGGTGCGAGGGCGCAGCACTTGACGGCGATTTCTCGCGCAGGGCGACGCATTGGACAGCGCGCGTTGGTGCTCAGCGCCTTTGGTCGCGCGCCAGTGCGATGAACCCTGTCTCTCGGAACACCACGCCGTCTTTTTCCAGCTTGGCAACAGTGGGGTAAAGCGCCTAGTGGGTCACGGCTAGTTCGGTTACCACGGACTTCAGACCGGACCCGATGCGCAGGTGATCTCGACCTCGTGTAAGCGCTGCACGAATGGTTTGACGCCCAACTCGCCGATCACGGCAAGGAGGCCATGCTGGGCACGGCGATATGAAGAAGCAGTGAAGCTGCTTCAGATCCGCAGGAGCCTCGCCTTCAACCCGAGCTCAAGCAGCTCCCTTAACCACCACACCCACACCCACGCCCGCGTTTCACTCCGACACCGCAGCGGTGGTGGTGGTGAGTAGTCCGGGGCATCGCTGGGCTCGGTGGCGGTTGTCATGCGGTCGAGTTTGCGGTGTCGCCGAAAGCCGGGCTCAGGAAGATTGCTTCATGAAGTCTCGATGGGAAATAAGGCGGAAAAGACTGATGCCGTGAAGCGCCTTCAGTGCCCGTCCAGTGGCTTCAACTGCTGCAGCAGCGTGGGCAGCAGCTCCGACACCGTGGGGTGGATGTGCACGGTGCGCGCCATCACGTCGCAGGGCTGGCCGGCGGCCATCTGGTTCAGCAGGCTGTGCACCACTTCGTCGCCGTTGAGGCCCAGAATGGCTGCGCCCAGCAGAAGCCGCGTGTCGGCGTCCACCAGCACCTTCATGAAGCCCTGGGTCTCACCCGCTTCGCGCGCGCGACCCACCTTCTGCATCGGCATCTTGCCCATCAACACCCGCCGCCCGCTCGCGCGGGCTTCGGTCTCGGACATGCCCATACGCCCCAGCGCCGGGTCGATGAAGAGCGCATAGCACGGGATGCGGTCTGAAATGCGGCGTGGGTCGTTATCGAACAGGTTGGCCACCACGATCTCGTGGTCGTTCCAGGCGGTGTGCGTGAAGGCGCCTTTGCCGTTGCAATCACCCACCGCCCACACACCCGCAGCGCTGGTGCGGCACTGGTCGTCCACCTCGATGTAGCCCTTGGCGTCCATGCGGATGCCAGCGTGTTCCAGGCCGAGCCCGTCGGTGTTGGGCCGGCGGCCCACGGCCAGCAGCACATGGCTGGCGATGATGGGCGCACTTTCGCTGGCGCACTTCGCGCCCACCGAGATGCCATCCTCACCCTGCGCCAGCGACAGGCACTCTGCCTCCAGCTCGAAGCGCAAACCTTCTGCCTGAAGAATCTCGCGGATGCCGTCCGACACGTCGGCGTCTTCGCGCGGCAGCAGGCGCGCCGAACGCTCCACCACCGTCACCTGGGCGCCGAAGCGGCGCATCATCTGCGCGAACTCCAGGCCGATGTAGCTACCCCCGACAATGACCAGGTGCTCGGGCACTGCCTCCAGCTCCATGATCGACACGTTGTCCAGGGTGGGCACTTCGTCGATGCCTTGGAGTTCCGGGCGCACCGAGCGCCCACCCACGTTGAGAAAGATGCGCGGGGCGGTCAGCTGGCGGCCATTGACCTCCAGCGTGGCAGTCGCCACGAAGCGCGCCTCACCGGTGATCACCTCGGTGTGGGCCAGGCCCCGCATCCAGGCTTCCACCGCCTGGCGCGAGTGCAGCACGATGCCTTCCTTGCGCGCCTTTACCCGCGCCATGTTCACCCGGATGTCGCCCGCATCAAAGCCGTACTCGGCGCCGCGCTGCGCCTGGCGCACGGCACGCGCGCTGGCCACCAAGGTCTTGGTGGGCACGCAGCCCACATTGACACAGGTACCGCCGAAAAGATGGCGTTCGATCACGGCGGTGCGCAGCCCTTCGCGTGCACAGCGCGCGGCCAGGGCGGGGCCAGCCTGGCCAGCGCCGACGACAATGGCATCAAAGACTTCCTTGGGCATGCGAGGAACCTCCGGGGTTTGTGTGAGCGATCCGGTCGATCATGTTCCTTAGCACAGGCGCTGTCGACCTGTCCAGGCGTACCATGCCCAGCGCATCCGAACCCACCAGAGAGACACCCATGAGCAACAACCGCAGTGTCGAGTTTTTCGACCGGCAGTTCGAGCAGCAGATTCACCAGACCGAAGGGGCGCTGAACCCGTTCGAGCAGGCAGCGCTGCCGCACCTTCGGGGGCATGTGCTGGACTTTGGCTGTGGCATGGGCAACTTGGCCTTGGCGGCTGCGCGCGCCGGCTGCTCGGTGCTGGCATTGGACGCCAGCGATGTCGCCATTTCGCACTTGATTCAGATGGCCAGCGCCGAAGGCCTGCCAGTGGAGGCTCAAGTGGCCGACCTCGGCCATTACGACGTTACCGGGCACTTTGACTCGATCGTCTCTATCGGGCTGCTGATGTTTCTGGACTGCGTCACGGCGAAGCGGGCCCTGACTGATCTCCAGGTTCACCTAGTGCCGGGCGGCACGATGGTGGTGAATGTGCTGGTGGTGGGAACGACCTACATGGACATGTTCGACCCCAACAAGCACTGCCTTTTTCCGAGGGACTTTCTGCAGACCCAGTTTGCCGGCTGGCAGGTGATCGCCTCCGAACACCAGGACTTTGCAGCACCGGGGGACACGGTAAAGTCGTTCGCGACCATCGTTGCGCGCAAGCCCTGACACAAGGCAATGAACACCCGCTGGCCTCTGAGATCGTGGCCGTGGCAAAGCAATACGGGCCTCGCTGGTGACACCGACCCAAAACTGACCAGTTAGAAGTCGGAGCAAACAGACCTGAAACGTCTTCAGCACCACCATGAGCTGACGCTCAAAACCGGTATCTGCTAAGACTTTGACGACCGCAATGTAGCAATGAGTTTGGGATTGGCTCTTCATCCACACCAGCGTTTACCTCCTCTGTACGTTCCCCCAAGTTTCGAAGTCCGCTCAAGACTGATTGCTGCCACTTAGGTTCGACGGCAGAGTCCATGGGCGCCAACGCAAGCGGTCGCTTACCGGTCAGGATCTCAAGCGACCGATCGATTACCTGTACCGGTCGTTCGGCACTGTAGCGAAGTGCAAAGTTCTGGAATGGCCCTTTGCGTCACGGACGAAACGGTGTTCTGGACCATGGGCAGGCCTTCTTCAAGCGCCAGCAGGGAGGGCGAATCACTTCTTTTGGTCCTTCAGTGTCCGTAGCGCAATACCCGCCACCCGGGTTCCCTGTGCTCCTCAAAGTGCGTGATAGACGGGCAATAGTTCACTTTGACCTGATGCTGTTGCAACATTCTGATCATTGCTCTCGCCGCAAATAAAGAAGGAAACAAGGGGTGGCCGTTGGATCGCAATGCCCAAGACATCGCGCGCGGTATGTGGATATGCGGCAGTCTTGACGTCGCCATCCGCATCCGGCATTTGTGCAGGTGAGCCTGCCGTGAATCTCGTTGAAGGTGCGTGGATAAACTTTGAGCGCCGACTGGCGAGCTGCTCAGGCCTGACCTCGATGGAGTCACATTTCATGGCGCCGTGTTCTCGGCGCCAAATACCTGGTCGACAAATGCCAGCAGCGAAGCGGTGGGCTGTTTGTCGCGATGCACGACCAGGTGAGATTGTCGGAGCTGCCGCGGCAAGGTCGTGGAGATGCGGCACAGGCGGCCGGCCTCCAAAGCGTCGCTCACGACCCACGACGAAAGGCAGGCCACCCCCATACCCGCCTCGGCCGCATGTTTGATCGCCTCCGAACTTCCCAGCTCGATGCTTCGACGGTAGGAGCGCAAGTGGGGCAGCAGACTTTGGTCGGTGGCCTCGCGCGTTCCCGAGCCCGACTCACGCAACAGCCAGACCCCTTCACGCAGTGTCCGCATTGGCACCCGCTCGCCGGCCAGGCTCATTCGTGCCCACGCGCTGTCAGGCGATGTAACGACCACCATCTCGTCCTGGTGCCATGGCGTGACGGCCAGCGCCGCTTGGTGGCAAGGCCCTTCGATCAGGCCCACGTCCAGTTCAAACGCAGCGACCGCGTCACAGATGGCCGCCGTGTTTCCGATCACGACCTTTGAGCGCCAGGCACTGGCATGGCCCGGTTGCGCTGCGACAAAACGGGCCAGCAGCCTGGGCAGCACATAGTTGCCGATGGTGGTGCTGGCGCCGATGCGCAGCGACTGCGCCTGGGCGCTGCCATCGCGGGACATCAGCTCGATGCCGGCGGCACCGTCCAGCAGCGCCAGGGCCCGCGGCAGTAACGCACGGCCGTTGTCGTTGAGCAGCAGGCGCTTGCCCGCGCGGTCGAACAGGCGCAGCGACAGCAGCCGCTCAAGTTCATTCACGGCCGAGCTGGTGGCCGACTGCGACAGCGCAATCTCGGCGCTGGCTGCCGTGGTAGTGCCGCTGCGCGCAACCGCCACGAAGATCTGCAGCTGTCGCAGCGTGAGGCGAAGGGTATTCATGGCGGATTCGTTTGCAAAGCGATTAGATGGGTACATCTTAGCGATACAACCCGTTTGACGGGTCATCCATGAAGCCGGAAGCTTTGTCCTCACGAACTTCAACCGGAGGCAAGCAGCATGACCATCAACGTACTTCCTGAGCCACGCACATTGGCCTCTGCATCGGCTTTCGCACGCATGCTCCCCGGCCTGGCCCTGAGCGGCGCCTTGGCTGCCACCGGTATCGCGCTGGGCCGCATCGCCTGGCTGCAGGACCATGGCTTCAGTGCGCTGACGCTGGCCATCGTGCTGGGCATGATCGTGGGCAACACGGTTTACCCGTGGGCCCCGCGCTTGGCGGTAGCCAGCGGCGCCGGCGTCAACTTCTCCAAGCAGAACCTGCTTCGCCTGGGCGTGGTGCTGTACGGCCTGCGGCTCACCGTGCAGGACATTGACCATGTCGGCATCGCTGGTGTCGCCATCGACGCGATGATATTGGGTTCGACCTTCGCACTGGCCTGCCTCATCGGCACGCGCTGGCTGGGCCTGGAGCGCAAGACGGCGATGCTGATCGGCGCTGGCAGTGCCATCTGCGGCGCTGCTGCGGTGATGGCCGCCGAGCCGGTGGTCAAGGCGCGCGCCGAGCAGGTCACGGTGGCGGTGGCCACGGTGGTGGTGTTCGGCACGCTGGCGATCTTCCTGTACCCGGCGCTGTTCGAGCTGAACCGGCACTGGGCGCTGATCCCCGGCGGCGCCAACGGGTTCGGCATCTACGTCGGATCGACCATCCACGAGGTGGCCCAGGTGGTGGCCGCAGCACGTTCGGTGGGCCCGGACGCAGCCAACTCGGCCGTCATCGCGAAGATGGTTCGAGTAATGATGCTGGCGCCGTTCCTGGTGATGCTGTCGGCTTGGCTGGCGCGCGACAGCACCCTGCAAGCCCTAGTGGAGGCAGAGCATGCTCACGCCAAGGGTCAACTCGCTGTGCCCTGGTTCGCCTTCGGCTTCGTCGCGGTCGTGTTGCTCAATTCGCTGCAATGGCTGCCGGCGTCGGTGGTGGCAGTGACGACCGAGATTGACACCGCGCTGCTGGCGATGGCGATGGCTGCGCTCGGCCTGGCCACGCACATCGGCGCCATTCGCAAGGCCGGGGCCAAGCCGCTGCTGCTGGCGTTGATCTTGTTCGGCTGGCTCATCGTCGGAGGCGCGCTCATCAACCGCTGGGTGCCGGCCCTGCTGGGCTGAAGCCTCGAATTCACGGCCCAGGGCCCTGACCCTAAATTTCTTTGCACGCTCTGGAATAGACCGCATGCCGACGCCGTCTGCTCTTTTGTCGGGACCTATCTGACCCTTCGTCCCGCACTCACCCCCCTTCACTTCACACCAACCCTTCATCGGAGCCCACAATGTTCAAGACTTTCGCTTTCGCCGCCACCGCCCTGACGCTCGCCTCCGGCAGCGCCTTCGCCGCCCCCAGCGACGACGCCCGCACGCACTTCCAGGCCATCGCCTCGGGCGACACCCAGATCGTCATGCGTGCCTATGCCGACCAGGCCCAGCTGAACTGGGTAGGCGGCCCACTCGACGGCACCTATGCCACCACCGATGCCATTCGCGGCACCTGGGAGAAGTTCGGCAAGGCCGTCGGCCCACTGAAGCTCACAGTCGGCCAGATTGAAGAATCGGCCAACCCCAAGGGCGCCACCGTCTCGGCCAACGTCGTCTTCGAAGGCAAGATGCCCATCAAGGTGCGCTACGTGCTGACGTTCCGTGAAGGCAAGATCGTCAGTGAAACCTGGCAGATCGACCCCAAGCTGGCGGTGGCTGCGGCTTACTGAACGGCACGCAGCGTGGCTACTCTCCACCAGACCCCAAAGGACAACCCCATGAAGCACCTTTCGACTCTGGCCGCGCTGCTGATCACAGCGGCTTCCTTCGCGGCACCACTCACCGGCGCTATGGCTGCCGACGCGCCGGCCAAGCTCGCCAACGGCGCGCTGGTCGACGCCAAGGGCATGACGCTCTACACCTTCGACAAGGACGTGGCAGGCAGCGGCAAGAGCACCTGCAACGGCGGCTGCGCCGCGCTGTGGCCGCCCGCGATGGCCGCCGCCAGCGACCAACCCGCCGGTGCATACACGATCGTCATGCGCGACGACGGTGCGCGCCAGTGGGCCTACAAGGGCAAGCCGGTCTACACCTACCAGGCCGACCAGAAGCCCGGCGACCGCGCCGGCGACAACTTCAAAGACGTCTGGCACATCATCAAGGAATGACATTTGCTGTCGACTTCCGTCCAGTCCCTCAGGCCACGACCCCCCGATGCAAGACGACGCAAGCCTGCTGAGCTGGGTGCCGCGCCTGCGCCGCTATTCGCGCGCGCTGGTGAACAACCGTGACGACGCCGACGATCTGGTGCAGGACACGCTGGAGCGGGCCTGGGCCAAGTCGAACCTGTGGGGCGGCGTGGCCGACATGCGCGCCTGGCTCTTCAGCATCATGCACAACCTGCACGTCGATGGCGTGCGCCGTCCCAGGCTGCACACCGTGACCATGGACGACGACACGCCCGAAGTGCCGGTGGCGCCGACACAAACCGACAGGCTGGCTGTACTGGATCTGCAGGCTGCACTGGACTTGCTGCCCGTCGAGCAGAAGGAAGTGCTTCTTCTGGTGACGCTGGAAGACATGGCCTATGCCGATGTGGCGCAGGCCCTGGGTATCCCCATCGGCACCGTGATGTCGCGCCTGTCGCGAGGCCGTGAGCGCCTGCGCGGCCTGATGGAAGGCCGCGCAGAACCGGTGCGGCTGAAAGTCGTCAAATGAATGTATTGCGAAGCAACCCATGAATACCGACCGTCCGCCACCGTCCATTCCCCCGGTCACCGAGGCCGACCTGCATGCGTTCGTTGATGGCCGCCTGCCCGCTGAGCGCCAGGTCGAGATCGCCGCTTATCTGGCCGCACGCCCTGAAGACGCGCAGCGCCTGGAGGCCTACCGGGCGCAGAAGCGCGAACTGCACGCCTTGTTCGATCCCGTGCTGGATGAACAGCCGCCGCAGCGCCTGCTGAAATCGGCGCGCCCGCGCGCCGTGCCGCAGACGCCTTGGTACCTCCAGCGCCTGGCCGCTGGGATCGCCATCGCCGTCATCAGCGGCGCGACTGGCTGGGGCTTGCGGGGCGGCCTGCCCGCGGGGGGCGACGATGCCGGCCGCATGGCCGCCGCGGCACCCGCCGAGCGCGGCCTGACGCTGGCGTCAGCGGGCGGCTTCGCGCAGCGCGCGGCGGTGGCTCACGCGGTATACAGTCCCGACGCGCGCCGCCCGGTCGAGGTGGACGCGGCGCACGAGGACCAGTTGGTGGCATGGCTGTCCAAGCGCATGGGCGCGCCGATGAAGCCGCCGCACCTGCAGGCCCAGGGCTACACGCTGGAAGGCGGGCGCCTGTTGCCGGGTGGCCAGGGGCCGGTTGCGCAGTTCATGTACCGCAACGAGCTCGGCAGCAAGCTGACGCTGTACGTGTCCAACGATGTCGCCGACGTGGGCAGTGCCGCGAGGCCGGACAAGGCACTGCAGGCCGGCGTGAAGAACACAGACACGGCCTTCCGCTTCGCACGCGAAGGTGCGGTCAATGTCTTCTACTGGGTCGACGGTCCCTTCGGCTACGCCCTGTCGTCCGACGCCGACCGCAGCGTGCTGGCGCAGGTGTCGGCCGAGGTCTATCGGCAACTTGGCACCCCGCGCTGAAGGCCAGGGCGGCGTCGGCGCGACGCGCTGTCGGCTCGCGCCAGGGAATGAAACGGCCTGAGCCGCGCTCTTGACCTGAAGCAAGCGCTGGGCAGTGGTTCATCGGCGGCTGCCGGCCCACGACCCAAGCGATCACTCTCCACACCAACTCAGAAAGCAAACATGACCACCCAACGCCGCGACATTCTCAAGTACACCCTGGCCGCCGCAGCAGCCAGCGCGCTGCCCGCAGCACATGCCCAGGCCCCGTCCGGCGCTTCAGCGGGAGCCGCAGCGACCGGCATCGACCCGCGCGATCGCGTCTTCATCACCAATGAAGACTCCAACACGCTGGTGGTCATCGACCCGAAGACCAACACCGTCGAGTCGACGATCAACCTGACCAGCTTTGACGAAGACCCTCGTCCCCCGTTTCGCTTTGTGACGGCCGGCGTGGCGCCAACGCACGCGGCGATGGTCCACAAGCCGCTGTACCACGGCTGTATCGATGCGCACGGCGCGGTGCCGTCGCCCGATGGCCGGTTGCTGGCCACCAGCGGGCGCGGCTCCAGCAACATTTATCTGATCGACGCCGAGCAGCGCCGCGTCATCGGCAACACACCCAACCCTGCGTCTGGGCCCACCACCAACCCCGAGCGCCTGAGTAGTGGCCTGCTGCTGGGCCGCGAACCGCACGAGCCCACTTTCACGCGCAACGGCCGCGAGCTGTGGGTCACGCTGCGCGGTGAAGACCGCATTGCCATCGTCGGCGTCGATCGTGCCGTTCGCCAGCTCAAGGGGGCCGACAGCCCGGGCTCCAGCGCGGTTCGCCAATACCTGCCCACGCTGAGCGGCCCGGCGCAGGTGTGGTTCAACCGTGAGGGTACGTTGGCCTTTGTGGCCAGCCAGAAGGTGTCGAAGATCGACGTGTTCCGCGTCAACCCCGGCGCGGATGGCCACAGCCAACCGCAGCGGCTGACCACGCTGGACATCAGCGCACAGGACAAACCCGGCTTCACGCCCTTCATGAAGACCACACCCGACGGTGCCGAGGTGTGGTTCTCGCACAAGCTGGCTGATGCGGTGTCTTGCCGCTCGACGCAGGGTGGCTTCGACCTGATCGACACCGTGCCGCTGGGCATGGGCGCGCGGCCCAACCACGTTGAGTTCGTGCGCAATGCGCGCGGCAGCGTGGTCTATGCCAGCCTGGCGCGCATCGACGATGGTGGCCCCGGCGGCGTGGCGTCGAGCCCGATCGCCATCATCGACCGCAGCGCTCCGGGCGGACAGCGCAAGGTGGTGGGCACCTTCTCCAGCCGTGGCCGCGAGTCGCACGGGTTGTGGACCAACCCCGAGAACACGCTGCTGTATGTGGCCCACGAACAGGACGAGCTGCCCGGCACGCCCAACGCGGGCCAGACCGTGTGCAGTGCATTTGATGTGAGCGACCCGCTGCGCCCGACCTTCATTGCGCAGATCCCCCTGGGCAATCTGACGCTGCCCTCTGGCGCGCTGCGCAACAAAAAGAGCATCAACCTCGTCTACGTGCGTGTGGGCGAGAAGGGCCAGACGGCATGAGCGGCGCGCACACCAGCCACGGCGCCAGCGCCGCGCACACCAGGGCATTCCAGCGGGATATGGACGAATCGATGGCCCGCATGATGCAGGCCATGCACAGCCCGGGCTACGCAGGCCAGGCCGACCAGGACTTTCTGGCGATGATGATTCCGCACCACGCCGGCGCTGTGGACATGGCGCGGCTGGTGTTGCAGCATGGGCGCGATCCTGTCACCCGGCAGTTGGCCGAGGAAATCATTGCCGGGCAGACGGTGGAGATCCAGAGCATGCAACGCCGACTGCACACCCTGCAGCAGCGCACAGCCAAAGGTGCGGAAGCGGAATTTCCGTCGCTGGGTGGGACGCGGGGGCCTTGATCGACAGCCCTAGGGAAAGTACCGATGAGCGCCACGGAATGAACCAAGCCACGCAGCGCTCTTGATCACCATGCTGTTCCAGTCTGCCGAGTCCCGCTATAACCAATGGGTGCGTGAGCACTACCGTTTTTTGCTGCGCAGTGCGTGGGCGCTCACTGGTTCGCGCGCCATTGCCGAAGACGTGGTGCAAGACTGTTTTGCCAACGCCTGGAAGCACCGGGAGCAACTGCGCGACGCTGCGCTGGCACGGGCTTGGCTCTTTCAGATCATGCGCCGCGCCGCCTTTCGCCAGGCCGCACCCAGCATGCAGTCGCTGGACGATGAAGAGCAGCCCGAGCAAGCGGCGCCCGACGCGGGGCTGGACGACAAACTCGATGTCGTCAAGGCGCTCGCGCGCCTGGCGCCCATCCACCGCGAGGTGCTGGTGCTGTTTTATTTCGACGACATGCCCACCGCCCAGATGGCCGAGGCGCTGGAGATCGCGCCCGGCACGGTGTTGTCGCGCCTAGCCCGTGCGCGCGACGCTTTGAAGCTGGCCATGGGGGTACCTGCGACACCCAAGGCCGATGTCAACGTTACCCCGTTTCGCAGGACCAAGACATGAGCCCCGATACCGACGCGCCTTTCCTGCCCGACAGCGAATTCGATTTGCGCGCGCGCGCCGAGTTGGCGATCGCCTTCGAGGCCAGCGACGCACCGGCACACCTGTACCGAAAGCCGCAGCCGCTGCTGGCGCGACGCAGCTTGCAGCGTTTTCTGGCTGCGCTTTTGCTGGCCGGTGGCACCAGCGGCGGGGTGCTAGCCGTGCGACCGCCAGCGATGGTGCGCGACGCGATCGACCACGAATACCACGAGCGCAGCTTGCGGGGCAGTTTCATGGAGCAGCGCCAGTTGCTCATGCACCTGGGCATGCGGGACGCCAACGTGGTGCCCGGGTTTCCCCAACTCATGCGGCCATGCGATATCGAAGGTCACCTCGCTTACCACCTCACCACGTTCTTCGAGAAGGGCGGCATGGTGACGGTGTATGCCTTTGACCAGCCTGTGGACCTGCGCGAGGCCAGCGGCTGGTGGAGCAACGTGCACTGGAAGGTGATCCGCTCGCGCGAGGGCAAGCCCTTGTTGCTGGTGGCCCAGAAAAAGAAGGCACTGGCGGTCGCGCAGACGGCACTGCAGGCACCTCCCGTGTCCGGGCCAGGCTGAGGCACCGCGTCCCTGTCAACGAATCAACCGCTCACCCCTTTCACCCCAACCGGCGCACGACGCCCAACCACCGGAGACCCCAGAAATGAACCAACAACCCACCTCGCTCCCCCGGCGCCACCTGCTGGCCGGCAGCGGCGCTGCTTTGGCTGCCGTTGGTCTGGCCAGCTTTGGCCGCACCGCAGCCGCTGCTGGTGAGACCGCGCCCGTCGCCGTGGCCGGTGCTGCCAAGCCTCTGCCAGCGTACGTGGGCTGGAAGGACCCGGCCAGCCTGATCGTGCACAGCAGCACCACCATTGAGACCAAGCGCAGTGTGTTCGGCACCAGCGTAATCACGCCGTCCGAGCAGCTCTACATCCGCAACAACCTGCCCGCGCCCGACGTCTCGATCCTGGGCAACCGCGATGCCTGGGAGATCAACATCGAGGGGGTGAAGAACCCGCGCAAACTCACGCTGGGCGACCTCAAGCGCATGGGCATCGAGACCACGGCGATGGTGTTGCAATGCTCTGGCAACGGACGCGGCTACTTCCCCAACAAGCCCAGTGGAACGCCTTGGCAAGTGGGCGCAGCAGGCTGTGTGGTGTGGAGCGGTGTGCCGGTGCGCTGGGTGGTGGATGCCCTGGGCGGCGTGGAGGCCGGCATGGCCTACCTCACCGGCACAGGCGGCGAAAAACTCCCCGATGGACTGGACCCCAAGAGCGTGATCGTGGAACGCTCGGTGCCTGCTGCCGCACTCGCCGATGCCCTGCTGGCCTGGGAAATGAACGGTGTGCCGATTTCGCTGGCCCACGGCGGCCCACTGCGCTTGATCGTGCCGGGTTACACGGGCGTGAACAACATCAAGTACGTCAAACGCCTGGCCTTCACCGCTCAGGAGACCGACGCACGCATCATGTCGCACGGCTACCGCATTTCACCGCCCGGCGCGAAGGGCGACCCGTCGCAGCCATCGGTGCAGGAAATGACGGTGAAGTCGTGGATCAACGGTCCCGGCACGGACGGCGCCCCGCTTAAAGCGGGTGACACACAGATCCATGGCGTGGCGTTTGGCGGCATGAACGCGGTGGCCAAGGTCGAGGTTTCTCTGGACGGCGGAAAAACCTGGCAGCTCGCGCGCATGGTGGGGCCCGACCTCGGCCGCTTTGCGTGGCGGCAGTTTGTTTTTGCGGCACGCCTGCCGGCGGGCCAGTTCACCCTGGCGAGCCGAGCCACCGACACCGCAGGCAACGTGCAGCCCGAACAACGCATGGAAAACGCGGGCGGCTACAACAACACCAGCTGGGCCGACCACGCCGTGAAAGTGAGCGTGGCATGAAGCGCACAATCCAAAAACACGCGTTGGTCGCTGCCCTGTGGTCGTTGGCATTCACAGTGCTGCCCGTGCACGCCGCCGACGATGCCGCGCAACTTCAACAAGGCAAGGTGTTGTTCGGCCAAGGCGCGGTGCCTGCCTGCGCCCTGTGCCATGCGCTCAAGGACGCGGGAGCCGAAGGCGCCGTGGGCCCCAGCCTGGACGAGCTCAAGCCCGATGCCAAGCGCGTGGCCACCGCGCTGCGCAACGGGATTGGGCAGATGCCGTCCTACAACGGCAAACTCAGTGATGCGCAAATTGCCGCCCTGGCGGCCTACGTGGCCAAGGCTTCGGGTGGATCAAAGTGATGGCTGGTTGGCCACAGCGCTGCTGCGCCAACTGACAAAAAGGACGGGATCACCTGCAAACAGCGATCCCGACTGAGTGGCTGACCCAGGGCGGGTCAGCCACTCACCATCACTTGCCTGGTTTGATGTCGGGGACCACCATCCAGCCAGCCCCCATCATCACAACCGCCGGGAACTTCTCGCCGGCCTAAGTCTTGCCCAGCATGGCCTTGTGCTCGCGGTAAGCCATCAACGCTGGCGACACGCCCAGGTGATTGATCGCACCATGCTTGATGCTGCTGCAGTCTTGCTCGTCGAGCTTGCAGATCTCTGCACGCTGTTGTCAACTCTCTAGCAATGTCAACTACGCGCCTGAAACCTGTCTCTGCGCCTTACCACGATGCATGAATAGGAGTGATCGCAATCCGGCACGCCAAGGGCATGCACGTTGAAAACTCGAACGGCAGCAACCGCTGCACAGCTGCCCATAGAGTCGCGTCATCGCTAAAGGGACTCAGGGCACTGGCTGAGCTTTGGCCACGGACTCGTCACTCGATACGCCCTACAACTACATTTCAGGCGTCTGAGCAGTTCAACAGCTACGCAAGGGAGCGTCCACATGAGAAGAGGAAATCGTAAAGAAGCCAACGAGCTGGTTCAGCTTATCTCGCGCCTGCCATGGTGGGTTTCGGTGTTGTGTGCACTCGTCGCCTACGTGTTGCTCAGCTCATTTGCGAGCGCACCAACCCCAAAGAGTGTCCAGCCGAACCAGGTGAGTTCGCTAATGGTGGGTTCGTTCTGGAAGGGTCTGGCGGTTGCGGGACAGTACGTCGTCCCCCTGCTCTTCCTGCTGGGCGCACTCACCTCCTTTCTGCGGCGCCGCGAGGGTGCGGCTTTGGTTGAGCGGGTCGCCAGTGCACCAGGCTCTTCTGGCCTTAACCAGATGACTTGGCCGCAGTTCGAGCGTCTGGTGGGCGAAACGCTTCATCGGATGGGCTATCAAGTCGTCGAGAACGGCGGCGGAGGCGCCGATGGAGGCGTTGACCTGCTGGCAACCAAGGCGGGGCAGCGCTACCTCGTGCAGTGCAAGCAGTGGCGCACCTACCGAGTGGGCGTGTCGATTGTGCGCGAACAGTTCGGCATCATCACCGCGGAGGGCGCTGCGGGCGGCTTTGTAGTGACCTCGGGACGGTTCACTCACGAGGCCATCGAGTTTGCGGTCGGCAAACCCATCGTCCTCATCGACGGTGAGCAACTGAGCAAGGCGGTCGCCGCTGTCAGCAAGTCCGCCCAGCCGCAACCGCACCGAGGCTTCGACGCAGAGCGGCGGGAACCTGTCATGGCCGCAACGCCGGCCTGCCCTGTCTGCAAGGGAGCAATGGTGCTCAGACAAGCCAAGCAAGGCAGCCGGGCAGGCGAGTCGTTCTGGGGCTGTCGACAGTTCCCGAAGTGCCGGGGTGTGCGGCCTGCTTGAGGGCTTGGACAACAGCCTGGATCTCCCTCATTGGCCGAACCTGGGCTCACCGGATAGACTTACCAAGCGGTCCATCCAGGTGATTCAAACCGTGCATCTGCATGCGCCTTCAAGCCCATCACATCGTCAAGAGCCGCCACGCAATCAAGCATCCACTGGATGAGATGGCTCATCGACGAGCGCTCACATCTCCTTCGAGAAACCGCGGAACCGGATGGAGATCCGAGCAACGTCCGGCCAGCACGATCTGACCGCATGTTTCGTGGCCCACCAGTTGTGGAAGAGTGCGTGCCACGTCGAGAAGACGCTTGAGGTCGACGCCCGTGTCGAACCCCATCTCCGCCAGCATGTGGATCGCATCTTCACTGCAAATATTGCCACTGGCACCCGGCGCGTACGGACAAGTTACTCGTCGTTGCACACACTGAACGACGGCTTGATGTGAGAGTTCGGTCGCTGCAGAAGCAGCCGCTTCTGACGGCTCCCGCATCAGAGCCACCACCGCAGTTTGAGGCCACAGACACGCACTGGCGGGCCGCTTGCTGCCGAGCGACCACAAGCAATGCGGCGGGCTCGATTGGCCCAGTGATTGCTGGGCTAGGCACGGTACTTCTCGATGAACGCACGCGTGAACTTTTCGCCAGCTCTTGAAAGCAAGGTCACCATTGCGCTGATCGTGAAGTCAGCGGACCTCCTGTTGGCATGTGATTCAAAGCACCGTAAGTACAGCTTGTTCGATGTCGGCTGAAGTGACCACCACCGGTGTGCTTCGCCGCGAAATCGCTTTGTTGAGCGCTACCTGCGCAACCGCCTCCGCGTTTGCGATGCTCTCGCCCCTCAGCGTTTGGGCCACCGCTGCGACCGTGAGGCCGCCTTCGAGGCGGACCTTGCGGCTCGCGAACCAGGTTTCCAGGTAGAGGTTCAGGCTCTTCGCGCTCGGTCGGTCAAACGGCACCTTCTCCGTGAACCGTCCACCACGCAGCAGCGCCGGGTCGATCTGCTCAGGGTTGTTCGTCGCGGCGATCCACACGACGTCTTTCACGCGGTCCCCTACCCCGTCCATGAGCGTGAGCAGCTTGTTGGTCCCCTCGGTGTGGGGCGAAAGGTCACGGCTCCTGAGCAACTCGTCGGCCTCGTCCACGAAGATGACACAGGGGCGCAGTTCGTTCGCCTGGTCGTGGAGTTTTTGCAGCTCCGCGGGAGTGCGCGCCAGGTCAGCTCCCGTGGCCGTGAGGAATGCCCAGTCGATCGATTTGGCCAGGGCTTTGGCCGTGGCCGTCTTGCCGGTTCCCGGTGGACCATAGAAGAGCACACCGGCTGGCAGGGTGCCGCCGTGGGCCTCGGTGTGCTGCGGATCGGCCATACGGCCGGCGATGAGACCGAGCGATTCACGGGTGACGGGTGACAGTACCAGCTCGTCAAGTGTCTTGACGTTCTCCAGCAATACGCCCTTTCGACCTTGCAGCGCGCGGAGTGCGCCCATGAAGTCTTCGTAGCCAGGTGTCACTCGGCCCGCGCGATGCAGGTAAGGTCCGAGCTCCTCGGTGACGGCCAGGATGCGCTTGGCCGAATAGCCGTTCCAACGGCGGGCAACCGATTCGATCAGTACCGGATCCACGCTGGCTTTCGGCAGATGGGTTTCGAGGCCGAGCTTGAGCAGACCTACCCGCGCCTCGGCATCGGGCGGCGTGATCTCCACCTTGAAGTCGAACCGGCCTTCGCGGACGCCAGCCGCATCAAGGCGATCCATGTGATTGGTGGCGGCCACCAGGATGACCCGCTCCTTGCGAATGTCCACCATCAGGGTGAGCAGCGCGTTGACCACGTCGCGGTCTTCCTTGACGCCGTTGCCAGCCTCACCGTCGCGCGAACTCAGGAAGCTGTCTGCCTCGTCGATGAAAAGCACGCATGGCTGTTGACGGCGCGCCTGGGCGAAGGCCGCGTTGATGCGGGCAGTCTTCTCGCCCACCCAGGGGCTTGCCACATCGCCGTAGGTCAGTTGCAGCAGGGGCAGCTTGAGCTCGCCGGCCAGCGCTTCCACGAACATGGTTTTGCCGTTGCCAGGTTTGCCGGACAACAGGATGCCGTTTCGCTCGGTGCGCGCCCCTCCCCGCTTTGCAATCACCGCTTGCGCGGCCTCCTTCAGCCGAGCCTTCGTGTCAGCGTTGCCATGAATGTCCTTGAAGCTGATTTTCGGCATGACCGCTCTGGCCACGCTCGGCGGCCCGGCGCCTGCAGCGCTCCATGCGCCAGACCCACACGGGCGGTGACAAGCTCTTCGTGGACTACGCCGGCCAGACCGTGCCCGTCGTGGATGCCGACACTGGCGAGATACGCCAGGCCCAGGTCTTTGTGGCCGTGCTGGGCGCATCGAACTACACCTACGCCTGCGCCACCGCCAGCCAGAAGGCCGCTGACTGGGTGGCCAGCATCATTGCCACGCTGGAGTTCATCGGCGGCGTGCCCCGTCTGCTGGTACCCGACCAGCCGCGCGCCCTCATGGCCCGACCCGACCGCTACGAGCCCACCGCGCACCGCCTGCTCGAAGAACTCTCGGCGCACTACAGCCTGGAAGTGGAGAGCCAGGTCGGTTGAAGGAATGTGAGCGGGGCTAAAGAATCGGCGCCAGCACATCCCGTGCGCATCCTCAACGCAGAGAGTCCCATATGAAACGCGATCTTCCCGCTGCCCTCGCGCAGTCCCACAACACCGTGACAGTCTCAAGTCGCGCCATTGACGTCGGTTACGCAAACACCAAGTTCACCGTTGGCCGCAAGAAGGTGAACGGCGAGACCGTGATCGTGGCTGACCTGTTCCCCTCGATCACGGCTGTGCTACCCAAGGGGCGACCTTTTGAGCGCAAGGCCGGTACTCGCGCCTCGGATGGGTGCCTGACTGAGATCGACGGCGTGCTGCACTTTGCCGGTCGCGGCGTTCCGATGCACCTGAAGGGCTCGCAGCCACGCCACGTCCTTCCCAATTACTGCATGACGCCCGCATACATGGCCCTCATGCACGGTGCCATGCACTACATGCTGGAAGACGTTGGCAACCCTCGGGAGCTGGTGATCGAGCATCTTGGGCTGGGCCTGCCGCTCAACACCCACTACGAATACAAGGAGAAGCTGCGCCAGTCGGCTATCGGCACCCACGTTCTTGGCGGCCCTGAAGACCCGCTGGGTGTGCGCACCGTGCGCGTGCTCGACGCGGACGTGATGGTGCAGCCCCTGGGGGCACTGATGAATTACGGCATGGCAAACAAGGGGGCCGGGCTGCGCGGCTGGAGCCTGGTAGTCGACGTAGGCGGCGGCACTATCGACTACCTCGTCTCGCTTGAGCGCGAGCCGAACCACACTCGGTCTGGCGCACACCCTGAGTCGATGCTTCAGTGCGCATACGCGGTGGCCCAGCAGATCAACCCCTCGTACCAGAACAATTTCACGGTGATCGAGGCAATCGATGCCGCGATCCGAACGCGCAGCGCAACGGTTCGCATCGCTGGCGTGGACCTGGAGATGGCCGACTACAAGGGCACTGTCGACGAAGTTCTGCGCAGGGGCTACGACGCGATGCTCAGCGATGTGGGAGATCTGTCCGACTTCGACACGATCCTGGTGTGCGGAGGCGGTGGTTCGGTCTTCTATGACTTCCTCTGCGAAGTAGCGCCGGAGCTCAAGCGCCGCCTCAAGTGCGACCCCGGGTCGGCTTTCTCGAACGTGCGCGGCTTTCAGCTGGCGTCCGAGTTCGTGAGCGTCCAGGGCATGACGAAATGACTGATCAGGGCGTTTCGATGGCTGGGGAGGACGAGGAGGCCGGTCTTAGGCTTCGGCTCTCCCTTCAGCCGGATCACTCTGGCCTATACGAGCATCTTCTGGCGGTGCCTGTGCGCCGACGCGTGAAGGTAGCTCGCGATCTGATGCTGTTAGGGGTCAAGTTGGAACGAATGCTCCAGGTCGGGCTTATTCCGGACTCGAGCATGGGCACGTCGGAACCCGTCATGTCAACGGATGCTATGAAACCTCACAAATTCCCAAAGCGGCGCCGCGAGGTTATCGCTGAGCCAGCGCCGGCTGCGGCTGTCGATACGGAACTCATGGCGTCTTTGTTTGGCCCTGCGCTCGCCAGGCTCCGCTCTTAGGCAACTGGGGGGCGTAGCCCGGTGGGCTGTATCTCCGTGAAGGGCTGGCTTTGCTGGCCCTTCTGATTTTTGGTCCGAGTGTCTCTTGACTAAATCCGCTTGCGTGCGACTTTGGTATCCACCCCCTGAACCAAGGAACAGCAATGCCACACAAGACCGACCTCGACCTGACGACTACGGTTTGTTTCCGCCAGCACTACACCCCGGAGCCGCACTGGCTCCTCAGGTCGGCCTTCGGCCGCGACCTACTGAAAATGCGACTGCGCCAGCTCGAACCGCAGATGTTTGTGCCGGAGTGGAGATACGCCGCGCACCTGGACCCGGAACTGGAGCGCATGGTGGACGATCTTGGCCTGCGGGATACGGCCAAGCCCAGAACGATGTGGGAAACGCTCAAGTTCATGAAGCTGGCTTCGCGCTCGATGCTCGCCTTGAGCCGTGGGGAGCCTCTGCCTCAATGGTCCTTCACCTAAACCCGCCTCCTTGCCAGGGTCAATTTCATGCGGATGGGAAGCGCACCGCGAAATCGCGTGGAAATCCTCACGGCAATACGAGGAGCACGCCTTTCGTGCGCTCGGCACCGCTCAGTCATTCAGACCAAACATGCGATCAGTTTGGTCAACGTAGTGCTTGTTCGCGATTCGAAGCGCGACGCTCGATCGCGCCAAACGCCGATTCAGCACGATGCCGATCGCGATGCCAAAGAGCATGAAGAGCTTGAGGTAGTCCGCCGCAGACATGAGATCTTTCGAGGTTGAGGTCCACTGTCGCACTGAGGTCATTCATTCTATTTGGACGGCGCCCTTCAATGAGTTTCAGTCTCCGCAAGGCGCGCATCTAGCTAGCCCAGCTTCGCAGCAAGGTCCTCGGCACGTGGGTGGTAGTACCGAGCGACCATCTTGGCGGTCTTCTGCCCCGTGACCTTCATCAGTTCGTGCATTTGCAGGCGCTCGGCCAAGCGCGAGACCGCTTCGTGCCGAAGATCATGCCAATGCAGATCCAGGAACCGAATCTCCACACGCTCGACTTCTGCGAGCAGCTTCAGCGTCATGTCCAGCGGGGCCCGCTTCTTGTAGACCAAGGCCCGAATCTCTCGTGCCGCGTCGATCCCCTGTTCTTCGAGCTTCCTGGTGAGAACGCCATGAACGTGCTCGCGCCGGCATCGGGCGATCAGGCGATCCCAGGACGAGTCGAGCGCATCCGCGGTGATGGGCAGCACCCGACCGGTCGTTGAACGCGGCAGTTGAGCCAGTGTCGCCACCGCTCGCGTGGACAGCGGCACATCGCGGTAGCGCTGGTCGTTCTTCGTGGCGCGACCATCGACCCCTCGAATGCGAGCGACACGCCTGGTCAGGTCAACCTCCTGCCAGGCCAGGGAAAGCAGTTCGCTCCTTCGGGCTGCCGTTTCGACGGCCAGAACGAAAGCAGCCTTCATCCAGGGAGTCGCCGCCTGACCGAGCGACCGCAGCAGGATCGCCTCCTCGTCACCCTCCAGGCGTCGATCTCGGCCGGGCGGCAACTTGGGCTTGCGAATGCCCGCCGTCGGGATGCCCTGCGGCAGCGGAATGCCCCAATCGAGTTGGCAGGCTTTAAAGACCCGGTTCACCAGCCCCAGCTCGTGGGTCACGGTCTGGGGGCCAACGGCTCGAAGCCGCTCGTCACGATAGGCCGCGAGCATCGACGGCTGAATGGCCACCAGCGAGTACTCGCCGAAACGCTCTTTCAATTTGAGCAACATGCTGGTGGGCTGGCGCTGCGCCCGAAGCTTGGGCACGACTTCAGCCAGGTAGCGATCGACGGCCTCGCCGAATGTGGTGTTCTCTGCCTTGTTCCTCGAAACAAAACTGCCCACGTCCATTTCCCGCTCAACAGCCCTCGCCCACGCTTCCGCGTCGGTCTTTCGCGCGAACGTCTTGGACTGGTCGGGGAACCCCAGGCGACGGACCTTTGCCTGCCAAGTCCCGCTGGGGCGCTGCTTCACCGAGGCCATGAAAGGCCCCTATTCGATGCGATCGCACTGAATTTCATACTGCGAACTGTCCCCAAATTGTCCCCGTTGACCTCGAATTTCGGCAGAAATGCCGAAAACTTTAGACAGATCAACGGCTTAGAAAGCCTGGATTTTTGGCCTTCTAAGCAGCAGGTCGGGGGTTCGAGTCCCTCCGGGCAGGCCAGAACGCCGTCTCCAAGCTCAGAGCCCCAATTCCTCGCGCCGCCGGATCACGCGCGACGCCAGGCCATAGGCGACGGCTTCCTGCGCCGGCATCCAGCGGTCGCGCTCGATGTCCTGGCGCACCCGCTCGAGGGGCTGGCCGGTTTCGCGCGCAATGACCTCGGCGATGCGCTCTCGGGCCTTGAGGATTTCCTGGGCCTGGATCGCCATGTCACTGGCGGCACCGCCCGCGCCGCCGCTGGGCTGGTGGATCAGGAAGCGCGTCTGGGGCAGGCAGACGCGGCGCTCGCGGGCCGCGCCCAGATAGAGGTGGGTGGCGGCGCTGCCCACCCAGCCCGTGCCGACCATGTGGACCGGCGAGGCCACGAAACGCACCACGTCGTGGATGGCGTCACCCGATTCGAGGTGGCCGCCCGGCGAAGAGACGACCAGGGTGATGGGCGCGCGCGCCTCGGCGTCCAGGGCCAGCAGCTTGCGCACCGTCTCCGCGGCCAGCGCATCGGTGATGGTGCCGAACACCAGCACGGTGCGGGCGCGAAAGGCCTTCTCCTCCAGGAAGGCGCTGTCCTGGGCGTTGGCGGGGCGGGTGGGCGTGTCGGTGTCCGGGGAAAGCATGGGAATCGCTCCTGTGTGTTAGCTTCATCCGGTAAACGAACGAGCGGGTTTTTTCGTGACACCTCCGGCCGACTCCCATCCCCTGATCGACGATGAAGCGCTGCGCCGCCGCCTGGTCGCGCTGGCGCGGCATTGGCTGGCGCACGGCGATGAAGCCGAAGACCTGGTACAGGACACCTGGCTGCGCACCGCGCAGGGTGGCCTGCCGCCCGATGCCGGTGGCCGGGAGGCCTGGCTGGTCACCGTGTTGCGCCACCTGTGCATCGACGCCTGGCGACGGCGTCAGCGCTACCACGCCCTGCTGGAGCGGGCAGGTGACGGCGGCCTGGCAGCCGTCGAGAGCGAAGCGCCACAGGCACTGGCCGAACAGGCGCAACGGGTCGAGCAGGCCTTGCGGCATGTGGTCCACACATTGCCGGCGAACGAGGCCGCGGCCGTCCTGCTGGTCGAGGTATTCGACTTCAGCCACGCCGAGCTGGGGCGCCTGACCGGACGCAGCGAGGCGGCCTCGCGCCAGCAACTGCACCGCCTGTTGCAGCGCTTGCGCCGGCCGGCGGCACCGGCGCGGTCCTCGGACGAGGACACCGACTGCCTGCTGGCGCTGTGCCAGTGGGCGCTGGCGCAGCGCGATCCAGCGGGGCTGGTCGCCGTGTTGCAGGTGTCGAGTCCCCGGGCGATAGCCGCGTCAGCCGCTTTTGCGCCTGCCGGGCCGAGCGAGACCGCTGCGCCAGCGCCGATCGCGCGCCTCGTGCAGTTCGGCGACTTCCTGGCCTTGCAGGTCCGCACACCGGCCGGGCTGGTGGCCTGTCTGCCGCTGGGCGAGGCGGTCCGCGAGGCGGTCTGACCCGACCCGGACCGAGGGCATGACCTCACAGGTCATCGCCAGCCGGAACACCCCAGGGGAAGATGAAGGCAGGCCAAGGGGAGCTCCCGAGGCCCACCCACCATCCGCCCGGAGATCCGCCATGAGTGCCTACGCCATCGCTCACCTGCGCCACGTCGAGTGGGGCCCCGACATCGTCACCTACATCCAGGAAATCACCGACACGCTGGACGCGCACGGCGGCCGCTTCCTGGTGCATGGCGACAACCCGGTGGTCATGGAAGGCCCCTTCCCCGGACACCTCGTGGTGATCGAGTTTCCGTCGATGGACCAGGCGCGCGCCTGGTACCAGTCCGATGCCTATCAGGCCATCCTGCCGCTGCGCACGCAAAACGCGGACGGCGCCACGGTGCTGGTGCAGGGGGTGGCGCCGGGCTATCGGGCGTCCGAACTGCTGGCCAAGCACTGAGCCGCACACCAGCGGCGGGTCATCGTGTGGCCATCTGGCGCCAGCGTGGCCACGCCCTCCTCGCCGTGCGGCCAGGCGAGCGCGCCGAACAGGACGCCCGGGTGGTTCTCCAGCGAGGCCGTGGCCTCCAGGTGCACCCCGAGCGCGGGCGATTGCCTCACTTCGGGTTGGGCCGGCCTGGAAGGGGCAGCCGCCGCCGAGCGTGTTGGCCTCGTAGGACACGCGGCCGCGGTGACTCTGCGTGTCCACGTACGAATGGATGCGCCCGGCCAGCAGCGGGTCGTTGGAGAAGTCGATGCCCGGCACCACGTTCGCGGTGCCAAACGCCACCTGCCCGGTTTCGGCGAAGAAGTTGTCGGGGTTGCGGTTGATCACTAGGCGCCCCACGGGCCGCAGCGGCACCAGCTCCTCGGGCACGATCTTCGTCGCGGCCAGTGGGCCGGATGCCCGCCGCTGGCAAACGGCACGCCCAGCCGTCCCCGCTACGGGTTAACCCGGTGCCCCTCCCTCGGAACATGCATTAAAGTGCGTGTCATGCCCCCGATGCCCCCCGCCAAGCTGCTCATCCTCGTGGGCACCATGACCGACACGGCCACCTCCGTCGCGCGGGCCATCGAGATGGAGTGTGCCGACATGATCGGCGCCATCGAGGTGCGGATGATGGACGGGCTGGACCCCAGCGTCTTCGAGCAAGATGCACTTTACGTCATATGCACATCCACTTATGGCTCCGGTGACGTGCCCGACAACGCCCAGGCCTTCTGCGCCTCGCTCGACGCGCAGCCGCGCTACCTGGGTCATGTGCGCTTCGGCGTCATCGCCCTGGGCGACAGCGCGCAATACCCCATGACGTTCGCCAACGGCGGGCGCCAGTTCGATGAGCGCCTGCGCGACCTGGGCGCGGTGCGCGTGGGCGAGCCCTGCACGCTCGATGCCTCGACCGAGACCGCCCCCGAGGCGGCCGGCGCGGCCTGGTGCCGCGACTGGCTGGCGCTGGCGCTCGCGCCCAGCGAGGTGTCCTGAAGATCAAAACTGTTTGGAATTCAATCATTCAGGCTTCAAGCGGCTAGGGTAATTCTGGATCGCCAAGCCCCATGCCCCCACCTACAGTGAGCCGCAGTCTGACCACAACCCCAGGAGACCCCAGATGACCACCCGCCGCCTCGTTCTGACCCGCAGTGCCGCCGTCATTGGCGCCGCGTCCACCGGCCTGCTGCTGCCGCAGATCGCGCGCGCCCAGTCCGACAAGGTGCGCGTGGGCTTCATGCTGCCCTACACCGGCACCTTCGCGCAGCTCGGCGTGGCCATCGAGAACGGCTTTCGCATGGCCGTCAACGAACAAGGCGGCAAGCTCGGCGGGCGTGAGATCGAATTCTTCAAGGTCGACGACGAGTCCAACCCCGCCAAGGGCATCGAGAACGCCACCCGCCTGGTGCAGCGCGACAAGGTCGACGTGCTGATCGGCACCGTGCACTCGGGCGTGCAGATGGGCATCCACAAGGTGGCGCGCGAGTCCGGCGTGCTCAACCTCATCCCCAACGCCGGCGTGCACATCGCCACGCGCGCTCAGTGCGCGCCCAACGTGTTCCGCACCTCCTTCACCAACAGCCAGCCCACGCTGGCCCTGGGCAAGCCCATGATGGAGAAAGGCCACAAGAAGGCCGTGTGGATTTCCTGGGCCTACGCCGCCGGCGACGAGGCCTTCGAAGGTTTCGAAAAGAGCTACACCGAGGCGGGCGGCCAGATCGTCAAGAAGCTGAGCCTGCCCTTCCCCAACGTGGAGTTCCAGGCCCTGCTGACCGAGATCGCCGCCATCAAGCCCGACGCCGTGGCCTGCTTCTTCGCTGGCGGCGGCGCGGCCAAGTTCCTGCGCGACTACCATGCGGCCGGCCTGAGCAAGAACATCCAGCTCTGGGGCTCGGGCTTCCTCACCGAAGGCGTGCTCGACGCCGCCGGTGACGCCGCCAACGGCGTGCTCACCACCATGCACTACAGCGACTCGCTGGACACGCCGCGCAACAAGAAATTCCGCCTCGACTACGCCAAGGCCTTCAAGCTGCAGCCCGACGTCTACGCCGTCCAGGGCTACGACACCGGCCTGCTCATGGTCAAGGGCGCCAACGCCGTCAAGGGCGACCTGAACAACAAGCAGGCCCTGTACGCGGCCATGCGCGGCGCCGAGATCGACAGCCCGCGCGGCAAGTGGAAGATGAGCCCGGCGCACAACCCGATCCAGGACATGTACCTGCGCCGCGTGGAAAACGGCGAGAACAAGGTGATCGGCATCGCCGCCAAGGCCGTGGCCGATCCGGCCACCGGCTGCCGCATGGCCTGAAGCTTGCGTCCTCCCCCCTGCAAGCCGGCGCCCTAGCGGCGCCGGTTTGACGTCTGCACCCCATGGACTTCGCCAACTTCCTCATCCAGCTCCTCAACAGCGTCCAGTACGGGCTGCTGCTGTTCATGCTGGCCGCCGGCCTCACGCTGATCTTCGGCATCATGGGCGTGGTCAACCTCGCGCACGGCAGCTTCTACATGATCGGCGCCTACCTCGCGTGGTACCTCAGCTCGCAGCTGGGCAGCCTCACGCTGGCCATCGTGCTGGGCACGGTGCTCGCGGTCATCTTCGGCTGGCTGCTGGAGTGGCTGCTGTTCCGCCACTTCTATCACCGCGACCACCTCGACCAGGTGCTGCTCACCTTCGGCCTGATCTACATCTTCGAGGAGATGCGCTCCATCTTCTGGGGCGACGACGTGCACGCCGTGCAGGTGCCCGAAGTGCTGAACTGGTCCATCCCCTTGACCGACACCCTCTCCTACCCGGTCTACCGTCTGGTGATGTCGGGCATCTGCCTGCTGCTGGCGGTGGGGCTGTACCTGCTCATCAGCAAGACCCGCCTGGGCATGAAGATCCGCGCCGGCGCCTTCAACCGCGAGATGGCCGAGTCGCTGGGCGTGAACATCCGGCTCATTCATGGCGTGGTGTTCGCGTTGGGCGTGGGCCTGGCCGCCATCGCCGGCATGATCGCCTCGCCCATCGCCAGCGTGTACCCGGGCATGGGCAGCTCGGTGCTCATCATGTGTTTCGTGGTCGTGGTCATCGGCGGCATCGGCTCGGTGCGCGGCGCGCTCGTGGCCGCGCTGCTGGTGGGCCTGGTCGACACCTTCGGCAAGGTGCTGGTGCCGCAGATCGCCGGCATGGCCGTCTACATGCTCATGGCCCTCGTGCTGCTCTACAAACCCGAAGGGCTCTTCAAGCAATGAGCACCGCCAAGGCCCAACTCGAAAAACTGCCGCGCAGCATCCAGTTCGTGCTCGCCCTGGGCGCGATCGCGCTGGCGGCCTTCCCGCTGCTGCCCGTGGAGGGCGGCGACTTCTACCTCGGCATGCTCTCGCAGATGATGATCCTGGCCATCTTCGCGATGAGCCTGGACCTGCTGCAGGGCGTGACCGGCCTGGTCTCGCTCGGCCACGCGGCCTTCTTCGGCCTGGCCGGCTACGCGCTGGCCTTTGTCACGCCACAGGACGCGCCCATCGCGCTGTGGTGGTCGCTGCCGCTGGCCGCCGCCGCCGCCGGCCTGGCCGCGCTGGTTATCGGCTTCTTCGTGGTGCGCACCCACGGCATCTACTTCATCATGGTGACCATGGCCTTCGCGCAGATGGTCTATTTCCTGTTCTTCGACAACAAGGCCCTGGGCGGCTCGGACGGCATCTACGTCACCTTCCGTCCCGACGCCACCGCCCTGGGCATCGATCTCGACAACAAGCTGGTCTTCTACTACTTCACGCTGGCGGTGCTGCTGGCGCTGTACTTCGCGCTGCGCCGCCTGCTGTTTTCGCCTTTCGGCCGCGTGCTGGCGGGCATCCGCGTGAACGAGCACCGCATGCGCGCCGTGGGCTACGGAACCTTCGGCTACAAGCTCACGGCCTTCACGCTGGCCGGCGCACTGGCCGGTGTGGCGGGCTACCTGTGGGCCGCGCAGACCGGCTTCGTGAACCCCGAGCTCATGGGCTTCCACATGAGCGCGCACGCGATCATGATGGTCATCCTGGGCGGCATGGGCAATTTCGCGGGCGCCATCGTCGGCGCCTTCGCCTTCGAGTACGTGATGCACCTCTTCAAAGACCTGACCAAGCACTGGCAGTTGCTCATGGGCGGCTTCATCGTGCTGGTGGTGATCGTGGCGCCGCGCGGCCTGCTGGGCCTGGTCGAGCGCTTCACCCAGCGCGGGGGGAAGTCATGAGCGATCCGCTGCTCTCCGCGAAGAACCTCACCAAGCGCTTCGGCGGCCTGGCCGCCGTGAGCGATGTATCGGTCGATCTGCACCGCGGCCGCATCCACGCGGTCATCGGACCCAACGGCGCGGGCAAGTCCACGCTGACCAACCTGCTCTCGGGCGACCTGCCGCCCAGCAGCGGGCAGATCCGGCTCAACGGCGAGAACATCACCGGGCGATCGCCAGAACGCATCGCCCGCCAGGGCCTGGGCCGCAGCTACCAGAAGACCAACATCTTCCTGCCCTTCACGGTGTGGGACAACGTGCGCCTTGCCGCGCAGTCGCGCGAGCGGCACGCGGCCTTCAACCCGCTGCACTGGTTCAGCGCCGCCAGCCGGCTGACGAACGCGAACCAGCGCTGCGAGCGCGCGCTGGAACTCGCGGGCCTCACCGCGCGCGCGAGCAGCGTCGCGGCAGCCATCAGCCACGGCGAGCAGCGCCAGCTGGAGATCGCCATGACCCTGGCCACCGAGCCCACGGTGCTGCTGCTCGACGAGCCCCTGGCCGGCATGGGCGCCGCCGAGGCCGAGTCCATGGTGGCGCTGCTGCAGCGCCTCAAGGGCGAGCACGCCATCATGCTGGTGGAACACGACATGGACGCCGTGTTCGCCCTGGCCGAGGTGCTCACCGTCATGGTCAACGGCCAGGTGATCGCCAGCGGCACGCCCGAGCAGATCCGCAACGACGCCGGCGTGCAGGCCGCCTACCTGGGCGAGGAACACTGATGACGGCGCTGATTGAAGCCAAGGGCCTGCACACCCACTATGGGCAGAGCCACATCCTGCGCGGCGTGGATTTCCACGTGGGTGCGGGCCAGACCATCGGCCTGATGGGCCGCAACGGCATGGGCAAGACCACGCTGCTCAAGTCGCTGATGGGCATCGTCAAGCCCAGCGGCGGCACCGTGCAGGTGAAGGGCCGGAACATGACCGGCGCCACGCCCTACGCCGTGGCGCGCGAAGGCATCGCCTACGTGCCCGAAGGGCGCGGCATCTTCGGCAACCTGAGCGTGAAGGAAAACCTGGTGATGGCGGCGCGGCCGGGCAGCCGGGGCCAGCGCGAGTGGACCTACGAGCGCGTGCTCGAGACCTTCCCGCGCCTGGCCGAGCGCCTGGGCCACGGCGGCCAGCAGCTCAGCGGCGGCGAGCAGCAGATGCTCACCATCGGCCGCGCGCTGATGACCAATCCGGACCTGCTCATCCTCGACGAGGCCACCGAAGGCCTGGCGCCGCTGATCGCGCGCGAGATCTGGCGCATCTGCGGCCTGATCCGCGACAGCGGCATCAGCAGCGTCATCGTCGACAAGAACTGGAAACACGTGACCCAGATCACCGACCGCAACCTGATCCTGGTCAAGGGCGAGGTGGTGTTCGAGGGCAGCACCGAGGCGCTGCTGGCGCAGCCGGGGCTGCTGGAGCAGCACCTGGGGGTCTGAGCCCGCCGCCTAGAGCAGCGGCCGCAGCTCGCGCGCGGCGTCCATGAGCACCGGCAGCAGCTCGCGCCGCAGGCCGGCTGCGTCCATGCGGCCCGGCGACACCACCACGTTGAGCGCGGCCAGGGTCTCACCTTTCATGTTGCGCAACGGCACGGCGAGCGCAATCACGCCGATTTCGTGCTCCTCGCTCGCGATCGCGAAGTCGTCGCGGCGCACGGTGTCGATCACCGCGCGGAAGGCCTTGGGCTCGTCCGTGGTGCGCGGCGTCAGGCGCGGCAGCGACCGGCCCTTGAGCCAGGACGTGAAGGCTGTGCGCGGCAGCGCCGCCAGCAGCACCCGCCCGGTGGAGGTGGCGTGCGCCGGCATGCGCGAGCCCAGGTGCAGGCCATAGGGCATAAGGCGCGGCGCGCCCGGTGCGGCGCTGCGCGCCACGATCACCACCTCGTCGCCGTCCAGCACCACCGCCGAAAACGACTCGCGCGTGGCCGAGGCCAGGCGGTTCAGCGTGGGCTGCACCAGGCGCGGCAGGCGCGCCGAAGACAGGTAGCTGCCCGAAAAGCGCAGCACCTTGGGCGAGAGCCAGTAGTGGCTGCCGTCGGTGTCCAGGTAGCCCAGGTGGGCCAGGGTGAGCAGGTGCCGCCGCGCGGCCGCGCGCGTGAGGCCGGCGCGCTCGGCCGCCTGCGTGGCGTTCAAGCGCTGGCGCTCGGTGTCGAAACTCTCGAGCACGGCCAGGCCCTTGGCCATGCCCTCGATGAAGTCGGCCTTGGCGATGGTCGGGTCGGGCATGGCGGGGCGCTCCAGGAACTGCGCGATGATCGCACAAAGCGCGCGATGATCGCGCAATGCCCGCCAGCGGTGCTTGTGGCGGGCGCAGCGGCGCCCTAGCCTGCGGGTTTCGCCCGTTCCCCGGAGACAAGACCCATGCGAACTCAGGTCGCCATCATCGGCGCCGGCCCCTCGGGGCTGTTGCTCGGCCAGCTGCTGCACAAGGCCGGCATCGACAACGTCATCATCGAACGCCAGAGCCCCGACTACGTGCTGGGCCGCATCCGCGCCGGCATCCTGGAGCAGATCATGGTCGACCTGCTGCACGAGGCCGGCGTGGGCGAGCGCGTGGCCAAGGAAGGCACCGTGCACCACAGCATCGAGCTGGTCTACAAGAACACGCGCCACCCGATCGACGTGACCGGCCTCACCCAAGGCAAGGTGGTCACGGCCTACGGGCAGACCGAGATCACGCGCGACCTGATGGACGCGCGCCAGGCCGCCGGCCTGCCCACCGTCTACAACGCCGCCAACGTCAGCGTCCACGGCTTCGACGGCGCCAAGCCCAGCGTGCGCTACGAGAAAGACGGCCAGACGCACGAACTGCAGTGCGACTTCATTGCCGGCTGCGATGGCTTTCACGGCGTCTGCCGCGCCAGCGTGCAGGACTCGATCACCGAATACGAGAAGGTTTACCCCTTCGGCTGGATCGGCGTGCTGGCCGACGTGCCGCCGGTGTCGCCGCACGCGGTGGTGTACGCCAACAGCGAGCGCGGCTTCGGCCTGTGCTCCATGCGCAGCCTCACGCGCAGCCGCTACTACGTGCAGTGCCCCATCGACGACAAGGTCGAGCAGTGGAGCGACGACCGCTTCTGGGACGAGCTGCGCCGCCGCCTCGACCCGGCCATGGCCGAGGCCATCGTCACCGGCCCCAGCATCGAAAAGAGCATCGCACCGCTGCGCAGCTTCGTCGCCGAGCCCATGCGCTTCGGCCGCCTGTTCCTGGCGGGCGACGCCGCGCACATCGTGCCGCCCACGGGCGCCAAGGGCCTGAACCTGGCGGCCAGCGACGTGAAGTACCTATCCACCGCCTTCATCGAGCACTACCGCGAGAAAAGCGACGCCGGCATCGACCACTACTCGCAGCGCGCGCTGGCGCGCGTGTGGCGCGCCGAGCGCTTCAGCTGGTGGCTCACCTCGCTGATGCACCGCTTCCCCGACACCGGCGGCTTCGGCCAGAAGGTGCAGGAAGCCGAGCTGGAGTACCTGGTGAACTCCGAGGCCATGTCGCGCTCGCTCGCGGAAAACTACGTGGGCCTGCCGCTGGACTTCGGCCAGAAGTAGACCCCACGCCCGCCGGGCTTCGCGAGCCCCCTCCAGGGGCGACGCCTGCGCGGCCCGGCCCAGCCGGTGCCGCGGTGCCTCGGGGTCGGGCCATCGCCGGCGTTACAGTGGCCGCACCGTCAACCGACCTGCGGCCACTGTTCTATGCCCACCACCCGAAGCCCTCAGCCCCTGCGCGGCGTGCGCGTGCTCAGCCTCGCGCTCAATCTGCCCGGTCCGGCCGCCCTCATGCGGCTGCGCGCCCTGGGCGCGGCCTGCACCAAGCTGGAACCGCCCGCGCGCGAGGGCACCAGCGGCGACCCCATGGGCCAGTACAACCCCCCGGCCTACGCGCGCATGCACGAGGGCGTGAAGCGGCTGACCGCCGACCTCAAGACCGAGGCCGGCCAGGCCGCGCTGCACAAGCAGCTGCTGCGCACCGACGTGCTGCTGACCTCGTTCCGCCCCTCGGCCCTGGCCAAGCTGGGCCTGTCGTGGCCGGCGCTGCGCAAGCGCTACCCGGCGCTGGCCATGGTGAGCATCGTGGGCGCGCCCGGCGAACGCGCCGAGGAGCCCGGCCACGACCTCACCTACCTGGCCGACGCCGGCCTGGTGACCGGCCTGGACCTGCCGGCCACGCTGTTCGCCGACATGGGCGGCGCGCTGATGGCCGCCGAGGCGGTGCTCAAGGCCGTGCTGCTGCTGCGCTCCACGGGGCGCGGCAGCGCCCATGAGGTGGCCCTGTCCGACGCCGCCGCCTGGCTCGCGCTGCCGCGCAGCTGGGGCCTGACCCAGCCGACGGGGGCGGTGGGTGGCGCCCACGCGGGCTACCGCGTCTACCCCTGCAAGGACGGGCGCGTGGCCGTGGCCGCGCTGGAGCCGCACTTCGCCGCAGCGCTGTGCGAGGCGGCGGGCGTGGCCGACGGCCAGCGGATGAAGACGCTGTTCGCACCCGCCACGCACGAAGCCATCGCGCGCTTTCTGGCGGGTCGCACGCGCGCGCAACTGGATCGGCTGGCGGTCGAGCGCGACATCCCGATGCACACGCTGGCCTGAGGCCATGAGGAAGCAAGGCACCATCGTCCACTGGGACGCCGAGCGCGCGTCCGGTTTCATCCGCAGTCCCGACACCGCCGCCGAGGTGTACTTCCACCTGCGCGACTACGAAGGCCCACACCCCATCGTGCCGGGCACGGCGGTGGTGTACGAGGAGATCGTGGTCGGCGGCAAGGGGCCGCGCGCGCTGTCGATCGCGCTGCCGCCTCCGCCGCCGCTGCGCGAGGCCGGCGCCCCCAGCGGGCCGGCGCCCGAGCCGGTGCTGGCGCCGGCCGGCACGTCCAAGGCCCAGCGCTGGCGCGAGGAACGCGCGCAGCGCCGCCAAACCCGGGTGGCCCTGGGCCTGCTGGGCGGCTGGCTGCTGCTGTGGCTCATCGGCGTCGCCGCCGGCCGCCTTCCCTGGGTGGTGCTCACCGGTGTGGTGCTGGTGAACATCGCCACCTTCTTCCTGTACTGGCGCGACCAGCACGTGATGACGGAGGGCGGTGCGCCCTGGCCCCTGGCACTGCTGCACGCGGCGGCCGCGCTGGGCGGCTGGCCAGCGGCCTGGCTGGCCCGGCAGTCGCTTCGACACCGCCTGGACGACAGGCCCTTCCAGCAGACCTTCGTGGCCTGCGCCGTGTTCAACGTGGTCGCCCTGCTGGTCTGGGTGGCCTGGCCGCTGTTCGCCGGCGGCGGCGCCTGAGCGCCTGAGCGCCTTCAGCGTGGCTTGGGCCGCCGCGCCGCGCCGATGCCGGCGCGCGGCGGCAGGCCGGTGTGCTGCGTCAGCATCTGCCCCTTGCGCGGCGCGGGCGCCGCGGCTGGCGCGCGGGCGGTGGGCGTGCTGTTCTTGCGCCGCGCGCTCTGGTAGCCGCCGTCGGTGAGCGGCTGGAACGTGGGGATGAGGTGGTGCTTGCCGTTGCCGATGAGGTCGGCGCGGCCCATGGCCTTGAGCGCCTCGCGCAGCAGCGGCCAGTTGTTGGGGTCGTGGTAGCGCAGGAAGGCCTTGTGCAGGCGGCGGCGCTTCTCGCCGCGCACGATGTCCACGCGCTCGCCGCGTTCGTCGCGGTGAATGCCCTTGAGCGGGTTCAGGCCCGAGTGGTACATGGCCGTGGCGGTGGCCATGGGGCTGGGGTAGAAGGTCTGCACCTGGTCGGCGCGAAAGCCATTCTTCTTGAGCCACAGCGCGAGGTTCATCATGTCCTCGTCGCTGGTGCCCGGGTGCGCGGCGATGAAGTACGGGATGAGGAATTGCTTCTTGCCCGCTTCCTCGCTGTACTTCTCGAACATCTGCTTGAAGCGGTCGTAGCTGCCGATGCCGGGCTTCATCATCTTCGACAGCGGGCCGGTCTCAGTGTGCTCGGGCGCGATCTTCAGGTAGCCACCCACATGGTGCTGCACCAGTTCCTTCACGTACTCGGGGCTCTTGATCGCGAGGTCGTAGCGCAGGCCCGAGCCGATGAGGATCTTCTTGATGCCCGGCAGCGCCCGCGCGCGGCGGTAGATGCGCACCAGCGGCCCGTGGTCGGTCGTGAGGTTCTGGCAGATGCCGGGGTAGACGCAGCTGGGCTTGCGGCAGGCGGCCTCGATCTCGGGGCTGGCGCAGCCCAGGCGGTACATGTTGGCCGTGGGGCCGCCGAGGTCGCTGATGACGCCGGTGAAGCCCTCGACCTTGTCGCGGATCTCCTCGACCTCTTTCAGGATGGAGGCCTGGGAGCGGCTCTGGATGATGCGGCCCTCGTGCTCGGTGATGGAGCAGAAGGTGCAGCCACCGAAGCAGCCGCGCATGATGTTCACGCTGAAGCGGATCATCTCCCACGCCGGGATCTTGGTTTCACCGTCGTGGCGGCCCTGCGCGTCGGCATAGGCCGGGTGCGGGCTGCGCGCGTACGGCAGGTCGAACACGTGGTCCATCTCGGCCGTGGTCAGCGGAATGGGCGGCGGGTTGATCCAGACATCGCGCGCGGTCGCCCCCTCGCCGTGCGCCTGCACCAGGGCGCGCGCGTTGCCCGGGTTGGCCTCCACGTGCAGCACGCGGTTGGCGTGGGCGTAGAGCACGGCGTCGCTCTTGACCTGTTCGTAGCTGGGCAGGCGGATCACGCTGCGATCGCGCGGCGGGCGCTTGGCCTTGCCCTGCAGCGCGGGGTTGGGCACGAAGTTCAGCGGTTGGATCGAGGCGCCCTGCGTCGCCGGCGCTTGCGCGGCCTCGTCCTTCGCGCACGATTGGCCCGCCGACTGCGCCTGCTCGCTCGTGGTCTGGTAAGGGTTGATGTGCGCGTCTACCGGACCGGGCTGGTCCACCTCGCTGGAATCGATCTCGAACCAGCCCTCGGCCGACGGATCCCCCGGGCGGCGCACGAAGGCCGTGCCGCGCACGTCGGTGATGCGCTCGATGGGCTCGCGCGCCGCGAGCCGGTGCGCCACCTCGACCAGCGCGCGTTCGGCGTTGCCATAGAGCAGCAGATCGCACTTGCTGTCCACCACCACCGAGCGGCGCACCTTGTCGCTCCAGTAGTCGTAATGCGCGATACGGCGCAGGCTGCCTTCGATGCCACCGAGCACGATGGGCACATCCTTGTACGCCTCGCGGCAGCGTTGGCTGTAGACGATGGCGGCGCGATCGGGGCGCTTGCCGCCCGCATCGCCGGGCGTGTAGGCGTCGTCGCTGCGGATCTTCCGGTCGGCGGTGTACCGGTTGATCATGGAATCCATGTTGCCGGCCGTCACGCCCCAGAACAGGTTCGGTTTGCCGAGGGCTTTGAAAGGCTCGGCACTCTGCCAGTCGGGCTGGGCGATGATGCCCACGCGAAAGCCCTGCGCCTCGAGCACGCGGCCGATGACCGCCATGCCGAAGCTGGGGTGGTCCACGTAGGCGTCGCCGGTGACGATGATGACGTCGCAGCTGTCCCAGCCGAGCGCGTCCATCTCGGCCCGGCTCATGGGCAGGAAGGGCGCGGTGCCTAAGCGCTTGGCCCAGTAGGGCCGGTAGCTGGTGAGCGGCTTGGCGTTGCGCGCGAAGAGGGAGACGTCGATGGGAGCGTTCATGGGTGGGCGCGAACCCATGGCGGGCGCAGCGGGGCGAAGGACACGATTTTACCGGCGCCCCCCTTTTCCCGCTGCCCGCGGGCCATCCCGCCTAGCGGGACTTGAGCGTCCAGTCGGGCACGCTGGCCGGCATCGGCCGTGCCTGGCGCCGGGTCTCCAGCCGCTGCGCGGCCAGCCGCGCGGTGAGCTTGAGTTTGGCCAGGTCCTCGGGGTTGGGCCGGCCATGGGCCTCGAAGCTGAAGCAGCACAGCGTGCCGTAGACCTCGCCGCTGGACAGCACCAGCGGCGTGCTGATGTGGGTGCCGATGGGAAACGGCAGGTCCTTGAGCAGCGGCGATGCGGCGGGATCGCGCTTCGCGTCGGCGATGTACTGCGGCAGTCGGCCGTCGACCACGCGCTGGCACCAGCTCTCCTCCAGCCACGCGCCCTCGCCTTCGGCGATCACGCCCACGCCGGGCGCTTGGGCCACCTGGCGGAACACGCGCCGGCCATTGACGAATTCGGAGACGAAGACCACGTCCATCTGCAGGCGCTCGCGAAGCAGGCGCAGCACCTCGCCGATGGCCGCGTCCAATGCCGCGTCGGTCTGGTCGGACGTGGCCACCAACAACTCGGACACCCGCACTTCAAGCGAATCGGCACCGAAATCCGTGGGAGCAAAAGGGTTGCGTTTCATGAGGGGCGTTATAGCGACGATGCGCGTATCAAGGTGTATCGCCTCCGGAGCCCCCCGGGCGGCGCGGCACCGCGTGCGCGATCAGCCGGTCCACCAAGCCGAGCAACTGCCGCCGCTCGGCCGCCCCCAGGCAGCCCATGATTTCGCGGTTGCGGCGGTCGATCAGGCGCAGCGCGCGCGCGTGCAGTGCACGCCCCGGGCGCGACAGGCGCAAGACCACGGCGCGCGCGTCGGTCTCGCTGGGCGCCTTGATGACGCTGCCGCGCTCCACCAGCATCTGCGCGGCGCGGCTGGCCTGCGCCTTGTCCAGGTGGGCGTGCGCGGCCAGGTCGTTCACCGACAGCGGTTCGAAGGCGCCGATCGCGGCCAGGGCGCGCGCTTCGGCCACGCCCAGGCCCAATTCGCCCGCGTAGGCGGCGGCGGTCGCGGCATCGGTGAGCTTGCCCAGACGGTGCAGGCGCCAGCTCAGTTGCTGCTCCAGCGGCAGCGGCTTGGCGTCAGCGTCCATGCAAAGGCTCCTGCAGGCAGCGTTCGCGCGCCCGCTCGATCAGGGGCAGGGCTTGCGCGGCGCTGTCCAGCCGGCCCAGCAGCGACAGGCTCAGCATGGCCAGCAGCAGCGGGGCCTGCTGTTCACCCACCTCGCCCAGGGCGCGGCACAGCGCGGTATAGCTCGTGTCGAGATCGGCATCGGTCATTCGGTGACTCCAGAGGATTGCAGGGCCGCACGCAATGGCGCGGTGTCCAAGCCGCGCCAGCGGCCCATCACGTAGCCGTCGGGACGCACCAGCACCAGGGCGGGCTCGGTACCGGCCGGCAGACCATAGCGCCGCCAGGCCTGGCCGTGCGGGTCGGCTGTGGGGTGGATGGGCAGGGCCTCCACGTCGCGCGGCAAGCCGCCCTCGGGTGGGCCGTTGAACACCAGCGCCACGAAGCCACGACCGAAACGGCTGCTGAGGTGAAAGGCGTGGCCGTGCGCGTCGCGCAGCAAGGCCTCTGGCGCGGGGGCGCCGGGCATGGCCTGCGCGCTCGCCCATTCGCCAGACTCGCCAGCGTTGAGCGGCGAGCCCAGGTACTGGATGGCCGAGGACTGGCGCGGGTTGATCAAGGGGCGAACGGCCTCGTCGTCCAGCGCGAGGCGCAGCGCGGCCTCGCGCATCAGGCGAAAGGCGAAATCGGGCGGCGCCATGAATTCGGTGCTCTTGGCGCCATAGGCGATGTTCTCGCGCGTGGCATGCACGCGCTCCACGCTGTAGCTGTCGAGCAGCGCCTCGGGCGAAGTGCCGCGCACCACGCGGGCCAGCTTCCAGGCCAGGTTGCCGGCGTCGTCGAGGCCGGAGTTGAGCCCGCGCACGCCGAAGATGGGCACCAGGTGGGCGGCGTCGCCCGCGAAGAACACACGGCCATGGCGGTAGCTGGGCAGCGTGAGGCACTTGGCGTTGTAGATCGAGATCCACAGCGGCTCCCAGGGCTCGGTCTCGCCGATCATCTCGAGGTGGCTGCGCACGCGTGGCAATACGTTCTCCGGCTTGACCGCCTCGGCCGGGTCTTCGTCGTCGCGGATCTGGTAGTCGATGCGCCAGACGTCGTCGGGCTGGCGGTGCATGAGGATGGTGGAGCCAGGGTTGGACGGCGGGTCGAACCAGGCCAGGCGCTCCACCGGGCGCTGCGTCTTCTGGCGGATGTCGACGATGACGTAGCGGCCCTCGTATTGCGTGCCCTCCAACTGCAGGTTCAGCTGCTCGCGCACGGCGCTGCGCCCACCGTCGCAGGCCAGCAGCCAGTCGGCGCGCACGCGCCGGTAGCCGCGCGGCGACTCGATGTCGACCAGCACGTCGCGCTCGCGCGCCTGAACGCGCTGCGCACGCTCGCCCCAGCGCACGGTCGTGCCGTCGACGCCCCCTTCGTCGATGGCGCGGTGCGCGTATTCCTCGACATAGAACTGCTGGATGTTCACCATGGGCGCGAAGCGCTGCGTGGGCTCGCTGGGCATCTCGAAGCGCAACACCTCGCTCTGGCGGAAATGGCTGCGACCGGCGGTCCAGCCCAGGCCCTTGGCCACCAGCGGCGCGTCGGCGCCCACCCAGCCCAGGATCTCCTGCGAGCGGCGCGAGATGCAGATGGCGCGGCTGCCGGTGCAATAGCCCTCGTCGGCCTCGATCACCTGGCTGCGGATGCCCTGGCGCGACAGCAGCGCGGCCAGCGTGAGGCCCACCGGGCCGCCACCGGCGATGAGCACCGGAACGTGTTCTTCGGTTATCTGGTCCATGAACGGTTCACCCATTTAGTTGCGCACGCAACTGTATCGCCTCCGCGACTCCGCGCCACAACCACCCGTCGATAAGATGGTTTTCACACCAACGAAGGAGACAGCCATGCCGAACTTCAACACCCTGCGCATCGACCAGGATCCCAGGAACCCGCGCGTGGCGCGCCTGCTGCTCAACCGCCCCGAACGACTCAATGCCATCAACGACGACACTCCGCGCGAGCTCCGCGCGGCGGTGGAATGGGCCAACGCCAACGACGACGTGCATGTCATCCTGGTCGAGGGAGCGGGCAAGGGCTTCTGCGGCGGCTACGACCTCTCTCACTTCGGCGAAGGCGACATCGACCACCCCTGTCAGCAGGAGCGCCACCCCTGGGACCCCCTCGACGACTACGCCTTCATGAAGCGCAACACCGAGGACTTCATGAGCCTGTGGCGCAGCCCCAAGCCCACCATCGCCAAGGTCCATGGCGCGGCCGTGGCCGGCGGCAGCGACATCGCCTTGTGCTGCGACCTGCTGGTGATGGCCGAGGACGCGCGCATCGGCTACATGCCCACGCGCGTGTGGGGCTGCCCCACCACGGCCATGTGGACCTACCGCCTGGGGCCCACGCGCGCCAAGCAGCTCATGTTCACCGGTGACCTGATCGATGGCCGCACCGCCGCCGATTGGGGCCTGGCCAACGAAGCCGTGCCGCTCGACCAGCTGGAGATGCGCGCCTTGGCCCTGGCCGAGCGCATCGCGGGCGTGCCGCGCTCGCACCTGGCCATGCACAAGATGGTGGTCAACCAGGTGCTGCTCACCATGGGACTGGAGCAGACGCAATCCTTGGCCACGCTGTTCGACGGCATCACGCGCCACAACCCCGAAGGCCTGTGGTTCCGCCGCTATGCGCAAGACCAGGGCTTCAAGGCCGCCGTGCAGTGGCGCGACAGCGGCCGACCCATTCCAGAAGGCGATGAAGCCCGAGCGCTGATCCGCGAGATGGAGGATCGCCGGCGTACCAACCGCTGAGAACCGCTGGTCGCCCGTTCATCTCGACACAGCTCTTACGGGACAGGCGCGAATGTAAGGGCCATGCTCCCTAGCATGGGGACTTCTGCCCACTACACCTCAGGAGAAACCCATGGCACTGCACTTCGGCAAACGCGACAACGAGCCTTCCCGCCCTCTGGGCAGCGGCGGCATGGCCACACCGCGCAACACGGCTTACGGTCAATCACAAACCTCCGCCAGCACCAGCGCCCCGGTGGCCGCCCAGGAGACCGAAGTGAAACCCAGCACCAGCGCCACGCCCACCACCCCCGAAGGCGGCAGCAAGCTCACCGTCGGGCCGAACATCAAGCTCAAGGGCGTGGAGATCACCGACTGCGACACGCTGGTGGTCGAGGGCACGGTCGAGGCGACCATGGACTCGCGCGTGATCCAGATCGCGCAGCAAGGCGCCTTCAAGGGCTCTTGCGAGGTCGACCTGGCCGAGATCTACGGCACCATCGACGGCAACCTCACGGTGCGCCAGAAGCTGGTGATCCACGCCACGGGCAAGGTCACCGGCCGCATCCGCTACGGCAAGATCGTCATCGAGGAAGGCGGCCAGCTTTCGGGTGACGTCGAGTGCGCCGCCAACGGCGCGGCCAAGGCGGCGTCGTCCGGCACCAAGCCGTCGATGCAGCTCGCGGCCTAAGGTCGCGCCCAACCCCGGTGGGCGGTTTGCCCGCCCCGGGGGGCCCCGGTATGCTCGGGGCATGTACGCCGAGTTTTTCGGGCTCCAGAGCGACCCGTTTTCGATCGCGCCCGACCCACGCTACCTGTTCATGAGCGAGCGCCACCGTGAAGCGCTCGCTCATCTGCTCTATGGCGTGCGGGGCGGTGGCGGCTTCGTGCTGCTCAGCGGCGAGATCGGCGCCGGCAAGACCACCATCTGCCGCTGCTTCCTGGAGCAGGTACCCGACAACTGCAACGTCGCGTACATCTTCAATCCGCGCTTGACGGTCGCGGACCTGCTCAAGTCCATCTGCCGCGAGTTCCGCATCGAGGTCAAGCACGAAGGCCTGGGCCCGGCCACGGTGCACGACCACCTCGATCCGCTCAACGAATTCCTGCTGGCCAGCCACGCGCGTGGCGAGCGCAACCTGCTCATCATCGACGAGGCGCAGAACCTCACGCCCCACGTACTGGAGCAACTGCGCCTGCTCACCAACCTGGAAACCAGCGAGCGCAAGCTGCTGCAGATCATTCTCATCGGCCAGCCCGAGCTGCGCGGCATCGTGGCGCGGCCCGAACTGGAGCAGTTGGCCCAGCGCGTGATCGCGCGCTTCCACCTCGACGCCCTGGACGCCGCCGAGACGCGCCAGTACATCCAGCACCGCCTGCAGGTGGCTGGCCTCAAGGGCCCACTGCCGTTCTCCCCGGCCGCCATCGAGCGCATCCATGAGCTGTCGCGCGGTGTGCCGCGCCGCATCAACCTGCTGTGCGACCGCGCCCTGCTCGGCGCCTACGCGAATGGGCAGAACCGCGTCGAGCGCCCGGTGGTCGACAAGGCCGCCGGCGAGGTGTTCGAGAGCGCTGGCTCCCCACCACCGCCTCGGCGCGCCCGTCCGATGGGTGCCGCGCGACCCGCCGGCCTGGGCACCGCGGGCCTGGGCGCATTGGCCGGCGCCGTCGTGGGCGCCTTGGTCGCCGCCGCGGTGCTGTGGTTCTGGCTGCAGCGGTCGGGCACGCCGGCCGCCGCCGGGCCCGCCACCCCAGTGGCCGCTCCCGTGGCCGCCGCCGCGGTCGCCCCTGCCGTCACCGACCACCCCGCCACCAGCCCCACGGCCCCGCCCGACCCCGCCACGACCCGCGATCCCGCCCCCACCCCCGGCTGGCCCGCGGGCGATGCCCTGCTGGCCAATGAGGCCGAGGCCTGGCGCGAACTGGCCCCACTGTGGGGCGCCGCGCTCGCCGACGGTGGCGACCCCTGCGAACACGCCCTGGCTGGCGGGCTGCAGTGCTACCGCACCACACGCATGACCGTGCATGGCCTGCGCCAGCTCGATCGCCCCGGCATCCTGAACCTGCGCCTGCCCGGCGGCGACAGCGGCCGGCTGCTGCTCACCGCCCTGGGCGAGGACAGCGCCGTACTGGCCCGCGGCGAGCGCCGCTGGCGCGTGCCCCTGACCGAACTGGCCGAGGCCTGGCGCGGCGACTACGCCACGCTGTGGCGACTGCCCCCCGGCCACACCGGCCGCCTGGCCGATGGCCGCGACGGCCCGGCTGGCCGCTGGCTCGGCGAGCGCATCGCGGCCTTGCAGGCCAGCGGCCGGGTGCCCGCCTCGGGCCAGGACCTGGCGGCGCGCCTGCTGGCCTTCCAGCGCGCGCAGGGCATCGACGCCGGTGGCCCGGCGGGCCCAGTGACCTTCATGCAGATCAACCTGGCCAGCGGGGTGGATGAGCCCCGGCTGCTGCCGCGCTCCTGAGCCACCGATGTCCTACATCCTCGACGCCCTGCGCCGCGCCGACGCCGAACGCGAACGCGGTCGCGTGCCGGGCCTGCACACCCAGGTGCCGCCCTCGCGAACCACCGAACCGCCGGCGGCGCGAGGCGCGCGGCCCTCGCGCGGCCCGCTGTGGATCGGCCTCGGTGTGCTGGCGGCCGCCATCGCCGGCATCGCCTGGTGGCTGATGCGCGACGGCGCTTCGGCGCCGCCCCCTGGCCCGGTGACCCAGGCCCCCTCGTCGGCACCGGCGTTCCAACCCGAGCCGCCGCCGGCACCGCCGCCCCGCATGGGCGTGGCCCCTGCCCCGGCGCCGGCCGCGCCCGTGCAGCCCATCCTGGCGCCGCCACCGCCACCGCCACCGCCCGCTCCGTCCGCCGCGCCGGTGCGCCCACCCACCCCGCCCGTGCCGCCGCCCCCGGTCACGCCCGCGCCAACGCCCGCTCCCACCGTCAGCGGCGACACCCACCTGCCACGCGTGAACGAGCTCGGCCCAGCCGCGCGGGCGGCCCTGCCGCCGCTCAAGCTCAGCGGCAGCACCTACGCCGACAACCCCAAGCTGCGCATGCTCATCGTCGACGGCCAGGTGGTGCAGGAAGGCCAGGACATCGTGCCGGGGCTCAAGCTGGAGTCGATCGGCCCGCGCAGCGCGGTCATCGTTCACCAGGGCCAGCGGCTGCGCCTGCCCTACTGACCCAAGATGACCCCGCTGCTGCGCGCCGAACACCTGCGCTTCGCCTGGCCCGGCGGCCGGCCGCTGTTCGACGGCCTCTCGCTGGCACTCGGCCCCGGTCTCACCTGGGTCACCGGCGACGACGGCTGTGGCAAAAGCACCCTGCTGTCGCTGCTCGCGGGTGCCCAGGCGCCCCAGGCTGGGCGGCTGTGGGCGGCTGGGCACTGGGCCGACGAGGACCCGGTGGCCTACCGCCGCCAGGTGTTCTGGATCGACCCCCAGACCGAAGCCCACGACGCCCTGCCCGCCGCTGGCTACCTGGAGGGCGTGAGCGCGCATTGGCCGGGCCTGAGCGACGCCGCCCTGGCCGATCTCGTGGACGGCTTCGGCCTGGCCGAGCACCTGCACAAGCCGCTGTACATGCTGTCCACGGGCAGCCGGCGCAAGGTCTGGCTCACCGCCGCGCTGGCGGCGGGCGCGCCCGTCACGCTCATCGACCAGCCGTTCGCCGCGCTGGACGCCCCATCGGCCCGTTTTCTGGCCGACTGCCTGACCGAGGTCGCCGAGCACCCCCGCCGCGCCTGGGTGGTGGCCGATCACGCCGCCCCGCCAAATACCCCCGAGGGGTTGATTCTGAGCCTGAGCGGCACCTGAGGCACAGGCGAATGGCGCGGACCTACTGCCCGCGCAGTACTTTGACGGCCTCATAGGGCCGGTTCTGGCCGGTTTTTAGCGCTGCTAAATCGTCCTTGCGAACTTCGAAATCGACAGGGTGACGGGGGCCACCTAGATTCGCGTCCATGCCGAGCCGGGGCCAGTCGCCGCCCACCAGGTTGCCGGCCGCCGTTGGAATCCAGGAGCCACCATGAGCCATGCCGCCTTTGCCGAGTCGCAACTGACCGCTTCCATGCTCGACATGCTGATGGCGCGTTGGCAGACAGCGCCCCGCCCAGCGACGCCGCCGCACGAATCTCCCGCCGACGCCATGGAACGCGCGCGCGGCATCGTCGTCCAGACGGTAGGCCACTACGTGAACTACCTGGAGGCCTCGGACCAAGCGCTCTACGCGGCGCTGATCTCCCTCACCGACGCCGAAGCCCTGCGCCAATTGTTCTTCGAGTGCTTTGACCTCATGGTCAGGACCCGAGGCCCGGCCATCGCCGTGCTGCGCGTGCACGAGCTCTACCGCCTCATGCGCTGACAGCAGCCGTTCCATGCGCCGGCTTCTAGGCCGCCACCACAGGATCCGGCGCCACATGTTCCCGCAATCGCTCCCGCAGCCAGCGGTGGGGCGGGCTTTGGTGGGTGCGGTGGTGCCACACCATGTAGTTCGGGCGCCAGGACCGGGGCAGTTCGGGCGGCAAGGGCAATAGCCTCAGTCCCGGAGCGCGTCGGCGCAGATCGGCTCCATCGATGGGCGCCACCGTGGCCAAGCGATCCGTCGTGGACAAGATGTGGGCCAGACGATCGATGGGATAGACCACGCTGCACGACCGCGGGGGCAGGCCAACGCTCTTGAGCCAGCGGTCTATGGGCAGCCCGCCGGCATCGGTGACGCGCATCGTCACCGAGGCCAACAAGTGGTGCTCGGCCAGGTATTGCTGCAGGCTCAAGCTGTCGCCGATGCGCGGATGCGCCACGCTGAGGCAGCAATGGGTGGCCGTGGTCACCGGCAATTGCTCGGCGTGCAAATCCGGTGCGTCCTCGGGAGGCGGCCATGCGGTCAGCAAGACATCGGCGCTCGCGGTTTGCAGCCCCGCATAGCCCCCCGTGGCTGCGTCGGGCTCGCGCACGTCGAGCCGCACATGCGGCGCCAGGGTCACGACGGCGCTGTAGCAGGCGTTCAGGTCGATCCGCGTGAAGCCCTCGGCGCTCATGACCCGCAGGTGCGCCTCGCCGCTGGCGGGATCGAAGGGCGCGCCCGAGGTGATGTCCTGCCACAGATGCACCATTTCCCGGAAGGACGCCAGCACGCCCTGCCCCAGGGGCGTGGCCACGTAGTCCATGCCCTGGCGCCGCACGAGCTCGTCGCCGAAGAACTCGCGCAGTCGCTGCAGCGACTGGCTGGCCGCCGGCGGCGTGAGGCCCATGCGCTCCGCGGCCTGGCTCAGGCTCTGCGCGTCCAGCAAGGCCACCATCAGCGCGATCTGGCGCATGTCTGCCGTGTTGATGGCGCGCGCAACGCGCGACGCACCGAGACGTTCGGTATTCACCCAGGCACCTCCATCGACCGGCCCGCGGCCCGCGACACCATCCGCAGGCGTTCTCGCAGCCATTGGTGAGGACGGCTGCTATCGGTTCGCTCATGCCAGATCATGTAGAGCTCGCTGCGCACCGCCGGAAAGTCGGGGGGCAACGGCAGGCTGCGCACCTGGCTCAGCAGCGCCACCACCACGCGGGCACCGTCGGCCGACATCGTCATGAGAAAGTCGCCCCGCGACACCAACTGCAGGCAGGTCCACAGGGACTGCACGTAGGTCGAGCGGCGCAGAACCTCGCCCCGCGCCTGCAAGGCCGCGTCCAGCGGGCTGCGCGAGGTGGCGTCGAGGTTGCGGTAGTGCGCTACCAGGTGCTCCTCGGCCAGGTACTGCGCCAGGCTGATGCGCTCACCCACGCGAGGGTGCGACTTGCTCAGCAGCACGTGCGTCAATGCGTGCGAACAGAGCAGTTCATGGCGCATGTCCCGCGCATCCAGCGGCGGCGGGGCGCTTGCGCAGAGCACATCGAGCCGGCCCGCGCGCAGCAGCTGGAAGTCGACCGCGTTGTACAGGGGCACCTGCAGATCCAGTCGCGCCTGCGGCGCCTGCTCGCGCAGATCGGCCTGCAGGCGCACGAAATCGGGCAAGGCCGAGTGGCCCACGCAGGCCACGTTGAACCGCAGTGCGCTCTCGGACGGGTCGAAGCCCTGCACGGCCTGCAGGCTCTCGTGCCAGCGCTTGACGATCGTCCGAATGCCCCCGATCACACGCTCGCCGTGGGACGTGAGCCGGTAGGCATTGCCGTGCCGCACATACACCTCTTCCGCGAACGCGGCGCGCAATCGGCTGAGGGACTGGCTGGCGGCCGACGGCGTCATGCCCAGGCGGGCCGCTGCCTCGCTGAGGCTTTGCGTATCGATCAGTTCGCACATCAGGGCCAACTGCTTGATGTCGGCGTTTTTCATGGCCAAGCGCTCCAGCAACCACCGTGCCGAGCCACAGCCTACACCCATGCCAGCGGCTTGACATGACCGGTGGGGGACCGCGCGCCGTCAGCGCCCCCCCAGGCCCATCTGCCGGGAGATCAGCTCCTTCATGATCTCGTTGGTGCCGCCATAGATGCGCTGCACGCGCGCGTCGGCGTAGGCGCGCGTGATGGGGTATTCCCACATGAAACCGTAGCCACCGTGCAACTGCACGCACTCGTCCATCACCTTGCATTGCAGGTCGGAGCACCAGTACTTGGCCATGCTGGCGGTGGCCGAGTCGAGTCGGTTCTCGTTGACGAGCTCGCAGCACTTGTCCACGAACACGCGCGCCACCTGCACCTCGGTCTGCAGCTCGGCCAGGGTGTAGCGCGTGTTCTGGAAGGCCGCCACCGTGGCACCAAACGCCTTGCGCTCCTTCACGTACTGCACGGTCCAGTCGATGGCGGCCTGGGCCGCCGCCACCGCGCCGATGGCGATCTGCAGCCGCTCCCAGGGCAGTTGCTCCATCAGGCAGACGAAGCCCCGCCCCAGAAAGTCCGGCCCGCCAAGCACGTTTTCGGCCGGTACCGCCACGTTGTGGAAGAACAGCTCGGAGGTGTCCTGCGCCTTCAGGCCCAGCTTCTTCAGGCGCTTGCCCTTGTCGAAACCGGGCATACCGCGCTCCACCAGCAGCAGCGTGGTGCCTTTGGCGCCGGCCGAAGGATCGGTCTTGGCGACGACGATCACCAGGTCGGCGTGCCAGCCGTTGGTGATGAAGGTCTTGCTGCCGTTGAGGCGGTAGCTGCCGTCGGGCTGCACCAGGGCCGTGCTCTGGATGCCCTGCAGGTCGCTGCCGGCCGCGGGCTCGCTCATGGCGATGGCGCCCACCATTTCGCCGCTGGCCAGCCGCGGCAGGTACCTCTGCTTCTGCGCCTCGGTGCCGTAGTGCAGGATGTAGGGCGCCACGATCTCGCTGTGCAGCCCGAAGCCGATGCCGCTGAAGCCGCCGCGCGCCAGCGCCTCCATCTGCACCACCGAGTAGAGCCGGTCGGCGCCCGCGCCGCCATAGGCCTCGGGCATGGACGGACACAGGAAGCCGTTGGCCCCGGCCTTTCGCCAGACCTCGCGGTCCACGTAGCCTTGCTCCTCCCAGGCCTCGTGGAAGGGCGCGATCTCCTTGTCGACGAAGCGCTGGAAGGCGTCGGCGAAGGCCTGGTGGTCGCTGTTGAAGAGGGTGCGTTCGATCATGCTGTCACCGACTGGACGGTTGGGGGATTTTTGGCAAGCAAGTGCTTGGCGAAAGTCAATATACTGGGCCGAGGTATCGGTCACCACCGAGGACAAACCATGAGCGCCGCCCGGCCATTCCGAAGGCGCTCGCACCGCAGCCCGCTGCGCGGAGGTCATGACAATGAGCGAAGCCTTCATCTTCGACGCCATCCGGACGCCCCGTGGCAAGGGCAAGAAGGACGGCAGCCTGCACGAGGTCAAGCCGATCGATCTGCTGGCCGGCACGCTGAGCGCGCTGCAGCGGCGGCACGACCTGGACACCGCCGCGGTGGACGACGTGGTCATGGGTGTGGTTTCGCCCATCGGTGAGCAGGGCTCGGTGATCGCCAAGGTGGCCGCGCTCAAGGCCGGCTGGGACTGGCGCTGCTCGGGCGTGCAGCTCAACCGCTTCTGCGCCTCGGGCCTGGAAGCGGTGAACCTGGCCGCCATGAAGGTGCGCAGCGGCTGGGAAGAGCTGGTCGTGGCCGGCGGCGTGGAGAGCATGAGCCGAGTGCCCATCGGCTCGGACGGCGGCGCCTGGGCCCAGGACCCCGCCACCAACAGCGCGACGATGTTCGTGCCCCAGGGCATCGGCGCCGACCTGATCGCCACCATCGAAGGCTTTGGCCGCGAGGACGTGGACGCCTTCGCCCTCGAGTCGCAGCGCCGCGCGGCCAGCGCGCGCGGCGAAGGCCGCTTCGACCGCTCCGTGGTGCCCGTGACGGACATGCTGGGCCAGACCGTGCTGGGCGAGGACGAGTTCATCAAGCCCCACACCACCCTGGAAGGCCTGGGCGCGCTCAAGCCGGCCTTCGAACAGCTCGGCCAGATGGGTTTCGATGCCGTGGCCCTGCAGCGCTACCCGCAGGTCGAGCGCATCGAGCACGTGCACCACGCCGGCAATTCCTCGGGCATCGTCGACGGCGCTGCGGCCGTGCTGATCGGCAGCGAGGCGGCGGGCCGCGCGCACGGCCTGACGCCGCGCGGACGCATCGTCGCGGCGGCCCTGTCGGGCGCGGACCCGACCATCATGCTCACCGGCCCCATGCCCGCCAGCCGCAAGGCCCTGGAGAAGGCTGGCCTGACGGTGGACGACATCGACCTCTTCGAGGTGAACGAGGCCTTCGCCGCCGTGCCGATGAAATTCATGCGCGAGATGGGCGTGCCGCACGAAAAGGTCAACGTCAACGGCGGCGCCATCGCCCTGGGCCACCCACTGGGCGCCACCGGCGCCATGATCCTGGGCACCCTGCTCGACGAGCTGGAGCGCCGCGGCCTCAAGCGCGGCCTGGCCACGCTGTGCGTGGGCGGGGGCATGGGCATCGCCACCATCATCGAACGGGTCTGAACGAATGAAAACGATCCGCTACGAGCTGCACGACGGCATCGCCACCATCACCTTCGACGAGCCCGGCTCGCCGGTGAACACCATGTGCACCGACTGGCAGCGCGACCTCACCACGGTCACGGGCCTGGTGGTGCGCGACAAGGCGCTCATCAAGGGCATCATCCTGGCCTCGGCCAAGAGCACCTTCTTCGCCGGCGCCGACCTGAAGGGCACGATGCGCCTGAAGGCCAGCGACGCGCGCCAGGTCTACGCCGAGATCGAGCAGACCAAAAAGAATTTCCGCACGCTGGAAACCCTGGGCGTGCCGGTGGTGAGCTGCATCAACGGCGCCGCCCTGGGCGGCGGCTGGGAGGTGGCGCTGGTGGGGCACCACCGCATCGCCATCGACCACCCCAAGATCCAGCTCGGCCTGCCCGAGATCACGCTGGGCCTGATCCCGGGCGCCACCGGCATCACCAAGATGACGCGCCTGCTGGGCCTGCAGGGTGCCCAACCCTTCATCCTGGAAAGCCGCCTGTTCAGTCCGCGCGAGGCGCTGGAGCTGGGCCTGGTGCACGAGCTCGCACCCGACGCGCTGAGCCTGCGCGCCGCGGCCGAGGCCTTCATTGGCGCCCACCCGACGGCCCAGCACCCCTGGGACGCCAAGGACTACAAGATGCCCGGCGGCACGCCGAGCAACCCCAAGGTGGCCGGCATGCTCAGCGTGGCGCCGGCCCTGCTGCGGCAGAAAACCCAGGGCCTGTACCCCGCCCCCGAGGCCGCGCTGGCCGCCATGGTGGAAGGCGCGATGGTCGACTACGACACGGCGCTGCGCATCGAGAGCCGTTACCTCGCCCAGCTCATCGTGAGCCCGGTGGCGAAGAACATGATCAACACCTTCTTCTTCGACATGAACGCCGTGCGCGGCGGCGGTTCGCGTCCGAAGGACTATCCGCGCTTCACGCCGCGCAAGGTGGGCATCCTGGGCGCCGGCATGATGGGCGCGGGCATCGCCTATGCCCAGGCCAGCCGCGGCATCAACACCGTGCTGGAAGACGTGAACCTGGAGACCGCCGACATCGGCAAGGCCTACAGCCAGCGACTCACGCAGATGCGCGTCGACAAGGGGCTCATGAGCGTGCAGGAGCAGCTTGGCCTGCTCGACCGCATCCTGCCCACCGACCACCCCAAGGACCTCAAGGGCTGTGACCTGATCATCGAGGCCGTGTACGAGAACCGCGAGGTCAAGGCACAGATCACGCGCGAGGCCGAAGAGCAGCTGGCGCCCGGCGGCTTCTTTGCCAGCAACACCTCCACCCTGCCCATCTCCAGCCTGGCCAAGGCCTGCCGGCGTCCCGAAAAGTTCGTCGGCATCCACTTCTTCAGCCCGGTGGACAAGATGAAGCTGGTGGAGATCATCCGCGGTCAGCGCACCGACGACGAGACCATCGCGCGCGCCTACGACTACGTGCTGGCGCTGGGCAAGCTGCCCATCGTGGTGAACGACGCGCGCGGCTTCTACACCAGCCGCACCTTCGGCACCTACGTGATGGAAGGCGCAGCCATGCTGGGCGAAGGCATTCCCGCGCCGGTGATCGAGAACGCCGCGGTGCAGGCCGGCATGCCCGTGGGCCCGCTGGCCGTGCTCGACGAAACCTCGCTCGCCCTCTCGGTGCACGTACTCGACCAGACGCGCGCCGACTTCAAGGCCGAAGGCAAGGTCTACGAACCCGGCGCCGGCGAGCTGCTGGTCGAGCGCATGGTCAAGACCCTGCGGCGCGCGGGTCGCGCGTCGGGTGGTGGCTTCTACGAATACCCGACGGGCCAGCGCAAGCGCCTGTGGGTGGAGCTCAAGGGCCTGTTCGAGGATCCCAAGCTGCCCTGGGATCTGCAGGACGTGAAGGACCGCCTGCTCTACCGCCAGTCGGTGGAGACCGCGCGCTGCCTGGCCGAGGGCGTGCTCACCAGCGCGCACGACGCCAACATCGGATCCATCTTCGGCATCGGCTTCCCGGCCTGGACGGGGGGCGCGCTGCAATTCATCTACGGCCAGGGCATCGAGGCCTTCGAGCGCCGCTGCGACGTGCTGGCGCGCCGCTTCGGCCGCGGCTTCCTGCTCGACGGCGCGGCGCGCGACGCCATCCGCCGCTTCCAACCCCAGTACTGAACCCCCGAACGATGTCCCGACTGTCGAACAAGGTCTGCCTCATCACCGGTGCCGCCCAGGGCATTGGCCTGGCCACCGCCGAAACCTTCGCCCGCGAGGGCGCCACCGTCGTCGTCGCCGACCTCAAGCCAGAGGCCGTGGACGCGGCCGTGCGCCGCTGCCAGGCCCTGGGGGCCCAGGCCGAGGGCCACGCGCTGGACGTGACCGAGCGCGCGCAAGTGGACGGGGTGGTGGCCAAGGTGCTGTCGCGCCACGGCCGCATCGACGTGCTGGTCAACAACGCCGGCATCACGCAGGACGCGCGCCTGCAGAAGATGACGATCGAGCAGTTCGATCGCGTCATCGACGTCAACCTGCGCGGCGTCTTCCACTGCGCCCAGGCCGTGGCCGACGCCATGGTGCGCCAGGGCCATGGCGTGATCCTCAATGCCTCGTCGGTGGTGGGCCTGTACGGCAACTACGGCCAGACCAACTACGCCGCCAGCAAGTTCGGCGTCATTGGCTTCACCAAGACCTGGGCGCGCGAGCTGGGGCCCAAGGGCATCCGCGTCAACGCCGTCGCACCGGGATTCATCGAAACGCCCATCCTCGCCACCATCCCCGACAAGGTGCTGGACGAAATGCGCCAGCGCGTGCCCCTGCACCGCCTGGGCCGGCCCGAGGAGATCGCCAGCGTCTACGCCTTCCTGGCCAGCGACGACGCCAGCTATGTCAACGGCGCAGTGATCGAGGTCAGCGGCGGCATGTCGGTCTGAGGCGGCCCCGCAATCTCGCATCCCCCAAGGTGGGGATGTGAGGAATATCACACCCTGTCCAGCCGCCCGGCGGACAACCGGCGGCGGGCCAGCGTGTTACAAATCAGGGTTTTGCTCGCTCCCAGCCCCCGATGCAGCCCTCTCCGCCGCCCGCCCCAGAAGGCCCGCGCCTCGCGCGGTTGCGCGCGCTGGGCGTGCTCGACACCCTGCCCGACCGGGCCTACGACGGCATCGCCGCCCTGGCCCAGACCCTGTGCGACACCCCCATCGCCCTGGTCTCGCTGGTGGACGCCGAGCGGCAGTGGTTCAAGGCCCGCATCGGCCTGCCCCTGAGCGAAACCCCGCGCGACTGGAGCTTCTGCGCCATCGCCATCCAGACGCCCGGCGAGGTGCTGGTGATCGAAGACGTGCGCCACGACCCGCGCGTGCAGCACCACCCCCTGCTGCGCGAGCAGCCCGATCTGGGTTTCTACGCGGGCGCGCCCATCGTCACGGCCGACGGCCTGGCCCTGGGCACGGTCTGCGTCATGGACGTTCGGCCCCGGCGGCTGTCCGCCCCCCAGGTGGACGGACTGCGCCACCTGGCCGCGCTGTCGGCCACCCTGCTGGAGCAGGGCGCGCAAGACGTCGAGACGCTCAAGCGCAACGAGGTCCGGCTCAACCGCACCGTCGCGCTGCTGGAGCGCAAGACGGTGGAGCAGCAGCGCTTCATCTACATGCTCTCGCACGACCTGCGCGAGCCGGTCAATACCATCAACAACTTCAGCTCGCTGCTGGTGGAGGACCACCAGGCCGAGCTGATGCCGGCCGCGCAGCGCTACCTGGGCTTCGTGCGCGAAGGGGGCCGGCGCATCGGCCGCCTGCTCGACGACCTGGTCGAGTTCGCCCAGCTCGACACCCACCCGCTGCGCATCGAGCCGGTGGACCCGGCCGCCCTGGCGCAACACGTCACGCAAGACCTGGCACCGGTGCTGCAGCGCTGCCAGGGCCGCATCGAGATCAACACGGCCCTGCCGGTGGTCATGGCCGACGCCGGCCTGCTGCGCGTGGCCCTGCACAACCTGGTGAGCAACGCGCTCAAGTTCACGCGCCCCGGCATTCCGCCGGTGGTGACCGTGGGCGCCTCGCGCAGCGGCGAACTCGACCAGATCCACGTGAGCGACAACGGCGTGGGCATCGCGCAGGAGCACCAGGGCCGCATCTTTGGCCTGTTCAACCGCCTGCACAACCGCCGCCGCTACGACGGCACCGGCCTGGGCCTGCCGATCTGCCAGCGCATCGCCGAACTCCACCAAGGCCGCCTGACGCTCGAGTCGTCCACCGACGCCGGCAGCCGCTTCACCCTGCACCTGCCACCGGCGGGTCGCGCCTGAGGACCCCCACACATGGCAGCCCCCGCGCGTTTCATCCTGATCGACGACAGCGACGCCGACAACGTGTACCACGAGATCATGATCCGCCGCGCCGGCTTCACCGGCGAGGTGCGGGTCTTCGACAACGGCGTGGACGCCTTGAACTTCCTGCGCGACGACCCGCTCGCGCTGCCCACCTGCATCTTCCTGGACATCAACATGCCCGTGCTCGACGGTTTCGAGGTCGCGCACCAGGCCACCGATCTGCTGAGCGGCAAGCCGGCCACCGTGCTGCTGATGCTCACCTCGTCCGACGCGCCGCAGGACCGCCAGCGCGCCGCCGAGCTGCCGGTGATCCAGGGCTACGTCACCAAGCCCCTCACCGCCGACATGGTGCGCCGCATGCTGGCCCGCGATGCCTGAGCCGGGGCCCGACGAAGCCCCCCTGCGGCCGCGCTCGCGCGCCGAACTCTTCACCGCCTTCACCTGGCTGGCCCTGCAGGGCTTTGGCGGCGTGCTGGCCGTGGTGCAGCGCGAGCTGGTGGAAAAACGCCGCTGGCTCACGCGCGACCAGTTCGTCGAGGACTGGGCGGTCGCGCAGATCATGCCGGGCCCCAATGTGGTGAACCTGGCCCTGATGATCGGCGGGCGGCACTTCGGTCTGCCGGGCGCGCTGTCGGCGCTGGCCGGCATGCTGGTGGCGCCGCTCGCCCTGCTGCTGCTGTTGGCCGTGCTCTACAGCCAGCTCGCCACGCTGCCACAGGCGCAGGCCGCGCTGCGCGGCATGGGCGCGGTGGCGGCCGGGCTGATCACCGCCACGGGCCTGAAGCTGGTGGCGGCGCTGCGCGGCAACGTCATGGGACTGGGCGTGTGCATGGGCTTCGCCGCCTGCACCTTCGCCGCCATCGCCTTGCTGCGCTGGCCGCTGGCCTGGGTGCTGCTGGGCCTGGGCACGCTGGCCTGCGCCTGGGCCTGGCGCCAACTGGGCCGCACAGGGGGATGAGGCCATGACCACCCTGCCCCTGGCCGTGGACTGGCTGGACCTGTTCACCCACTTCCTTACGCTCTCCCTGCTGGCCGTCGGCGGGGCCATCACCGTGGCACCCGATATGCACCGCTACCTGGTGGTGCAGAACGGCTGGCTCGGCGACGCGCAGTTCACCGCCTCGATCGCGCTGTCGCAGGCCGCGCCCGGGCCCAACGTGCTGTTCATCGCGCTGCTGGGTTTCAACATCGGCATCAACGCGGCGGGCGGGCCCTCGGCGGGCTGGCGCGCCTGGGCGCTGGGGCTGTTCGGCACGGGGGTGACGATGGTGGCGATCCTGCTGCCGTCCTCGGTGCTCACCTACACGGCCACCCGCTGGGCGCACCGCCACCGCGAGCGGCGCGGGGTGCGCGCCTTCAAGGCGGGCATGGCGCCCATCGTGATCGCGCTGCTCATCGCCACTGGCTGGGTGCTCACCGCAGCGCACGACCAGCCGGCGCGCGACTGGCGGCTGTGGCTGCTGACGGCGGTGACCGCACTGATCGTCTGGCGCACCCGGCTGCACCTGCTGTGGCTGATCGGCGCGGGCGGGGTGCTGGGCGCGCTGGGCTGGGTCTGAGCCTCAGCGCCCGATCGCCAGGTAGTCGAAGCCCATGCGGCGCACGAACACCGGGTCGTAGAGGTTGCGGCCATCCACGATCAGCGGCTGCTTCAGGCGTTCCTTGATCAGGTCGAAGTCCGGGCTGCGGAACTCCTTCCATTCGGTCACGATGACCAGGGCGTCGGCGCCCTCGAGGGTCTCGTTGGGCGTCTGGGCGTAACGCACGCGCGGCTCGTCGCCCAGGATGCGCTGCGCCTCGGGCATGGCGGCCGGATCGTAGGCCGTGACGGTGGCGCCGGCGGCCAGCACCTCCTCGATGAAGCTCAGGCTGGGCGCCTCGCGCATGTCGTCGGTGTTGGGCTTGAAGGCCAGGCCCCAGAGCGCGATGTGGCGGCCTTTGAGGTCGGCGCCCAGGCGCTGCTTGAGCTTGCGCGCCAGCACCTGCTTCTGCGCGTCGTTGGCGGCTTCAACGGCGCTCAGCACCTGCAGGTTCAGGTCGGCGTCGCTGGCGGCGGTCTTGATCAACGCCTTCACGTCCTTGGGGAAGCAGGAGCCGCCGTAACCCGCGCCGGGGTACAGGAAGTGGTAGCCGATGCGGGGGTCGGAGCCGATGCCCTGGCGCACCATCTCGATGTCGGCGCCCAGCTTCTCGGCCAGGTTGGCCAGCTCGTTCATGAAACTGATGCGCGTGGCCAGCATGGCGTTGGCCGCGTACTTGATGAGTTCCGCGCTGCGCACGTCGGTCACCAGCAGGCGCTCGCGGTTGCGCTGGAACGGCGCGTAGAGCGCGCGCATGAGGAAGATGGCCTGCTCGTCGCTGCCGCCCACCACGATGCGGTCGGGCTTCATGAAGTCGTCCACCGCCGCGCCCTCTTTCAGGAACTCGGGGTTGGAGACCACGGCGTAGGGCGTGCTCACGCCGCGCTGGGCCAGTTCGTCGGCGATGGCGGCATGCACCTTGTCGGCGGTGCCCACGGGCACGGTGCTCTTGTCCACCACCACCTTGTAGTCCGTCATCAGGCGGCCGATGCTGCGCGCCGCGGCCAGCACATACTGCATGTCGGCCGATCCATCCTCGTCGGGCGGCGTGCCGACGGCAATGAACTGGATGGTGCCGTGGTTCACGGCGCGCGCCACGTCGGTGGTGAAATGCAGGCGGCCGGCGGCCACGTTGCGTGCCACCATCTCCTTGAGGCCCGGCTCGTAGATCGGGATGCCGCCCGACTCGAGAATGCGGATCTTCTCAGGGTTCACGTCCAGGCAGAGCACGTCGTTGCCCACCTCGGCCAGGCAGGCGCCGCTGACCAGCCCCACGTAGCCCGTTCCCACCACCGTCACTTTCATTGCGAATCCCTTGTTCGGCGCCCCCCATGGCGGGGACGCGGCATGATAGCGAACGAATATGGCACTTTCGTCGTACCCTCCCCCGTATGGGCGACGCCGCGTGAAGCTGTTCGCGCTGGCGCTTGGCCTGCTGTTGCTGTTGGCATTGGCGCCGCTGGCCTGGCTGGCCGGCACCGAACGGGGCCGGGCCGTCTGGGAGCAGGCCACGAGTCGCAGCCCCAACGAACTGATCCGCTACACCGAACGCCGGCTGCAGGGCCACCCCCGGCTGGAGCGCTGGCTGCTGCCGCCCTTGCACGCCCTGCGCTCGCGGGTGGAACCCGAGCCGCCCGCGGGCCCCCTGCCTGACCTGGGCAAGGGCCAGCGCCCCGATTCTTTGCCCCTGCCGGCCGGCCTCTCCACCCGCTGGGCGGTCGACACCCCGCAGGCCATCCGCGACGCCCTGCTGCGGGCCACGCCCGGCACGCAGATCGTGGTGGCGCCGGGCCTCTACCCCTTCGACACCCCCCTGCGCCTGGGCCAGGACGGCCGGGCCGACGCCCCCATCGCCCTGCGCGCCGAGCGACCGGGCACCGTGTGGTTCGCCTTCACCCAGGTGGACGGCATCCGCGTCGACCGTCCGCACTGGGTGTTCGAGAACCTGGACATCCGCGGCACCTGCGCACGCCACGGCGATTGCGAGCACGCCTTCCACGTGATCGGGCGCGGCGCGCGGGTGAGCATCCGCAACAACCGGCTCAGCGACTTCAATGCCCCCGTCAAGGTCAATGGCCAGGACGGCGACTGGCCCGACGCGGGCGAGCTGGCCTGGAACACCCTGAGCAACACCACCCCGCGCGACACCGCCCAACCCGTGGTCATGCTCGACCTGGTCGGCGCCCACCGCTGGCGCGTGCACGACAACCACGTCGCCAATTTCGTGAAAACCCAGGGCAACCGCGTGGCCTATGGCCTATTTGCCAAGGGCGCGAGCGAGGACATCCGAATCGAACGCAACCTGGTGATCTGCACGCCCCAGGGCATTTCGCAACCCGGCGAGCGCGTCGGCATTTCGGTGGGCGGCGGTGGCACCGACCCCCAGGTGTGCCGCGACGGCACCTGCCGGTCGTTCGAGCACCGCGGCGGCCTCGCCGCCAACAACGTGGTCGCACATTGCAACGACGCGGGCGTGGACGTGAACCGGGGCGTGGACGTGCGGGTGGCGCACAACACGCTCATCAATACAGCCGGCATCACCGTGCGGGCGGGCTCCAGCGCCCACCTGCAGGCCAATCTCGTCGACGGCGGCAGTTGGCGGCGCGACCGCAGCGTGGTGGACGAGCGCGACGCCGCCCCGCTGGCCCGGTGGCTGGACCCGGCGGCGGCCCGGGCCCTGCAATGGCAATGGCGGCGGGCCGCGCTGGATGGCTCCGCCACCACAGGCATTTCCAGCGATTTCAATGGCCAATCGCGCGCGGGCCATTCGACACCGGGCGCGCTGCTCCCCTGAATTCACAATTCGTCACCGATTTTCAACAATCGGTGACAGGGAATTCCCATTCGGCCCGCGCACAGGGCCGAATGAGTTACCAATTGACACGGCGATCAATGGCCATTCGCCGTCAATAATTCATTGACGGTATTTCGCGATATCGCACCCCTCTGATTCGCTCGAATCAGCCTCCCATCCGGCGCCTACTACCTATTCGGTACACCGATGAAGTGGTGGGTCAATTTGTGTCTTTTTGTACGAAGAATACCGTTCGTCGGCAAAAAAAGCCGTGCGTTTCCGCGCACTTCCGCACATCGCCGATTTTGAACAGCCGATCAACTGTGCCGCTTTTCACGCTTTCACCCCCCCTAAAGTCATTCGCAGTGGCGTCGAGAAACAAGGCAATGGGGCCAAAAACGTGAGGCACTTCACGGGTCGGACTGCAGAACCCCAAACATTCGTATTAACGCTTTTGGCTGAAATTCGCCGGGCGTCGGAACTTTCAATTCAACTCATTGCGAACGCCAAACATCATGGAAATCGAATTGGTTAATCCCCGCCAGAAACGGCAGTTGTCCCGCCCGGTACTGGCGGCCCTGTTCACCTGCGTGGCCCTGGCCGCCTGTGGTGGTGGCGGGGGGGGTAGCGAAGGCGCCTCCGCGGCCCCCGTGGACAACACGGCCAGCGCGGCGCCCCCGCCGCCCGCCAACGGCGGTTCGCCCACCCAAGCCGAGATGGACGCGGCGGCGGCCCGTGGCTGGTCCTGGAACAGCTTCAAGAAATTCTGGGAATCGATCAAGTCGCCCGCTCCGGCGCCTGCCCCCGCTCCGGCGCCTGCCCCCGCTCCGGCGCCTGCCCCCGCTCCGGCACCTGCCCCCGCTCCGGCGCCTGCCCCCGCTCCGGCACCTGCCCCCGCTCCGGCGC
>VFQN01000253.1_pt1 | contig 107499 bp, 174 predicted proteins | sample 3512371 | NCBI WGS metagenome assembly VFQN01 (sample SAMN10412370, study PRJNA504923) | tailings metagenome | isolation source: Replicate 2 from Balatoc abandoned mine | place: Philippines: Itogon, Benguet | collected 2017-08-28 | reverse complement strand
GGGGGGGGGGGGGGGGGGGGGGGGGGGGGGGGGGGGGGGGGGGGGGGGATTGGGTGTCGGCGCCCCCCGGGGGGGGGGGGGGGGGGAAGGGGGCCGGCGGCAGCTGTGGAAGTCCCATGTACGGTAGGAACTGGTTGGGGATGTGAGCAAGTGTTGCGGACGGCGCTACTTAGGGCCACTCGTTGGGCACCATCCTTGTGGGGGCGTGTGGGGCTGGGGGCCCGGCATCGGCAACTGCCCTCAGTTCTTGTGACCAGGTGCCACAGGCGTGGGCCGCCCTTAGCACTAGGCAAGGCTGAGCGGCCGACAATTTGGCTGCGAGGCTTGATTTTGTGTTATAGTAGCACTAGCACAAGCGGGTCTTCATAAGTCTCGCCCCAGGACCCACCGCAAACGCTGCCGAGGCTGGCTGTGTACAGGTCCTCTAGCTCATTTATTATCGTATTGTGCGCAATTGTCGCACTTCGTGGGACCTCTTGACGGATTTATACCGTATGTGTGGGATGGGCGCACGTGCGTGACGCGGAATCGCGGAGCGAGAGCCCCCTGGTGACCTGCTGGTGACTCATGGTACTTCAATTGCACGATTGAATGGACACAGTGTCTCTCTTCATATTGTCTTACTCTCTGTTATCCGTGTTGCATGGTGGCAACGCATATTGTATGATATGCCGTAGGACAGTTGGCATGGCACATGTGCCGTCGGCGCTGCATGCTGGGGCCGTGGGACGGCGCTTCCCTGTGACCCCCTGCCTGTGATGTGACCATCATCAGCCCTTACGTTGCGCGCATGCAGCGCCATGGCCGACTGTATAACGGATCTACTGTGACGCGTTCCTTGTCACTCGGTGCACATCCCTGTGTTGCCAAGAGCGCGGCTGGTACACAGCTCCAATACGGGCGCACTGGTGTAAGACAGTCGGTGCATCGTGGCACCTCGCCCAGGTGTCAGGGCTAAGTCATCCCTGCCTCTTCCTGCACGTCGCACTGCGACCCGAGTGCTGTACGCGTCAAAATGCGTCAAACCGGTGAAAAGAGCAACACGGTAGGCGGCAACAGAACACAATGCCCTTTGCGCCAGTGCCCCTCGGCTCTGCCGGCGCCAACACTGCTCCGCTACGCTAGAGGCTTTTCCAGGAGGCCCCCCATGCAGTTCCGCCTCCAGCGCAGCGACCGCGTAAACGGGCAAGCACGTGCGGGGGCAGCATAACGTCCAGTCCAGTGCGTAGTCTCAACCGACGCCGTCGTACATGGTACGACTAAGCTGCGCATGCCTCCACGCGCCAAGCGTCACACACATCTATGTAACGCGTAGCACGAGCTCGTGGCAACCTGCCATGGTTCCACGGTTCCATATCGTCATGCGGTGTCCATGCACCGGAAGGCCTGAAGCACATGCTGCTCACGCCTTCTCACCAGTTCCCTGTCTTAAGTCTACACATCCAGTGCACAGGTGCCACGACTCAACTGCAGCAGTCAGCCAACTCCCACACGCACATCCGTTCCATTCTGCGTTCACATCCCGTCCGCCCAATGCAATCAACAAGTCCAACAGCCCGATTGGATTTGATCCGCAGCTATTGCAGCTACGCCCAAGGTAGGAACAAACGTCTCCGCAGCAGCCGAGTGCTGCACTCCACGCCCTTCGCCACCACCAGCCACCACGCAGCTGCGCGCCAACCCTGCTCCCAGCGCCGGCCGGAGCCAGCACACCAAGAGCCGGTGCCAGCCCATGCCAGCCGATCAGTGCACTCCTCGCCCTGCCGGCACGCAGTCGCATTCCGACCCAACCCCAGCCCCCCACAGCCAGCACAAACACCCGTAGTGTGCCTAATTGCAGCGCCAGCGCCAATTCGTGGTCCATGGTCGCCGTTGCATCTTGGGGCACGGCCGCTGTACCGTATGTCCCAGCTATTAGTCGTCCAGCCTTACATCTTGAGCCAGTCCGACAGGCGCATGGGCTTGTTGGGGTCCGAGTCCGAGTCCTCCCCGCCCTTTTCCGCATCGCTGTCGCTACCGCTGCTGCTGTCGCTGTCACTGCCGCTGCTGCTGCTGCCGGACGAGTCGCTGTCCTTGCTGCGCCGCTTCTTGCTCTTCTTGCTCTTCTTCTGCGAGAGCATATAGGATTTACATAGAAACGACAGCTTTTGGTCCGCGAAATGTACACTGGCATTGCCGCAGTGACGCAGATTTCCCTGTGAAACACCTGGTACACGCAGTGTAGCGTTGCCGCCGCAACGCTCTACCTGTACATCGTCGGTAGGCGACGCCAGGAATCAAGGCAAGCATAGAGACACGGTCCTCTCGCAGCAGCAGCTCTGCCTACCTTCTTGTCTTTGCTGTCTTTGCCGTCTTTCCGGGACTTCTTGGACTTCTTCTTGTCCTTGCTCTTGGAGCGTTTGCCTGCACGCACATCACAAGCAAGTCAGGAAAGTCACACCACCTCAGCACCCTACGAAGGGACGCACCGCCCACAGGCCGCCTTGCACACGCTCTTCCGCCCAATCCACTCGTCCCTGGCCCCTTGCCACGCCATTCCATCGCCCCTTGTTCATTAATACACACCCATCAGCGCCCGTATGCAGTCCCTACCCTGCCCTGCCCCGAGTACCAGCAAACGGCCCGCCGCGCGCCCGCCCACTCACGCTTCTTATCCTTGTCCTTGTCCTTGCTCTTCTCCTTTAGCTTCTCCGCCAGGTCTGCATGGTTGCGGCCGCGGGCCAGCAGCCGCGCGCGGTCGGCATCCAGCTGCGTCCTGTACTCGCCTTAGCAGGGAGAGGGCGGGCGGGGGCCGGGGGAGGGGCGGAGGGGAGGCGGGGGGAGGGGCAGAAGGACGTGGGGGGGCGGCGAAGAGGCATGTAGGAGTGCATGCGGTGGGCTGCTGTAGATCTAAGGAAAAGTGAGGTATGGAACGGGAGGCCACTGCGGGAGCACCACGTAACGGGCCACGGGCCGTGCGAGCACAGTACAGCGGAAGGAACGTATCAGGCATGTAAGCACCTGGGTCACAGCAGCGTGCGTAGAACCCATTGCCCATTGGCGTGTTCAGGCACGGCGCAACCGCAAACCCGCATGCACGTCTGCAACCGTACCCGCGCAACCCCCGCCGCGAACTTACGCATTAGCCGCGCCTCCTCTTCCGCCGCTGCTGCCAGCTTCCCCTCCTCCTGCGAGCCCACACCGCCACGGCAAGAGTTAGCGACCTTACGGTATCAATGTATCATGGACCATATCCATGCCACACAGCAAGCCAAATGCTCCCACTGCAGCTGGCGCCAACCCTCCATTCCCTTTTCCACAATCACTGTAGATTTCCGTTGCAGATGCTTTGCCGCTCTGCGGGCGCACGCCGTGCGAGAAGCACCAGGGGCGCTCGTCCTGCCAACTCCTCTGGACGACAGTGCCGTTCACGCCAGCCCCTGTCCCCCGCCCGGCCCCGCCCAGCACACGCCTTCCTGCAGGCAAAGCCTCCAGATACGCAACAACGTGCTTGGTGACCGCCCCTGCACAGTGGTCTGCTACAAGCAAACCGTAACAACCGCCGCCGTTCCAGCACCCCACGTGCCGCAGCGCGTCTGGGGTAGTGTACACCCTCCTCCCCCCACCACGTTGTCTCCGCTTTAGCCGTGCTGGCCTCCGCAGATGGTTGGCAACCCAGAGGCGGACCCATGAGCATGAGGCCCCGCCCTCCGCCTCCCAGGCACACCGGGCGGGCCTGAGGTGGTCCCCCCGTGGGCCCCAAGCGCCGTCCCACAGCCATGTGCGCACCTCTTTCCTCTTCTGGTTCCACTCCTCCCAGGGTATCCGCTCCACTGTGAGAGCTGCGATGCGGGCTGGGGGCGGACGTGCAGGGGGGCGGAGGCAGCAAAAGAGGGGGTTCGTTGCTACGCTACAAACATAGAAGGGGAGAAGACCACGGCCTCCGGCAGTACGCCCGTCAACTGGACATGGTGCGCCGCCACGCTTCCTTTGCGGGCACTGCTGGCCGCTGAAGCCCCTACTCACCGTGCAGGAGCCACCTATCCTTGCCGTTCAGCATGCAGTCAAAGTCCCTGGCACAGCAACTCGAGTCCTAACGAGTCAAGTCCAAGACCGCGCCAACGCCAGGCGCGGCCGTCCTACAACTGCACCTGTCAGCCCCCCAGGGGCTGGTGGCGCTGGCCCTTTCCATTGCGTTCGCGAGTTTGGCCGTATGGCCCTTGGCACCCCCTCTGGTTATGAGTCAGGGTGGCTTGCCTTGACTGCAAACCAGCGATACCACACCGCTGCCACCACCCCCGACCCACCTGCATGCCACTCGGCCGTGTGGAACGTGACGTCCACCATGCCGTCGCTAGCGGGAGCAGGTGCGCCCTCTTCACCGCCCCCGCCGCCCCCACCTCCGTAGCGGGTCCGCTGCATGGCCTTGTGGCCTGGTGGGTGTTGGGATCCATGGCAGGTGAGGGTGCAGCCGGTGAGCCGAAAAGGCCGTGCGGACAGGTAGGCGAAGAGAGCAGTGGGAATGTTTCCATAATGATACGTGTTCCCAACCTTGATTCTTCCCCATGGCTGCTGACGACCAGGCGCCGCGACTGAGTCGTTGTCCTCGCACGAGCGACGCTGCTGCCTACGTAGCTAGAGTGGGGCCGCCTAAAGTTGAGCTAACAACAATATGAAGCTGGTGATGTGGGTAAGCGCCCCAATGGCCTTCAGCTGAAGGGCCTAAGCAACCTTGTTACGGACACAGACAGAGTCCTAGGCAGCGTAATTGCTATAGAATAGAGTAGTGGCTGACAATGCTTGCTTTTAATGCAAATAGCGCTGGGGCTTGACTAACGGCATGCCTTCATCGTCCCATTCATTGAGTACTGCGAGCAACCAGGGCGAGTCGCTTCTGCCCTGACGGGAGTATCGTTTTGTGGGACTAGAACCTAGTGCGGAGGAATCGTCGAGTCTACGAGCAAAATGTAGGAGGCGTGCTGCTCCCGTTTGATACCTGCGTGCATAGTTTCTCTTCGGCCGCTAATGGGACCCCGATATCGTGCTTTTCTTACAGGGTTGAGTACACAGAGGAGGATCCTAAGCCTCAGGTGGGAAGGGCACAGCCGTGCGGGGAGAACAGCACCATCATCAGCGGAACCTGCCACTAGTCTCCGCCTCAGCTCGTCAAGCTGAACACGCCATAATTATAGCCGAGACAATTAGAATGCCATGCCGCTTGCAGATTGAGGAGGACTGCAAGGTCCATTGTGTTAAGGAGTGGGCCGCCTACAAGGTGGGTAGAAGCGCATTATTGCAAAGCAGTATCCACCCAGGAGGGTGATGCCGGAGCATGGAGTCCGCTGCCTGTCTGTCGTCTGGCGTGCCACCGTCCCTGCACCCCACCGACGTGCCACCCCCCTGCTGTCGGAACAGGCGTGCGCCGAGCGCATTAAGAACGATACCACGGGGCAAGCGCACTGCTCTGGCCAGTACTTTGACTTCTGGAAGTGCGTGGACCACTGCGTAAGTACACCTGACCGGGCCAGCCTTGCAACTGCATATGTTTGGGGCCAGGAGGGTGCAGGGGTGGGGTGCTGTGCAATGGCAGGCTCTTGGCCACCCCCTTGCAAACTGGTGCCCGAGGCATACGAAACAATGAGCATTCCGTAAAAGCTCGTGTTTCCATATCCCTCCTTGCAGGCTGCCCCCAAGCTCTTCAAGCTGCTGAAGTGATTTGGCGGCAGCAGCCCCGAGCAGGGAGCTAGCTATCTCGGCTTATCTTGCGTAGTGGAAACGTGTGCTGGGTGCAAGGCGGACGAAGCTTGACATGTGGACGATACAGCAGCAGCAGCAGCGGCAGGCGTAGGGCTGTCGTGGCGCTGCCGTCTCGCTCCTTGCCGGTGTGTGCACGGCACGGACCGGCACGTGTCATGACACGCAGACAGCACTAGGGTGGGGGTGGAGTTTTAGCTGTCTGCTGCGCTGCGCTGCGGGTGGTGGCGCAGGACTGTTTGGTGAGCGGACCGGTGTGAAAAAGCGAAACAGCGCATGCTGAGGCGCGCAGGCAGACTTCTGTGACGTGCATTAATGTTGTAAGGGCCTCTCGTGGTCATTGCGTGAACCGGTGTTTTCCAGCTCGGGTGTTGCGGGCCTCGCCGAAGCAGGCAGCCGCGGTGCTTTCACCTGGTTTCGTTGCACATGATGATGCAGCTGGGGCACAGCGCCCAGCCACGCATCGTCCGCCCACACGGAGCGGCGGCATGCATACCCTCAGCGCACGTCACAGCCTTTGGGAAAAGGTGGGGTGACCAGCTGGCTGGTATGCAAGGCTTCTGCAAAGGGCCACAGGGTCACAGCACAAAAGACCAAGGGAGGGGTTTGGACCTCGGCAGGGTATCTGGTGAACGCACACCACTTCACAGACCTGGAGAGGCAAGCAGAAGCCAGCTCAGGGCAAAGGTGACATGAACCCCACCAGCCAATGACGTTACGGCTGAGAGTTAGGAGTGGAGCCTTATACTGGATTGAAGTCTCGTAAGGTTCGTAATGCCGGGAAGCGTGATGCTTGGCACGTGCCAAGCCTCTGTCCAGCAAGGCAACGGGTCTGCCTAAGCAGCCCTGTCCATCCTGACGAGGGGATCCCTTGATCCTGACCTTAGAACGGCGGTTAAGCAGGCTACCCTTTGCCACCCGACACATAGCAGTTCTTGTGTGGCACAGTGTGACACGAGCCAGCTCGGCACACTCGTTACCCTTCCTCGATCCACGTTTGCATGGCTACAGCTAGCGCTTTCGTTCAGTTGGTCCGCCAGGTTCAGTTGGACACAACCGTAACATTGCAGGGTGGTTGCCTGTGGCCGGTGCACGCGCACCGACTCAACAATGCCAGCGTGGTTAGGAACCTGCCGGCTTTGCGTTAACAAAAATGTCACGCCTACAACGGTGCAACCTCGAGGCCTCTACCTCAGGGCGCACAGCAACTGCCCCACTGCTGCGGCTCGCGCCACGACAATTGCTCAAGTCCGTTACATATGCACCATGCCCACAATCGCATTACATGTGTCCTCCAGTGTGGCGATGCGCATCCGCCGTCGGGGAAGCCGCTTCGACGGATGCTTCGTCGGACAGTAAAGTCGCGGACGTTGACAAAGAACTCGTCCGGGAAAAGGCAGCAGCAGGCATGAAGAAGTTTTCGGCTTCCGTGCGCAAGGTGCATAACGGCTTGCTAGTCCCGGCAATTTACTCTACCGGGCGGCTGGGCTAAGCTTGCACGCAACGCTGTCTACAGGTCGGGAGTGCTCGTCTCGTCGTGGACTCTTTAAAGCGTTGCTCCTTGACATTCATCGGCGACGACCACGCTTTGTCGTTCGCCGTGGCGAAGGTGCTGGGTGCGCGCCTGGGCTGGTTCCCCGTTGACCTGCCGAAGGTCGTGTGCGGGATGCGCAAGGTGGCCTCCATTGACCAGCTCAGTGCGGAGGACCTAGGTAGGTAGCAGGGGCCGCTGCAGCGAGAGGTGTCCGTTTGCAGAGCGGAGTGCAAGGGGGGCCGTAGGGGCCGGGGTCATGGTTTTGCTCCACATGGTGGCGCCTGAGCACTGCCCCGCACTTGCAGGGGTGCCCGCACTGCTCAACGCCATGGCGGCAATCCCCTTTACCAGATGGCACTGCCTCAAGCACCACACCGAGCCCATGCTTCCACGCCAGCGCAGCCAAGACACCCTGAAGCCCCTTCCCACTGCATCTCTGCGGCCCGCACGCCCACACACGGACGCCCACACACGCACGCCCACACACGCACGCCCTCACACGCTTACTCTCGCGGTACCGCTGGACCCCACCCTTACTGCACCTGCACCTGCTTCCGCACCTGTCCCCAGCACCCCTGAACTGCTGCCCCTGCACCTTGACCTCACCACATCCACCCATCATCCAATTGCTACAACTTTTGAAAACTTACTGCCCGCCCGCCTGCCCACCCTAATTGCAGCCGCCACGGAAGCCGAGGTGCTGCGGGGTCTGCGCACTCAGTTCCGGGTCATCGCCACGCCGCTGCCTGGGGCGGCGGTGGCGCGGGATGACACGTGGCGGGACCTGTGGGGCAGCGTCATCGTGTGGATAGGTGGGCGGGGCGGGGAACCGCAGAGCTGCAAGGGAGCAGAAACAAATACTGTAGCGGTGATAGTGGTGGTGGGGAGGGAGGCATGCGGGCAGGGCTAGGTGGGATGGCATTCGGGAGGAAGGGCACTGTGGACTTGTGCGTGTGTTTGGGGAGCAGGCAGCGAGCTTTGTGGAGGGGTTTGGGGGGTTTCGGGCCGTTGCGGCTGGTGTTGGAAGCTGTGTCGCGGGTGGGGAAGGCGGAAGGCAGCCGAGGGTACGGGGTGGGGTGAGCAGCGTCGTGGACCGTGGGCTGTGTGCAACGTGCTGCTGCTGATGTACTGCAACATGTGGTGCCTGAGGGCCGGCGTGGCCTAGTCAAGGACCGGCCGGCTGGGGATGTGGGTCTGTGCAGCGTCAAAGCCGCAGGGCGGGTCAAATGCGGTCTGCTTGTGGTTACTGGGAGCGGGGCTACTGGGGGCCCACTGGGAGGTGCGTGGTGAGCTACGGATAGGCAGCAAGGCTGGCACAGGGTTTACAACCATCCCGGTGCACTCCAGTGCGAGCAGCAGCACCCATCCTGCCAATTTCGCCTCGTGCTTGCAGACGAGGAGGGTCCCATGAATAGGCAGGATACAGCTACGCGGTCATGCTGTACACCGGCTTGCGCCCTGCCGTGTCGCAGAGGCAAAGCACACTGATGACGCGCGTGTGTGTCATCCTGCCATCCACCCTGCTGCACGCAGACGAGGAGGACCGCGCCCGGCCCAAGGCCCGCACACCCGAGCGGGCGCTGTACGAGGAGCGCGCGGAGCTGGCGGTGCGCGTCAAGGTACGGCGCTGGGGGTAACGGAAGAGCAGCTGGGTGCTGCAGTAGGTTCAGCCCCTTGCCTGCTACATGCACGGTGTGGGGGATGGAGACACCCTCGAAAGGTGTGGGGTGGCCCTAGCCGTCGCCCTTGGCCTTGCCTGGAGCAAAGGGCGTAAGACATTTGAGGCTTGCTAGGAAAGGCAGCCCTGGCGCCCGGCGCCACCAGTTTTGGCCATGGACGCCCGTCCCGATCGCCCTCCCCCCAACCCCTTGTGCCTGTGCTTCCTCCCCCTGCCCCCTCTTCCGCTCCCCGCAGCTCCAGAAGGGCTTCGCGGTCAAGGGCGGCAACACGCTGGACAACAGGGCCAAGGCGGTGGCGGAGGCGCTCATGCCGCGACTCAGCGAGTTCCTGGCGGTGAGTGCGAGGAGAGGTTGTAATGGTTGTACACCTGCGCGGGGAGGTTGGTCTGTTGCGGGAGGCGGGGAGCTCTTGAGCTCCTGAGTGACCTGGTGGGTGTGCGACCCGCGCTCCGGCCCTGGAACAACGTCTGCGGGACGATGTGGGGCTGGGGCGATGGGCGTGGGCCTGGGTCTGGGGGGAGCGGTCGGGGGCTGCGGGTGGGGCTGCGGGGCGGGGCAGGGCTGGACGCTGCCTGGGCGTGCCACGTCCGCCGGCCGCCCATGCCAACCCACGACCTACCCGCTTCCCCTGCTTGCATGTTGCGCATTTGTGTGCAACACCCCTATCGATGTCCTCTAGACCTAGAGCATGCCGGGATCGATCTTGTTACATTCTCATCGCCGACTACGTAGTCTCGAACCAAGACACGCAGTCTGTCTTCACACCGCCTCACACCCCTGCCCCCGGACGCCCCTGCTCCCCGCCCGCCCCCCAGGAGCAACCCGACCTGGTGGACCGCAAGCGCACCTACGTGGAGCGCGGCTGCAGGGGCGACTGGCCGGAGGTGCAGCCCGAAGGGTGGAGCCCCGTGGTGCAGGGCCTGGAGCGGAAGCCACTGGGCGGCTTCGAGGGGCAGCAGCAGCAGCAGCAGCAGCAGCCGGAGCAGGGGCAGCAGTCCTAGGTGCAATTGTCTTCGCGCGTCGGGATGAACTTGGACTGGGCAGGATGAGGAACTGGGGCGTGGCTTGGGCGGGCCAGGATGAGTACTGGCGTAAACATAGTAACAGGCGTGGTGCGGTGGTGGGCCTCTGTGGAGGGGCGCGTTGATCCGGGTGGGGTGCTGCCTGTGCTGGGGAGCAGAGCGTGCTGATACGCTGGTTCAGCTTCCACGACGAGGTGTGGAAACTGTGCTCGGGCCTGGCCTGGCAGTTTCCAGGTGCTACTGCGTGGACCGTAGAGTGAAGTGAGTGGAAGGACGACAGGATGTTAGGCGAACTGTCACAGGCAGTCGGGCACGTCCTCATCTGTACCGTATTGACAAACTGCACGTGGCTGCAATGTTCCTCCTGATCCCAGTAGTGCCGTTGTAACTGCGCAGAGGCTCCAGGCTTGGAGGCTTCTGAGACAAATGCGAGCCGTCCATGATCCGGTATCTTTCATTTTCAAGCTGACACCATTTCCGATATTGCCGTCCAGCACCGTCAGAGACCAAGAACAGCACTACGCAAACATGACAACACCAATTGCCACCACAACGAAAACCCGTACGTACTGTTGAGGAAAGCCATGCCTAAACCACTTAGCGGCCACACACAGCTGCATAGAACCACACAACGGGGTCCCCTGGCAAGGTACAACATAGGCACCGTGCCACACCATAAGGGGTGTGTACATGGAGAAGGTAACGACAAACCGCCTTCGCACGAACAAGCCAACCGAAACTCGTGCTGTGCAGGCCTCTGGGCCAATGAAGTAAACAAGTACCGCACAAAAGCATGCTTTTCCGCAATCAAGCTTCCAAAATAACAGCTGCGGGTCACACAAGGCCACCGCCGCCCGCCCCCAGCCCAACGCAGCGGGCGCCTCACCACGTGTGGACACGAGGCTGGACGCCGGAGTTACGGCAGGCCAACCCGCCTCACGCTCGTCGCTTGCAAGGGCTACAGTTCAGGTGCAACAGGAACAACGCTACCGGTATAACGCTGCGGTGACGCGTGGCCGGCTGCATACCACGCTATTAGGTGCCGCCCCACCGCCCGCCCTCCGCCCTTCCGTCCCTCACGGCTCACGCCCCGCGCGCGAAGTTGAAGATCAGCAGGAACAGCAGGCAGGCGGCCAGGCTGCCCCACACAGCGCCGTTGATACCCGCCATGGCAGCCCTGGGGAAGATGTCAGGGTAGGGGGGTTAGAGGTCGGGGTAGGGGCTTGGGCGGTAGGGGCTTCGAGAGAAAAGGTACAACTGAGCCGGCCGCCCGTATGCTGCCCTCCCGGTCCGCGTTGCAGTCCAGGTGCCGTGTGCTCGGCCACAGGCCTTTTCGAAAGCGCACACGTCACGTTGACGGCACGAGTGGGGACTGCGCCATGGGTGTAGGCATGCATAACAAGTCCGTCGGCTCGCCCCACGTATCATGCACCATGCACCACGCGCGGCAGCAACGTGCCCCTGGGACCCAACGCGTTCGTGCGCCGGGTGACCACTGGCAATGTGCAGAACACAGGCATGGACACATGCTACCCTCGGTGGGTCGTCCCTATCCTTAAGCCCCCTTCCCCTGCCCCGGGCCCTGCCCCCGCTCCCAACACTCACTGCTGCACGGAGCCGCTCATCTCGCGCTTCTCCTGCTCGCTGATGGGCAGGTTGTCCAGCTGCGCGCACAGGACAGGACACACAGCGGAGTCAACAAGCACCAGGGGAGACCAGGGGAGTGGTTACAAGACATCGCAGATGCCGGACGGATGGAAGAGACAGGGGTGGACGTGGATGGCGTATGTGTAATCAAAATCCATCCTCTGGACAAAGCAGCAGGGCCACGTAACCGGCGTCTACACCGTAGTACACCACCGGGCGGCGGCAGCCCGCGGCAACCTGCGTGTACGACATTAACCCAGCTCCGCCACATGTGCCGTACACGGTGCGGCAGGGGGGAACCGCAGAGCGTCGAAGTTACAGGAACGAAAGCCACCAATGCCAGCGGTACGGCAGGGGTTGACCCACCAGCGAGGACGTGATGCGGTCGATCTGCTCCGGAGCCACGGCCTGCGGGGTGAGAGCGCAAGGGCAGGAAGAAGGCAGAAGGAAAGCGGTCGGCAAGGATACCGGTAAAGTAAGAGAGGATGCTTGGAATCTGGGGCTGCAAAGCTGGCTGAGGTTGCCAGTGAGAGGCGCTGCCGCATACTGGTACAGTGGCTCCGACCTAACGGCCCCTCCTTTTCCCTCCCGGCTACTTATTGATGATGCACCACAGATAACCCGGAAGCTCACACTCGGCGGTGCCCCTGATTATGGGGCCTGGACGTGGGGGTCCAAGTTCCATGTGTTCCTCCCACGCGTCCCAACCGCCACCGCAACCGCGTAACACACGCTGCACCAGCATTCCCTCTAACAGCCCCGAGGACCCCGCATGCCCTGCACAGCTGCATGCGGGAGCTCCGCTCTCCTCCTCCACCCCAACCACGATCGCCGCCAACCCTTTCAAGTTATTGGCCCATGCGAATGGTCGTCGCACAACCCAATAACTGTCTGCTCTTGGACACTGTTACTCGAGCAAAATGCACCGCGACACACCTGCAGCTCCTCCAGCGCCACTGCATAGTTGGGCCTGTCCGTCTCGTCGTCCATGCCGCCGCCGCGCCGCCGCCACCGCCACACGTCGCTCAGCATGGCCTGGGCCACCTGGGGCGGGTGGGTGTGCAGCAGCGGGGGGAAGGAGGTGAGGGCACGCCTGCTTGTACACTGTACCACATCACCGGTACTGCTGCGGTGATACGCTAGGCAGCATGGCCTGCGCCTTCCAGGGGGCAGCGGGAGGCTTGCAAGGCAAGGACAACGGAGTCCTCGGCAGTGGTGGGACGAGAGAGGTGAGGGTGTGGTATGCACGTTACGTGAAGGGGGGGGGGGCAACCAGTTCGTGTACCGTAAGACTACGCTGCGGGCCATGCGCTCCCTTGCCCCGCCCTCACCTTGAGGGCCTCCAGGTCCTCAATGGCCTCCTCCTTGCCGCTCAACAGCTGCTCCACCACAGCCTGGACAGCGGCAGGGATACAAACAGGGACATTGTGCGACAGGTCAGGCACCACAGACCACACAGCATACTTTGAAGTGCGCCACACACCAGGTGTTCACCTGTAGGGGCTCATTCCCTACGGCTGTTCAGCGAGGTGGGCCGGCGCACAGGGCACGCACCGTATAGCCTTCCGCACAAAAAGCACCGCCCCCCTAAGGGTTGGCCAGCGGCCCCCTCCTTGACACCCACATGCACGGCTGCCTACAGACCGACGCTTAGACGCGACGAGAAGCCCCGCCGCACAGCATGCCCAAGGCCAAAAGCGTGGCCGCTGTGTTCCTACATGTGCATACCGCATACGGCATGCACTCCCGCCGCCAGGTACATCACGCGTGAGCATCCAACCTCCTTCCGCCGCCCCCCGCTTGCCCTGCACTGTGCACAACGCGCACCGCCGCTATCCGCCCCATCCCACTGACCCCACTGCCACGCCCGCCCCTGCTGCACCCCCTCGGCCACCGTACCCGCGGCCTGCTGAGGTCGTAGTCCTTGGCCACCCCCGCGGGCGGCTTGACCACGAACTGGAAGTAGCCGCGGACGTCGGCACGGCCGAAATCCAGGCCTGGTGGCAGAAATGGGGCACAGCACGCAACCAGTGTTGCCCCTGGCAGGGACACGCCTTGGCGTTTACAAGTGCAGTGCAGTGTGTCCCATTGCGGAAGGACTGAGGGAGGGCCGCGGGGATCCGCGCGTGCCTGCACCCCCAAACGTGCAATGCAAGGGAGGCCCCTGGCGAGGCTTGCGTGCTGCCACGACACACGTGCCCAAGGAAGTCCTCCTCCCGATGTTCTGCCAATCTTGGAAAGTGTAACGCACGCAAGGCAAGCGGGGTGCTGCTGAGATGCGACACGGAAGCGCCGAGACAGCTTGCCCAGCTGTGCACGTGGGCCCACCAGCCCCACCACGCCCACACGCCAGCCCCGTGCCCCACCCTGGAGCTCTGCCATGACCGTCTTGCAGCCCCGGATGGCGTCCTGGCGGACCTCCTTGGGATCCTTAGCGGGCTTGGATCCAGGGGGGTTAGGGGAGGACTGCGGCAAAGGCGGGGGCCACCAGGAGGGGTCAGGGCGACTTGGCCGGGTGGGCGCCGCACCGCGCCCCCGACGCATGTCTAGCCTCTGCTTGCAGCTATTTAGGGTTTAAGCCGGGTGGCGGAGTTGCGAGTGCTTTTCGCGGGGCGTAGCCCTTGCCTCGGAAGTACGCTGCCCCCCGGGGCTTCCCAAGCTGCCCCCTCCCCTATGCACCCATCCACCTGCACATTCACCACGCGAAGTGCCGCCCGGTTGATACCATGTTTGAATGGCCTCACGGCAGTCCAAGTTGCACCGACTCCGTGTGAGGTGCGGGGCCGGGCGCAAAGGCCTCGGGCCCCGATGCTGCTCAGCAGCATGTTACGCGGGATGCGGTCGACTTAATACAAGGCTATTATGATCATATAAGTTACGATATACGTATGCAGGTCAGTGCCCGGTTGACGAAATTGTGGACTATGATTAAGGGGTGTACGGGACCGCTTGCAGACGACCACACCCGTGCGGACCACCAAGGTCGCGTTTGCGCGTGTGTACTTCCCTTCTCAGTACCCGCCTAGGAACACTTAGGTTGGCGGGGGTTACAGTACCCTACACGCCGCCGTGAAAAATGGCCGCAACCATGAATGCCACGCAGCGCGCCTCCACTACTCGGCCTCAGAAGGTCTCGGCTGGTGCTATTTCTAGCCTGCGTATTCGTCCCTTCACTCGCGCTACTCGCAGCGTGCTGGGTGCTCCCCGTCAGCAGCAGCAGCTGGTGGTCGCCCGCGCGGCCGAGCCTGAGGCCGTGGTTGAGGAGGCGTTCGAGTTCAGCTTCACGGACGCTAAGAAGGGCAACGAGTACAGTGCCAGCGATGTGGAGGCTGCCCTGCGTTTCTACGAGGGCGAGGGCGAGGCCCCTGGCGACGTGAACAATGAGTTTGTGGAGAACCTGTTCGGCATTGAGGACGCCGCCTTCTTCGATGACATGGACAACAACGAGGCCTACGACGACGAGTTCATTGCTGCTGGTATCCCGGAGGCTGCCCCTAAGCAGCGCCAGGGTCGTCAGCGCGGCGGCGACGACGATGCTGAGGGCATCGACTCGGACGAGATTGCCGCTGCCAAGGAGGCCGACAAGCTCAAGCAGATCGAGGAGCAGATGGTCCTGGACGCCGAGCTGCAGGAGACCGGCCTGGACCAGGAGGTGGAGAGCACCTACAAGACGGTCGGCCCGGCCGTGTGGGACTGGATGTCCGATATGGTGGACGACGACGAGGACGAGCTGGCTGCTTACGCCTCTGCCAGCAACAAGAGCATTGCTGCCAACCTTATGGCCGCTCTGCCCACCGACGAGGAGGTGTTCGCGGACCTGCGCGGCGCTAACCTGCAGGAAATCGACCCGGAGACGCGCGAGACCATTGAGTTCCTGCTGGACGACTTTGACCTGGAGACTGAGGTCAAGGCTGTGCCTGACAACGTGGACGAGGTGCTCGCCCTGCCGGAGTTCACTCCCCTGGCGGACAGCGATGTGGCTCGCGTTGAGGCCCTGCTCGCGGAGGACCTCACGCCTCCCGAGCTGGACCTGTCTGGCCTGGAGAGCATTGCGGAGATCGTTGACGATGGCCTGGACATGTCTGAGGAGGCCGTGGCGAACTACATTTCCACCCTACAGACCGCTCAGGGCGTTGAGCTCTCGGAGGACCAGGTGCGCGCAGCTCAATTGACTCTAACAGCAGTGTGAGGGCTGTAATTGCAATTTGCGCGGCTTCGGGGGGACAGTGGACTGGGGCAAAAACGCGGCATGCTGCTCTCTCTCGGGCTTCGCTGGTATGCTTGCATTTGCTAGGTGTGCGTAACAAACATGCGGGAAACTGAAATCAGGCACTCCGCGTTTGAATTGTTCTTGCTCGCTAGCCGAACCCAGGCTCGTCGTGCAACACCTTCGGACAGCCACACGTGTCCGGTGCCCTGTCCTCTGCCTCTTTTCGCCCTAGCTCACCCAACCTCCTTTCCCGCCTTCGCTTCCCGTGCCCCAGATCAAGGAGATGTTCGCTGACGAGCCCCTGCAGCTGGTGGACGCGTCCAGCGAGCCCGAGGTGACCATGGACGACGTGGACCTCACCGAGCCGGAGGTGAAGGCCCTGTCGGAGGCCGACCTGGCCGTCGAGGCCGTCGAGGTGAGGCTAATGCCGATGGCTGGATTATGGTGGAAAAACTAGCAAGCACCAGCTGGAGCAAAGGCGACAGCAGCAGCAGCAGCGGCACAGGGTTACGAGGGCGGATGGGTCGGCGGAGGCGGCGACGAAGGCAGAGAAGCGGCTATCAGCAGCCACCGAGTGCTGGCTGGCGGGGCGGTTGCAGGGCACGAATGCGCTGCAGCCGTGCGCTTGGCCTTCGGTTCCGGCTGGGCAGTCAGCCTTAACGGCATGCGATAAGGGTGGTTGGCAGCTCAGGGGCAGCAGCTCAACAGCGCGGCACCTGCCGGGGCCATTTGGGTTGCAGCCCGTCTGTGGGAACTTAACAGCTCCGAGGCGCCGGCGTAGGGGTCCCTGATCCGACAGCCAGGCACCTGGGAGCTTCTGAGCAGCATGCATGTTCCTGCCTTCCAGAGCCCTCTCTAGCACGGGCGTTCAATTACAAGTTGTCGCAACGCTGCTCCCGCTTCTGCACGCTATCCTTGCACCTGCCATCAACGCAAGCTACTGTTCACTTGCCGCGCATGCCCTGTCCGACCCGCTCCATCACCCTACGCACGAACGCCCTGCCATCAACGCCCCGTCAACCAGCTCCTCGCCCAGCGTACCCCACACTGCCTGGCTCCTTACACTGACTCTTTCCTCTCGCCTCACGCATCCGCCTTCCCAAGGACGACCTGGAGGAGGTTGAGGACCTGGAGGAGTTCCGCATGGAGCTGGCCGCGCTGCGCTCCATGCCCGACGCCTCCCTGGAGGTGCCCCCCGAGGAGGAGCTGGAGGTGCTGAACCAGTACCTGTCGGCCGGCGAGACCTTCATCGAGGTGGAGGAGCAGCGCAAGGCGGCGCTGGCGGCCCAGGTGGGCGGCAGCCTGGGCTGGTCGGGAGCGTGTTGGGCGTGCATGCAAAGGGGGCAGCGGAGGGTTCATTTTAGCACGCGGGTGGGCGACGTGGCGGGATTGGTGCTATGCGTGGCAGCGCTGGTCAAGCTGTTGCGGTTGTGCTGTGGTACCCGGCAGGCCAGCCGCATGTAAACGCCCTGGGGGGTCGCAGAATGACAATGCTATTGTAGCTGTGTTCAGATGTCACCGGTGTTTATCGTTTCGTGGGCTTGTTCGTGCACCACCGCTGTGCGCTCCTGACCCTTCTCCTCGCACGGCGCCCCCGGCTCCCTCCTCCGCAGGTGCTCAAGGGCGAGGCCTCCCCCGACGTGCTGGACGAGGACGCCGACTGGGAGGACGTGGAGACGGAGCTGCTGATGCCCGACGACATGGACGACCTGGAGGCGGAGGCCGCTGACTTCGACGACGACGACGAGAACTGGCAGGAGCGCATCATTGAGCTCACTCGCGTCACCAAGGTGGGAGAGGGATGGCTCGGGGCGTTGTGGGGAGAGGGGTGGGCTGGGACGGGTTGCGGAAGGCAGGGGACAGCAGCGGCGCGCGGCTGGGTGTGGTGGAGGCGCGCACGCGTTGCCAGGGTGCGCCCTGCTGGGGGCGGGGGAGTGGGAGCTGGGGATTACGGGGCTGTGCAGGGCAGGGCGGAGCGGGGACGGTATACTGAACTCAACGGTATGCGGGGGCGTAGGGGGTGGTCAAAAGAATGTACCTGTCGTCAAAGGCTGACGTTCTGCTGCCGCTGTGCTTCCGTACTGTTGCGCTCCTCGTACAGGTGGTGAAGGGTGGCAAGCTGATGGGCTTCCGCTGCACCGCCATCGTGGGCAACGGCAACGGCCTGGTGGGCGTGGGCTGCCAGGCGGGCCGCGAGATCGCCACCGCCGTCAAGCGCGCGCTGGTGGACGCCAAGAAGAGCGTCGTGCGGGTGAGCAAGCGGACCACGGGGGACGCATGTGCATGCGGGAGGGGCAGGGGACCCCTTGGCGCAGGGTGGGCCCCGAGACTCGCACGGAGGGGGCAGCCCCTGGCGTCAGCAGGGCGTTGCTGTGTGGGACAGCTGGCCTGTGTGCTTGCTCGCCTGGGATTGCATCCCTGTGCGCACTCGAAACCTTCACGTTTTTGCCCCGACCGCGCAGGTGCCCCTGGTCGGCGCCGGCACCATCCCGCACCGCGTGGAGGCCAAGTTCAACGCCGCGCGCTGCGTGGTGCTGCCCGCCGCCGACGGTACCGGTGTGCTGGCTGGCGGCTCCATCCGCTCGGTGCTGGAGCTGGCGGGCGTGCAGAACGTGCTGGCCAAGCGCATCGGCTGCCGCAGCCTGCTGAACAACGCGCGCTGCACCGTCAGGGCGCTGGAGCAGCTGCGCACCCTCCAAGAGGTGTCCAAGGCGCGCGGCGTGCCCATGGACCGCCTGCTGCTGCCCTCCACCCGCAACTAAGCGGGAGGAGTAGGGAACTGGTCGCTGCCAGCTGGGAGCAAGCAGTCTCACGGTAGCAAGGGGCGTCGGCCGTTGAAGAGGAAGGAGAGGGGTGGTAGGGTCCCGGGTGTCGCTGCTGCAGGTACCAGCGTCATGTGGTGGCGTGGCGCAGCCGGCGGGACGAGCATGGTGGTGCAGTGTGGAGTGAAGAGGGCGCCAAGAGGGCGTAAAGGCGGTGGAAGGAGCTTGGGATGGGGTTAGCGAAGAAAGATGTCGATGCGGTGGCGTGGAGTAGCGGTGGGGACAAGGGCGGACGTGGGCTGAGTCAGGGCGGGCCAGCCCTGCATGACCGCTACAGTGTTTAAGGCCCGTCGCGGGGAAGGCAGGCCATGCGACGGTGCCAATGTGCAAATTTGGGCGTTGTGAGGTACATGCATGCAGAGGTGTGATGCCGCTTCCCATGAGGGGGAGCCTGCGGGCTCGTGCCAAATGGCTCCTGTAGCCCCTCGTTCAGCCCGGTGTGGGGGAGTCTTGGCCTGGAGCTCAAGGGCATAGGTAGCCCCGTGGATTTTTGCAGTGGGCGTTTTGGCGTCGCACGCCTTCCAGGGGAGCATGCCTTGCATTGTGTGGAAGGTGCTTGCGCTATGAAAATGGCCACCGGCTGTTAACTGTCACGTAATCATGAGTATATGCGGCTTATCATCGTCAGCTTATTGCACGTCCTCAGGCGTGGGACGAGCCTATCTTGGCCTACAGGGCTGAGTTGTTTACACAGCCCACAGGTGATTCTTCGTTGTCATCCAGACAGCCACGGCTTCCGCCCCTCAGGTGCTAAGCGCCGAGTACAGCATCCACTGCCAAGCCCACAACATGAAGCACCAAGCTTGGTTAAATGTCAGATGTCGAACACCAACATGTGCAACGCTCCGCTTCTAGCACAGTACCACCTACAGGTGGTACCCAGCACCAGCAAGTGCTGACATGACACGCACCCCAGCTTGACGTACGGTAGGTCAAGCCCTCAACCACCCTCGCCACCTGTCCCATTTAGCTGCAAAATGAAGGATGACTAAAAATGATTGCGGGTATTGGCAACACTGATGAGCTCCATCGGACTAGGACAGGCCAGCGATGGGGCGAACCTGAAGCACATGCTGGCAGAGCTACAATAAGAAGTGGGCGCTGCAAACCTCAAGGAGGTTTGGTGCCCCGTCAGGACGCACCATTCCAGCGGCTGTTACCGCCCTTGGTACATCTTACCCTACTAGCAACGCTCGACCGCTGAAGGTCTGTTCGCACCGTACCCGGCATGTACCGATTGCACATGCCAGCCAGCCGCAAATGAGTGTGCCGCCGTGTGCAACCAGGAAGCCAGCTCAGCGCAACACTGCTGCTAGGACTACAGCTTGTGTCCCTATGAACCTATCGCCTCCTCTTGCTGCTCCTGCTCCCGCCGCCGCCGGACCCCGCCCCGCCCAGCCCCGAGCCATCCCCTCTTGCTGCTCCTGCTCCTGCCGCCGCCGGACCCCGCCCCGCCCACCCCCGGGCCGCCCCTTGCCGCCACCTGCTGCGCCAGCCAAACAGCCGTCGCCTCGTAGCGCCACCACCGTCTCCGTGCCTCCTTTGCCGCCCTCGCAACCGTCGCCCCATCCCATGGCGCCCCTTCCTCCACCATCCACCGCACCACCGGCGGTGCAGCCCACCTGTCCACCGCAGCCCGCAGCACCCCGCGGTGGCCCCACGGTACGCCCAGGCGCCGCAGGGTGCACAGCACGCCCCGGTCCCCCCGCAGCCCCGCGGCAAGGTACGGGTCCTGGCCAGCACCCGCTCCCACCCGGCAGCCCTCAGCCGCCAGCCACTCCAGCACCGCCTCGCAGCCGCCCTCCGCCGCCGCCACCCACACCTCGCGCCCCAGCCGCAGCCCCCCCTGCCCATGCAGCAGCCGCAGTGCCTCCAGGTCCCCCCGCCTGGCCGCCTGCTGCACCTCCCTGCAGCTGCCAGGGGAGCCCCCGGCCTCCAACACGGCGTCGCACAGCTGCGAGCCCGATGCCCCGCCCTCCGGCCAGTCCTTTACAATGCACTGCATGGCGCGCTCAGGCCAGCGGCCGCCCTCCGCCTGCTGCACCACCCACTGCGCCAGACCCATGTCCCCGTGCCTCGCCACCTGCTCCAGTGCGTCGACACTCAGCCTTTCCAGCCGGCACCCTGCCTCCGCCAGCAGCTGCAGCGCCCGCAGCAGGCCCATGGCGCCGCCGCCAGCTGCGCCTGCGTTGCCATCACTCCCGCCCCCGCCACTGCTGTCGCCGCTGCCGCCGCCGCTGGTGGTGGTGGTGCTGCTACTGCCAGGTCGGCTGCTTGGCCACCCGCACAGCACGTGAAGGGCCGTGTCTTGGTCCACTGGGCAGCGTACCTCCTGCATCAGCCACTCCACCATGGCCACGCTACCACACAAGGCGGCCGCCGCGTACAGGCTTGGCGACGGCTCCTGGCGCCCCCGCTGCCACAGCCACGCAGCTAGCTCCACGCTGCCTATCAGCACTGCGGAGTACAGCAGCCATGGTTCCTCCTCCAGACGGCACTCCTCAAGCAGGAAGCGTACGGCCTCCGGCCAGCCCGACTTGAACGCTGACGCCAGGGCGTGCCGTTGCGGCGGCACCCCCCGGTCCATCAGCCACCTGAACGCGTCAGCCCTGCCGCCCCTTGCCGCCGCCTCCCACAGCCAAATTGCTCCGTCCGTGGGCAGACCCACACCCGTCTCGTCCACCAGCCAGTCCGCCGCAGCGAGGTCCGCGTGCTGCAGAGCGCCCTGCAGGAGCCGCCGGCCCTGGCAGTTGCTCAAGACGTGCCCCGGCCTCGTGTTGAGCACGTGTCGTACGACGTCGAAGCGACCAGCATCGGCCGCAAAGGTGAGGACGTCGGTCAGGTGCATCGGGCTCAGAATGCCCCTGTGCCCGTCCAGCAGCCAGCAAACCTTGGCGCAGGCGTCTGGGGTGCGGGACTGCGCGGCGCGGTAGGTGACTTGCAATGCCAGGTCATCGAGGGCTCCACCGTCGGGTTCTGGCAGCAGCCCCCACACGCCCTGCAGGACCTCCAGCGTGCTGTGCAACGCTGCCGCCTGCCGCATCCGGCCAATGTCCAGCGGGCAGCCGTGGGCCGCCAGCCAGGCTACAATGCCTGCATGGCCGGCCTTGGCAGCTGCGGTGCCAGGGTCGTCCATGTCGGGATAGGCCCCGTACGGGTACCGCTTTGCGCCCGCCCGTTCCGACACCATCTCCGGGAACAGGCACGGCTGCAGCACCCCCCACGCCAGGCGCACGTTGGCCTCACAGCCGCTGGCGGCCGCTGTGGACAGGAGCTGCAGCTTGTGCTTGAAGGTCATGTGTCGACCCTGCTCCAACAAATGCCGCTGCCAGCACTCGTCTGCCGCGTGCTCAGGCAGGGGCTGGCCGCAGCGCACGGTGCAGTGGCGGGGCGTGCTGAGGCGCCGGGCTGCGTCCTTGCAGGCCAGCCGGCCGCTGAGGGTCTGCTCGTTGGGTGGTAGCAGCTCCAGCACGCGGAGGAGCAGCTCCGTGGGGAGCTCCCGACCGGTAGGAGCAGCGGCTTGCCCGGTCGCAGCTGGGTCCCGGGCCGGAAGCAACTCGAGGGAAACGGCCCCGGGCGGTGTGTCTTGCGCTGCGATGCACGCGCGGTTCAGCGTGGAGCGCCGCATAGTCCTGCTTAAGATGTTGGGACTGTCCTCGGGAGCTTTGCCTTCCAGCTGCCAGTGCCAAAACGTCCTGCCCGGCGACCTCACAGTGACGCTCAATTTCGCAAAGCCGTCTCACCGACTAGCTGTTTGTGTGCTTGTTGGGAACCAACAGTAAATTGCCGGCAAGTCAGGAAAGTGCAGTTAAGTTTCTACAGGCGTTTGCCTGCATAGCTGATAATGCAAAACATATCACATGGAGCGGTCACCACATATGCTACTACATTATCACCCACGGTACTCGTAGCGCTCGGTTCGCCGTGGTTGGCCCGCGCCAAGGGAGACCCCTGGCCCGCCCTGGACCTGCCACGAGCCCAGCCCAGCCATGCTTTGGGGCAACAGCCACAGCCAGAGCAGCCTCCGCCACAATTACATTACCACTCCAGAAGAGGGACAGCAGGTGAAGGTGGCGCAGTGGTGGGTGACGGCTAGGATGCCACTGGGTGGCAGGACTGGCAGCCGGGAGGGGCACGGGGGTACGGCAAGTAGCATTGGGGCACCTGGCACCTGCACGTCTGGCTGGCTGACCCTGGGTACACACCTGAGCTGTTGTAGCCCGCTTTGCGCTCAGCCTTGTACCGCCGCACTGCAACGCCGCACCATGGCCTGGCGCAAGGCCAGAGTCAGGCCGCTTCTCCTTGCCTCGCAGGCCCTTCGACCCCTGCATCCCCGAAAGCCGAAACCCACGCCAGGATGGCTTTCCGTCGCCAACGGTGCCGTACAATGATTACGATGAAAGCTGTCCGAAGGGGCAAAGACTTGGCTCGAGTACATGTCCGTTACATTGGCGCTGCAGTCACTACCGGCAGTTTCCCAAGCACCAACTGCCACCTTGCACGCCCAGCCACGCCCCCAGATCCGCCATCTGCTACCTCGTATTGTACAGCGACTTATGATAGACCACTACAGCACACCTGCCTTACGCACGCGCCTGCTCATGCCCGTGCTTGCAACCCACACCAACGGTTCCGCGCATGGCGGACACCCCACGCGGCCACCGCCCTCTAGCTCCATGCACACCCCTGCCTTGCCACCATGGCGCTCTCCGGAGCCATGCGCGCCCCCACGCGTCACCTGCCACGTGTTCCGAGTTGCGATCTCGCTCGACACTACCCACACGCTCGCACCCAACGCCTTCGTCGCATCACGTCCCCTCACGCGCCCGCACAGGAAGAGCCCCATCGCCGCGCAGGCAGCGGCGCGGGCACCACGCAATAAAGCATCTGTACACAGAGTGTTGTACAACAGTACGACAGTGTCACTGCGACACCCACCGCCCGCGTCCGACCGTACACCCAGCGCTCCACTTCTCCTGCACTATCCACACCGCCTTAGCACGCCAAATGCATCGTCCTGGTACACCACCCCAACACCCACACCCGCCGCACCTCAGCACACGCACACCACCACCTATCCCAACAGTGCACAACCCACCGCCCTTCCCTCCCCCCTGGCTGTAAGCCCCGAGGTACCCCCACCCCGCCCCTCTCCGCTCCCGCTCACGCACCCGCTTCTCATTCGCGCTCCTGCACCCGGCAAGCACCACTCGCTTTTGCGAACCCGCTTCCACGAACCTGCAGGCCCCGCTTCCGACAGCTTCTGACACCTTCCTCACAGCATGCTGAAGGCCGTAGCGCCGGCGAAGAGCAGGAACAGCAGCCCGCTGACCACGTTGACCGTCTTCTCGCTGATGTACTTGGAGGCGATGGCGCCGCCCAGCACCGCGATGCCCGTCGCGATCGAGTGCCCCGCGATGGCGCCCACCGCCACGCCCACGGGGTTCTGCGCCGCGCCCAGCGCAATGGTGGCCAGCATGGACCTGTGGGGCAGTATTGGGGGTATTGGGGCGCACTGTCGGATGGGGAGCGAAGCGATGAGGCCAAACAGAGGCTCGGATGGGGCCCGCTGAGGTGTATGTAGGATACCGTAAGCGCGGCCCAGGGACCAGGATGCTAAGCAGTAGTGGTCAGTCGGGTCGATGGCGTGAGCCCAAAGGCCAGCCCTGTTGACACCTTGCTCAACGGGCAGCAGGTGCTCGAGCAACGGCAGCTGCCGGTCCCTGCCTGTGGGCCCAACCGCCAGAGCTGATGCATAACCCAAGGTATATGCCGGCTGTGTGCCCACGTGCTGGCGGCAGAGACTACACCGCGCTTTTGTTGCCGTCGTAGGATCCGCCCTGGCCCACGCGGCCTGCAGCCCTTCTTTCCCTCTCGCCCAAGGATATGTTGCCCTTCACATGACCCCTCGTGGTGCTGAACGCACACACGCACATGGTAATAGTCATTTGTTCCCGTTTCTATCTGACCAATATGGCAGCTTGGCTCCCCTGGGCCCTAACGCCGTTTGGATTGCCCCTCTCATGTCCCCTCCTCCTTCCCACCTGTCCCCCCACTCGGCCAGGAAGATGAGGGTGGCCACCTCCAGGAACACGGCCAGCGGCGAGGGCCGCGATCCGCCCTCCACACTCTGCGGGGCGGGGCACACAGCGGCATGGTGCGTTGGTGGTACCATACCACGATGGACTGCCCCGCATGCTGCTGCCTGTGTAGCCCCCTGCTGCCTCACACAGCTGCACCCGTGGCACTCCGCGAACGGTAGGCGGCCTGCACCTTAATGCACCAGCAGCCTCAGCCCTGGCGGCCGCTAGCCCGCCCACCCACGTGTTTCACCTTTGCCTGCTCCGGTTCCAGTCCCTCCTCGCACTCCCTCTTTTGGCTCTTCGCGGCGGATCTCATACTTTCAGCGACTCCCGCAGTGTGCGGTTATCCCCCCCCCCACAATGCGCTTCCGCTCCTAACCCCAATTGTCTATCCCCAAGCCGCCTGCCCCAGCCCATCCCCGCACGCCTCAGACCCGCCCTCACACGCGCCCCGGGAGCAGCCCCACCACCTAGCCCCGTGCACCCGGTCTCGGTTCCCGGTCTCATTCCTTACACAACCAACGGAACCCGGGAACCCCCAGGAGCTGAACCTGATTGCACAGCGCTATCGATACCCACCGGAAGAGAGTGCTGTCGCCATACCTGCCCGCCTGGTCAGCTAGGGCTCACCGCACGCCCCCCAGCAGCCCCACCCCTTGCCGTCCAGACCTCAGTACGCCTAGTCCGCTGTGACACCACCTTGTGTGCAGTCCCACAAGCGCAGTCCCCAGACCCCGCACCTGCAGCCCAAGGCCCACCCGCGCCTGCACCCGCCGGGGCCCGCCCCCACCAGCGCCCCGCCCCGCCCTCGCCGGCAGCTGCACCCCCCCCCCCCCTGCACCCCCACCCTACCCAACCCCGCCCCAACCTGCACCCCCACCCCCACCCCACCTGCACAGCGCTCTCAGCGTCCGCCAGCTCATCGTCGGAGGCCGACGCGCCGTCGTCGCTCCGGGACAGGCCGTCCTGGGGAGGTGCGGAAGAAGTTACGAAAGAAAATCGGTGCTGGTGTGCTCCACGTGTTGCGATCAACATGAGTTCGACCCACGGCATGGAATGAAGTGCGAGGTACCAGTGTTAGGCGCCAGGGGTCGCGAGGGACGCAGGACGCAGGGGAAGCACGGGCATACGTGTGAGAGAGCCCCACAACGGAAGGAAGTGGGCTAGGTGATGGTGGGGTGCCGGCGGTTCATGTGGCTAGAGAGAAGGGGCGCAGGCGGGGCAGGAGACCGACCCCCGGGTCCGTGCAATGCGGTTTGTTGCGTTGTGCATTACTGTCAATAGTTGGGTAAAGGATGGAACACGCCGTGCAACCGCTTGGTACAGAAGGGGTGACTCCTCAAGGCTGAGCGTTCCGGCGCCATGGCGGACATATGCGGCGGGCAGTGGGCTCACCCTCAACGCTTTGACACCGAAGAACACCAGCAGGGCCACGCCTGCCAGCTCGCCAATGGGGATGGAGCTTCTGAGAGCGTCGGGGACGCGCGAGAAGATGGCCCCGATGCCAACCGAGATGACGGTCATGACCGCCAGGGCGCTGACACTGCCAATGAAGGACATCCACTTGCCAATCTTCATGGCCAGCAGCGCCGCGATGAAGAACGTCTTATCGCCAATCTCTGACAGAAAGATCAACGAGAACGCCGCCAGGAAGCCTGACTTGCCCAGCGGCCCGTTGACGACCACCTCCTGTATCGCGAAGGGCGCGGAATGCAGCATGCATGTGTGTTGACGTGGAAAAGGGTCTTGGGACCATGAGCCAGCCACAATGCCACAATGCCACTACGCCATTTTGCTCACCCGGAACACCTGACCGGGTTCGGACATCAGATAGGCGCCAGCCGCGAGCCCCGCCAGTCCAAGGACAAGCCATGGCAGCCAGCCGGGGCTACCGCTCCTGCGCCACACAAGGACATTGCTTACTTTCACTTGTTTGAAACGCATGTGCAATGCAGCCCTGAATATACCGTCCAAGATCATGCCCACCACGTGGATATGCACCCTCACCCTCAGCCTCGGGGCAGCATGGAACTTCGCATACTTGTCGTTTGGCGCCCATTCCATGCAACACAGCCAGGAACTTTGCTCACTTGTTGGATCCCGCGCCTGGGGAGGGTGCTGCAGCACCAGCCGAACTGGCTGAGTGGGCCAACACGTCGCGGCAGGGGCTGGGGGCAAGGAAAGCCTCCGCTGGCTGCTGCGGCTGCGGCACCAGTCGTAGTGCCCCATTACCGATGGTCAAGGGCCGAAGCCGGCATGGGAGCACGAAGCTGCATCCAGGAGTGGCTGGGGCACTCGTCCGTGCCCGGCATTCTGCGCGAGGCTGAACGCCTTGCCGACAGCTGAGCATGCCCCTAATCAACAAAACGAATACTGTTTGTAAAAGCGCGTGTTAGGGTCACAGTATGCTCGCTTGTTTCAGAGACCTAATTGGATAAGGCAGTGGGACCCTATCCTTGGTAAAACGTCAACTAATATCAGGAGCGTTGGAGATAAATGCCATGCACGGTTGGTCTCCCTGTTCACTGCAGAGCAAGACGATCGTGGTGACCGTTGCAAGTTCCGGAGCACAAATTGTGCATGTTTTCTGCTCGTGCCACCTCACTGCGTACCACCAGCTATAAAAGCAATTGCATAGAACACATAAACATGGCCGAAGTCGACGAAGTTGAGCACGAAGTGCCTTTTCGGGACGGCAAGCCCCCGTTACCTGTCAAAGTGTCTTATACTCGCAATGTGTCCAACACACCGAACGTCCAAGGTGAGTTACTTGAATGGTCCCACTGTGTGCACGAAAAAGGCACTGCAGCTGTCAGCATGCAGCGCCAAACGCTCCACTGCCCACCGCTGCTTCACAGCGCGACAGCCCTGGGTTGAACCAGCGCATGTCAGCGCCAGCCCCTGAGTCCGTCCCCCTGCCAAGCCCCCGCCTTCTTGATTACGCCAACAACATGACACCAGTCGGTGCCTTCCCTTTGCCTGGTTGCTCTGCACACGCCTCCGTACGGCCCAGGTCGCTCCCTTGTTGGCGTGGTGTTGGCCCACGGCGCGGGGGGCGACATGGACTCGGGACACCTGCCCGTGTGAGGGTGGTTGCTGGTTCTGGATCTATCTCTTGGCTACACACGCTTGGCTGCTCGGGTGCATTGACACGTGGCGCCTGGCCACGGGGCACACACCTGTACAACTTGTAGCCAGTTGCCATGCACAACGACTGCCAAACAACCCACTGGCGCAGCAGTCGTACAAACCAGCTGCCCCAATAGCTCACCTCGCTAAGCGAAGCACGGCACTGTCGACTGCCATGTCATGTGGGCTGCAGGGTGGCCAGGCACTTGGTTGCAGCGGGCGCCGCCGCGGCGGTGGTCCGCTTCACCTGCAAGCCACCCCACCTGCCCACGCGTGTAGCCGCCTTCAAGGTGAGGGACAACCCAAAAGCTACTGTCCAGGTAGCGGCTTGGTGCTCTAGGCATGGCCTCATAGTGTAAGGAGGCGTTGGACTTGCATGATTGAGTACGTCGTGCTATGTGCGTGGGGATTTGTGTTCCCACAGCCAGCTTGCGTCCGGCAAGTCGCCGTGCCACTCATGTAATGACGTGGTGCTCGCCGCAAAGGGCGCTGCCTGCTGCACCAGTGTGCATGGGGCCACGGCACGAGTCACGGAGGATACGGGGGGTTACGGTGGGATACGGCATGGAGCACGGCATGGGGCCGTGGTGGGCCAACCCCTGTTGCTCGCAGCGGGCCTCGCTTGCACGTCGCAGGTGCCGGGGCACGGCCCTGATCCAGCGCCATAACAACCCAATAGCAGTGAATTGATGCTACTGAACGTGTCTTCGGCGACCGCGCTCGCTCGCTCGGCCCGCAGGCGGTGCTGCAGGCTGCCTCGCGCGTGTGGCCGGAGACACGTGGCATAGCGCGATGGGTGTGCGCTGGACACTCCATGGTGGGTGGGTGTGGTGGGGGCAGCCGGGGGACCGGCAGGAAGCTAGAGGGACGCTTGAAGTGCTGTGGTACATGGAATGCTTCTGTGATTTGCGCTTCGTGCGTATAGAGCAAACCCACATCACGTGCGCATGTGCGTACCTGAGGCGGCCATAGGGGCTTGCCTGTGACTCGTCGCTCACGAGCATATGGCGGACCAAGGGCTTGCGTGGTGTTGCTGAAGGGAGTGGCGCTGCTTGAGGCTTGTGGTTGTACGTTGCTGCTGCCGCCTGCAGGGCGGCCGTGCGGCTGTGGAGGTGGCGCACGAGGCTTGGCTGCAGCAGGACGAGGGCGCAGCGGGTAAGCAGCGGCAGCAGGAGCAGCAAAAACCGAAGCAGCACAAAGGACGGGCCCAGCAACAACTGCGGGAGCAGAAGCAGGAGGAAAAGGAGGAGAAGGAGGCTAGTCAAAAGCGTGGTGCGAAAAAGCGGCGACGTGGTGAGGCGCGTGCGGAGGAGGAGGGGGAGAGCGGGGTGGTGGGGGTCGGGGCGGAGGGAGGCGGTGGGCTGGCCAGCAAGGAGGGCGGACAGGGAGGGGCGGTGAAGGGAGGAAAGGGCGGTGAGGAGGACGCTGGGGGTCAGTGCAAGCAGCACGGTGATAGGAAGGAGCAGCAGCAAGATGGAGAGGAGGAGCAGGAGGCGAAGGAAACGACGGGCGAAGGGGTGCAAAATGACGGGGGCGAGGTCGCACCCCAGCGGCGCTCTACCCGGGCTGCTGCCACGAAGGCAGCTGCTGCCTTGCGGGCAGGAGCAGTACCAACTGCAGCAGGGGGCACTAATGCGGAAGGGCGCCGCAGCCACCAACCACGCAGTGGGCCTGCCGCCGCCGCTGCCGCTACTGCCGGCAGCTCCGACCAGTCGCAGGAAGGCGGCGGCGCGCAGGGTGCGTCCGGCAGCACGGCTGGGGCCACGGGCGAGACGGCAGCGGCGGAGGGGCAGCTGCCCCGGGTGGTCGGCGTGCTGCTGCTGTCGTACCCGCTGCACCCGCCCGGCAACACGGTGCGTAGCCCACTGCGCATGCACGCTTTGGCAGCAAGATGTAGATGCATGTCGAAAACTAGATTAAACCCCTAGTTTACTTGAATGACTACCGATAACTGACAAGGACGTACCACACCGCGATGCCGTCCATATGCGGGACGCTTAAAGAATGTCAGGTCTTGTGGGGCAGGGGGAAGCCCAGGACGGCCCACAGCAGCGCTCTACACTGTTGCATACCCCTCTCCCTCCCCCGCCCGACTGCCCCAACCGCCCTAACCGTCCCCCAACCGTCCCAACCGCCCCAGGCCGACCTGCGCGACACTCCCCTGGCGGACCTGCGCCTGCCCGTGCTGTTTGTGCGCGGCACCCGCGACGACTTCAGCACGCAGCCGCACTTCGACGCCCTGCTGGACCGCATGCGGGGCGGCGGCCGCGGCGACCAGGTGCAGGTGCGGATGCGCTGTGTGTAGCAGATTGCAGCAAGGGGAGGACAACGCAAGGATCAGAGCAAAACTAAGGCAACTAGACCTTGAGGGCATGGGCGGATGCGGTGTGTATGACACGACATTGCCTGCACCGGTGGCGTTGCAGAATGCTTTGTGTGTATGCATGCTTGCCGTTGGGCCTGCATGCAAGGCAAGTGTCCAGAACTCCGTTCCAGGCTTGCCGTACAACGTGTTGCGCCTGTGGGTGTTGAGTCTAGGGGTGCTGAAGTGGAATGGAGGCACAGGAGGTGGCGGCCTTACGTCCTGCCACACCCCCGCACCACGCAGGTGCACCTGGTGGAGGGTGGGGACCACGGCCTGGCGGTGCGGGGGGCGGCCGCCAAGCAGGGCCGGGGTGCGGGCGCGAAGAAAGGGGGCGCGGGCAGCGAGACCGCGGGAGAGGCAGCGGGGCCGCTGGATTTGGCGCTGGGGGCTGTTGCCCGTTGGATGAAGGTGGGTGGCCAGGTGGCGTGCACGGGTGGCATACAGGTGTGGCGTGGGCAGACACGCGTTGGGCTGATGCTTGACGCTGTGTTCGGGCGGTGGGCTGGTGCTGGCGTTGGGCTTGGTAAGGGAACCGGTTGGTTAGTGGGACGCGCTGGCAACTGGGCAGGAAGGGGTGCTCTGCCGCAAGCCCCACAGTGTTCATGTGTGCGCTGGGGCTCTACCCGTCGGGGACGGCTGCCACAGGAGCGCGGAGGGCGGGTGGTGAAACACAACCTTTCTGCTACCGGTGTTCCCGCACTGAATTGCAAGTGCCAGGTCTTGCACGTTACGGTACATCTTAACTGACTGGAGAAGCGCTCGAGGCAATTTGCGTAGTTACGCATGCGCATACCCAGGTGCTAACACAGACGCTTCGGTGCATGCGCAGGAGCTGTGACACGTGCGGGAGGGCGGAGCAGCACATTCGGGCACAGCGTCGTGGCCTGAGCAGCCTGTGGCGGCGTACGTGCGCAGGGCTGTGCAGGACTTGGCTGGGCCAGGACCATAAATGGCAGGGGCAGGGGCCAGGGGGGCTATGGTTGTGGCGTGGGCTATGGGCAAGACGCGTGCCATGCGGTGCTGCTGGCCGCTGTGCTTGGTGGCTAATTAGATGTGCAGGCTAGATCATCTTAAATGCACGTGCGTGGCAGGAATTGCACTCCAAAGTGCAGGCTCCTTATGCGGCTTGGAACCAAGGTGTTGTTGGGGCGTGATGAGCTCGGCATTATGTACTACTGCCCTTGCAATGGCGCTAGGCGGCGCTCGTATTGCACCTGCACCTTCACTCACAAACACGCAGGAACAGGGCTGGTGATCAAATCCTGTTGCTTTGCACACAAGTGATATGCTGTGAGGCAGTCTGCTCTACCGATAGTTAGCCTGGACGGTTTGCAGCGTGCACTGTTGAGCACGGGTACCGGTCATGGGTCTCCCCGCTCGGTCCTCTGACCCATGGGTCACGACAGTCGTTCTGCCCTGCGCAGGACGCCGATGAGCGTGTCGTGTGCTGTTACTGGTCCCCTGATATTGTCCGCGTGTAAGTAGAAGCCCAGCATTGCACAGTACACTGCCCGGTGCCAGCTCAAGCTTGTCGTCATGCTGCGCCGCCCAATACGTTCCAAGATCGCTATCACGTATCAAGCAGAATTTGGCGGGAGAAACCGTGTGCAGGCTGTTCGATGCATTTGGCATGTTGTTACATTCCAGGTGGTGTGGCCACACGATCCTGACTGGTCCCGGCCACACCTAACAAGAAATAAAGCCATTCAGCGATGCAGTACAACTGTACGACACACGTGCAGAGAGCCTTGCAGCAAACAAGTGTGCAGGTTACGGTAAAAGTCATTCACACGGAGTTCCACTTCTCAATGGTACCATGGCATATTATTGGCAAGAATGCCCGACCTGGCCCGACGCGTAATCCTTGGCAGCCAAGGACGATATACTTGCCAAGGCCTACGAGGCATGCCCATGGCATGGTACTGGGATACGGTGCACAACGCCTTCTGGAGTGCTGGTACGCGATGGGACACGGCGCACACGGCCCTCTGGTACGGCACGCACAGGTGCAAGCCCCAGTCAGTCCACGAGGGTTCCTCGCCTAGCACTGCCTATCCGAAACAATCCACACGGGCACTCGCGCCCGTAAATAAGCGCCATGTTGCGACAGGGAGGTCAAGGCCCCAGGCTACGCTGATGATGCTGGAGCACGTGCTGGTGCCGGCCAATGAACGTGTGCACGCCCAAGCGCACGTACTTGGGCCAGCGGGTAAAGTGACATCCTCAGCACATCACAACAGATGCATTAATTGGTGCAATACATGCATCTATGACAGTTGGTTGCAATAGCGTGACGGAAAAAATACGCCGTGATGTGCACGCCCGCGATGAACTGACCTCGTCACTGCATGCTCACAAGGCCATATAGGCCCCTCCTAGCAAGTAGGGTTGTTCACGCGGAGCAAGCCGCACCATGCATGTGCAAGAATGGAATAAGGATTATTGCATTGTGGGCTAGGAGATGGTGAAGCTACCCACATCAAACAGCTACCTCGGATCTCTGTCCCCCGTCCCTGCGGTCCTTGTAAGTTCTCATTCCTGGTTGATCGTACGGCAAGCCAACAGCAGAGCCCCAGCGCCCTTCCCTAGCGAACAAGCGGGCCATACACGCACCCGGACGAGGAGTCACAACAGGACTGCACAGGCTGCACCAGTGCGCTTCTCAGTTCGTCATAGCCACGTGTGCGGCGCAACTGCTCTCGCCACGCACCTACATCCCCGCATGCATGGATGCTGCTCTCGGCACCTGGTATCCGAGCGACCAGCGTAGCACCTTCGAGACCACAGGCCACCATTGCACCGGTCCACCTCGCCCCTGTCGTTCGATAAGCGGTGGTGATACACAACCAGACCCCTGCGGCAAACAATGCCAAGTGTGCGCCGGGTGTTGGCCCCACCCACCACAAAGCCACACTCATGCAGCCTACCAACCTCGCCCGCTCCGCCGCAGGGTGCAATCCATGCAAGCCATCCAGGGGAGTCCCGCTGACCCACACATGCTCCGAGGTGACCACCAACACCGCCTGCCATCGGTCCTTCACCGGCTGTGCCATTCCAGCTCCACGTGTTCCATGTCCGTAGTGAACATGGGCGCTCAACGTGCACTATCTGCTTAACGCACTGGCACCTACCCACAATAGCCGTAAAAGCGCCCACACGGACGGCACTAAGCTCGCGCGCTGCAGAGCTGGATTAAGCCTGCCAGCCAAGGCAGGGGCAGAGGCGAGAGGCGAGATCTCCTGCCTAGGCTTGCCGTTTGTGCTGCATGCCTGCATCCCATCCTGTCCGGAAACCCCAAGGTCCATCGCTGACCGCTACCTGCCACATCCACCGTGGCTCCCCTAGCTGCGGGCGTGGTAGGCCCTCTCCCGGTCCAGGAGGTACGTGTGGGATGAGGTGCACTGCGCGGGGGTGAGGGGGGGTGCGTCGAGGGATTTAGTAAGGGTTTGGCGGTAGGACGACAGACGAAGTATGTAAAGGGTTGGTGCAGACGGTGCTTGGGGTTGGAAATGGATATATGCAAGTGGCGTGGAGGGCGGTGCGTGGAACAGGCTCGGCAGCGTTTGGTTTGCAGTGCGCCAGCGCAGGGCCGTCAGGACCTAGCATCAGTGGCCTTGGCACGGTTCGAGCAAAGCGGCAGTAGCCTCCAGCCTGGCAGCAGCAGATGCTGGCAGCCCGCGCGGGCGTTTTGGCTGGGAGTGCTCATGGCGTGCTAGGGAGCCAGGTCGGATGGCTGGCGGCGCTGCGTGGCAGTTCGTGGATGCCCAAGTCCCGCCCTCCAAACGCGAAAGCCATGTGCTCACCAGTTCAAGCCCTGGAACCGCGTAGTCTGCCGCGCGCGATGGGTGACCAACCATGCTTGCCATATGTGCCGTTGGTTGGCCCCAAGGCCAGCAGTTGCCCAGCAGAGAGCGGCCGCTGCTCCCTGCGCGCGCCAATGCTGGTCGGCTGCAGGACCTTTCAGTCCGCGCGGATGAATGGGGTGACGGCTCCGGTGTCCCATCCAAGGAAAAATGCTGCTCAGCGAGCCCTGGGATGTCCGCGAGCCCGAAGAAGCTGCTGTCGTGCTGTAAAGGGGACAAAGCATAACAGCTCATCGTGAGTCAGGCCGGTACATTGCACATTATCTGGTGACCATGGCTATAGCAAATAACGATTACAGCTACCTAAGACTTCTACTTTTGCAGCAGTCGCTCAGGGTTGACGTGGGGGCCGGCAGGGCAACCAGCAGTCAGCAGCAACGAGAGCGCAACCCAGCAACGCGAGCGCTCAGTCCTTGCGCTGGCGAGCACATTGCGTCGCGGCGCTGTCCATATGCTTGCCTTGCTCATCTCCATGCTGTGGTGTCTTCCCAGTCCTGAACTCCGGAGCTTGGGATGCCTCCAGCAGGATGCTTCGGTGGCTGGACTTGACGGAAGGGGTTCTTGAGAATTGCTACGTATCAGCAAGCGGCGATATGCTTTCAGTTGTAATCCTGTATATGGGAGGATCCTGGGCGAATGGGATATCGCGAGGCTGATATGGTTCCGGAGACTGTCAGGTGGTACGGCCCCGATTCCGGGCCCCGATTCGGCTTCGGAGGATGGTCCCGTTGGTCCCGATTGGCCCCTCGCTCCTTGATCGCGCTTAATCCCGCATCCGCCAAGCCGGCGCTTTTGCCGCACGCAATAGACGTCACTGCAATGTTTCATGTCAACCTGATATGCCTGCCATTGGCATGCATGAAACGATCCTGGATCCACGTTGCGCCGGACCAGGCCCGGACTGGCCCAGACAGGAAGTTGCTTGCGTGGCAGTCTGAAGTCGGGGATCTGGCCAAGTGGACAACCTATTTGCAGAACGATATAAAGGGCCAGCGGCTATACCTTCCCTATCCTTAAGTTAGGGTGGCTGTTGTCACAGAAGCACATGGTAGCACAATAATCACCTGTGGCAACTGCCCACCGGTACGTATGCCCTCACCTCCTTACACCATGACCGTGAAGCGGACAACCAGGGACAACCCGCTAAACCAGGGGTGCCCCTGTGCTAAACCCTGCACATTCCTGGCCACCTGCCACTCTCTTAAACAACTGGTGGTACCGGTAAGCCAAGGCCCAGCAGTTCCCTACAGGTTTGTACATCTACACCCTTACACATGTACGCCCTCGCTTGGCCATCTTCCACGCGATCTTCCAGCCCCGTCCGCATGCATGGCGGTGTCGTTCGGGCTAGCCCACGCTGCCGACGCTGGCCAGTTCGGACACGGGGGGTGCCACCCCACTGTGCAGACAGGACCCTTCTCCCTAGAAAAGGTTCACCCCGAGGTGCCTCGAGCCACCAGCACTCCAGCAGCCTTTGCCGTCGTGCCTGTCTGTTGCCATCAGCTGCCACTTACAGGTAGGTGGCTGTGCATGGCTGTGCTCCGTCCTGCTCACGTTCGCCAAAGCCTCAGCTAGCCCCAGCCTCCACGCAGCTCCACGTGTGATCGACAAGTTCCCATCATATACCGTATCTGACTTACTTGGTCACTTGTACCAGGCAGCAGGCAGGGCCGGAGAGGGTTAGTTGGGACGCGGTACTGGCACCGCACCTCCATCATGAGGGCGCGACAGGCCAGCAGCAGCCAAGGCTGTGCAGGGGAGCTGACGCTGTGCACAGCAGCAGATAGCAGCAAGCCAACGTCAGACACACACAGGGTAGCCCACCAGCACCTCACCGAAAGACACTACCCTGATCACCCCTGCCGCTTGGGCCGCTGAGTGCGCACAGCAGCCAGCCTTTTACTTAGGCCTTGGCCAGCTGGTGTCAGGGCCGAACGACCCCCTTTGCGCTGGTTTCCGTGTGTCCAATGCCTTGCGTCCTGTGTCTCCGGTTCCTGCAGCTGCACTTCACACACTCCCCAATGCACACAGGCTTGGAGCGCTGGCACAAAGGCGTGCTCTTGCCTGCTACCTGACTTCTTACTGCTTCTCACTACCAGGGAAGCGCTCCCCTGCGTACAACGGCTATTGCACGATCGCTCCTAGTTTCTCCTTCCAGATCCGTGAGGCTGAACGGCATGATCGGCTCGGAGTTGGACGCCCCAGGACGCCCTCATCCTGCCGCATCCCAGGGCACGCGAGCCCAGGGGAGCTCCCCTGCACAAGCCCGAACTGATGAGGTCCTGGGAGGACCAAAGGCAGCAGCCGAACTACCAGTTGTCTTGTCATGCAAGGAAGGGAAGCTCCTCTGCGCCCTCGTGCAAGTACACCAAGTGCGGGCAATCCCAAGTGCCCGGACGCAAAGTGGCACCGGGGTGCACAAGGAACGCCTATAAAGGGGCCGCAACTGCCTGCTCCAAAGGGCTCCAGAGTGAGCAAACCCAGATACAGGGAAGCGAGCCAGACATGCGCAGCCAGGTTGGTCGTATCCTGATGTTCAGTTAGTAGCTGTGCCTGGTCGCAAAAGGAGCAAGGGGAGGAACGACGCCATGACCCATTGACGCCGAAGGGAAATGCGCTGCGTGTTGAAGGTGATGCCGGCGCACAGTCACAGCAGTGATCCAGCCTCCAATGTAGCGGCGCAATTATCTCAAGTCACAAGCGGCTTGTGCACAGGGCACTTCACCGCCGCCGACCGACCATCCGTACTCTCATTCAAAGGGCGCGAAGTTGGGTGTGTTGTGCTCCTGCCAAAGTACCTCAATTCACACGCCTCCTAGTACACTTATATAGGGGCAAACACTGACCAGATACCTTGCGAAACGCTCTGCTGCTCCAATCACATCTTGCGGTCATCGCTGCTCCTATAACTTGGTGTCAACCGGATACAACCCGGTGATTCGCTTTAGCTTTAGGTTAGCTGCAGCATGGTTATGGGAATGCAGAAGCCGGAGGCTGTCTGCGCCGAGCCGAAGGTGTTCGTGGGCCAGGTGCCCCACGAGGTCACCCAGGAGCAGGTCTTTTCACTTTTCTCTAAGTATGGCACCATCAAGAAGTGCGCCCTGATTACTGGCCAGGATGGCCGCAGCAAGGGCTGCGCTATGGTGACCTTTGAGCGCTGGGCGGAGGCAGAGCTGGCCATCGAGCACGAAAACGGTACAGCGAACCTGGGAGGCGGCCGGACGCTACTCGTGAAGTTTGCGGATCCTCCTCGTGGGCGTGGCGATGGTCCAGTCATGGGCGTGGCGCCGAAGAAGTTGTTTGTCGGACAGGTGTTGGTGCCGTCTCGTCTAACGCTTGCCTTGACTAGGCCTGTCCTGTGCACTACCTGTCCAGTCTGTGAAACGTATTTGTGGCACGTACAGCATGGGGTCAGGGTTGTGGGGTTGGGCTACGGGCGTTGCGCAGCCACAGCGTCAGGTGCAGTCTCGCGCCACGCGCGATGGCGCCCCGCTGAACCGGCACAGCGGCGATTACGGAGGCACAGCTGCATACATCAAATTTTAGGATATCTCGTGATGTGGAGCAGAGACGGCGTCTTTGGACACGATGGCTTGGCAGGTCCTAGAAGTTTAGGCGTTCGGCGGCCTTCGCAACACGTCGCAGCTTGTGGCTCAGCCACGCCACACGGGAGAGCGACAGTTGCTCTTTTGCAATACTGGTGTGTGCGCCGCGCTGTTTTGGACGCTGGAGGACAAGGACCTGCTGGCGCGCCTGAAGGACTTCAACGCAGCTTCACCTGCGATGGCGGCAGCACTCACCTGACCAGCTCCGCAATCGGCGCACATCAGTCTCAGCGGTTCTACAGCTGCAGCTGTTTGATTTGCAGACAGGCCGCTGCCTGTGCCACAGCAGCAGCCCATTGGGTCGGGGGGACTAGAGGGAGGGGGTGGGAACTTAAGCGCTCCACTGCACGTGCCTGTACTGAGCCGCATTTCTAAGTGCATTGCACTAAACCCGAGCATGTCACACGGTATGTCTGTCGCCTGCTTGATCGCCCTGCACGTCCTGCAGTCGGGTGGCACTCGTTTGACCGTGCCCTGGCCCCCCTGCCCCTCCCGCCCCTTCTCGCCACAGATCCCCCAGCACACCACCGAGCAGCACATCCGCACGCTCTTCGCACCCTACGGCAACATCACTGACGTCCACGTGCTCAACAAGGGCAATGCTCCAGGTACGTGCAACGCTAACTACCACCTACCCCAACGTGAACAGCATGCTCAGAACATACCCCAACCTTCCTGATCGTCCCATCGCAGCAGCGCGGCTGACCCACATCGCCGATCACGCTTCGCGGCAAAAGCACATAACCCTGCACCCGCTCGCTTCCATTCCCGCCAAGCCACGACCCCACTCCCAGCTGCCTTCAGCCGCCCTCCCGCTCCAACGCCATGCCCCTCGTCCCCGCCCTGCTCTGGTCCCTCAGGCTGCGCCTTCGTTACCTTCGAGCGCTGGTCCCAGGCCGAGCAGGCCATGTTCAGCCTCAACGGCCAGACGGTGATCGAGGGCGCCACCACGCCCATGGTGGTCAAGTTCGCGGACGCCAAGGTGATGGACCCCTCCCTGGGCCCCGCGGGCCAGAAGCGCCAGTTCGGCGTCATGGACGGCCAGTTTGGTGCCGGCGGGCCAGGCACCAACAAGCGGCAGTTCGGGGCCGCCGGCGCCGCCGCCGGGCCCATGGGCATGGCCGGCATGGCGGCGGCGGGGTACAACCCGTACGCGGCGGCGGCGGCCATGGGGTACGACATGAGCACCATGGCGGCGATGGGGTACGGCAACATCGGCATGATGGCGGGCATGGCGGGCATGCAGGTGGGGAGGGGCGGGCAGGGGGCCACACGGCGCGGGGGAGCGGCAAGCGCGCGAGAGGGGGGAGTGGATGTGCTTGCAGCAGAATGTGGGCAGTACTGTGACTGAAGCAAGGCCGACTGGTAGGCAACGAAGATTCAGCGACTTGGTTTACCAATTAAACAGCTCCTTAAAAAGGAAGAAAAAAGGGAGTTATGCTGCATTTGCAGATGGCTGTAGTAGGTCTGGAGGATTCGACTCTCAAACCCACCGCGACGCATCCTGACGATCCTGCCGCCTCCTCTCTTCTCTCCCTCGCATGGTCAGGGCATGGGTGGCATCCCCGGGCAAGCGGCGCAGCAGGGCATGGCCGGCGCCGGCGCCATGGGTGCCGGGATCGGCGCTAACGCGGGCGCGATGGGCGGTATGGGTGCTATGGGCGGCATGGGCGGGATGGGGGCCATGGGCGGCATGGGGGGGATGGGCGGCGGCCTGATGGCGGGCATGGGCATGATGGGGCTGGGCATGGGCGGCGGCATGGGGGCAATGGGCGCCCAGAAGCCGGCGGGGCTACAGGAGGGGCCCAAGGCGTGGAAGCTCTTCATCGGCCAGGTGGGGGCCAGAACGTGGGTCCGGGCAGGATTCGTTTGGGCGGTGTCGGGGTTGTGGGGAAGAAGTCTAGCTGTGGAGAGAAGGTCTAGCTGAAGGTTGCGACCGGAGCACCAGTCCCACAGAGGGGTCCGAGATGCTGTGATAGGCAGCGGGAGGCGAATGCAAAACTACTTGTGTGTGAGCCACCGTCCCGTGGCTGCTGCTGTAGCAACGCATGTATGATCGGAACGGGGACAGCTGATGTGATCCAGCTACATGGTGGTGCATTTCCTCGTCCACGCGCATCCCTGACGACAGGACCTACCCACTGAATCCTCACACAGGTGCCCTTCGAGGCCACCGAGACGGACCTGTGGCCCATCTTCTCGCCCATCGGCAACATCCTGGAGCTGGTCATCCTGCGCCAGCAGGGCAAGTCCAAGGGCTGCGCCTTCCTCACCTACGAGAACCGCACAGACGCAGAGAAGGCCATTCGCTCGCTTGACAGCCAGGTCTCCGTGCCCTCCGACCCTCGCGGCCGCCTCCTAACCGTCAAGTACGCCAACTCGTCCGGCCAGGGCGCCGGTGGCGCCATGTAAGCGGCTGGGTGGAGGCTGCTGAGGAAGCTGGAGGAAGCTGAGGAAGGTAGTCGGGCGTTTGTGGGCGTTTGCATGTTAGGTTCAGCCGGGCCGATCTGGGTCGGCCCGGCATTGGGGTAGCAACGGGGAGGATTGTCGGGCAGGGCTATGGATGGTGCGCTTTGCGAAGGGAGCGAGTGCGGTGGACTGGTGTGTACTCCCTTGAGAGAAGGGGCGGCTGGGGAGTTGCTGGCCTCTTACGTCACACGTCACGTCACAGTCATGGCACATAAGTCGGTTGCGTCTTGTTCCTTGTCTGTCTGTGGATGTGGTGTGTGAGAGAGAGAGGCGAGCAACGAGTGACACGAAAGGAACGACAGGAGAGCGCATGCCGACATTGGCCGCGTCGCTGCGGTAACGAGAGAGTTCGTCCTGCGCGGTTGGAGCATTGCTGTGCTGTGCAGTTTCCGGTGCGGTGCAACGCAGGTTTCTGTGGCGTACGTCTTACGTACCGTATCATGTCGTACAGTCTGTAACGCGCAGTGCCGTGGAGCGAAAACTCAGCACTGGGTGTCGCGGCAGGGACCAGGTTGGTCGCTGTCGCGCCAGCGTGGCAAGCAATGGCAGTGTGCATCGGAGCCACCCACTCGGCGTTACACGTGAGCCCCGCTCTGCCGACACGTGCCGGCGGGGAGGGGCCGCAGCGGGCAGTCAGTTCAAACGGTCTGGGCTGCATTGGGCTGGTGGGATGCATGCGTTCGTGGCTCCCTCAGCACGTGCATTGTGGAGTCCGACACGTTCAGGGAGTTGCGTGCTACGGCGTTATGTCCTGTGGGTGGACCACGGGGTCTGCGTGGCATCGTGCCTTCCCTTGTCAGCGTCTTCAGTTCCAACCACCGACAAAAGACGTGGAAGCGTGCGTGCTGGCGCTGTGGAGGGCGAGGAGTTGAAGGGGAGGAAAGGAGGCAGTGAATGGGGCCCGTTGGGCCAGCGCAGCTGGCAGCTTTGCAACTGGCATGGCGGCAGGGGACCAGCGATGTTTGTCGTAGGCACTGCCGTACATGTTTGTAAGCGTCAGCAAGCTCATTCCCGTTCGCGTTCCACATGTACGTAGCAGGTACCTGGTACGTAGCTGATGCATGCTGCTCTTCGACACCTACAGCTGCACTGGCCCCCTGGGGCCTGCCAGCACCCAGCAGTGCCCAGGCTGGCCCAGAGGATGTGAGCGCATGTACGGTACTCAAAGCGGCACGTGTATGATGGAAGAAGCCAGCTGCAGCCAGTTGCAGTTCACGCCTTGGCCTCCGTTGGTCGGTCACGAGACGCATGATGTTGAACATGTCGCCACCTCGAGTACGGCAGGCTCGAGGCAGCACGCAGGTCGCTCTAATAGTCCTAGGCACCCTTTGCATTACTGCGCGTTGTGTACACTGCCCACCGGTACAGTATGAGGACCTCGGCGCACGGCAAGCGTCAGCTGGGCTGCAGCTGGGTCTCCCCTGCGCGTCACCATGCAGTCCCTAACCCGATAGGTCGGGGCAAGGGAGTCCTACCTACTTATCCCGTACATGCGATTTAATCTGTATGCACTCAAGTACGTATAGAACTGCTGCAAAAGAGCGGGCGGCATGCACTAGGCAAAGCCACAAGGGCGTTGCGCGCAACATGCGGGCTTGCTTTGCTGTAGAGCCCAAACGACGATGTGTTGTGGCTTTGCTGCTCTTCATATGCGCAGCAAGTACGCATGCCGAGGTCGCTCGTGACGATGCGTTCATCAACTACAGAGAGGGGATAGGTCCGACAGCAACGGTCTGCATATGCCGGGGGCCCCTGTTTGAATACGTTACAAGATCTGTAACCTCGGTTCACAACGTATTGCAGTTGAACGTTCTGCGGGGGCTGAGAGGCCGTGGCAAGCGGAGGAGGTCAGCGGCGTAGCCATTATCAGCAAGTTGGGCACGGTAAGCGCTGCGGCCATTTCTCAGTGCATGGCGAAAGTCATCCCAGCGCCGCCTTGCCTCCTGACACCATCGCACAGGACACTGCCATGCAGCGGCACCAGGCGGCACGCTGCCTTCAGATAACCCAAATCAGTCACACACCGCCTACCGGTATTCAGGGAACACCCAGCAACCGTACATGGGCGTGCTGTGCGCACACCCCCCGCAGATCCGGCTGCAGCTGAGGCGCGAGTGGGCCCCCAAGGCGTGCGAGGCCGTGGCACATTTTGTGGCGTCGCAGGCTGCGCGCACGGAACCGTGCGAGGGGTGCTCATGGTACCGCCACGAGCCGGCACCAGAGGTACGGCGGGATTCTGGGACAGGGGGATCATTGACACCATCCACCACAGGCCGAAGCATTGGCGCACATACGACACGTGTGCTGCAACCTCAGCGCCCCGCTGCTCTGCACGACCGCGCAGCAGCGTGTCGCAGCGCTTCCCACCCGCCTTGCCTTTGTCAAACCCATGATCCTTTCCAACCGATTCCGCTGCCCTTGCCCATGCGGCCCCCACCTTTTTCCCGTTACCCCCGACCCCCCACCCCAGAACTGGGGCGTGGACGGCTTCTGGGGCCCTCCCTACGGCCTGCTTCAGGGCGGGGTGCACTCGCTGGGCAGCGGCGTGGAGCAGGAGAACCCCGGGGGCAGGGCTGTCATGTGGGTGGGGTGGGGGTGGAGGGGCGGAGCGCAGGGGCACAGCCGCAAGGGCGGCGCAGTGGCCCTGGGCGACCACTGCCGCTGTGCCCTGCCACTAGACACTCGTGGCATTGTACAAAAGCCACGCAACCCGAGTTCAGTCAGCACCAGGGGCGCCATGGTGGTATCTTCCGCTGCGGTGTCAGGCATTGCCGCCTCGCATGTGTCAGGAGAACAGCGGCGTGCCGGTCCGTGTATCCCTGCAACTTCCGCGGAACGCTCTGCCACCGTACACTTGACTTCCACTTGCTTCCACCTCCGCTGGCTCTCCTGCACCCTAGGCGCGGCACCGCTGCCTTTATCGCCGGCTCCTCGGACTTCTTCATCGGCACTGTGGACCATACGGAGTGGGGCGCCTCCTTCACGCCCTTCGCGCAGGTGCAGGTGCGTACAGAAGTGCCTACCGCCACCTGATGCTGGTCGCTTGGTTCTGGGGTACATGGGGTCAGTGGTTTGACAGTGGTGCGTATGTTGCATGTGCGTGTGCGTGTGCGGTGCGCTGCCACGGACTCACCGTGGTCGTAGCAGCCTATGCACTGCGTTATTCGGACATCGATGCCCTCCACCAGCCCGCAGTCCTCCTTCCGTACCAGCCCTCTGCCGTGGCAGTCGGGCAGCCCCTGCAGCCAAGAAACGCTGGTAGTTGGTGCTGGACCGTTGTGATCTGAGCACCAGCGAGGCCCTATGCTGCTCCCATGTCCCTGTCCATCCCAGGACCGCTCCTCACGGTCCCACTCCCCCTGAGCTCCCCCCGTGATTCCTGGAACCCCAACCAGGAAACCAGCTTACAACCTTGGACTACACCCCAAGCAGCACAGGAAGTCCCTGACATTTACTGCAACAAACATCCCACTGCACTCAACGCCTCGGCTCTCAGTTGTCCTTCCTGCCTTCTGTCGCTGCCTTGGTACGCCCTCGTGTCTCCTTGCCCCGATGCCCCCTTGGCCCCCTCCTGCCCCGGCGCTCCCACCCCAGGCCGAGGACATGGCTGTGGTCCTGGCCATGCCCCAGGAGCCCTACCGCAACAGCACCGACGCGCAGTACCACTTCACCACACGGTGGCTGCTGGAGACCGTGCCCTTCAGGGTGGCGCCGCTCACAGCCATGGACCTCAGGCTAGGGACGGGGGTGGGGGCGGCAGGGGCTACCACGTAACGCCAGGTGCTATGTGCTGACTGCTGAGGCCTGGAGCTGAGGCTGGGGACTGGGGTGGAGGCGGCAGGGGCTACCACGTAATGCCCGATTAATGCGTACTGCTGAGGCTGGACCTGCGGCTGAGGGCGGGGTTAGCAGGCGGGACCGGGGCGGCAGGGGCTGCCACGTGATGCCAACAAGGTGGTGAGGCTTCGATGTGCGGCTGGGGGTCGGGATGGGGCTGGGGGTGGGGCCGGAGGCAGCAGGCAGGGGTAGCAGGAGGGGCCGGGGACGGGAGCCGCCACGTAGCGCGTTGTTTAGGTGCTGGGGCCTGCTGCAGGAATGGAGGGTAGGGCGCACGATGGTGGGGAGAGGTAGGGGCATCAGTCCTCGGGTGGAGATTGCGGAAGGGGCGAAAGGGAGGGGCAGGGAGATGAAGAGAGTGGTGGGGGGGGAGGAAGGGTGGTGTCGCGTCAAGTTGTACTCGCCCCATTTTTGCGGGGCGCTGCTCCTGACTGCATAACGCTGATCAACAGGCCTGTGTTGGGGTGCCCTGACTGTTGCCACAACGGTGCGTTGGTGCCGTAATTGGGTTGGGTCCCCTGGTTGGGTCTTGACGCTCTATACCGTGCGAGGAGTTGGCCTTTGGCTGTCGTAAGGAGTGCTCTTGGTAAGCCAGTGGGTACGAACCCAACGGGGGGAGGCGCAGAGCGGCTGGTATGGCTCCGGGCACCGGATGGAGAGACGGAAGAGGCGGAGTAGGGCAGTTGCGTGTTGGCTTACAAGCTTTTTATTTTGCTTGTGCCGGTGCGCGGCCCTTGCAGACGCAAGATCAGGAAAACCGCTACGCCAGGATAACGCCAGACGCGTGCCACGCGTTGCGTTGTGGCGTGCATGCGTGTTAACAGCCATGCCTGTCAACCTAAGAAAACATGTACGACCGTAACGTCGGTCTAATCGGTTAGTACTCGGGGCTCACGCATCCACTCGCCCTCATGCCCACCACCCCATGCACACGTGCCACAAGGCACTTGACTACTCGCAACATGCGAGCACACGGCCAAGCTATACTGGACACCCCAAGTCCCCAACATGCATGCCGCGACCGCCACGCCGGCCCTCAGCCCAGCCAGCCACCGCACCACCAGGTCCGTCAGCCCAGGTCAGCCGCGTGCCGCCAGCAGTGCACAGCACCACGGCCAGGCGCTCCCCCATACCCAACAGCCGGACGAGGCGGCGGCATGGTACCCTGACCGCACGCGGCACTTTTACCACGTGCCGTCTGCCTCACCCCACGGCTAACGTCTCACGCCCAGGAGGCCGTCATTTCCCCTATTCACCCGTCGACGCCTCCTGTGCTGCATGGCACACCCGTGCATGGGTGCGCTGATCACCGATAGGCACGAGCTGCCAACTGCCAGCACTCCCCATACCCCCCTCCCCCCCCCCAATTTTCGTTGAAATGCCTGCGTGCAGGTACCATGATAAGAGTCACACCGTCCTGCCTACTGCAAAACTGCCACGCAACATAACGTAGCTACAAGCGCCGAGTTGGCTAGAACACCACGCAGGGCTGCAACGCTGACACCCCCGGGTTCTTACTTCCTGGATTCCTGGTCGTCACGATCATGCTAAAGCACCTTGACTAACACCGATACCAACGTGAAGGTCCTAGGTCGTAGGGCTGCGGCCATCCGCGCCTCAGCCTGCGAGGCCTGAGAGGCACCTGCGTCCCTCACGCCCGACGGCTGGTGGCTCCTGCCGCCGCCTCGTCCCCGCCCTTCTTCTTGGGAGGGTCGCGCCACAGCCACCTGCATGGGATTTGCAAAGGAGAAACGATCCACTCAGTTATCTTGCGTTGTTGATCTTACCGAACCGGAGCCCGGCCCTCTGCAGACACCAGGTCGACCAGCCTGGTGCGCGCGGGCCTCCTGGACAGCTGCGCCCCTGCGTGCCGTCTATGACCCTGTGCACTGATACCTACGGCCGGCCCGAGCCCCAGGCCCGCCCCTCCTAGCACCTCCTTCGCTTCCCAGACCCCACCTGTCGTCGTTGAGGATGTGCGCCAGGCGGGCGTTGAAGGGGCGGTAGAAGTTCTGTGGGTGGCGCAGGGTGGGGCGGGGTGGGGCGGCGTGGGGTGGAGAAACGTGGAACACGGGTTGTGTGAGGGCTGGTGCTGTGAAGGTGCTGAGTGTCCGGGCGATACCACGATACCACGCAATGCCGTGAGCTGCCCAGTCCACCGAGGCCGTGTACCGATCTCTGCCCGTCGCAGCGAAAACATCGGCAATGCACTTTCAACCACGTGTTGGGCGACACGGCCCGACTCCTATACCCTTCAAATGGCGCCCTGCGCCTCCCGCCCACTGCCCCGACCCAAAGCCCCCCTGGGGCTTCATGGCACATTCCCCACCCCGCCCCCAGGCTTTTCTCCCCTCACCTCCAGCATCTCCCGCGTCTCCGGCAGCATGGGCTTGTACTTGTTGCTGTTCTTGTTCTTGGTTTCCATGGCCATGATCTGGGGAGGGTGGGTGTGGGTGTGGGCGTGCAGGGTGCGCGTCACAGGTGCACTTCCCAGGAGCCGTTCCGTGGCCCCAACGCAGAGCTGCACATGTTCCGAGCCTCCAACATGTGCAAAAGCAACCGAACGCCCTCACACTGCAACGCTGCTCCCCCACCCGCCCTCAACACCCAACAATGCCCGCCCACCTGCACCAAGTCCTCAACCACCACTCCCCGCCCCTGGCCCCCTCTACCTTCCCCTGCCCCAGCATCCCCCATTCCCTCCTTCCCTCTCACGTTGTCCCACTGCTCCGGCGTGGGCTCCCGCATGTCCAGGAACTTGACCACGCCCTCCATGTGCTCCCGCGTGGCGGCCGAGTAGTCCTCGTTGCGCAGGAACAGCAGCTGGTCGCGCGGCCAGTGGTTCAGCCAGTCCTGTGGGGGCACAGTCGTGGTAGGGCGTGGGGTGCAGTGGGGCGGGGTCGGCGTGAAACCCACACAAACGGGGTGGAGCGTGAGGCGGGGCGGCGTCACACAGCTGCTCGTTAGTGAACTGTAGCGGTGCCCTAGCTCCACAGGGAAAACAGCACCTGGGTAGAGGTTAGGCGGGACATGCACGAACTGGAGGAGGGCGGTCAGGAGCAAGGCGAGTCGGCCCTGGCGGAACCGATGGGCAACAGCCAGCTGCCCCGGACAGCGTAAGCCGGCCAAGGGAGACCTCCCACGCGTCCGGTAGCCCACGCAACTTCGCTGGGTGGTTGTGATTTCGAGGCGCCCCCTGTCTGCGCTGCTCTTGTGTTGCACAGCCCACCTCCGCCACCTCTCGTTGTCCTTCAACAACCACTCCCGTGCCTGGAGAACCCCCACCGGGCAGCGCCTTCCGTCCACGCTGCACGCCTTGCACTGCGTCCTCTCGCGCTACCGGTGCCCTCAGTACCCATTCCCATCCCGCACGAGGGCCGCCACGGGAGCAGCGGGTGCAGCGCCCTCTTACCAGGATGAACTCGCTGTACATGCCCTTGATCAGCTGCTGTGGGTTGTAGTGCCGCACGCACCAGCTCTGGCCGTGCTGCTCCACGCAGCCGCGCCACGCAGCAATTTCCTGCGGGCGGGCGGGCCAGGGGTTATCGCGTGCGGGCGAGGGCACGCGTGAAGCGCAAGGAAGCAGTGGCCGGGGTTGAGGGGCGCCGGGGGCAACTAAACGTACTGCTTGCTAGTGCGCACATAAAGCAAAAGCACTGACAGCAATATATCCTACCCACCGATATGCACGTACACTGGGCATGGTGAAGCGTCCGGCACGCTCAGCGGTGTGTCATATGCAGACGTGTTCCTGCGTCCCCGACTAGCACGTGAGTCATGTGTGACGCGCCCGCCACCGCCGCCGCACCATGAGCGTGCGGGTGTCAACCTACTGGCCCCGCCCTCCCCCTGCCCCCTTTTTGGCTCACCGCCACGGCCTCTTTGTGGCCTCAACGTGCCCCTCTGCTGACGCCTTCCCTTCCTTGTCCACTCCCTGCCTGCCCCCTTCCCCACCCGCCCCCGCCCCCTTCCTGCCCGTCCCCTGGGCCCCTGAATATGGCTCACCGCCACGGCCTGCTTGTGGAAGTCCTCAGGGCCGGGCGTGGGCTCGTCCTTGATCCACCACCTGCGAGGAGGCAGGGCAGGGCAGGGCAGGGCCGTGTGCGGATGAGTGCCTTGCCGGGTTTACGGGCAGAGCCTGACCTTCAATTGCGACGCATCCAACAGTCCCAGCCCCATCATCCGTCACGTGTGTGGACCACTTGACCACTGTTACCACCATAGGCGCGGAGAGCCCCCCTTACACCACAACTCATCGCGGGCGGCCATGCATCAGCTGCATTGCCACAACACGTACCAAGCCGCTGAACGGCCCCACGCGCCTCATGCATTTCCCCAACCTGTAGTACCCAGCCGGTACGTATTAGGCAGTAAGTTTTCGCAGGCCGACTGTTTCCGTTTGCCACTTGACCGCTCCGCGGTTACCCACCTGTAGTAGTAGAAGGCCGAGAAGTAGCGGTCCACCGGGTTGCGGAAGATGATGATGTTGCGCAGGAAGGGGGAGGCCTCGCGCATGAGCTCGGGCATGGTGACGGTGGTGTTGCGGTCCCACGACTCGCCGCTGTCGATTTTGTGCGAGGGGGCAGGGGAGCATGGGACGGGTGTGGGTTAACGCGCTCTAGTGGCTGTGCTGCACCAGCTAGCTGTGGCTCATGCGGCGTGGCGCAGATCCATGTTCGGGTGGTGCATGCGGCGTTCACGGACTGGAAGGGGAGGATGGCAATGGAGTGTGGGCGAGCTGTGATGTGCAGGGTGTGGTCGTGGCCGTAGCGTTCGGGGGTTGTGCGTGCGGGCAGACATCTCACCGCAGATACACGCCGGCCGCTGCGGTGAAGGTGTTGGAGGAGGCCTCGCCTGTGATGCCCTGCGGGTAGGGAAGACGGGTAGGGAAGACAGGAGAGGTGAAGACAGACGAGGGGAGTGGAGATAGAAAAGTGTTGCCTGTTGGTACGACGCGATGGACGCCCGTGTGAGGGTAGTGAACCCCGGATGTGGACGAAACCTCATGAGGCAGCAGGGGGGGTGGTGCAACGGGCTGGAAGGGTCGGCCGCGAGGCATACAGTCACTGGTGCGCGTGCACGTACAGCGGGCACAGCAGAAACCCCCTGGGACGCCGCAGGCCGAACCCCATGCCAGCCACGAAGCAGCCATCGCCCGCTGTTCAAAATATCGACCCCATGCAGTTCCGCCGCTCCTCATCCCTCCTGTCCACGTCCACAGTCATAAGGTTCCGTAACACAACCTCATGGTGCTAGTGGCCGGGACCAGCCCTTCAGTCCCGGCTTGGCAGGGCTGGGGTCATGCAAGGAGACCCAAACCGCAAGAGTACACGAACAAGCTGCCCACCTCCGGGTCCTCCGTTTGTATCTTCTTGGCGGCGTCCGCAAACAGCTCCACGTACCCGTCGAAGTCGCCGTTGGGCGGGGCGGTGCAGGCGCCCTTGGGGGGCGAGGGGCACTCGTCCCACCAGTGGGGGCCCTGGGGCGCAGCACGGGAAAGGGCCATGCGGGCGGAGGGGAAGAGTTACGGGGGTGGGGGACTGAGGGGGTGGGTTGGGCGCAGGTGGGGCACGGCACGGCACGGCAGGTTGCGCACCTTGTTCCGGGACTCGAGCATCTGCGGGTGCTTGGACAGGCGGTGGTACAGGTCTGTGGTGCCGCACTTGGACACGCCCAGAATGTGGAAGTAGGGGATGCAGCGAAGCCGGTCGCCAGACATCCTGGAGGGGGAAGCACACGGCTAGAATATTACGGGTAGCAACTTGTAGCGTGAGACAAAAGGACCAGCACAAGAAAGTGGAACTGTACTGTACTGTGGTAAAGAAGGGGTTTTGCATGGGTAGCATGGAGACGGGTGGAGGTAGATGCACGAAGCGGGGAAACGGTGAAGAGGGGCGGTGGAGGTGCATGGCGGGTGCATTGGCAGATTGTTTCGCGTGCTTCTGGGGTGCCCGCTGGCCATCGCTTCCCGCACTGAAAGGCACCCCAACCCCCTCCTTCCGCGCGCGTACCCACCAGCACGGGTTCTTGTACCGCGCGTCAAAGCCCCCAGGCAGCACCTTGAACACGTCGGGGGACTGGGCCTGGGGGGTCGGACAATGATGGGGATGGGCGTCAAAGGACAAGCAGTAGATCGCCGCAGGATCTAACGCAAGGCCTTGCATAACGGTAACGGTGTCTGAACTGCCTTGCCCTCACATCAGTCTGCCGGCGTACTGAGGACCGCGATGCCACCAACAGAGCAGCCCACAACCTCAGCCCCATCACCTTCCCCGACGACTATCCTGCTCCATTTACCTCAATGAGGGGGAAGCGGTCCGACCTGCGGTACCTGCCCCAGTACTGGTGCGCCTTGTACCTGCGCGGAAATGGGGGAAAGGACTAGCACCTCAGCAACAGCTACCGGAGCGCAGCGGCAAAGCTACAGCCACAATCATGCTCCGAGCCAATGACCCTGTGATATGAGGACACCGGCAGTTTCGGGGAGCCAGGGGAACTAAGGCTTCCCGCAGAGACAATGCGCAGCCAGGGCCTGCCAGGCGGGCAAGGAAGCACCAGCGGCATGGCGTCAGCGCCGTGCGTCCCACCTGTAGGGGTGGATCTGGGGCGCCAGGTACCGCGTGTGGAAGTCCGGCGCGGCCGTGTCCGAGTGCGTGATGTTGCCGAACTCGGTGGCCGTCTCCGCGCCGCCGCCGTCACCGTTGGCGGTTGCGGCGGTTCCAGTTGCGGTGGCGGTTGTGACGGTTGCGGTCTGCTCATCCTGCGCCCTGATGTCCTCGTAGGGGGCGTCGTCCTCCTTGGCCTGGGCGCCCTTGTCGGCGGCCTGCTGGGGCTCTGAGTCCGCTGTCTGCTGGGCGGTTGCGTCCGTGGCCTCCTGGGTGCCTGTGTCCGCGGCTTGCTCGGTAGTTCTGGCGCCAGCCTGCTGCTGCGCGCCGTCGCCAAAGGTCTCCCCGGTCCACATCTCGCCCTCACCCAGGCCCCTGCAGCAGCATTGACATTGCGATCAGGAGGCAGCTTAGCCCTGTGACGCAACCAGCTCGACACATGCCAGGAATCCTGTACGGAATTCCGGGCATTGAGGACCGATTGCCTCCCGCCTCCCATCCTACAGTACAACCACTGGCGCAGGCCCGCTTCCCGCCTTTGCACATGCAACCTGCCTCCCTTAAAGCTGCCGCACCGAGCTGCTCACGTTCTTCACCCATACCCGGGCCCCCCAGCCCATCCGAACCCACCTGCCGGTGGTGGTGCTCTCCCACTTGCCCCCCTTGTTCTTGGCGATGGCCAGCACGTGCTGGAAGCCGCCCACCAGCGCCTGCACCTCCCAGCCGCCGCCAGCCACGGGGCCGCGCACGCGGGCGGGCGACAGCACGTCCCCACGGTCGCGGCCCTTCTTCAGGCGCTGCGGAATTTAGGCGTATGGCAGGCGGACGAAAGAGGTAAAGGACAAGGGCTGAGGTGCTTCTAAGACGTGGGAAGAAGATGTGTTGGGGGAGACTGGGGGATACCCCCTTCTTTCCCACCAGGCTGGCTATGCAGCCCCTTATGCCTTCCCTTCCCACCTGTGCGGGGTTGTTGCGGCCCACTCCAGCGCACAGGTAGTCGTTGCTGCCCCAGCCGTACATCATCTTGGCGGATGCGGCAGCGCTCGAGTACTCGCCCGCGGACACAACAATGATCTTGTCGCCCTCCATGTCGCCCTGTACGGTGTTGAGTGCCGTAGCGTGTGTGACGGCGTTGGGACAGGACGGGATGCAGGTGTACAGGAACAAACGCCAGGCAAGGGCAGTAATCATGGCTTTTGTCCTGTCTAGGTCAAACTGCCTCGCCCAGCAGCAGGGCCTAGCAATGTTCATGGAGCCTCTGCCGCTTCCACCTCTTCCGCTATCTGCAACCCCAAATGATGCAGCGGTCCAGACCGCTTGTGACCACCGCTGCGTTCGACCACGCAGTTGGGTCCAGGCTGCACATGGTCCACCCGGCCCTCCCTGCCACGCACCAGCGCCTGGCCCGGCTCCCGCGTGTTGCCCTTGCGGCCGGTCAGCAGGTCGCGGCCGCCCCACGTGAACACCTTGCCGTCGGACGTGGCCACCACGGCGTGCTCGCGGCCCGCGGCCACGGCCTCCACCTGCAGCCAGGGAGGGACAGGACGAATTAGGGTGCACGGCTGGGGTCTGAGGCGCAGGTAGTTACAGAGGGCGACACCGCGGCGCCAGCAGGTGTGCAGGGAGCGGGTGGGAACCGGGTTGCGGGGGACAGGTCATGCAGGCTGACGCGAGCTTCCGCAAGCTTCCTGGGCTAGGTCTAAGGCATCTCCGCCGACACGTGAGGTACTGAAACCAGAACCGCGACTGTCCTGGCGGCAAGGGCCCACTGCAAACTGCCGAAAAGCATGCACGGTCCCCAATGCTGCCTTTCGCTCTTGCACCATGCATCCGTGCCCTTACGTCCCGCCCTCCGCGGGGGAACATGCCCATGCCCCACCTTGACCCCCGCAAGGGCCCCCTGGACCAGCCCTGGCACCAGTGGGTCCCCGTCCCTGCCCAGCTCCCCCGCGTTGTTGGGCTGGCGCTTGTTGGACAGCGTGCCCGCATAGCCGTCGTCCTGGGTGAGGAGGGAGCGCAGGGCAGCGCACGGGCAGGGGGAGGACAGGCTCGTCGTCAGGCTTGGACTGACGTGGATCAGTGCGGGTTTGCACTCACCAGCTGAGATGCAGGCCAGGGCGTGCCCTGAAGCCTGTGTTGTAAACTGCTGATTCGCTTTCACATGGAAGCGTTTCCATTTGACCCACCTGTGAGTTGCAGGTGTAGACCTCCCCGCTGTCGGTGGCCGCCAGCCAGAACACGTAGCCGGCGTCGAACGCAACCACCTTTTTGCCTGCGCATGCGGGCAGTGGCATTGACGGTGTTGTGCTGGACAGGCGGCAGGTGGGTAGGCAAGGCCTGGGGCACCAGCCGAGCTCCCTAGCGCACCTGGTCGACCTCATGCCAGCGTGTTCTCACAAAGAGGCCCCTGGTCCACTTTCAACTCCACCCCCACGCGGCCCCATACCGTGCTGGAGACAATCGCACCCTGTCAGGGCACCACCACCCCCTGCCACCACACCCACCCGCCAGCGCCCCCTCCACCAGGCGCGGCTTGTACGCCTCCTCCCGCGCGGGCAGCTTGCCCCCGTTGGCGCAGCCGTCGTGCCCCCACGTGTAGAGCCGGCCCTGCTCGTCCAGTGCCATGCTGACGTAGCGCCCCGCGGCGGCGCCCACCACCTTGGCGCCATTGGGCATGGCCACGAGGCCGGGGCTGCGGGTGCAGGGTGAGGGTAGGGTGCGGGTATGTGTACTGCGTCACGTAGGGCAGGGGTCCTTATGAAAGCGGCACGTTAGACTGCATTGGATAGCATAGGCCCCATACGGCACAGCCCTCGTGACGTCACAGTTCTCACGCCTCTGAACAAGCAGCCAGCAGCATTACCACCCTCAGCCCACACGTCCTGTTCCATGGTGCATGAGTAATCCCAGCGCTCACATGCCCGAGTGGCAGCTGGGTCCCTGCGTGCACGGCGAGGGGTCGTCCGCGGCCTTGGCGCCCACCGCCTCCCTGCCCAGCTGCCCCCAGTCGTTGAGGCCCCAGCTGTACAGCTCGCCGTCCGCCGTGACCGCCATGGTGTGGTAGCGCCCCACCACCGCCTGCACCACGAACTTGCCCTCCAGCGGGCCGCCCACGGGCGCGGGCGCGGTGGTGCCCCCGCGGCCCAGCTGGCCGCTGGCGGCCAGCGGGGGGCTGCCGTGGCCGCCGCCGCCCCTGCACAGGGGCACAAGTCAGGCCGTATGCGCAATGGTAAGTGGCGTATGGCTGCGACGTTGTGCGGGGAGGAGAGGAGAGGATGTGGAGGTAGGAGTACGCAGGCGGCGTGCGGGTAGGTGGTGGTCAGGGTGTGCCCCAGGCGACGCTATGCGGGACCCGCTGCCGTACGCAGCTGTGCGCTTGTGCGAATGGGCCAACGATGACGTCAGTTGCTGGATCCATCTTGCTTCGTAGCTGTGCAGCAACGCCCATCCTCACGTCCCGCCTGTGCCCCCCGGACCCACTTGGAGTCGTTGTGCCCCATGGTCCACACCACGCCCTCCAACGTGGCGATGGCGGAGTGGCGGCTGGCGGCCACGCTGTGCACCGTCAGGTTCGCCAGCGCCGGCTCCGGAACCGCGTTGTCGCCTGCGGTAGCACACCGCGGAATAGAGCACGTCCGTTGATAGGCAGTCAGTCGACCAACCCACCGCGGCTCACCGCGCTACACGTACGCTAACTCTGTGCTTGCATCCATTTGCTAAACGGACTGCACAGCCTGCAGGACCTTGTCCTGCTACTGTGCTGCTAACCAAGGTATACTCCAGTCCGCTTCCATCTGCCTGCTCTCCACCGCCGGGCAGCCGGCAGCACTGGCCCGTGCACCACGCACCCTTGTTGCGCGCCAGACGCCACTCCTTCAGGCCCCAGCTGAACAGCGTGCCGCCCGAGGAGGGCCTCGTGAGCTGCGCACCGGAGCTGCGGCCCAGCTTGCTGCCCACGGCGATGGAGGGCAGCAGCACACGGTCGGTGGCGACACCGCCGTCACTGCTACCGCCAGCGGAACTGGTCAGAGAGGTGATCTGGGTCGGCAGGAAAAGGAAGCAGGCACGAAGCGACATGCTTTTAAGGGGCGTCCATGGCATGTGCTGCGTTATGTTGCTGTAGGCCAGCAGATGGCCGGCTATATGGCGGAGGAGCATGCTCGCGAAGGAGATGCCGTACGCCGAGTGCAATGCCCACCTGCTCGTTCCCGTTCTGTCCTTCTAAGCCGCCCTTTCCGTCCTGTGAGCCTTCGTTCTCTATTTTGGGCTCAAGGTGGTGGGTTTCTATGTTGCCCTGTCCGTCCTCTGGCAGCGGCTTGTCCACTGTGTTATCGTCGTGTGCGGACAGTGTTCTGTTGTCCGGAGGCGATGCTGGTGAACGTGGGCTGTAAGGCGGGGGACTTGATGGCGGTGGGCTAATGGGTGGCATGTTTGGTCGGGGCGGCGGTGAGGGGCAAGGAGGAGGTGAAGGGGGCGATGGAGGGGGCGACGGTGGGCTTCGCCACACCCGCAAGCGGGGGTGACTCGCCTGCAGCACCCGCACAGCGGGCGGAGGTGCAGGCGCCCATGAGGTCTGCTGCGCGTGGATGACCAAGGCTTGAAAAGCCCATCCAGCGTAGAAAACGATGCAGACCAGGGCTGACAGCACCAGGCCTTGCGGCAAGTAGGCCATCAAAGACCACTGCCCCTGTTGGTGACGCCTGGTATGCTGCAGTATATGTGGTCTCATTTGCTCATATAGTGGGACGTTTCTCCTCGATGTCGATTGTTATGTGCCTGTTGCAGTTGCACCTCGAGTTGCGCCCGGGCTCAGGATGGGCCGTGCGGCCTCATCAATTGCACTCGACGCTAAGCTGTCGTGCTAATGGTTTGGGATAGAACGTCGTATGGGTAAAACGGGGCCGTGGCTGTGCGCATACGCACAAGGATAGGCGATCGACAAGAACCGACCCAAAAGAGCCCAAGGATGGCCTCCGCACGATGCACTGTAAGTGAAGAATATGTTAAATAGTTATCACCGACTACGCTGCGTGCAGTCCTGGCCGCCTGGTGGTGATGGCAACAGTCGTAGTGCAAGCTTCGTCTTCAGCCCTGCTCTTTAGTACACACATGGCGACGGCCCCGAGGCCTTGCCGAACAACCAATAGATATGCTGTAATACATATTAACAAGTATCAATTGTCAAACAGACAAAGTACGTGAAACACTCAGCCCGCCAAAACCGAAATGCCATGGTGAAGCGGGCCATACGCAGGACCTGGTTCCCGGATGTGCGCCAGATACAAGTTCGTGCTGTGCCATTGAAGTATGGCCCTAAGGGGCCAGGGTACCTTGCAGCAACTGCTGGGTATCGGGTTCCGGCAAAGTAAAGCCGGCACGAAAAGGAAGAAGGCAGAGGAAACGAATGCAGCAGCCACGGTGCCACAAGACGGCCAGAAGCGCAGCAAAGGCACGTGCGAACTTGCACACGCCTGCTGCCGGGCGTGCCCTGCGTGCTGGGCGGTCTCACCACCTCGGCCTGTGACGTCGTGTACCGTGCGCGTCGTTATAGTGCACGTAGCCGATGCAGCGAGTAGGCATTGAATGACAGGGTGCCGTCCTTCAGGCCTGTAAATCCTTGAGTATGGTACGGAAGAAGGTTGGTTACTGAGCCTCGCGCCCCGTGTGCAGGAGCGGCGACGTCAGCTGGACGGGTCAGCGCAGGTCTACACCCCACAAACAGCAACGCACAGCCGGCAGCACCTTGCCACGGTGCACCTTACCCCCATGGCGCCGGCTGGGTGTGCATCTCGGCGGCCGTAGTAGGGCTGCGCTTCCGGCGAAACAGCGGCACTGGGGGCAGACCAGCTGCGGACGTGCACCAGCCACCTCGGCCGCTGCCGGAGCAGCAGCAGCAGCAACAGCAGGTGGAGGACAATCAGCAGCAAACGCTTTTGAGAAGTGTGGCTTCCCCGCGGTGCAGCTGCTGCTGTCACGTGGGCCTGGACCCCGAGCCCGGCAACCCCCGCGACCCTCATGCAGTGCGGGTAAGGAAGGCCTGTGCAAATGCAATGGCGCAGACGCACGTGCATGCATGCACGTGCGTCTGCCTAATACCCGGCACCGGGCACGTTGGTTCTGCACGGTCTGCATACGCGGTGTACGGCAAGGGCCGATAAGGACTCAGACACTTGCCGTAGCGGTACGCAGGTGCTGGTGTCGCATCGCCAGGTGGACGCCACATCCTGTGGTCCTCTCACTGGGGGAGCTGAAGCCCTGGCAGCTGAGGGGCCATCCAAGGCAACAGCCTCCATATACCCTGCAGTGGCTGACCAGGGAGCTGCTGTGCCGGACAGCGCAGGGGAGCCCCCTTCCAGCGGCGCGGCCAGCGGCATAGAGGCCCGGCCGCATGAACCCTCCGCCTGCAGCTTCTGCAGCGGCGGTACGGCAGTGTACGGCCAGCAGCAGCACGTGGGTTACGTTCCAGCTGCCGTCGCCCTCCACCTGTCGCCCCTTCTGCTGGCTGGTGTCATCGACACACGGGTGCGACACGGGCGCGGGTGCAGGGCCAGTTCCACAGTGTCCGACTGGAGATTATGGCATTGTAAACTTTGTCCCCTGGAACATTAGGGCGCCGTGTGGCCATGCCTAAGTGACCATGGTACCATGGCAGAAAGTCGATGCTTACCTTTCGGTCGGTAAGGCACTGCACGGCGCATCAGTTTGCACCCGCCGCATCCCTGCGCGCTGGTATGCGATGTCATTCAACCCCACGCCTGCTGCTGCAGGTTCACATTGACTGGGCGGGGGCGGGGGCCGGCAGCAGCACAATGCCCGCCAGCCTCCCCATGGCCATCTTTGCCCGGCCGGCGCAGCAACGAGGACAGCGATCGACGGAGGAGGTCAGGCGGTCCAGTCCCAAGCACGAGGCAGGAGATAAGGCTGCGCACGGCGAGCAGAAGGCACTCCACCTAGGGACGACGCCCTCCTTGGACTGCCAGGAGGAGCCTGCTCCTGTCCCCGGTGCAGCTGGGCGTGGGGCTGGTTGCCTGGGCGGCGAGGGCTCCCCTGGACCAGGCGTGGCGGCGGCGCTGGCGGCGGCGGCAGCGGCGGCGGACGCCTGGCGCGCTGGCGGCGGCAGGGCCAGGGGCAGCGGCGGTGGCGCGAGACCGCCAAGTGCGACGACCGCTGACGGCGCCCCTCCCGCTGACCCGGGCGCGGCAGGGGAGGTGCTGCGCCGCAACTTGCAGCTCATCGTTGACGACGTCAGGTGCGCTGGGGGCCTGGTAACCACTGCGATGCAGGGCGACGGCGGCCTGGGGTTGCGATGGCTCCGCGTCAGGCCGCCGCTGTGGACCAACGTGGCAGCTTGCTGCCCTTCCCTGCAACAGCTGGCTTGTAGGCAAGATGCGCCTGTTTCCCCAACCGAGCCACGTGCCCGGGCCTAATATTCCACGTGCCCTCCCGCCCTGCAGGCGCTTCGACGGCCACCTGTTCACGGCCGAGGAGCACGGGGCCATGGGCCGACTGCTGTCGCTCAGCCCGCCCGCGCAGTGCCTGTTCCTGCGCCTGCTGCTGCGCCGCGGCCCCTGGTTCACGCAATCGGGGCTGTCGTACTCCGAGGTTGCAGACGTGGGCGCGGCGGCGGAGGAGCTGCTGGGGGCGGGGATGGCGCGGCGGCCTGCCACGGAGGACTGGCCGCAGGTGAGAAGGCGAAAGATAGGCAAAGTATGGGATAAGGCGTGGGCTGGATGGCGCAGCGGCCCGCAACGGAGGAATGTCCGCAGGTAGCTGGAGGGGAAGGGGGCTAGGGAGGGGATGAAGCAGGCGGAGGGTTGGGTGGCGTGTCTGGAGCGCGTCACTTGGCCGGACGCGTGTGCAGGATGCAGGAAGCGTGCGTGGTCAGAGCGCGGCACTGCCATATGGCGTGATGGTCGCCTTGTCGAGGCTGTAAGCCAACCTTCATACGCTTTGCCAGGCCGAGTGTTGGAAAGGTGCAGGCGTCCAGCACGTTTATGGCATGGTACGCTTGCCTTGTGATCCACATAGGGATGATGATTCGTACCTGGCCCCGTCCGTCCCTTGTACGCCCCATTCCCCAGGTAGCCGAGCTGCTTCCGGTGGCACAGGTCCGTGCTATCACCCCGCCAGCGCCGCCCCCGCCTCCGCGCCCCATCCCTGCTTGGGCCCGGGCCCGGGCGCCCGCCGCTGGCACCCCAGCACCCTCTCCCTCAGCCGCAGCTGCCCCACTGTCGCCCTCACCTGCACCTTCTGCGCCTGTCAACACGCCCCTGGCCTCGTACCGCCCTGGTGCTGGTGCTGGTGCTGCCACGCCCGGATCTAGTTCCGCACCCGGTATTGCTACGGGGAAAACGCCTGTGGTCGGGAGCCACGTGGGGCAAGGCAGAGGGGGCGGGCAGTCAGGGGTGGGAGCGGCCCAGGCAGGCGGCGGCAGCAACGGCGCAGGGGGGAATGCAGGTGCAGGTGGAGGTGGAAACGGGGGCGGCGGAAACGGCGGCGGTGCGGCGGCCAGCCGGGCGGCAGCCATCGAGGTGCTCCGCAGCCGGCTGCGGGACTCTGACGGCAGCGTCATCAGCGACAAGGTGCGTAAGCCAACAGTGTCGAGGTGACCCCGTCCCTTGTCCTTGTTGTCCATGTCCGTGCCTCCATTGGTCCGGCATGGGTGGCCTGCGGCACCCGCGACTGCTGTTGCCGTCGTTGTGTGGTTCCATAATACAGCTGTTCGGCTACTGACGGCTTACATGCTCCGCTCCTTGCTGCCGGTGTCCCTCGAGCCCAGGTGCTTGGCCTGCTGGGCCCTGTGCTGCGGCTGGACGCGGGGACGGTGGCCCTGCTGGGCCGCGTGCAGCGGGTGTACTTCCTGAACGAGGGGACGGACTTGGGCAGGTGCGGGCGGATGGTGGGGGCATGGGCGGTGTGCGTGTGGGGTGGTGTGAGGGCTGTGCTGGGCGAAGGGCGGCAGGTGCAAGAGAGGTGCCAGTGCAGTCACGGGCGGACAGCGTGGTGCTGGCGGCAGCTGGCTAGGTGGTGCAGTGCGGGCGGAGGAGAGCAGGCCAGTGCCTGCGCCTGCGCTCTGTGGGGGCGTCGGGGGAGATCTCCATGTGCGGCTGAGTTGCCACCGGTTTGGCCCAGATTGCGGTAGTGTGTGCTGCAACACTGCATGGTCACAAACCTGCGTGCACCTAAACCCTTACCGCATTAGTGGGCATCCATGCTCCCAAGTTCATCACCACCAGCCTCTCTAATCCCAAGCCGTGGTAGTGCTTTGTTACATTTTACCCTCTAGCGTCTGGCCCACTGTTTTGCATTACTCCCCACAGGTTCCTGGCCACCGACCGCGGCGTGATCCGCTACCCGCCCTACGCGCTCAGCCGCACATCCTCCGCCTTTGCCTCGAGGCAGCAGCTGCTGGAATACGAGGAGGCCCTGGCGCACGCGGCGAGGGTGGGTGTGTCGCGTATTTGCAACTTTGCACGCGCCAAAGCATCACAAATATGCCCCACACGTTAGGCCACTAACAGATCCCATTATGCCACCACAGTGATCAGTTACACTGGCCACCTTGGCTAACGTTCTTGTCCCGTGGTGGCCCTCCTGCTTTCCCATGCGCAGCTAGAGGAGTGCCTGGCTGCCGGAGACCAGGACGGGGCAGCCGCAGCGCTTGCGCCCGCCCTGTCCGCGGTACGGCGCGGCGCCCACCGCTTGCTGAGGTGGCAGGGCGATGTAACGGTACCTGTACGGCTGGCGGCGCAATTGGAGGGTCCATGGGAGGAGGACTGGGGAGGGGAGAGCAGGGCTGGAGAGATGGAGCTGGAAGGGAACGCGGACGACGGGGAAGGGGGAGCAGCAGACGGCAGATTGGAGGGGGTAAGGTGTGCGGGGGAAGGGGGAGCGGCGGCGAGGGAGGGGCCCAGTGGGGCAAGCCGGCAGGAGGCTGTTGACCTGACCTTGAGCGATGACGGAGACGGGGACGGGGACGGCGATCAAGAAGGAGGTTGCGGCAGCATGGAGTGCGAGGGTGCAGATGCGTGCGGTTTTGACGCTGTGATGCAGGATATTGCGCTACGGGGGAGCGAGCATAAGGCGGCCTCCGTGCAGCAGCAGGAGCAGTTGCGGCGCGCGCGAGAAGAGTTTTCGGGGAGCACCGGCAGGCAGGAGCAGGAACATGGCCGGCAGGGTAAGACGCAGGCAGCCAGGGCAAGGGAAGTCGAGGGGGAGCAGGAGGTAGGAGGGGAGCTGGGTGTGCGGCAGCTTATAGAGCAGCAGGAGCATCAGCTGCAGGGGCACAAGGGGCGACAGCAGGAAGGAGGTGCAGGGTTGGGCCCCTGCCCCATTGCGGAGGCGGACAGTGGGGAAGGTGCTGCGGCGACCGCATGCGGGGAGGAGGACACGAGGGCGTGCGACGACGACGACGGCGGCAGGGATGGAGCTGACGACCCGTGGGTCGATGACGACATCGTGTACGGCGATGAAGACCTGTACGGCATGGATGGTACGGCGGTGGATGCGTGTCCGCCCATGATGGCAAGCTCCCCAACCGGCGGCGCAGTTGTCGTGCCTGCGGTGGCAGCTGCCGCAGAAACAGCTGGCGCAGCGGCAGTGCCAACAGCGGATAGGGAGGCCAGTGTGGTGGCTGCTATGGCAGCTCCCGCTGCCCTGTCTGGCACGTGTGCAGCTGCCTCCCGGGCGCCCGCTACCGCAGCTGCGAGTGCAAGTGCCACTGCCACTCAGCCAGGGCCAAGCGCCGGCGATGGACAGCAGCTGATGGCAGGCAATGCGGCGGCGGAGGATGGTGATCTGCGGGGGCAGGAGCAATGGCCCGGGCAGATGGAGCCGGGGCAGGGGCAGGAGGAGCAGCAGGAAGGGCGGCCGCCGGTGCAGTACTTGGCGCGCTTCTGCGCGGCCTGGGTGTATGCCAGCATGGCCACCGTGGGTAAGGCGGGATGGGCGCGGGGCCGGCGAGCATGCGAAACAGGAGTTGTATTGTCTCTTGACGCGTGTGCCAACACTCGCGAGCAAGCCCATTACGTGCGCCTATGTCGCTTGGCATAGGCACAGTTGTCCTGAGTGCGTGCGTGTTGGCAATTGAGACAGAGGCCGTGTTCGAGAATGACTTATCCGTGCAGGCGCGTCCCTGATGGAGCGCCAGCGGCGCTATGGGCCGGCGGCTGCGCTGCTGCGCGCGCTGCTGTGCGGGCGGTGCTGCCCGGGGCGGCGCGGGGAGTGGTGGCTGCGGCTGTCCGTGGACCTGCAGCACCTGGGCAGGGGGGAGGCGGCGCTGAGGGTGGGTCAGCGTGGCGTGTGTGTTAGCTAACACGGCGGTCTGGGCCCGGCATAAAGTGCTGGTTGCGGGCAATACTACTTAAAAACTGCCAGGGCTCTGCAGCTTCCGGTAGCGTACGTCGCTCACATGTCTGTCGCTGGCGGGCACCGGTGAAGTGCGGAGAAGCGCGCGCCCGCCCGGCGGTAACAACGCGTTTACGGCAATTAACCTTGTCGGTGTTGCCGTTGTTGGTTGGCGGTTTCCCTGCAGGCTGCCGAGGCGGCGCTTGACGATCCGTGGGTCCGCCACGGCGACAGAGTGGCACTGCAGCGACGCGTGCTGAGGCTGGCCAGGCAGCAGCATCAGGGGCAGGGGCAGGGTGGCAGTGCCAAGGCCGGCGGCGGGGGCAGGGGCAAGGGCGGTAAGCGGGCGCGGGCCGGGACGCAGCCGCCCTGGGCCGCTGCGGCGCTGTGGGAGCCCCCAGAGGTGGTGGTGTCTGCAGCCATGCTCAGCGGCAAAACGGGTGGGTCCGGCAGTACTACACTACCGGACAATATGTCTGCTTGAAGCTCACGATGCCGGATGCCGGTATGAGTTGGGTACGCCACGCCACGCTCTCCTCACGCGCCTCCCGCCTCCCACCGCCTCCCGCGCGGCGCTCGTCGTCCCATACTCGAACCCAACGTACTGCACCTCTCACTCCGCACCCCCATAGGGTACAAGAGCCGCTTCCTCGCGCCCCAGCTGCCACCTCCAACCGCAGTCCAGTCCGGACATGCCGAGCAGCCAAGCACGGCAGACCCTCGTCTCAACTCAACGACTACGCCATCCACAGCCCCCGACGCAGCACCAACGGCCCCGCACGCTCCTGAGCAGCCACCCGAACCAGCGCCCACACCCGCGACCCCTGGGGCGGTGGTAGGCGTGGAGGAGCTGGCCCTGCTGCACTACGGCAGCGCAGCGGGGGGCGGCTGGCGCGGGCTGCACAGCGAGGGCGGCGTGTGGGCCACGCTGTGGGCGCTGCTGCTGTGGGACGTGACGTTCATGCACGTGCCGGAGGTATTCAGGTGGGGGCGGGGGGCAAGAGGGCAAGAAAGCTACAAGCTTTAACTAATCTGGTTTAGAGGGTCGCATATGGTCGCATACGGTCTGCTTAACACCCCTCGTCTGCTCCTGTCCTTGCGAAGGTAGGACCCGACGCGATACCTTCCGCACGCACACCCCTGCCCGCAGGAGCCCCTTCCAGACCGCGCCCCTGGACCTCATGACGGATGCCTTCGCCGCCAGCCCCCTGCGCCGCCCCGCGCTGGAGGCCAGGCTGAGGGAGGTGGCGGACGGGGAGGCGCCGCGGCTGCTCAGGGTGCGTCGGCTGTGCTGTACGCCGCGCCAGCATGGACGTATGCCGTGGCCATATGCCGTGGCCCCTGGTAGTCCGCTCGTTAAGTACGTCAACGTATGCTTCCGAATGCCGCCACCCGTGGCACATGTACATGAGATTGTGATGTTGCCAAGTCCTTCAGGCCCACTCTCCCTGTGCGGTAGCGCTTTACACAGGAGTGCTGGGCCGGGCACCGCGGCAGGTGGGCCACTGTTGACGGGAATGCCCTCTCCTGCGTGTCATTGCCACGTGTCGGACCGGCACGGGCACGTGCGTGCAGGAGTGCTGGGCGCGGCACCGCGGCACGTGGGCCACCTACGCCAACTGGGAGCGGCTGCCCCTGGACGACCTGGTGGAGATTGCCCGGTGCGGGGGGAGCGAACGGGGGGCATCAGGCTGTGGGGGCAGTCGGTACGGTGGCCTGGCGCGGGGCGCTGCCACAGCTTGGCCCGGCTTCTGAGTATGCACATAGCGAGCTCGGCCCCAGCGCCGTGAACCACCTTACCTAGCGCACATTTTTCGACCTCGCACGCACCAGGGTGCACCATGCCTTCGCGTATTATGTAATGCTCAGGTGCGTGGTCTGCGCGGGCCTGTCGGTGGTGTGCCGGCTCGTACCAATATCTGTACCCTAGCCTTACCAGGACGTGCCCTTTCATACTCCCTCCACTAGATGCGTGGGCGGCGCCGGCCTGTCCGTGGTGTGCCGGCTGATCTCGGAGGACTGCAGCGGCTGGCGGGGCGGCATGCCCGACCTGCTGCTGTGGCGGCCCGACAGGGGGGACGCCATGGTGTCGGAGGTCAAGGTGGGCCGAGGAGGGCAGGAAGGGGCACTGATAGCTGCCCAGGCAGGCAGAACGGTCCAGGGCGGGGGGAGCAACCGCCCGCTTTCTGTACACGTGCGCCTCCACCATCTCATCCCTTGGGCCTCTTACACACATGGCCACCAAGCCACCCGTTTCCTCGCCTGCTCCGCAGGGCCCTCGAGACAGGCTGAGTGACCAGCAGCGCGCGTGGCTAGCCGCGATGTCGGGGGCGGGCGTTCGGGTAGAGGTGCTGAGGGTGGTGGAGGCGAGCAGCAGGGGCCCCAAAGGCATGGAACCGGCAGCTGGTAACGGCAGCGATGTGGTAGCGGCTGCAGGAAGCGGAGGGGGACGTGGGAGGAAAGCGAGCGGGGGCGGGGGGCGGAAGGCGGCAAAGCCCCGGGGTCGAGCAGCGGTGGCGGTGCCGGCGGCTGGCTGCCCGCTGCCGGAGGGGTGGCAGGGGGCGCTGGGGTCGGGCGGGGTGCGTGCGGGGCGTGAGGGGTCGGGTGGCTGCGAGCGGGGTGGGGAGGCGCGGAATGCTGCGGGGGCTGCGAGGGTGGTCACGGCGTGCGAGGTGGTGGAGCTGCTGGACAGCAGTGGGGAGGACTGCTGACGACCGAGGCGGGAAGGTGGGCGGGTTGAGTGCAGGTTGATCGCTGTGCGAGGGGTTGTCCGCTTAGGTTGCAATGTGGGTTGGCATACGGGAACAGCGCTTGACAGGTGTCTCGGTGCTTATGCGTACTTTATGCGCGATGGCGGCTGGGCAGGCGGTGGAAGGCGTCAAGGGCGTGGGGTTACAAGTAAGCGTGCCCCACACGGTCGCATAGCAATTGTGCTGTGCATGGCGTGCGCAGGGCTAGGCAGACCTTTGGGTGCAGCAGCGTAGTGCAACAGCATTAAGTTACCGGTACTGAAGTAAATCCAAACTGGATGACCTGATGACCCACACGGCATCAATGTGCTGGTTGGAATATGGGTACGATGGGTGCAGTGCTTGCTTTGTGTGCCGGAGGTTAAGCACTGCCAGAGCGCGCGTTTCATGCGGAGCTATATATAAGGGGGTGACAGGCGGGGGCCAAGGCAGGCACCACGTGCTTGCATGTCATGACACCGCCACCTACCGTTGCCCTGTGGCGCGACGCGGCCATAGACAGGCAGCTGCGCGGTGCGGTGCTAAGCGAGGAAGGGGACAGACACATGCGATAGGACGACGGCGTACGTATTGGCGCGCGGCGTATTGGCATTTGCATTGGCATTGTGTGTTACATTCCGGGTGATGTGGCCACCCGATGGTGCGCCGACCACAAACTTGGGGGCTTCCTGCGTGCAGGCAAGTGCTACAGCAGCTGGACTATGGGCTAAGATACAGTCGTTGTTTATTCTGTGCCGTGTGTACCGGTAGTCCTTGCAAGGTATCCTGCTGCCTCCTTTCCTTAGGTTTCCTCACACCGTGACTGCTGCAGCCAACCAGCCGGCAACGAGTGGCAGTGCAGTGTGTGTGCATGCTGGCGCATGTATGTCAAGCTTTAACACAACCGATGCCGAGCATTGTCACTACCTAAAACAGGAGCTACATTCGTTCCCCGTCTCCACCACGCTGACCATGCATGCATGGCCATCGTATGTGCAGCTATGTACGCACGCGGATCGTCAGGGATACGCAGACCCGCACTCGCATTGGCTCGTCTATGACATCAACGTCATTGCTCAAATGGGCCGCTCATCCTGCACTTCACTGCCATGTCAGCCCTATCTACTTCTGGTGCGACTGTCCTCCATTCGTGCACAATGTGTGGACGTGTAAGCGGCTGAGATGTTTTTTTGGTTTGGTTTTTTACAGGGGAGCTTACAATAGATGGTACCAGTGGATGGTGACCAATAGCTGATAAACAGCTGATCCCTGACATCCTAGGAATGCCTCTTGTGCAATAACGCACTGCCTATTTCGCTGGCTTACAGGACGTTTTCCCTTGCTCTCACTACGCGCTCACGCAGTGTTCCGATACACCCCCAAATGCAAATTGCAGACACTCAACCGCATAATAGCCTTAACCTGATTAGGGGAAAGACACGCTGGTACTACTGACACGTGTCATAATCCCCAGAAACGTCTTCATCGCACGAAGGAGGCCCCATTCACTGCATGTACCGAACAGGGTATATAATAACACCCTTGCTTTCAGGATAAGCTCGCGGATCCAGCTGCAATTGGTCATGTACGCTCCACTCGTCAACCCGAAGACTGCCAAAAGCACGCAGTACACTGGAAATGTCAAAGGGGACAAAGATGCCCGTCCAACAAGCAGACTAGGTCGACGCGCATTACAACCGGTACCGGTACCAACTGCGGCACCTCACAGGCCGCCATCAACCTCAGGACGCCCTAACTACCTACCGCGTAATCCCGCCAACAAGAACAGAGAGCAATCCTGCTGCTGGGGCTGAGGCCACGCTCAAGTCCGCCACAATCAGTCGCCAGCTGTGTGGCAACCCCCGATCCCCTCCTTGGGTGGTACCCTGAGGGCATACAAGGCCCGCAAAGTCCCATGCGCCCACCTGCTAGCACTGGCGCTAAAAGCGGCACAAGGGCAAAGGGTAATCAATGGCTTTGCAACGTGCGGGGCAACCCTGTCACAACACACTTTAAGGAACCCCAATGCATACACACTCCCAACACTCCCCTGGCGCCACCCTGTAGGACCCAGGCCTACCCCAATCGCCCCGCTCCAGTGTCACTGCACGTGAACTACATTAGGGGACATGGTGGTCCTCCAGACATGTAGGCACGCTCATCATGTCCGCTATCAGAGGGCCAGAAGGGAAGGCAATAATGCTCAGCCTGCCTTAAGACGCAAGGAGCACACCGTCAACGCTTGCTTAGCCACACTAGCAGGTCAGGCATTGGCCTTCACTCCTAGAGCTTGGTGCAAGTCCGGTACAAGACCATGACAACATCTTCCAGCCGGGACCAGTGTCATAAGCAGCCCCCGGGCAAAGGCGAGCAGCAGCCACAGCACCCGACGTGCCCGCAAGCATACTGAAGGCGCTGAGTGAAAGTGAAGTCACTCAGCACCATTAGGTGTCCCCGACGGGCACCTCTAGGGTACCAGACTGATGGGCCCGTCGGCGGCACAGGGGCTGCTGCTGGCTTGGAACCGACAGCACTGTAGAGCTGTCGTATGCTTGGTCGATGGAGTGCTCTGTAGCGGCAGCCGCTGGCTCCACATCGCCTTGCACCACATCGCCTTGCACGTGCTGTGCAGAGCTTGGCTCGTCCTCACTGAGTGCCCAGCAGGGTACGATAGACAGCCAGAAGCGCCGCCAGTCTTCTCCTGATGGCGGGCAATTTGGAAGACAAGCATGTCGATTCTTACCGATGTGCACACGGGTACACCTTGTGCAGTCATGCGGCGGTGCGTTCTACACCCTTCGGGACACTGGGGCGTTATGCAGGGGTTGGGGCGCCTCCCGAAAGGGATGCTGGCGAGGTTGTCACAGTCAACAGACTGCCAGGTGCCCTGCTGGCTATCTCGTAGCCACCCGCCGCTGAATCAGTGGCGCAGTGTCAGGGTGCTGAGCACGGTTACAGCTGCGCAGAAGAGCGTAGCTTACTTCGTTTCTGCTTCTGCTTCTGGGCCTCTGCAAAAGGGGGTCAGGAAGGCAACATGTTAGCCGTATTGATTGCATGAATGCAACAACACAGACTGCGTGGTCACCGGTGTATGTGCCTCCCCCAACAGGCTTGTCCCCCGTCTCGCGGGTCCCGGCCGCCCAGGCCACACCTCACCACGCCATGGTTCTCCTGCATGATACAAACGTTGCAAACAAGCTGATTCAAGAACAGCGAGCGTTTGCCGGGTTGTTGACGTCCTCGGCTTCGTGCGGCGGGTGTGGCTGCACAGAGCCTTATTGAAAACCAAATGAGCTTACCTGTAGCAGCGTGTTTGAGGACGCCTCGCTCGAAAGCGTTCAGTTCCGGCAGCGAGTTGACGTCGATGTAACGCAGCAGAGCTCCGTGGTCCTGTGAATAGATATTGAAGCCGACTGCGTCTAGAACGAATAAGATATTGGTGCTATGGTCAAGTGTCACGTCAGGGACAGCCCAGACGAGTTCTCTTATGCTTGGCATCTATCTGAACTGTGAAAGATTAATACCGTTCTAGGTCTAGTCCGGTCTAGGTACAACTGTAGGCAATGTAGGCAAAATGACATGCACGCATAGTAGGGCTACCTGCGTCGGACGTGCACACATAGATGACTTCCTGTCGTGGTGGCGCATCACGCATCAGCAGGTGGGGTACAGGAATTGGGCCCGTGCAAGAATAACTTGATGGCATTACCTAGTAAGTGAAGTGCAGCACCTGACAGCACCTATGCTTGTGCCGTTGTGGACACAGCAGAGTCGTGCTGGACCCCTGCCGAGCCTGTGTTGACATAGAACACGGAACAGAAAAGCCAACTGCGGACAACATCTCGTAGCGGGGACGTCGGCAGTCATGGTCCACCCATCGAGGTACACATCATGATGTATTCGTGCCCCCAGTCAGTGGGCGGCTGGGATCTGGGACTGGTAGCGCTGGCGCCGCGGTGGGTGCCTGGAGGATTGGGAGCGAGGGACGGACGGAGCCCCCTGCCCTTTTAATTCGGGGCAGAGGAAGGGGAAGGGGAAGGGAAAGGTGCAAGGCAAGGGGCAGGCAGGTGTAAAGCTCCAACAGCAGCAGCAGCAGCAGCAAGGCGGCTTAAAGGCGTTGAATCAGGCGCACAAGTACGGCACCCTGTACGGCCGCACGTTTGACACGGAGGCCAAGGTGCTGTACCCCGCTGTGGCCAAGAAGGTCAACATCACAGACTCCACGGCGCACCTCGAGCGCATTATCCCGTGGCTCAAGGACAACTAGCAGAGCGTGCATGCATGCTGGTGGGGGCGGGCGGGACGCAAGGGCGGCTTCTTCCGCACCAAAGTCCAGTGAGGCTGATGCACGCACGCTGGCTGCGCTGCCCCGCCCATTGCTGCTGGCCGTATAAGCACTACGTGATGCAACGCTGGCGGCAGGGGAACCACCAACCGTTAGTGAGTTGCAGGACCCTCCCCTGGCTGAAGGTGAGGCATGGACCTGTATGCTGACCAGCAGTTCGGCGGCCGTGGCCTGTGTGTCGTACTGCTCCGTGACGCGCATGGACAGCACGTTCTCGCCGGCCGCCAGCGTGAGGGGCAGCGCGTGGTGGCCGCTGCTGCCGTCGGTCCATCCGCCCACGAAGGTGCCCAGGAAGCGGCCGTTGAGGAAGATGTCCACGCTGTCGCCGGCGGCCACGTGCAGCGTGGCGGGCTTGGCGTCCCAGCGGCTGTAGGTGAAGAGCGTGTGGAAGGTGGCCGGTAGGTCGCAGCGGGCGTGGGAGGCGGCGTCAGAGGTGTACCAGATCCAGTGTGCGTCGGCGTCGGGGAAGGTGGGGGTGGCGTGCCAGGGGCTCATGTCCGCGCGGCCCAGGTTGAACGCGTACGGCACTGCGAGGGGGCGGGGGCAGGCGGGTAGGTTGGGGGTTCATTGCGGAGGACCGGAGGTGTATGGCTATGTGAGGGTGGCATTCTGGCACATCCTGTCGCCTATGTGCCAGCCATATGGTTTCTTGCCTCCCCCGCACTCACTTGCTGTGATGCTGGCTGTGTCGACCTGCATCGTGTCCACCGTGTCCGCCTCCCACAGCCCGTTGGTGGCCGCGATGGCGGCGCCGTCAGTGGCGCGCAGGGAGGCGATGACGCCGGCGGGCGAGCCGTCGCCGGCGCGGATGGAGCGCAGTGTGAGCGTGTGCATGCCGGCGGGCAGGGAGGGCAGGGTGCTGGAGGGCACGGGGTCGGGCTTGGCGCCGTTGTGCGGGCAGGACACGGAGGCCAGGTACTTGCCGTCCAGGAAGGCGTCGCAGTGGTCGTCGCCCACCATGCTCAGGGTGGCGCTGGGCGCGGCGTTGGGCAGGCTGAAGGTGGTGCGGAACACGGCCAGCACGTCCTGGGGCGCCCAGGTCTGCGCGCCAGGGGAGGTCCACAGCCAGTGGGCCGAGGCGTCGGGGAAGGAGGGCAGCTGCCAGGGGGAGAAGGTGGGGCCGCCCAGGACCACAACCACTGCACGTGGAGGTGGGAGGGGAGGGGAGGGGAGGGGCCACGGAGGGCACAGCCAGGTGTTGGGGTGTGGCTACATCGCGAGGTGTACACCAGGCTCTGCCGTGTCAAGGGCACGCAGCACAGCATACTAGCTGCAGCACGAGCTACCATACGCTATGCACCTTCACACCGGTACATGCATGCCCCCCTGGCCTGTTTCCCACCCGCTCTCCCTCCTTACCCTTGGCAACAGGCAGCTCCACGGTCTGTGGCTGGCTGGGGCTGACTGCCGCCTTGAGCTGCCGCGCGCTGTTGAAGCTGCGGCACGTCAGGCCCTGGCTGCAGCGCGCCGCGGCGTCGGCCAGGCTGAGCGGCGTGGCGGGCAGCGTGTCGTGGTCGGCGCCGGGGGTGGCGGTGTAGCCGAAGATGGGGGCGCAGGACGTGGCTGCGGGGGCCGGGAAGGGCGGGGGAGGGTACCGCTGTGGGATACCACCCAAGCACCCATGGTCCGCGCTCCGCGGGTGCTTGGGAGTGGCGCTGCTTAATGCCACTCGTGCTCACAAGCTATGCAAGTCTTAATATACTTACGAATGCGCCGCATCCGGCTGCTAAGGGCAAGGGACTTTTTGGGCCCCACTTCCAACCCTACCAGTACTCGCTGAGGTCGCTGAGCTGATGACGACTGATGGCCGTTGCCTGGCGTGGTCCAACCCACGAGTTGTGGCCTGACTCTGTGGTACGGCTGACTCTCACCGGCTCTCCGGAAGTAAGCAGCAGTGCCCAGTTGCTCGGCAAGGGCACCTGGCCCCATGGCGACTTGCGTCGGCCGTTGGCTGCATCCAGCAGCACGTGCGACGTGGTTACACACGGCAGGGCTTCCATGTAACCCCTGGCTTGGTTTGCGTATTTACAGGCCCCCCCCCCGCGCAAACAGTCAGTCAGCGGCAAACGCTCCACACAGCCGTGTCCGTGGTGCGGCAATTCCATGGCACAAGCCGCACGCTGTCACCTGTCCTTCGCCCGACGCTCGACGCCATCCCATGCTACCTATCCAGCTAACTCGCACGACACCCAAGTTCGACGCTCATTCGTCCCAGCGCCATGGCAGGGGCAAACACTGTTGCAAGCAGTCAACCACCGTACGAAAATGTAAACCCCATGGCTTGCATTGCAACCGGCAACGCATATACAAGTCGTTTGGCACGCTGTCCCTATCCCTTTCCGACCCGCGCCAAGCCGCCTTCCATCCACGCAAAGCCACCCTTCTTTCGTCTCAACCTCCGTGATATCAGCTCAGTAACCCCCATGTCCTCGCTTCACGCCGCCCCAGGCCCAGCCCCCTGCCGCTTCTAGAACCCCAGCGTGTTGCCCCCTCACGGCCCATCCCACACGCGCTGCTGCGTGTACAACTTCCTCTCCTCAGGCGCTATGACCGCAGGGGCGGGGACACTAACACCACGCCGTCTCCTCGCACGAACAGGAAGGGAATGACGCGCTTGTGGGTCTGCGGACGAAGGGAGGCAGGCGAGCGTCAGGGGGCGCGGGCTTACGGCCACCAAAGGTGCGGCAGACATCTGCCAGCGTCATGCGAGGCAGTCGCACTGTACAGCGCGGCTTCACTGACAGCAGCGTTATCCACAAGCCCTCCATCAGGACGGCAGCGCTGCCGGGCGCTACATCCGTACCTCGCCCAGTACTCCCCACGCGCCGTACGACGCAAGCCTGCCCTACCACCTCCCACTAGGCTGTTGCTTCAGTAGGGCCCCCACCCCCCGACCCATCCCTATGAGAACCCCTACCTCCCGGCCCCTTCACCCTGTCCTGTGTCCCCACCTTGATGATCTCCTCGTACGTCTCATCGTCAATCTCCACGGTGGTCAGGGTCTCCTCCACCTCCCCCAGGATCATGTTGAGGTGTTGGTCGTACGCCTGGGGCAGCATAGAGCATGTGTGCGGCGGAGGCGCAGTGAATGCCATCTCAGTCTATTACATACATACAGGAGCGCCAACGGCTACCCCGACCCTCCGGCTACCATGCCGTGGGCATGTCCCACGTGGTACGCAGCCGCCGAGCCCAACTGGTGGAGTTACGTTCATGGCAGTGGTCCATGGTGAAAGCAAGCGCCATTGCGGCAACGCCTTGCACTGCACCAGCCCCAGAATAGCATTCTGGGTCGGCATGTGCATAATACTGGTATGGCAGCAGGCCGCACGGCTGCTGCTATCGGACGGGCAATGCAATGAGCGCTGCCCCTTGTCCCGTGTGGGGTGGCGAAGCGGTGACGTGGGGTAGTTTAGGCGAACCCGTCATGAGCTCAGACGCGAATCAGAGGCAGCGTGGCTGAGTGGCCACGCGGCATGCACCTAAAGATGTGTAGTCGACTGTGGAGCGTTGTGCGCGTTGCGGCTCCTTGGGGGGGAAGGCTACCAGGGGAGCAGTAACTAACACCGAGGCCCCGGGTTGGGCGCTGGGCCTTGCGCCTGCTGCCTCTGAGTGAAACCCCTTCGGCGCCCCCAGTACGTCCACGCCATGCCCTCCGCTGCTGTCAGGCCTCGAGAAGACCACTAGTGCCTGCAGCGGGCTGGTCCGCAGGCACCGGTGGGGCAACGTCGCGGGACTAGCCGCCGGCCAGGAGCCCCACCCGGCCCCGCCACGTAACCATCCCGTCTTGCTGTTTACTCACATGTAGCCTCCCTCGAAGCTCCCGATCCCCACGCAGCTTTACGTATACCCGCTCGTCTAGGCTCAAGCGAATGAGATCGAGAGGCTCTTTCACTGTCGCTTCTGTCTCTTCAGCCATGATAGAGTCTTGCAATGTGTACTGGCGCTATGTGTCGAGCGCAAGGTACTGAAAAGAGCGGGACACGTTCACAGTTCAGCCTGGCGGGAGGCAAGGCAAAGTTACTGGCAGAGACAATACAGTTACATATTACAGCCATATGATGTTGGCTTGTCCTGACAGTGGTTCAGCGCGGAGACACATGGTGCGCAACGGCAACGATTTTCTTTTCCAACTGCCTAAGCTGACTTGACCATCACCCCGCGTCAACGTGTTGCTTGGCTCGTAGAGGTCCATTAAGCCACTATGATGAGAGTATAGCCTGCGTGTTGGCACTAAGCACCGTGTCTTTCGTAGGGGCCTCATGGCGTCGTCAGCGACGCGCGCGCTGGTGGTCGTGGCCTGCTTAGTGGCCGTAGCTCATGCCTGGAGCCCTTTTGAAGGCCGATCCGACCGAAAGCTAGCGACATGCGACCCTCTCGCGTTCCCGGAGCTCACTCCAGTGAGCACACGCATAGCTTACGCTCAACGCAGCATTCTCCGCTGACGCCGTTGCTCTAACCACCAACACTTTACAACATTCCACGCTCTGTGCCTTGCAGTTCCTCACAAGGTCACCAGTCATGGACCTCGAGTGGGTTGGAGCGGACGATCAGGTAAAACAGCAGATGGCGCCCCTCGTCTCAGCTTCCATACCCTCCATCAAGTGGATTGTAAAGGGTGGCAGAACGACCCTCGCCGGACTGGGTTGGCGTAGCCCTACTCGTATGCAATTGGCCTTTCGCCCGCAGACGGTGTTCGCCCTGACTCACAAGGACTCGTTCGTAGCGGACTCGGGGGGCCTTTGGCGCTCGACAGATGGCGGCAGCAACTTTGAGGAGCTTACGGGCAAGCTCAAAAGTAGGTGCCACGCGAGCGACAGCAGTAGCAGGAAGGTACCTTTGGGGTGGGTGCGTCAAGCCTGGCAAGAAGCACACGGAATGGGGGCTGTGCTCCACGGAGCCCAGCATTTGTACGCACGAAGGTACTCCTTTTGGTGTTCCGGTGACTATGCTGCGAGCATTTGCCCCTGTGTACGGACGCGTCTGTGCGCCGCCTCGTGGGGACACCCGCTTGGCAGGTGCGTCAGCATTGGCACTTGAGGATACCATAACACATACCGTCGTCGTACTTCTCTTAGGAATGCTGCAATGTGCCTTCCACGCGCTGGACCTCCGCCTTCCCCCCAGGCACGGCTGCGACCAACGAGTCATTCAGCGTGCTGGGCGTGTTCTCCCAGACCAGCAACAACAACAACCTGCTAATATTGTCCACGGGAAGCGTCATGTGGTAGGTGTTTGCAGAGATGGGTACAAGAGGTTTATTACGAGGAGGCCAGGGGAGTGCATTCTGGGGCTTTGCCCAGCGCACTCGACAGGGAGCGCTGTTGGCTGCGGCGAGTTACCCCAGGGGTTGCGAGATCTGCAGCCCTTCCTCGGAAACTTGGGATAGTACGTGTCGCAGCAAAGCCGTGCTGCACGACAGGGGCCAGTGCAGCAGCCACCCTGGTCGTGCCGGCTGAGCCACCAGGCGGAGCCGGGAGCTTGGAGCGGCAGCGTTCAGGCAGCGGCACTGGGTGCACTTGGCATATCGCTATGGCAGCACAGCTTCCAACGCATGCACCGAAGCTAACGGCCCAGGGGCGGTGCTGCGGAGGTGCAGTGGTTGCGCCAACGCATGGCGTCCTGCATAGCACAGAGCTGCAGCAGCCTGGAGGGCAGACCGGTCCGTGGCTGCAGGTGCCTGGCAGGACAACAGGGCATGGGGCGCGGCCAAGGGGACAGGGACCACCCTTGTCGGCGCTTGCAGTCCTCACCTGGCTCAAGCCGAGGCAGTTGTCATGCCCTTCCTCCGCACAGCAACCTTCACCCTCAACGCTTTGCCAACCTTTTCCTCTCAGACCTACCTGCCCGCACTCGCCTTCCGCGCCCGCTAGCAAACTTTCATCTCTGTCCGCATACCACCTGCACCGCCGACCCCTGGTCCCTGTGCGCCGCCCAGGGTGTCGGACGACAAGGGCGCCACGCTGACCGCCGTGCGCACCACGTGGCGCGGCATCGGCATCCGCTCCATCAAGCTGCACCCTTGGCACGACAACTGGCTGCTGGTGCTGGTCAAGCGGCCGGACTGCAAGACGCCCGACCGGGCGCTCATGGAGTGCCCGCACGACCTCATGCTAAACACGGTGGGGTAGGGGAAGGACATGCGCGGGAGTTTGGGCTGATGGAGGAGCGCTGATGGGCTTGTGCATGGACGGGGTGGTTCTCGGTTGGTGGGTGAGCAACGAGGCAGGAGGGCGGGCAGGCCGAGAGCGGGTGTGGACACTGAGAGCAAGCGTGCTGTGGCCATGAGCATAATGCGCTCCGCCTATCGCCAAGGATGTTGGCCCGCCGTACCATGGAAGGGAGAGCGGCCCTTCGGCATGTTTCGGGTGGTAGCTGTCCTGCGTGTGCATTTACTCTTGATCGCGCTTCTCCCGCCCGCAGGATATGTACAGCAAGAGCCCCAAGTGGGTCAACCTGACCCAGGCCTCCAACGGGAAGGTGTTTGGCTTCGTGGACTTCGACTGGGGCGCCAACCTGTGTCCCAAGAAGAACTGCCCGGACCTGCCGGTGGGGCGGGGCAGGGCCGTCGGGCAGTGACTAGCGTGTGGGGCGGTCCAGGGACCAGGGGCGTCTGAAGGCGTTGGGGCCAGTCTTCAAGCGTGCCGTGTTCCCTGGAGGCCTGCAGCAAGGCTCGTGCCGCATGCCGTACGTCTGGCTCTCACTCAATGACCTCTAGCCGCACATTGTGCAGCAGTTCCACGGCAAATCTCTCAAGCAGCGCATTCTGGACCCTATACTTGCCTACCGGTACCATACACCTGTGACTTGCTGCGTCCCTGCAACCCGCACGCTGCGCACCACCGTCCACAGGAGATCAACGACCAGCTGGTCCTGGCCACCATGTACGCCAGCGCCGACGCCTACAACGAGCCGTGGGACCCCGACGTCAGCTACGTGGCGTCCACCGACTGGTTCGCCAGCATCCGGCAGCAGGTGCGCTGCGGCAACATGTTCGAGGTCATCGGCCGCTCCATATACCTGGCGGTGGCCAACAGCTGCCCTGTCAACCCGGACGGAAGGTGAGGAGGCGGGGGGAGGGGCGCGGGTACGTGGGCGGGTGAATTGCGGTTGCAAGCGGGTGGGCACGGCCGGCCGTGCACTGGACGTGGTGGCCTCCTGCAGCTTCTGGCCGCATCGCATATCCATACCGCATGACAATCGCGTCCCAGTATTGGCGCGCTGGCAATTGCAAGCCCATACAGGTCCCAGGAATTTGGGCATGCACGGAACCGTGGCCGTGGAACCGCATCCCTGCCTTGTGCCGCCGTGCGTCCCTGCCGTCCGCTGTACGTTGCTTGGGCCCACACACCGCACTCGTGCCTCTTTGGCTGCGTTCCTACCGCGTGGCCCTTGTGTGCCCCCGCTTGTCGCCTTCGCAGCCCCCGCAGCACCAGCCAGTTCCCTCGCGGCATCACGCTGTACACCTCCCTGGACGGGGGCCAAACCTTCACGCAGGCGTGCCTGCCGGTGGCGCTGTGGGTGGGTGCGCGGCCGGGGCGCTGGGGCCCAAAGAGGGTGCAGGGTGCTCTGGCATGCTGGTTAAATGCATGGAAAGGGTAGCGGTAACAAGGAGTTGGGACGCAAGCCTTAAAGAGACACGAGCATTGTGGGGACCTGGATGCGCATGAGGGCTTACGGCCGTTCCCACCCACAGGGAGCCGCAGCTTCGTACCACTAGTTAGTAATACACACCTTTGCATGACCCATCCTGCTTGTTTCCCTGCTGCAGGAAGAGGGCTACGAGCTGGTTGAGACGCACGACGGCCGCGGCGCCGTCATCATCGTGGACTTCGTGGTGCGCACGGGCTTCATGGACCTGCCCGCCTCCTCCGTCTACACCGCGGGGCCGCACCACGCGCTCTTCTCGCTGTCCATGACCAGCGTGGCGCGCTCGGACCTGTCCAGCAGCACCGACTTCGCGCGCATCGAGGGCGTGCCGGTGCGCGATGGGGTCCGGCACGGGGCCGCGTGCGGAAGGGCTAGGCAGTGGTGGCAGCGGGGACGGAAATAGAACGCCCGGGTTGCCACTTTCTCCACTTGGACGCAACCGCCCTGAACTGTTAACACTTACATGGAGAGCTGTGCTTGTTGGCGCTGTCGCCAGTTACCGTGTCTCTGCCGCCGCTTTTAAATACACACAAAAAATTCCCCGCAGGGCATTTACATCGCCAACATGATGGTGCCCCCTCCGCCGCCCTCCGCCTCCGACACCGCCGCCGCCTACTACGACGACTACGACCTGTCGGACCTCATGGGCAAGCCAGTCATCGAAACACGCATCACCTTCAACGCAGGTGCGTGCTTTGGCCGCGTGCCAATACGCCTCTGGTTTGGAGCTCATACGGGCCTTCAGGGTACACCTGGCATAGGATGTGGCGACAGCCGCATCCGGCCTGCGCCTGTGGAGTTCCCGGCGGGCCAACGCATCGTCCTGACCTACCGCGACATGCTAGTAACACCCGTGCCCTCCACGCCTACCAAGGACATCCCCGTGCACCCCGTGCCACAGGCGGCCGCTGGCAGAAGATCCCCGCCCCCACCGTGGTGTCGCTGCCCGCCTGCGACCGCTGCTACGGCAACGCCAAGTGCTACCTGCACCTGCACGGCCTGTCCTCCTGGAACAGCATGGGCCCTGCGCTGCCCGCCGTGTACTCCAACCCCTCCTCCCCGGGCCTCATCATGGGCACCGGCAACGTGGGCGTGGACGGAGTGGGGCTGGACGGGAACGACGGGTGGGTGCCGCACGGGGATGTGGGTTGGCATGCGGTAGGCCTTGGGGGTGGTCCAGGAGGCGGGTGGCTCTGGGAGCTGGTGTGCTTGATGTGGACATGGACAGCCTGCTTGCTTGACAGGTACTTCGCCCGAGACTGCAGTAAAGGGGGCATATTCGGCCACTGATTCTCAGGATGCTGACCGCCTCCCTCTCCCCGGTTGGCTGCGTCCTCCTCCGCAGGCTGTGCACGTGGATGTCCAAGGACGGCGGCGTGTCGTGGTCCCCCGTGGCGGAGGGCGCCTACATCTACGAGTTCGCGGACTGGGGCGGCATCGTGGTCATGGCGCGACACCCGGGCGGCACCACCGCCGCGCAGAACGCCAAGGCCACGGACGAGGTCCGCTTCTCGATGGACTACGGCAACTGCTGGCAGGCGAGTCCAGCTGTTGGAGGCCGCAAGGGGCAGACGGACACAACCCAGCGCCATTGCTGTTGCAAGCTTGCAACCCACCTTGCCTCGATATGGCACTCCAGTGCTCTTTGCTGCTTGACGAGCAACCCTGCTGGCAACGACGCACCGTTGCCGCCCGCACCATGTCAGTGCCTGACTACCCCCTTTTCATCCGCCAACCAACCATACCGGTGGCCGCCGCCATGCTCCCCGCAGACGGTCAAGCTGCAGTCGGCGCTGTTTGTGGACAACATCCGCATCGAGCCCGACGGCCAGCGCCCGCGCGTCATCGTGCACGGCCGCGCCTGCCGCAACACCACGCACCCCAAGTGCACGCTGGGCCCCGCGGACGCCTCCGGCGCCTCCCCCGCCTCGTCTGCCGCCTCCGCCTCCTCCGAAATGAACGGCGTCATGTACGCGGTGGACATTGAGGCGCTGATGAAAAAGGCCAACACGCCGCTGGGCAAGTGCAGCCGGCCCACGGACTACGAGCGCTGGAACGTGCCCTCGGTCACGGGGGCGCCGCGCTGCGTGCTAGGTGGGTGCCCCGGCCCCTGGCCGTGCGCACCGGTACTGTGGTACTGGTGCGTAGGGTGGAGCAATCTGCCTTGGTCGTGGCTGGCTTCCTTGTTTGCACTCGAATGTGCAGCAGGGCTCAAGGCGCTTTTCCGAGCTAGCGCGGCGGTTGGGTGCTTGGGCGACTGGTTTTAGGTACTGCTGCAGTCCTGCTCGTGACGCTTGTGTGGTTGGTGCGTGTCCGGCCTGATTGATCTTAAGCTTCTTGCTGTTTTCTTGGGGCCCGCGCAGGCGAGACCAAGAGCATCGAACGGCGGCGAGACAGCGCCATGTGCCTCAACGGGCCCGACTTCAAGCGCGAGACCAAGGACGGGGACAAGTGCCCCTGCGCCATCGAGGTGGGAAGGGCGAGAGGAGGTGTTATTCGGACCGAGGCCCAACCGAACAAGAGCAATGGTCATGCTGCTCAGGGAAGCGGTCTCTGTCTGCGCTCAACACGCACTGGTCGATGTGCAGTCGGCGTCACAGGCTGGGTCGTGCATTGTGGACGCCACGTGTGCCCGTATTCCCCACTCCCCGTGGCCCCGCAGGACACCGAGTGCGACTACGGGTACATCCGCGACAAGAGCGGCAACTGCACTCTGATCCCCAACGACAAGATGCCCCAGGTGGGTGCGCACGCCGCAGTGGCTCCTGACGCACTTCCAGCAGCGTTGTCTCGGAGCCGCTGCTAGGTGACACCAACCCGCCGTGCTGCACGTCCCACAATTCGCACAAGCATCCTGCGGACCGTTGCACGTACCCAGAGTGCACGTGTTGGTCAAGCTCCAGAGGACTGTTTATTTGAACGTGCATGCATCACTTTCCCTTCTCCTACTTGTCCCCGCCGTTATGCCCAACCACCCGCCGCAGTGCCCCGTGATCCAGTCCAACACCTACACGGTGTCCTCCAGCGGCAAGCGGCTGGTGCACGGGGACGTGTGCACCAACCCGGAGGCCATCATCCCCGACACGGGGGGCAAGGGGCGGGTGGGTGCGGGCGCGGGCAGGGGGCGGGTCCTTGCCCTTTCGTTGCAATGCCTGGGTGCGCATGGGCCCAAGCGTATCTGGGGGTGCTTGCCGTGTGCAGCCCGGGCAAGGGCTGCGTTTGGGGTAGAACTGGACGGGGGAGCAAGGTGTTGTTGACGGGGACAGTATTTGCAGTGCTGAAAGCACTGCCAACCACGGTTGCCTGGACTGGCCTGAGCGTGGCGATGTGGGGGGTGCTGCCAGCTGCAATCATGCGCCGCACGCACTCCTCACATTGTTATGCTTGCCTGTGCTGGGCTCGTCGCAGTCCGTCAACCCACCGCATTCGGGAGGCGGTGGTGGCGGCGGCGGTGGCGGCGGCGGCTCCCGCACGCACCGCAGCGGCTGGTTCGGCTTCCTCATGTTCCTGCTGGTGGCGGCGGTGCTGTGCGGCGCGTTCTGGGGCTGGTGGCGCTACATCGCCGCGGAGGCGCACAGGGACACGCTGCGGGACCTGGCGCACAGCGCCAAGGTGGAGTGCGCCTCGCTGTGGGGGCTGCTCATGGACAAGATACGGTGCGTGGACGGCGGGCGGGGACCCGGGAACGAGGCGGGGGCGGGGCCATACGGTACTGGGTGCGCCAGGACGAGGTAGGTCCACCTACGGCGGCATTGGCATGCATGACATAGCTAGGGTCCGCCTTTGCGCTCGATACACAACTTTTAGTGCCAGCAAGCGGGTTGCTGCAAACGTGGGCGCCGGTAAAGCGTCCAACATGTTCAGCTGTGCGGTGCTGTACCCCTGCTGCAGGCGGCGGCCCAGCCCCGGCGGCAGCAGCGAGGAGCTGGGCTACTTCCAACCGCTGGGCGACCCAGGGCACGACGTGGAGGGCAGGGGCGGCGTGTTCACGCTCAAATGAGGGGCATGGGCACATGGGACTGGAGGAAGGGGAGGTCATGCATAGCGGGAGAGGGAAAGTGCAGAGCACTCACGGTGGGGGCCGGCAGATGACCGATGCGATCTGGCTGGGATCCTAGGGCGGAGCTCGACAGGTGGAGCCCCTAGACCTGGGGCAGTTCCAAAGTCAGGGTGGTTGTAGGTCGAAGGATGCACTGTCGGGGTTTGAGGCCATGGCTGGCGGGGACGGAGTGCAGTTTGGGGTAATGTATATTACACTTGTGCTAATGCCACCACTGTGGGCTAAGGCAGGATTGCTTCACACCTTCATGGCTAGTGCCTAGGGCAGGTCCTCCTGCTGATTTATGGCAGCGAACATGCTAGGGCACCAAGCCACACATAGCACACCACCCTGGGGTGTTGGTGTAATAATCGCATGGTGACTTCGACCCTCTGTCGGCTGTGCATCTTCGCACAAATCCTCATCTCCTGGATTCAGCGGCCGTGGCATGGCGCATGGCAGCTCGGCAGGGGAGAAATGGCATTAACTTTTGAGTCTGAGCGTGCATGTTGCCTGCTGGCTTGCATTTGCCAACTATTTACTTGTCACATGTAACGCAGTACTGCTGCTGCTGTCTCGTTGCGCTGTCGTGCTAGGGACCGTGGCCGCGTGGCCTGACGTAGGCACCCTGGCCGCTGCCTGCCCCAGGGTTGACGCCCTCAGAAAATACCGCCATATCAGCGGCATCTGCTCCAGCCCGGCATTTGCTCCAGCCAGGTACCAAGGCTTCGTCTCTGCAAGCTCCCCGGCAGGTAGGTGCCGGTAGGTGGTAGCTACGGAACCGCCCGATCTGCTGGTAGGACGCTGTCCAGTTGACTGCCGTGTCATCGACTCGGGACGAATACGGGGGCGGGTAGCGGCAGCACACGAAAGGAGATGTTACAAGCCCGCGCGCGCAGACACGGCCCTGCGTTCAACCACCCAGCCGAAGGAGTCCCATTTACTTGGACTTCTTCTCCTGCGCCTTCTGGAGCTTGAGCACCTGGGGAGGGAGGAACGACGGGGGACAACAGCGTGCGGGGTTCACGACAAACCGTTAATCGACTGGAAACGTGGCTAACAGTGTACACGCCACGTGTCGGGCGCACTACATGCAGAGCGTCAAGCGCTCGTCAACTGCCACTTTGTCCACGAGCGGGGATGGTGTGAATGTGGCCCGTAGGTGCACCGAACAGCCTCCCGGCCGGAGCGAGAGGCTGCTGCACGAGGGTGCACTTGGCGGGCGGCATTGGCTGTGGCACCGTCTCTTCAGCCCAGACCACAAGAGATCAGTTCTGCTTTTACCGGTGCCGTAAAGCATCCCCCGCCCGCTAAACGCGTCTGCCCCAGTGTGTGCGGAGCCCAAGTGACGACCCTTGCCCCGCGGGGTCACCCCTGACGCCCCAACGTCCTCGGCTGCTGGCTTTCCAAAGCGGCCGCTGGGAGGGCACGCTTCCAGACGCTTGCTATGCCAAACGCTGCCTGCCGCGCAGCGGCGGCCCACAAGCCATGAGGCAGCCGCGCTGCCGCTGCCGCCGCCCCCACGACCGTCCCTGTTTGCTCCTGCTCCATACATCTACTGCTGCTGCTGCTCCCCGCCCGCCCGCTGTTGCGTGTAACACATCGCCACGCAGGGCCCGGCTGTCACCCAGGGGCAAGCAGTCGCCGGCGAGTGGCCGCAAGACCGGTTGTACTGCTCGCCGGCATGGCGGCACACATGGTAGCACATTCGCCATCCCCCATGGCATGGGGCTGACCATGCTGTGCGGCCTCCAACAGTGCTTTCCGCCTGGCTGCATAGCCCGATAGCCCCCAATGCCGTCGCAGCATGCCAGAGCAACAAGCAGCCGCGCCAGGGCTGCTGCTTCACGCTCTGTCCGCCGCCAGCTGCTGCGCTCGTAGCAATCTTCTTCAAGCCACCACCCTGCCGCCAGCCAAGCTAACCCCCGACGCAGGTTTGGCAGCCTACCATGCAGCGGCCGCTCCCGCTGGTGGCCAAGCCTGCGCGGCTGCGGCCTCACGACCGCAGCGCTGCATATATAGCTCCTCAGCGCTGCGTGTTAGCTCTGAGCCCCACCCGCCGCTGCCGCCTCGCCGTGACGCACGCCTCCACGCTCCCCAGGACCGGGATGGCAGCGTTCGGATCAGCCCGTGCCAAAATGCTCCTGGACTGCCGACCCTCTGCTGTTATGGCCAGCGCCCCGCTGGAGTCCACGTGGCGTTTCCGCCAAATGCTCGGGCACCCTTCGGCGCACCAACCATGCTGCCGCCACCACCGCTTCGCCGCTGCTGCTGCAGCTGCCCAGCCTCCGTGTCTGACGGTTGCTGCGCAGTTGCAAACCTTGAACCCAGGAACCGTTAAGGCCACACCTACCCAGGCCAATGCCACCACCCCGCCCAACCCCTACTGGCATATATACGGTGGTAATGTTGTTTGCTAGCAGGCCCACCTTCTTCACGATCTTCTGCTCCTCGATCAGGAACGCGCGGATGATCCTGTTGCATACCAAAGGGGTGTGGGTCAGCAAAATGAGTGGACCACTACCTGTAGGACTGGATGCGCTCCGCACACCCCCTGCGTGTACCCACTAGGTTCCCTTGCTCACGGAGCGGAACCCGCAGCACGGTCCCTGCATCAGCTCACCTCTCCTTGACCACCTTGTGCGACAGGCACCCGCCGTAGACGCGGTTGACGGTCTTAGCACGCTTGGGCAGCGTGTGCAGCTGGGTGTGCGGCGTCGACTTGAACTGTGCACAGACGACGAGCACCTCGTCATTCAGTAGCGCAAACGAGCAGCAAAACGAGCTGACACCGACATTCCCGCAGGCGCTTGCTAGATGCGCGTAGGCATGGCGGCCACATTGATTCCGGCGCGGCACCTCGAGGACCCCTCGCTCACCCCGTGCAGACGAGCACCGGTGACAGCGCACTTAGGGTGCTTCTCCGCCTTCTTCTTGTACTGGTACACCAGCCGGCCGCCTGTCGCGAACACACACGACGGCGCCGCTGGTTAGCACCGCTGCCCCATCATGCCGCTGAGCCATTCGGGTAAGGCTCTAGATCTACTTTGCCTAACAGGTTGCACGTAGCACACCTGGCGTCTTCACAATCCGGACGGCATTGGACTTGGTGTGGTAGCTGTGGCGCCGGCGGTAGGTCAGGCGGGGGGCCATTTTTGCTATCCTCCTTTCCTGACTCGCAAGAGAGAGAGCAGGCGTAGCGGGGCCGGGCGGAGAAGGAAAGAAGAGCGCGACCTCCCTAGAGCCAACTGTCAACGGTCACACAGGAACGTCGCCTGTACGCGTGTAAGTGTATGCACCGTGCTTCAATATTCATTACGCAAATTTGTATACGTACCCCATATTCAGACTGCTAAACGTTTTAATCCAAGCGCGACCAGTCTTCCCACACGTTTTGTGCAGTACTGGACGTTTATTTAATCCTCTCATCATATTGTTACAACGCATCGGTTTGACTGGTAACCTGGGAATACACCCAGGCTCTAGCGACTGAACATGCGGAGATACCTCTGGGGTTAAGAGGCGACCTGGCTCCGACTGGGCGCCTTCGGGCGCTGTCCCACGCCGTCATACGCCTTGGGGGTGCTTAGGGTGCTTACAAGATGAACAGGTGAGGCAGGCAGCCCGCGGACCCGCGCCCCGTGTGCGTGTCCGTCAGCCAATTCGCCTCGGAGTCTAGTTTGGGCCTGCCCATAAGCGGGCCCCTGCCTCGGCAGCTAAGCAGCTTCATACTACGTCAGCTGAATTCGTCCGCTTTGTATGTACTACATCAGGTACAAGGTGGTGAAGCAGCTCGGCGACGGCACTTACGGCACAGTCTGGAAGGCCATAAACCGCCAGACAAATGAAGTGGTGCGTTGGCAGGGGCAAGTGGTACGCTGGCCTTGCCCACACTGTTTCAGAGTGGGGCAGCACACACATGGTTGGAACCTTGCAGGGGGAGTCGGCCACGTGTTTGGGGAGAGGTTCGGCGTGCTTGGGCCTCCAGTTGGGTTCCCCTCCGCTGCTGGTGTCCATAAGCAGACTGTTGAAGCACATGGACGGCATGCACACGCATGTAGGTTGCCATCAAGAAGATGAAGCGGAAGTTCTACTCCTGGGAGGAGTGCATGAACTTGCGTGAGGTGAAGTCGCTCCGGAAGCTCAACCACCCCTGCTGCATCAAGTTGAAGGAGGTCATCCGAGAAAACGATGAGCTCTTCTTCGTGTTTGAGTTCCTGGTGAGTGTTCGCCTCCCTGTGCTGCGTGTATGTGGGTGAATTGGAAACTCTTGTGCTGCAAGCTGTCGGACCGAGGCGCTGTTAGGGTGTCGTGCACGCGTGTCTGCATGACCCAAATGAGCACGCACCCCAGGAAGCCGAAAGCAGGGGTTGCACACCAGGAGCAGCAGGAGGCGGGGCCTAGCCGGGTAAGCACATCGCGGAGACGCTCAGGACCCCACCGGCAGGGGGTTTTCAGTCTCCCGCTCCAAGCGGACCGGCGGCCCGCTGCTGTGGGAAGCCCACAAGCTGCCTGTGCGGCAGCAGCTGTAGCAGTAGCTGCAGCGGTAGCAGCAGCAGCGCAGCAGCATCGGGTGGTGGTGGCGGTAGCGGCAGCCCGGACAGGGTTGAAGAGCCATGGCGGTGGAACCTGCTGCTTTAGGGCACTTCGGGCCACCCCGTTGAGCAGCGCATTCCAGGGCGTGGTGCTTCCGGGCATCCTGGAGGCGCTTGGTGTGCTGCAGAAGCCTGGAGCAGCCCGCGCCAGCGACCAACGCGGGTTGGGGCTCATGGGGCGTCAGTGTGGTGCTAGGCGGACGGGGGCGGGGGCCACTCACGCTGTCCGAGGCAGGGGTAGGGCCCCCTCATGCTGGACGGTCCCACACCAGGCCTCAGCTCCGGCGATCAGTCGCTGGACTTACGCCGCGAGGGTCGCAATGCGTTGAGGACTGCGCACTGCGCTGGCCCCTACGGCTGCCGCGGCGGCCCAGCAGCATTGGGCCTGGCGTGGGGAGGACGGCTCAGACATCTGGGTTGCCAAGGGCTGTCTGCGGTTGCTGCCGGGGCGTGGGCTGTGGCTGTGCGGGGTCACGGCAGGGCTGCGTGCGAGCCCGCTGCTGTGCGCCTCTGCAGTGAAGGCGCAGCGGCAGCGGTGACAGGTAGTACAGGCAACTTCACACTAGGTCGGCCCAGCGAGCTGCTACCCTGTCTTGATGTCAGCAAGCTGCCAGCGCACAGCTGCACGGCTGCAGCTCTTGGACAGCTATGCTAAGGAGCAGCAACGAGCAAGCAACGAGCAGCAATGGGCCGTACACCTGCAGCCCCCTGCCGGGTATTGGTCTACACGTGGCGGCAGGCCTGACCACCAACCGCTGCTGACCCACATCAGCACAAAACCTCTGCGCTTAGCACCGATCCAAAGTCATAATGTCACACAAGCTCCAACTTAATTTCTCACAAAGTCATAACCTCCCTGACCACCGTTTGCCATTCGTGTACTGCCGCTGCTCCCCCGACACAGGAGTGTAATCTATACCAGTTAACAAAAGACAGAGACAAATTTATACCGGAGTCGCGGGTGCGCAACTGGTGCTACCAGATCTTCCAGGGCCTGGCCTACATCCACAAGCACGGCTTCTTCCACCGCGACATGAAGCCAGGTGGGTGCGGTGCACCGGGGGTTAGGGGGCATGTGGCGGACGTGGGTCGCTCACCACGGGGCTGTGTTTCATCTAACGGAAGCGGAAGACGCGTAGCGCTTGTTGTTACCGCTGGCATAGCTTACTGTCAGTGATCATGAAAGGAGGGCTGGGTTGTTGGCGCGTACGGCAATGTGTAGACAGCTTGAGCAACATGGCACCCAGGGCACCCGCACTCTGCGCTGAGTGTCCACGCTGTAAGGGTGGATGTTTATGCTCCTCTTGTCTCTGTGGCGCCCCAGAGAACCTGCTGGCCAGCAAGGACAGCGTCAAGATCGCGGACTTTGGGTTGGCGAGGGAGATCCGCTCGCGGCCGCCCTACACCGACTACGTGTCCACGCGGTGGTGGGTGCCAGGAGAGGGTTTCAAGGGAGCAGACCCAGCTACCGTAGTATCAAGCCGTGGAGGGTCAAGGACCATGGCCAGCAGAGCTATGACACCAGCCACCAAGCACAGTGCCGTAGGATATAATAGAGCATTGACAGTAAGAATTCCGACGGGGCCGGGAGGTTCAGCGCTGCGGTTTCCACAGCTCAGCCGGGGCAAGGCACGCCTACATGGCGGACGCAGCAATGCACTTCACAGGCAACAGCGCCATAACCACGGGCTGGGACGCAGACGTACACCACATCTGTTTTCACGCGGCGTTGCCTGCGGGCGTGCAGGTACCGCGCCCCCGAGGTGCTGCTCCGCTCGCCGTACTACAACGCGCCCATCGACCTGTTCGCCATGGGGGCCATCATGGCCGAGCTCTACATGCTGCGCCCGCTGTTCCCCGGCACCAGCGAGGCGGACGAGATCTACAAGATCTGCTCCATCATGGGCACGCCCACCGCGCAGGTGGGCCAGGGGGCACACGGGGGAGCGCACGTGGGGGCTGTACCGGTACCGTACACTGACATGTGCTTGCCTGGAGTGTGGCTCCAGTGGCATACCGGTGCGGCTGACCGCCGCAGCCTGGTGGCCATACGGGGGTACACCCCTTGCACCTGTGCAGCCCACGCCCCGCCCCTCCCGTACCTGCCCGCCCTGTCCCAGCACCCTCCCTCCTCGCATCCTCAGCGGCGCCCGCCATACACTCCGGTCTGGCTGACTTGGGCCTGAGGAGGTGGCAGGGACTAGGCGTGTGCTACGATTTCTACTACGTCAATCAATCCTACGTGAATCTCTCATCACAAACGCCTTTCCCCTCCCCCAGACGTGGCCCGACGGCCTCAAGCTGGCGGCCGCCATGAACTTCCGCTTCCCGCAGTTCGCGCCCACGCCGCTCAACAAGATCATCACAAACGCCTGCCCCGAGGCCATCGACCTCATCACGCAGCTGTGCCAGTGGGACCCCAACAAGCGGCCCACGGCAGTGCAGGTGCGGACCGCACGGGTTGTCGGGTCTGCGTTGGCTCCTCTCTGGCGCAACATGCGCCTACTTCAGGCACCAAAGCTTCCTAGCTTCACAGCATGCGAGTGCCTAGCCTACACTCCTCTACCCAGCACTCCCAGCAAAACACTATCCTATGACAATGCCGGACAACGTCGACGCAACCCCTTACCCTCCAACACTCTGCCCCGCCCCTGCCGCTTCGCCTACCCCCCGCCCCGCCTCTCCCCTCCACAGGCGCTCCAGCACCCCTACTTCGCGGTGGGGGTGCGCCCCGCGCTGCCCGTGTCCAACTCGCCCATGTCCATGGACCGCCCCAACAGCCACGGCGTCACCAACCCCCAGAAGGACCTCGCGGTGCTCGAGGACCGCAACGGCATGCGGGGGCCCAAACAGTGGGCGGAGACAGCGCCGCCGCTGAGGCAGTCGGGTGGGTCGCGGGCCGAGAGCGGGAAGGGGCCTTGGGGCGGGGGCTGTGTGGCGCAGGTGCTTTGTGGGAGATGGAACCGCGAAGACGGCCGCGTGCTGGTCTGCAGCCTTTTGCCGTTGTTTAGAACCCCAGAGTCCCCAGAGTCCCTGTGGGAGCGTGATAAGCCCACCTGTCGATCCATTCCGGCACTTGCATGGCTTGCGTTTATGAGTGCGTGCCAGCGCCAGAGTTTGTGCCTATCCAGGCATGGCCCTGACCCCCGAACACCACTCCTCCGCCCCGCAGACAACAACCCGCAGGACCAGGAGAAGCGACTGGGGCCCGGTGCCGTGGCGCCGGCGCCTCCTGGTGGCGCGCTCAGCAACATGAACCTCAACCTCAACCTGAACAACCCACTGTCCAGCCTGCTGCCGCGCGGCAATTCCTTCAACCCGGGAGCGGGTGGGGCCGGCGGGGGGTCGTTCACAGGGGCCGGCGGCGGCGGGCTACTCAATGGCGGGGCTACCATCGGGTCACAGCTGGCGATGCTGGCGCCGCCAGGGGCCGTGCGGCCGCCGCCGGGTGTGACGCTGGGCCCCGGGGCAGGCGGTGGGGCCGGTGGCGCGGGCGGGCCGATCGCGCCGCTGCCGCCGCCGGCGCCGCTGCGGCAGTTCAGCGGCGCTCGCGCGGGGCAACCGGGTGCTGGGGTCCTACCGCCGCCGGCGCCGCGGCGGGTATCCAACTTCGGGGAAGCGGGAGGCGGCGGGGGAGGAGGGCAGCCCTCCATGGCCAACGCACCCGTCATGGCGTCAATAAACCTTGATCACTTGCGGCCGCCGCCGGCCGGCGGCGGTGGTGGGGCTGGCGGGGGAGGCGGCGGGCCGCCGCTGCCCCCCGGCGTCACGCGGTACCTCGGCAACATGCCGCAGATGCCCTCCCAGAACGACTCGGACGCCCGCCGGGCAGGGCTGCTGCAGCCGCCGGCCAAGCTGGGGTCCTTGAACACGCGCGGCGCGGGGGCGCTGCTGAACGGCCCGCTGTCGTCCATGCTGCAGCAGCAGCAGCAGCTCCAGCAGCAGCAACAGCAGCAGCAGGGCGGGCCGTCCATGCTGCCATCCCTCAGCGGCCGCATGCACCAGGACCCGCTGCTTGCGCCGCTCAAGGCCCCGGCGGTGCCGGGCGGGGGCGGGTCGGCAGGGAACATGCGGAGAGGGCTGTGAGTGGGGCGAGCGGGGGCAGGGGGGCAGACCTGAGTGGGTGGGAGGGGGCCTTGGTATGACGGTGCCGTGCGTGGATAACTGTGCAGGCATGGGGCAAAGGCATGGGGGCCGTTTGCGCCAAGCATTATCCACCGGCCTGCACGCCGGGAAATGCTGCGTAGGGAGCTTGGGAAGCCCGGGGCGTGTCATGCTCTGCGGGGTTGCCGCGGAGGGTGGTCAGGACAGGACGTTAGGTGCCTGCCGTGGGCGCGCGTGTGTCTGACGTGCAGCGTGACGAAACGGCTTCGGGCATTTACGAGTGACCAGGGAACAAGCTGGGGCGCGGGCGCTAGGAGACGTAACGGGAGGTAGGGGTGTAAAGTACATCAGACGGCTGGGGTGCAGTGTTGCGGCAACAGGGCAGTGCAATGGGGGCCACGTCGCCGTGTGTGGAGCCCGGAGATGGGCCGTGCCTAGGGTGGCGGGCGGTGCCGCTGTCCATCTGCGTGGGACATGTGCGCATTCTGTCGGTGTTGAAAGGCACGAGAGCCGTACGGGCAAAGGGCCGACCAGGACAAACTACTTGAGACAAAAATGGGCGCTAGGTGGGCCTGGCACTGCAATAACAAGTTAACAACCAATTGATACTGTGTGCGTAGGACATTGACAGGCTTTGCGTCTTCGCACACTGCTGCAAGCAGTGTTGTTAGGTGTCGGAGCCGGTTGCCCTGTTTACGTAGATGACGGTGTAGGCGTGGTCTGCAGGTTTGGCTGGGTGGTTGGAGCGTGCGTTGCGCTGGACAGGGGAAAAGTGGCGGCTGGGGAGGTGGTGGCGGTGGCAAGCATTTACCGCTGAATAGGGGAGCACGCCACGAGAGCGTGTGCAGGCATGACAGCATGCCGCCCTGTCCCGAGCACACCGTTCGTGGCGTCGCAATGGGACCAGGCGCAACCTGGTGCACGGAAGTGTGTGCAAACGCTGCTCGCCGGAGTGCTATGCTGCCACGTCCATGTGTGCCTCATGGCCCTCCTGTGCCCTCCTGTGACGGCTGAAGAAGACCAGGACTGTGGTACCGTACGCTGTGGCTGCATTTGCACTTAGCCAGCTACCTGTACTGCAGTATTGCAGTCCAGCGCTTATGGTCGTACGACCGTCTGTGAATGGCGCAGGCTTTCCACCCAAAACAGCAACCAACGCGTACGCAGTTACATATGGTGGCATGGCAGGCGCTGACGCCTGACGGGGGCTATTTGCCGGGTTCTATCCCGCCTGGGCGACTTGCCTTGACCTTGGGGGCCGTACTCCCGCCAATCATACCCTCGTTTGGACAGCCCAAACTGCCAAGCCCCTTCCTCGGTCCCTGTCAGGAGCTGACCTCGGGAGGACCCCACTTGCATGTCGCACCTCGCCTCACCAGTCACCAGTGCGTCCAGGCCATCGGCGCTTCGGCGGGTTGGCTCAGGGGCTAGCACTTACGGTGCCGTATGACGTTCATGTGACTGTTGTTCGGGCAACTGAAGGGTCCACGCGGCGCATGCAGGTTAAGGAAGGGGAGTCAGCGCCGGAAAGGGAGCGGGGAGGGTAGCTGGAGAGAGCAAGAGATAGCTGCACAGACAAAATCGGGATGGTCAGCGAGCTAGAGACAAAGGAGGCAAGGTGTGCTGGACCTTTAGGCGGTACTTATACTGCGATTGCACCGCGAGGTCTGTAGGATGTACTGCGGGAGTCCGAGTCCAGTCCGACACCATTCCTCACTCCTGTACTGCCACACAATACAGGGCACTCACTCTGTGTGAGCCTGTTTTGACACATAAAGGGTAGCCTTACCGCTTGCCGTGCGGTTGTACACAAGTGCAGAGGGACAAAACACTAGCGGCATGGCTACCCGAAGAACCTGACGAGACTTGGCGCGTTGGGGCGGCAATAGGGGCAGGCCGCCCCACACCTACCAGGGTCTCTAGCATGTTGTCTCTCCTCACTGTCCTCTCATTGCTGTGCTGGCCTGGCTACTTATGGGCACAAGGGCCTTGTTCTGCGGCTCTCAGCCTTGACGACCTGCAAACATGCAATGGACTACCGCTCGTGCTAGACGCTGGTCGACGAAGTTTCGGTCCATCGCCCGGGGCCTCGCGCCAGTCCCTCAACTTGGCATTCTCAAGCCAGCCTGTCCTTTTCCTTACGCCTGGTAAGTCAACGAACCAAGGCAGCTCGCACATGTTTGTGCACAATCCTTACGTTTGGAATCCGCAGGCTCGGCGGTGGATTGCACAGCAGCGGACATACGGGGAGTGCGCCTTGCCTCCCCCTCAATATCAGCGTTCCGGCCGCTGGCATTATCTATTCAATCAGGGGCTCAACTTGTCCTCCGCGACGTCGTGCTTGAGACGGACTGCCACACAGTAAACATGTACCAGGCCTGGCTCGCTAGGGAGCAGCTGCCGAACAACGCTTCCGTGGTGAGCTTGACATGAACAACGTGTTTGAAGGGGGGGGGGGCCGCTCACACCGCGGTTCACCGGGCCTGCGCGCAACGCGTGCAACGCTTTCAACCGACAGCGCGCAAGAGCCGCAGCCGCTCAATAGGTGCACAGGAATGTACCGGGCGTCTTTGTGCACCGAGGCATGTGGTGCCTCGCGTGTTACCGGCGCTGACCGGCCCGCGGTCGCTCGAACGGACACCCCAACGCCCCTCACCCAAGCTCAGGCCCCGCCTCCTGGCCGCACAACACAGCGCGGCCGCCCCCAAACAACCTTGCCCTCGCAACTCTGACCCTTAGCTCTCCCCCTATCTGCACCCTTTCCCCACCGCCAGAGGCTGGGCCCCACGGGCGACCTGCTTATCCGCTCCTGGTCCCAGGCCGGGCTCACCTACCTGGACAGCCAGCTCACCTGCGGCCGCCCCTCAACAACCCTGGACCGCGCCAGCAACGCCACCCTGGTGTCCATCTCCACCGACGTGGACCTTTACAACGCCGTGGCCCTAGCCCACACCTACCCCAACGCATCCACCCCCGTGCTCCTGATGCGCAACTCCGTGACCCTGACCTCCCCCCTGTGGACGGCACAGGCGGTCACGCTGCAACGCAGCGCCACACTCTCCACGCCCGCAGCACACCTGCGCTTCACATCCGGGGGCAGCGTCCTGCCGCTCCTCGCCTCCTCAATAGCAGATGCCAGCGCCGGCCCTGACCCAGCGAATGCACCCGGCAACTCCACCACCAATGCCCTGGCCCCTGCCACCTCGCCCCTGCCGGCCGCGGATGGCACCACCACCACCACCACGGTGGGCGGTGTGGGTGTGGTGGTGTTGGATGTGGCTGACCTGGTGGCGGTGCTGGGGCTGAGCCAGGGCGTGGTGCTGACGGCACGTGGCATCACGTGGGCCAACGTGCCCATGGTGGCGGGCTACGCACCCGTGCCCTTCACGGGGCTGGGCCTGGTGTCGTCCTTCCTGTGGACCGTGGGCTTCACGCGGACGCTGATGCCGCGCTGGTGAGCGGCGGGCGGGTTTGGGGGCCGGGGAGGGGAAGGGGAAGGGGAAGGAGAGGTGCGTGGCAGGGGCGGGTCGGCGGACCTGCGGTGTGAGCGCGGGCCCGTGGTTGGCGCTGGGCCGCTGGGGCGGGCTTGGGTATGAACAGACGGAGCCTGTAGAGTAGTATGCTGACTTGTACCCAGTCTTTTGACTCCAAGGGATTTGGCACGTGTTCACCCGACTAAATCAAAGTCGTGACGTTGTCGAGCGGAACTTGGTCCTGGCAGAGTTGGCTGACATGTCCGGCTTCGGCTCCAGCGGCAAGGCAAGCAGAGCTCGTGCGACTGCGCCCGCGAAGTCACCTGACTGACCTGATTTGGTACATGTTATCTTTGTGCGTGTTCGTGCATCCAGCTCATCGCGCATGCTGCTTCCGACACTGCACTGGCTCACACATGCTACACCCTGCCCTTCCCGGCATACACAAGGGGGGAGGAGCAGCTGGTGCTGGAGGACTGTGACATCATGGTGTACCAGGAGGAGCTGGGTGAGTGGGGACGTGGGGCCACTGGCGAGGGGTTCTGTGGGTGCACGGGGGTTGGGGTGCTCTCGCACAATCCAAGGAGGTGCATGTGGCGCAAGGGCGTTCAGGTGCCGTCGGCCCCCAGTCCGGTTATTTAGATGCTGACCACATCAATTGGCATCCCCCGACCGCCCCTCAGTGCTGACTGGGTCTTGCGCTTGTATACCTCAAAAGTGCTCCGGTCGGTGCTGCCCCTTTCCCCACCCCTGCCCCTATCCATGCCCCCAGATCACATGTCGCTGTGGACAACTATCATAACGTCGACGGCGGGCCCTATTGCTGCGCTGGTGGACGCGTACCGGATTGGCATCAAGAACATAACGGTAAACCAGGGCCGTGGTGACTGCAGCGACAGCTGTTTGCCGGGGACGGGATGTTTGCACGCGCGCATGCTACCCAAGCCATGACCCCATAGCCCTTCGGCACTTTGACTCGTGCAGACAGCCAGGCCCCAACGTTGCCTGGTACTGGCGCCTTGCACACAAGGAGTACTACCGAAGGGCAGTAGCGCAGTGCCCAGGCCACCTCATGCACGCATACCGTACCTCCTCTTCTGGCCGCTATCCCGCCGCCCGCAGGCCAACTTGACCCCCGGCCCCGTCCTGCGCTACTCTCGCCTCGAGGCGTACGGCTTTGACTACGTCAACGTGGCCCTTGTACCGCCGACCCTGTACGACCAGCCGTACAACCTGACCGCCCGCCGGCCGTACGTGCCACTGTGGCAGCTCAACACACCGGTCAACACCACCGTGGTGCCGGTGTGGACGCAGGCGGACCTCCAGGGGGGCCTGGGGGCCGCATCGCGCCTCCCCGCGTGCTCCCCCTTCTCCAACATCACCATCTACTTCCACCTGTTCACCAACCTGTCCTTGGACGCCACCAAGTGGCCGGCGGAGGGCTTCAACCTGCCCTGCAACGTGACCATCGCCGGCACGCCCAGCTTCCCCGGCGGCACGTGGCTTAACTTCAACCTGCTGCCCAAGTTCGTCAGCCTGGGCAAGGGTGCAGTGCTCACGCTCAGGTGGGTGAACGGGCTGGGCAGCTGGGGTGAGTGCGGCGCGCGTGCGCATTCATGCGGCGGGGGCTTGGGGCGGACGGGGTCTGGGCTGTGGGGGGCAGGAGGCCCCTCGTGTGGGCAAGCTGTGATGAACCAAACTGTGGAGCGGCCTGCGTGCCTGGTGGTCAAGGGACTCCGCCGCGGACGCAGCTGTGCCCCCATGCACCCAATGCAACATGCCCCTCGACAGCCCACACACCCGACGCCCGCCGAGCAAGGTCCTGCCAACACCACTCGCGTTCCGCCTACAATCCTGGCCCGCCCTTCTCCTGTGACCTTCCCCACCCATCTCCTTTCCACCCCAACCCATCTCAACGCCCCTCTTCGCCCCCTCTTTTCCTTACCCCTCCCCCAGGTCCCTGACGCTGATCAACATGCGCAGCTCCCAGGGCACCTACAGCCTGGCCAGCCTGCCGCAGACCACGCTGCCGCTGTGGCCCGTCAGCCGCCCGGCACCGGGGCCCGCCGCCCCTCCCCAACTGTGGCTAACGGACGCCGCGGTGGCACTGCCGCCAGAGGAGTTCCGCTCCTTCGCCGCCGTGCTCGGCTACCGCGGCCGCCTGCCCAGCCAAGCAATCAACGGGAGCATCCAATCGGTCGAGGTAAGCCTCGCGCTGCTTTGGGAAAGGCATGCTGGTCGCTCCGCAGTTGGACGGCCCGTCGTAAGGTAATGCCACGCCAGCCTTTCCCGCCTCCGCCCTATCTTGCTGTGTGCCCGCCTTGCTGTGGTACTGCAAGTACGTCCACCTCTGTGTGGCTGAGTTCCGCGTCCTCCTCACTCCTCACCTCAGCCACCTGCTTCCCCCTGCCCTCTCTTTCCGACCCCCGCAGCTGGAGGACCCGCACCTCCCCGCAACCCCCACCACCTTGCAGACCACCTTCGCAGTGAAGACCCTCATCGGCCTTAACAACATGAACTGCAGCGGTGTTGCCTTCTTCGATGCAGCGGCAGCCGCAGCAGCAGCTTCAGCAGCCGGCAGGCAGCTGCCCTTCGCCGCCATGCTCGGACCCAACATCTACGGCACGGCGGACATTGCCGACCCACCGCCACCAGCTCCCCCGGAAGCGCCGCCACCCTCCAAAGGGCTTTCCACCTCGGCCGTGATCGCGATAGCTGTGGCGGTCCCTGCCGGTTGTGTGGCGGTGGTGGTGGCGGTGGTGGTCCTGCTGCTGCATCGGCGCAGCATAGCGTCCGGGCGGGGGCTGGGGCCGGCCAAGGGCGCGGTCAGCGAGCTGTCCAGCGGGGAAGCCAAGGAGGGCGAGGGGGAGGAGGCGGGGGAGGGACAGGAGGGCCCGCCGCAGGCGGGAGGCGGCAAGGGGGTGAGTTGAGCGGGCGTGGAGGTGTAGGGACGGGCTGGGTGCCCGGGCAGTGATGGCGGTGTGCTCGTTGTAATGGGCTTTGAGGTGGGAAGGAGAGAGGTGATGCTTGGCGGGCTGGTACAGAAGCTGGGCTTGGTGTGTTGTTGAGAATGCATGTGGCACAGCTTGCGGCTTGGCCGCTGCGGCAATGGGCACCCGGTCGGTACACTCCAACGCATGCAAGGCACACGCCACCTGACTTGCAACCTGGTCCTTGGGTATCCCGCTTTTGCACACGGACACGCACTCAGTACGCATGTGACGTGCCCGCCGTGTCCCCTACGGCACGTGTGCCGCAGGACGCGCCCAAGGGGGCACGCGGCGCACGTGGCGACAAGTACCGCGAGCGCGACACGTCCTCCTTCAGCAACGCCATCATTGCGGAGGCGGACCGGGAGGGCGGCGTGGAGGCGGAGGGCGAGGGGGAGGGGGAGGAGGAGTTAGGGCCCCGGCCCCTGCAGCTGGAGCTGCACCAGCTGGTGCTGGACTTCGCCAGGTGCGTGGGTTACGTAGGCGTGGGTTAAGGACGTCGGGGAAAGGAGGCGCGGGGACTGGATGAAGCAGTGCACGTCCTTGCCATGGAGGTGCGTGGGGGCCCAGATGGGTAGGGTAGGGCGCGCCTTGGCCTAACCGTTGGACTCTCCGGGTTTCTGCCTGCCCTGTGAGGTACTACTGTAGTACCCGATGTACACCGGTCGCTGCTGCGGCATCGGGGCCTGTAGTTCCGCGTGCACGCATATGTACGGCGGCAGTATGCAGCAAGTGGACAGCGCCGTGCCAGGTACAATACGTTCGACTACAGCAGCAAGCATTCCGGCACTTCCCCCTCGCCCCTCAGGGAGATCGAGGACAAGCACCTGACCATCCACGGCGCTGTGGGCAGCGGAGGCTTCGCCACCGTATATCGCGGCGTGTGGCGCGGCATCGACGTGGCGGTCAAGGTCATCGAGTTCAAGGACCGCACAGTGGCGGGCAGCGAGAAGCTGCAGGTAGGAGGTGGCAGATGGCAGCAGATGGGGCGGTACGCCCATGCCCACAGCTACTGGATGTGCTCCCTCTCGCCGCCCGGTCCCGGCCACGTGCTTGCACCGCACGGTACCCCGTTGTTGCTGGTGCCAACGAAGGAACGGCGGCACGTTAAGACACCTGCCGTGCTGCCCCTCCAGGTCCGGGCCATGACGGAGGCGGCCATCGCCGCCAACATCCAGCACCGCAACATTGTGACCACCTACTCGTACGACATCCGGCCAGTCCACCCCGGAGAGCCGGCGGGCGCGGGCCTGGTGGGCGCTGGTCAGTCAGCGCTGCTGGGCATCGGGCCGGCGGCGGGCGCGGCGGCGGCGGGCGGGCAGCAGCCGGGCGGCGGCGGCGGGCGGCGGGCCAGTAACAGGGCTAGCCGCTCCAGCTCGCAGGACGGCAGCAGCCAGGCGGTGCAGACCTGGAAGCTGTGCCTCATACAGGTGCGCGCGAGTGGCTGCGTGTGGTGGTGGGCCGCTTGCACCAAGCAGGGGGTTGTCTTGCATTCTCCCGGTGCCGCTTCGTTAACAAGACTTGCCCGCGTCTGCCTGTGTAGGAGTTCTGCGAGCTGGGCTCTGTGCGCCAGGCGCTGGAGAGCCGGCTGTTCCACACGGGGGAGGGACAGCCCATCATGGTGAGCGTGCTGAGAAGCAATCCGCCTGCAGCCATGCAGCTGTGGCAAGCAGCCGCACCGCAGGCGCACTGTGCAGCCGCTCCCCCAGAACGCCCAGAGCAACCGGGCTACGCCGAGCATTTGGTACCTTGCCCGTTCCTCTCCTACCATACACAGCCTGCACGCAACCTGTACGGCTACGTACCTCAAGGCCCCAACGCACAGTACGCCTCACTCCGACCGACCATCCACCTGCCCCGCACCCTTGATCCCCCTCCCCTTTGCTTCCCCTACCCCCCTCTGCCCCCCAGCCCACCATCCTCCGCCTGCTGCTGGACGTGGTGCGCGGCCTGCAGCACCTGCACTCCAAGAACATCGTGCACGGCGACCTCACGCCCTCCAACATCCTGCTCCGAGTGGACCCCGCCGTCACCGCCTCAGCCCTGGGGCTGGGCCTGGTGCTCGGACCCGGCGCGGGAGGGGGCGCAGGCGGGCCGGGGCCGCCCGAGGGCGGCGCGGCGGTGGGGGCCGTGGGCGTGGGGCGGCTGCTGGCTGCCAGCGGGGCCGCCATGGGTGTGGGTTACGGGGAGCTCGGGGGGCAGGTGTCGGATGCGGGGGTGCTGCACCCTGCGTGCAGGTACGTGGCTAAGCTGGCGGACTTTGGTTTGAGCGTCAAAATGGAGCCCAGCCAGGAGAGCGTGGACAACGACCGCACGGGGACGCCCTTCTACGCCAGTGGGTGCCTGGGTTGGATGGGGTCTGGATGGGGTTTAGGGCGGCAGTGTGGTTGTGGACGATCGAACGTGAGGGAGGAGGTGGGAGTGAGTGCGCACTGAAGGTGACTTGAGCTTCCGGGGTAGTACAGCAGGCGGTACAGGCCGTGGCATCAGGGCAGCAAGACGAGCACGACCCACCTGCATCGACGGCACCGCCCTCCCTTCGCCACAATTGCTTAACCTGCGCTATTGCGTTGTCCACCCCCGCAGGCCCCGAGGTGCGCCAGCATGGGAACCTGACCAAGGCGTCGGACCTCTTCGGTGAGGGCGGGGCAGGGGGCAGGGGAGCAGCGGCTCAAGGACAGGGTGTCCCTGCCTGTAACACCGGCAACCGTGCCGTTCACCAACACTTCCACATTATCACTGCCTCAATCGCCGCCCTCTGGACCACCCCTGCTCATCCGTCCTGCCAGTGCGTCGAGCTGCATTTGCCGTCCTACCGCCTAAAACACCCTGCGTTCCACAGACCCCCACCCCCTTCCTTCCATGCCATCTGCCAGTCCTTAGCCACCAAAACTACCACTTTTAATGCCCCTGTTCCATTCTCCCATACCATACCATACTGCCGCACGTCCCTTCCTTCCCGCCACCTGAGACCCTCTTTCCCTTGGCCACCCCTCTGCCCTCACCCCCCGCAGCCCTGGGCGTCATCATGTGGGAGCTGTGGCACGGCCGCCCCTGCTACCAGCGCGTGCGCGGCGTACGGCACTACATCCACGCCACCGGCTACCCCACCTTCCCGCCCGCCTGCCCGCAGCCCTACGCGCAGCTGGCCACCGCCTGCATGCGCCGCTCGTTGTCGGAGCGGCCCCCGCTAATACACGTGCACGAGTCCCTGCACGCTATGGCTGCGATGCTGGGGGACGAGGGCAGCGGGGGGCCGGACAGCTACGCGAGTCGCAGCGGGGGAAGCACGGGCAGCAGCGCCTGCTCGCATCCGCATGTGGCGGTGGCGATGGGAGGAGGGGGTGGTGTGGGGATGGGGATGGGAGCGGGGCGGGGGGCGGCGGAGGCGGAGCTGGACGTGCCGACGCTGATCCAGCAGCAGAGGCAGGCGCTGGCGATGCAGGCCCAGCAGCAGCAGGCGATGCAGCAGCAACTGCAGCTGCAGCAGCAGAGGCAGCAGCAGAGGCAGCAGCAACAACAGCAACAGCAAGCGGCGCCGGCGGCAGTCCCGGCCGCAGCGCACGTGCGTCCTCCTCCCCCTCCGCAGCAGCAGCAGCCAAGGCCGCTTGTGCAGCAGCTGGCAGCAGATGGGTCGGCACGGGCGGGGATAGGCCCATGGGCAGCCAACACCAGCCCCCGCCGGCTGCCGCCCCACGGTGGTGACCACGCGGTGGCGGCGGCGGCGGCGCTGCCGGGTCGCGCGGCAGGCGGCGCCGCTGCAGACGGCGGCGGCGGCGGCGGCCGGGGCACCGTGAGTCCCCGTGAGGTGCTGCTGCAGGTCGGGCGGGGGCCAGGCGGGGCGGCAGGAGGCAACGGCGGGGGCAGGGGTGCACAGCTGGACCCTGGCCTGGTGACACCGGTCGTGGGGTTGGTGGTTGACCAGGCGTGAGGGCCCCCTAGGGTTCTGGTTGCAAGCACCTGTGAAACAATTTACCGGTTGCTCCGATGCGGCATGCGTGCTGGTGTCGGTAGAAAGGTAGTCTAGCCATGTGCATTCCATGATGAGGGCATGCGTTGTCGGTGCACTGGCGCAGCGTGGGCGCATGGCGGCGGCTGCTCCATGGGGGGCCGTGGAGGTGCTGGGACGACGCAGACCACAGTCGCAGTGCTGTAGCAGCTGTTGTGTGTTGAGGCAACGCCGAAACAAAAATGTGGAGGGGCAATGCCGCACGTGGTCGTAAACAGCAGGTCCTGGGAACGTAGCGCAAGGCGCATCCCGTGCCGGCTGTAGGTGATCCTCGTCGCCGCCTGAAGAATGTCGAGCTTGTTTGGCAGCGGTTCGTGGTGGAACAGCTGGTGCCTTCAAACTTGTGGGGAGCTGCGTGTGTCGGTTTGTTGGGCTCTTGAGGTCTGTGGTTTCGGTGTTGGTGGATGCTGAACGCTGGAACGCGCAGACGGGAGTGGTTGTGGACGGTGTGGGGGAGAGGATGCAACACAAGGCGACCGTAGGACACGAGAGGGGGCAAGGAGCATTACCCTTTGGGCTTCCCGAAAGAGGCATCCAGAGGTCGGGGGTGCAAGCATTGCGCCTTGGGTTCCGATGATGTGTGAGCAAGCTTCTGTGTCGATGAGGGTGGAGGTCACGAGCTGCAGCTGGGTGGGGGTGCTCCACAGCACACACCGAACAGGAGCGGTTGTCTGAAGACCTTGCATCACCTGCGCCACGGCGTGAAGCCTGCGGGCGGGAGCAGTGCTTAAACGGCAGCCCGTTGCGGTGCAACTTATACTGTATCACTTTATTCGCATCTTAAGTATCGGAATGAGTGGGGTGGGAGGCTGCGCGGTTGTAGCTTTGAGCACTGTCGGTGCAGTGCCACGTGCGGTTGGCTCGAGTCGGTTGCAGACGGAATGGCGGGGTGGAGAGACCTGGCTTTGGCATGGCGGGCGGGGGCGAGCCGTGCTCCTTCAACACACAGCGGTGCCGACGGCGTACGCGGACTGCATACCGGTACGATGTCATCGCATTTGAGGGGTGTTGGGGACTGTAGGAGCTGGCTTGCGGTGGGTCAAGAGAATGTTCCTCGTCGTACTGCAATACTAGTCTGTTACTGCAAGCCTGCTGCTAGAGCAGGTCGCACGTCGTCTTCGGTTACGTTGAGCGCACCGCATGGGGTTGCATGACCCATATGGACTCCACATGGCTGTTGCTTGTTGGGGCTCAGGGGAACTGGTTAGATGGCGCAAGGCGGTGATGCCACGGCTAAGTAGCACGTTGTCAGTGATTTGCACCCCAGCGCCTTGCCATGTGCGTGTGCGTTCGACTGGTGTGTACGGTATTACAGCCTGGTACTACGCATCAATTTGTGCATGTTGCCCCCAAGTCCTGCCGCGTGCGCCTACTGGACGTGTGAGCATGGCGGGCTGGTGGTGGCGGTCGTTAGAGGGGGCAAAGGGCAATGGTTTTGTTACAGAGCGGTCCTTCATGTTGTTGTGATGGGGCATTGTCTCGCTGCTCGCACTCGTACTGGTGGTGTCTGGCTGGCGCCTGGTGGGTGTTGGGCGTTCGATGCTCACCGGCCTAGGGGGTGAGGTACTGCCTGTTGCTGGGGCTTTCTGCAGACTGGTGTGTATCACAGCACTGGAGCAGCGGTGGAGCAGTGATTGAGGTGCGCTGGCGCCTGGCGGGAAGGGGGTGAGCGGCGAGTGGACTCGTCAGGGCATGTGTGGGTACCAGCTTGTGCATCGCCCGCATCATATCACAAGGCTATTATCTACTTGCACGTCTGCATAGGCTGCTGGGGGTGTACTAGAAGTCTGGAACAGTGCCCGTCCGCGTGGTGGACGTGCCTACTTCAACAGTGGTGCTGGCAAGCATGAAGACACATATGATGTATTTGTTAAAGGTGCAGCTACAAGTAAGTCACGTGTTGTGGATTGAGAACTTGACGGGCAGCTTTCTGCTCCATCGTGCCTTGTCGCTGTACCTGTAACGCGGCAGGACAGGGTCATTCGTGGGGTCGTTTTAGGCGTGGCCTGATGTGGTCACGACCAAGAGTATGGCCACACCGCCTGGAGTGTAGCAGATTGCGGTGAAACGGAGGACAACGCAAGTATCAGAGTGAGGTGTGACCTTTATTGCCCATCAAGGACCACACCGCCGACTTTGAGCTTGGGGATTGCTGTCTACCCGCCAACTAACGAAATGACCAGGTTACAAGAGCGGCACGGTCCACGGTGCCACCCTCATAAGGAATGGGCACGGTTGGGCAGCACTCTGAGCTTGCGCAGTTGCGCTGAAGTCCTGAAGACAGTCGACGGAGATCACCAGGAGGCAGGGGTCTGCTCAAACACGCTGCTGACCTACACCCAAGGGAGCTCCCCTGCCCAACAACTGCTCTGACACCGATGCCTCCAATGGTCCTGCTCAGTCACAAGAACTGGAGACACATCCAGTCCACTCCAAAAAGTGCAGGCACACAGCACGCCGTGCGTCTTTGTTGATCTCGGTATCAGTCAACGTGATGCCGCTCTGTCAGCACGTGCGGTGCCGTGCCCCTGACATGTGCGCCCTGCGGCCCTGGTGGTGCTGTGCTGGGCGGTCTGTGGTCACCCTCGCAAATACGGTAGCCGCCCTGTGCCTGGTGACGCGATGCGGCCGCAATGCAACGCCACATACTACAGTGGCGTGTGCGGTTGCTCAGGTAGATATATAGTAAATGGGAACAATCAATAGCGGCCAGCAGCCCACCACGCTCAAAAGCGCCAGCTTTGCACTGCACTGGCGCCTGCCATCCTCCAAGAAATTCTAATATAACGTGGGACACATAAAGATTGCACGTGGGACAGCAGGCCAGGCAGGGAACGAACGCCTGCTGACGCCATGCTTGGGCGAGCGAGCCGCTACGGTACCCGCAAACCCTCTCCTGCGCCACTCGTGCGCACAAGAGCCGGAAAAATTATAAGTGTGCAGTACCTGAAATAAACTTTGACACGTGACCGGCGAGTACTGCATCCCAGCGCACTTGATGGCCCCACCGGACGAGCAACAGCAGCTTCCAGCGTTCCAGGGCACCAAAGGATGGTTGGCGGTAAGCCCCCACTCACCAACACGACGACGTCGCTCGCGCCACCAGTACGGCACCTGCAGGTACTGATGGGGGCTGCCTGCAGCCCGCCTTCCGCTCAAGAAAGCAGCTCCCCAAAATCATGTCGGTGCAGCCCCTGCCCTTCGGTTTCCGGCACGGGTCTACGCACCCACGAAACCGCCGCACGTCACCGCCCCATCCGCCTTGCCCGCGGCCTACACCCCCAGTGCAGCAGAAGGCAGCCCGTACCACTCATGCACATACAAAATTACAGTGTGGGCTGTTACTTTGAACGTTGTTTCATTGGTAAAGCTTATTCGGACGTGTCAGTAGGTGGTGCCGCCATTCCCTGCTACACGGTACATGAGTAACCTGCCGGGCAGCAGGGCGCCCGAGCCCGAGGCGCTTTGCGCCTCAGACCGCCGCGCTGCTGACCTGACAGCCCAGCATCTCCTCCGCCTCCGCCAACAGGTCGCCGCCACCCAGCGGCTTCACCGCGGCCGTCTGCAGCGGCGGCGGCGGCGGCGGCGGCACGAGCCCGCTTGCAGGCCGCCGCATGCTGCCGCCGCCGCTACCAGTGCTTTTAAAGGACCCGCTCTGCATGAGGGGCGGCGGCGGCGGGAGGCTGCCGCCCAGCCGCGACTGACGGCTGGCGGACAGCGGCGACCCGTCGCCGCCCACCGCCGCCGACGCCGACGCCAGGTTGGCACGTGGCGACGCACCGCCGCCGGCCGCCAGCGCGGGGCTCGCACACCGTGACACGACACGCAGCGGCGGCGGCGGCGGGATGGCGGGGTAGGATCCGCCGGCGGTGGGGAGCGCACCGACTGGAACAGAGGGTGGAGGTGGCGGGGGAACAGCACCCGACGGCAGCTGCAGGGGTGGCGGCAGCACGGCGGCGGCTCCATCCAGGGCAGCGGCGGTCCTGCTGGGAGGGCGGCTGACGCGTGCGCCGGAGAAGGGGCAGGTCTCCCCGCTTGGTTCTGCGGTCGGCTGCTGCTGAGGGCCGAGGTGCAGGTCGTGCCGGCCGTGCGACTGCTGCTGCTGGTAGTGCGTGTGCTCCTCTGCCGCCCACCGCGCCTCTTCCGCTGCGTCCTTGGCCGGGTCTGGGGTGAAGGTCTGCTCGCCGAACGGCCGCATGCGGCGCAGCACCTCCGCGATGATGGGCTGCGGGGGCGCACGGGTTGAGTACCGTAAGGAGGTGCACTGAATGTAGCGTAGCAAGATGGGCGATGTGGATTTGAGGCCAACCGTTTCGCCCTAGCAAGCAGCGTGCGAATGTCACGCCAAGTAAGTGCAGCAGAGTGCCGGTGCGATGCGGAGCCGCGGGCATGCGTGCAGGGGACTAAGAGCCATCTTGGCAGGAAACACGGGTATAACAGGTCAGTCTTCGGGACCTGGATTCCTTATGCCGGAGCATTGCGGCCCCGCCGCCACGTATGTGCGTGAAGGTGCGGACAGCCTGGGCTGCGCTTTGTGTGTCCCGTGGATCGGCACAGACGGCACCTCACCTCGGGCGCCCCCAGCTCCCTGCAGGCGTCCTCGAAGTACTTGAGGCCCAGGTCGAAGTCCGCTGCAGGTTACATGGAGTACGCAAAAAGGAGCAGATAAATTCACCCACTCGGTCGGTGTGCACTACCGTTACCCCTGGTACGCTGGGGTGTGCCGCCAATTGTGACGCCGGCGATACGGCACCAGGGAGGTCCACGTGTCGGAATCGGAGACGAGGTGGGTCAGATGGCAGCCTGTGCCTCTGTGTGCTGCAAGGCTGCCGTTGCGGCCAGGGCTGCAGAGCGCGCACTTGCCTTGGCAGAAGCCCCGCTGTTTGATGAGCTTAAGGTGCGCCGCCCGCACGGTGCGCAGCCCCACATAGGGTGTTTTGGGCGGCCCGAACAGCCACGTGACGAACATGGACTGCCTGCAGGGCGGCGGGGGCAGAGGAGGAGGTGGAGTTAGGGTCGGGGTTGGGCGGTGCAAGGGAGTTAGACCCGCCGGATGTGGCGGCAGCTGACCTCCTCGAAGGCCACATAGGCGTTGTGCGGAACGAGGGGTGCACGTGTGGATGGATTGGGTCAGGGGCAGGGGCGTGTCCATGGTGCCAGACAGGCTGCTCCGTGCACTTCACTGTGACATGTTATACCGGAACGTAAAATTTGAGCTAAAGAGCTAAAGAGTCACATGCGCCGGTTAGACGCGTGTTGTTGCTCGACGGCCTTGGCAATTGCAGGCGGTGATGCCAGGATCCGTACCGGTACCTACGTCCATGTAACCTGACCTGGCCCTTGTCACCATCCCCATTCCTGACCCTTGCCCTTGCCCCTGACCATGGCTCCTGGCCCAATTACCAGCCCCAGGCCCTGGCTCCGTCCTCTGCCACCTGCCCCTACCCACTTGGCGCGTAGGTGGGTCTGCTCCTGGTCGTGCACGAAGGTGAGGAGGCGTGGGTCGGCGTAGATCTTGCGGTAGAACAGCTCAACCACCGCCTTGACAACGTCGGGTCCACCCATTCGCTGCAGCAGGGTGACCGAGCTGGCCTGCGAGAAGTGGGGTGGGGTGGGATGGGGTGGGCGGGACCAGTGGTACAGGGGTGTGAGCTAGGAGGTGCAGAGCGTGGTTCTGGTGCAGGTCCACACGCACAGGCTGCGCGTTACTGGATGGGCTGTGGCCGTCCGCTGGCGCGTATTGAGAGGAGAAGCGCACGCCAGCTTGGTAGAGTGCTGAGGGACACCAGGCTGTCTCAGCAACGGCTGTGTGCCTGGGGGGTGGTGGGAGACGTGGCTGGGGGCCCGTGCTCGTTGCACCGCATCAGGCATGATAACCGGTCATCGTGGAGCACAGGCACAAGAGCCCGCGTAAAGCGCGCGGCATAAGTACTTGGACATCTTGAACACCGGCTAGGCAATCCCGCGCCCCGAGCAGAGGAGGATGCACGCACCGTCACTGCGGGGCCTCCGGGACCCTTCGACCCAGCCGCTTGTGCGCGCTGCCAGTCCTCTATACCTCGAACGGCTCGCTTAATTTGATCCTGAGTGGCAGTTATGGCGAGTACCTGTGACTGCCGGCGTTCTGCTGCGCTGGGTGCGAACATGTCGATTGTAAGTCGCTGCATGAGTCACCTCGGTCGCCAGGTTTGCGAACGCTTCGAGAGCACCACCATGGCTGCAGCGATTACCCATATTTCTCAAGTCCAAGAGCGAAGTATAATGGCGGGCAGTCCACGTCACAAAACAGGTTTTGCTGAAATGTCACTGCCTTATTGCGGTTTCTGGCTGGGGAAGTTTAGGTGACAGGCTAGTATATCGCGCCTTACTTATTCGCTGCCAATTACCGAAGGCTGTGAACCTGTCTTGTGTACATGGTGACAAGGTGACGTACACGCAGGTACCAGTTGTCCAGAGGCCGGCGGTCCCCGCCTGGCGTCCCCCACCTTGTGGAATCGCTGGCTACTAGGGCACTGGGCCCACGTGATGGTGCCCAAACTAAAACAAGTCACCAAGCAAGCTCATATGGTGTTGGGACTTGCAGGTTGCAGAGGCCCTTAGTAAGGGAGCTGCCGGTGCCAGAGGGGCAGGGCTGGGCAGGGCAAGCAGGCCATCCGGGTTCTTCCCCTACCAGATGCAGGTAGCAAGGGACAATACTGCAAGTCCTGCGGGGTAAAACCAGCCAGGATGTGGCGCTTGGGCAGGATGAACCAGTCAGAGCAGGTACCGGTATGCCCACTGACACCAGCGGACGACATCCTGTTACAAACCTGGTGCCAAGGCTAGCGTGTAGCGTTCTGCTCACGTGATGGCCGCAGAATGTCACGCACAAGTCCCACCTGCTAACCGCGCAGACACAGTAAGCCGCCATATGCACTACCGGCCACGCCACCGCCCCAGCGAGCTGTGCTAGCCGCCCTGCCCCCTCCTGCCTCATATACCCTGCATTGATCCTCCATAAGGGCAGCCGCACCCAGCAGTACAGGCACACCTGGCATGCGGCCGCAGGAGGCGTTCACCGCCGTCCTTCGACGCACGGGTTACGCTGTGTGCCGCCATGGATTGAAACCATCACGCACATGCCGTAGAGAAGCTGCCAGGTGTTCCACATCGGGCTGGGCGCAACGCAGGGCCTGGTCCCGTGGTCACGTGGACTGCCTTTGCCGACATTGGTGACGCCGTACCCGTTGCAGCCACTGCGAACCCCCCTCCTCCCCCTGCTGGGCTTTGGGCGGGACCAGGGCTCTCCCCTGGGCTGGACGGACTGCAGGTTGCTGGAACCCTCCCTCTCGCTGTGGAGGTTGTCATCTGCACCACCTTCAACTATCGCCTGGCCAGTTACTGGCGTAGTGGGTTACTAGGAATTACCAGGTAGGAGAGCTAACCTGTATCGGGGCAGCGGCAGGCCCCTGAGCAGGTAGCTACCGTCAGTACCCTAGTACGTCGGTACCGGTACCGGTATGTGGCCAGGGCCCAATGCCCAGTTGCACCCATGCGATGTGTCAGCCAAATGTGGAACAGGAGCTTGACAAGGCAGGCAGACTGCTGCTGCACAAAGGTTACTGTGGTTAGGGTGG
>VFQN01000252.1_pt1 | contig 108912 bp, 154 predicted proteins | sample 3512371 | NCBI WGS metagenome assembly VFQN01 (sample SAMN10412370, study PRJNA504923) | tailings metagenome | isolation source: Replicate 2 from Balatoc abandoned mine | place: Philippines: Itogon, Benguet | collected 2017-08-28 | reverse complement strand
TTGCATTAGTCAGTGTTTGGGGCCTCCGGCCAGGTGCAAAGAAGGCGGCCGTCCACCACCCGAAGCCAGGGGTGGGCTGTGCCGACCTCGTCCCACCCCACGCGTGGCACACCTAGGTTTGCAAACGCCCGCAGGTGCGCCCGGCGCGAGGCTTGCGACACCAAGGACTGCCACTGGGGGACCGCTGCACTGCCTCTCAGCTCACGCATGCGTGCATGCATGAATTGCCTCCCCACCTCCATGGCCTCAAGGGCTGCCAGGGCCACCATCTCCCACACACACTGCTGTAGCCCTGCAGGCGCGCTACGTAGCCAGCCACACGTGCTCCCTCCGTATGCCCTCCCCCACTGGCCACCCATCCTGCACGCTCCCCACCACCGCCCGCGCCACCGGACAGTCCCAGGTCATGCGAGCCGTGCCAACTCGCAGCGTTTAAGCAAGGGCTACCTGCGTCGGGGCAGAGCAGGGGAGCTCCCTGGGGCACAGAGCACCGCTCAGGGCACCGTGCGGTTTATCCAAAGCGCAACCGACACTTTGGGTGCAGGAGTGCCTGCTTCTATGTTCATACGCAGCAGCATCCAGCATGGTGGCATGGCGTAACTGATGTCCAGGTGAGCGTGGCTACCCATGCGACACTTGTGGCCTAAGTCGTACTGTAGGGGTCTGGGGGATTGGGGGTGTATGGGGACGGACACTAGGAGTGAACAGCTCATTGGGAGTGTTGGGGCGTGCTCAGGTAGGTTCTGCATTTGGCTGATCGAATCTATTATTGTTTTGGCACCCTGGGTCCTACCAAAGCCCCGCGCTCTCCTTCTGCGCTCTTGACAATAAACAGTCAATACGAACGATAGCCGAAATCTCTACACTGTCATGTGCAGCGGAATGCCTGGAAGTGCACAGTGAGGGGGTGCTGGGGGGTGGTTGCAGGGCGGTTGCCCTCGTGGGTTCCCCCTAGGACGCGACACGACTGAGATGCAATGCAGCGAGCAGCAGCAGCGAGCAGCAGCTTTGCTATACGGTACATGTATACAGTACGATATGTTTGAATACTTTGTTCCCATGCGTTCCCAGGAAGTTACTAGCCGCTGCAAGTCGCGTCGCATACAAGTGGCTATACTCGTTCCTCGTTTGGAGGAAAAGCCCTAGCTAGCAGCGTCTGAATCACTTGTCACATGTTAGCGGTCCTTTAGCGCTCCGACATGCAGTACTTGGTTGGCGTATCGTCATGCCGAATAAGTCCAAGGCTCGGCGGTGGCCAACACGGCGTTCCAAGGCTGCCTCCTACCCTTTGCCGCCTGTGCCAGAGGATCTTGCAGTTACTTCATGGCGCGAAAATAACCCAAGTGTAAGCAACAGAGAACGGCAAAGGGTGGACATACGCGTACTTGGGGCCAAAACCCACCACATGGCATGTCTGTGTGCAAGAAGGCACCTGGCCCCTAGCTGCAGGCGGTTTTGCAACATCATGGCAGCTAATGATGGTGTGCTGCTTCGTCATGTGCCCTATGATAAAGTCACACTCCAATGCTACCGGCGCCAACGTTGTATGGGACACCGGCAGCAGGGACGGCAGCGGCGGCGGCGGCAGCGGCAGGATAGGCGGCAGTGCAGGTCGTGGCGGCAGCGGCAGCGGCAGTGGCGGCGGCGGTAGCGGTGGTGGTAGCGGTAGCGGCGGTGGCGACAGAGGTACTGCTGCGGAGGCGCTAGGCGGGGGGCAGCAGCAGCAGCAGCAGCTACCTGCGCCTGCGCCCGGTTGCCTGCCTGGCGCCAGCCTCACTGCGGCGCACCTGTGTGGTGCAGCAGCCTCTGAGGTAGGCCTGCCCCCGCGGCAGCAGGGGGAGCTGCGGGTGTGCGGCCTCACCTTCCACCCTGACCTGGCGCCACGCGTGAGGCAGCAGATGGCGGCGTGGCAGCAGGGACTCGGTCACATCCGTCTGGAGGACGCTGATCCCGACACGTGCCAGGTGCAGGTTATGCTGTCGGGCGTCTTGCCGGGGTTTGATGCGGGAGTCATCCCATACGGGCTGTCGCACCATTTGGGTCTTGGCGGCAGTTGGGCGATGCGGCTCCCGGAGGACGCGCCGGAGTTGGTTGGTGTGGAGGCGTGCCAGGATGCGTCAGCGAGGGGCGGATGGGTGCTGAGGGCCAACTGCGCCATCAAAAAGGCCTCCGTTGTGGGCGTTGTGGGCGGGTACGTCATGCCGAGGGCTGTGGGCAGCAGGTTCGCGCGGTCAAGCGCGTGCTGGGACCCGGCGGGGCTGGTCAGCCAAGAGGCTACTGCGGAGTTGCAGCGGCGGTGTGGCGGACATGCGCCGCACGCCTGGAAGTTCATCACGAGGTGGTACGGCATGCCGTACCCCGCAGCGCACACGACAGCTGAGGCCAGCGGCGGGCAGGGAGGGGCGGCGGCAGGAGGGGATGACGGTGGGTGCTGGTCGCGGAGGGAGTGGGGAGAGGGTGAGGTTGCACGGCTGTGTGGAGAGTCCCAAGTGGGTCACAGCAGGTCACAGCTACCTAACAAGCAGCCGCAACTTCCCTGGAGCTAGCCCACGTGCATCCCTGGTTAGTGCCCTTCAGGGCCCCACCTGGTTTGAGGCACACCAGGTCCACGGCGGAAGGCCCAGAGCCCCCAGGCGCGGGCGAACGCCTGGCAGTGGATGGGTTCCCCGTAGCGGAGAGAAGCTTGACCACGATTGACCGATAGATGGCAATAGTGTCGGTTTTACCAACCATTCACCTCCAGCGCGCGTCTTGCAGGCATGGCGGGGGCCGTGGTGACGCAGCTGGGGTACGGCAACCTGGCGGCGCTGGTGGCCGACCCACGGGTCTTCGAGGAGCAACGCAACGCCGCTGACGGGGGCGCGCAGGCGCAGGGCCATGGCCCCGGCCGTGAAGCCAATTGCGTGGTAGGTGGGCCGCACATCGGCATCCCAGGAGCAAATTGGCACTGGGGCCTGACCGTTAATGGCTTAGCAGTGCCTTGCAAGGGGTCGAGCGCAACACAGTGTGAGCGAGTATTGCAGTATGCGAAAAAACCTTTCGTCTCTGCCGCCCCATCTGTCACTCCCTTGGCCCGCAGGTGGTGCCCGTGTCCGTGCGCGGGCTGGTGCTGCCGGTGCTGGTGGCTCTACGGGACATCAGCCAGGGGGATCTGCTGTTGTGCGATCGCGGAGAGGCCTGGTGGGAGGAGGGGGAGGTGAGGCTGCTGTCGGCCTTGATGGACCGGCGGAAGATCGACTGCGCCGTGCTCCTGCACGGCAAGGCCTGCTGACCGGGGGCAGAGGCCATGGGCAGAGACACACACCTCCATCAGCCGTGGCGGCGGTTGTAGGGCTGCATGCGCGGGGGCAGTGACAGGTCTGGTGCGGGTCGCAAGGCACCCTGCTGGGGCCTGGGTGCAGTACCAGTCACCCCGTGCCGTGTACACATAAGACTAGCGAGGCGGAGGCCATGTGTCTGTAGCGCATTGAATCCGGCGTTCCCATGAAGTCTGTTGGCGGTTTGCCAAGGCACTGCGCTCCGGGCACGTGAGGCATAACTCGGGCACGTGGCATACAGCGTGGACACACGGCACACGTTTGCAGAGCAAGTAAGCAAGCAAGAGCAAGCAGGTTGTACTGGGATGTGGGCGTTGCAGGGTCGTCGATCTAAAGAGATGGTGTTTAGATCACGTTCCGGGCTGCCAGCAGAAGGCGGCGCGGCTCAGCAGCAGCACATCATTTCGCCGCAGCAGCAATGACTGCAGGCAATCTGGGCGTCGGTGTGGGGCGGGGCTAGGGAGGCACCCGCGCAGGGCCAGGGCAACGTGGCGGAGCACGGGCAGGTGCACGCGGTAGTGTGATACCCGTGCTGCTGGCCGCAACGGCGCAACATGCGCTCGTGTTGTCAGTAGAGGGAACTGCAATGACACGAGTCTGTTCGCGGTGAGCATGAACGTGTTGCGCCGATGGTGGCGTGTTGGTGGCGCCGGTCCGTGCAGGTAGGGGTACCTGGAATGTTGCGAAACCCGCCATTACTTGTCGGTGGGCGGTGGCATACGTATGCGTTTGCTGCATGTGGAGGTCGTGCAGGGGCGCAGTAGCCTGAAGGGCGGCTGGCCGTCGTGTGGGCTGCGTCTGATTGCACTGTTCCTAGCGAGGCAGACGTGGTAGTAGGGGCCCGCAGCAGAATATGGTTACCGCCGTTTCTGGAGTACAATTTTGTGGACTCAGTACGGTAGTCTTCTGCTGGTGCTACAGTGATGCAGTGCAGATGAGGCACGCAGCATGCCCATGGTGGCTGGGGGCGGGGAAATAGCTGGTTACCGTAGCTGCGAGTGCATTCTGTTGCGGCGGTATACGTCGTGCTTAGTCCTGGAAATGCAAGACACCAGCGTGTGTTGTGGTGCCTCTACAATAAGTTGCCGTCTACGCAAGATGCTATCCTTTTCAGTTTCTTTGGCATTTTGTGTTACAGTACAGTCCAGGTGGTCTGGCCACACGACCCTTACTGGTCCCAACCACCAGGGAATATGTAGCATTGTGTCGCTGCTGTACAGCGACAAGAAAACGCCCAGCCGACGCGTCAACCAAGGAGCCTCCCTGGCTACCATCAGCCGCAACAGGCTGCAACCTCCTGCATGTCCATGTGGGTCGGCATAAAAAGCTGACCGTATCCTACAAGCTCTCGCCGACACACAATGCACTACACCTAACTCAGATGCGACGTACCATACGCGAAGCGCAGCGCTGTTCCTTGTCTTGGCTGTTGCAAGGCAGACCCAGTTCTCTTTCCTTACGGAGCCAGGCGTTTGGCACTGAGCCACCCGTCATGAAAAGCAGCACGCCAGTTCGGACTTTTTTTAACTGTCAGCGCACGGCAGTGTCTCGCTGAAACATTGTTCCAAGCAACCCCTGCAGCGTCGCCCACCCTGCCACTTCCAGAACGCCTTTTGCCCAGTCAGCAACACCTCGACATGCGTATGCACCGACAAGTGCTTGACAGCGCTGTAGCGCACCCATCCTGCGCCCCGCCCGTGCTCCCCGTGTCAGTCTCCCGCCTTCCTCCACTGCTTCCTTCCGACCAGGCAGCACCACCCCCACATGCTCACTTCCTCTTGAACGTCTTCCACGAGTTCTGTGGCCTCTTGGGAGGCGCCGCCCCGCTCCCCGCCCCCACCCCCGCCCCCGCACCCCCTGCACCCGGCCCCGCGCCCCGCCCAGATCCGCTCGCCCCTGGCGACACGTCCCTCGCTCCGCCCTCCCCACTCCCCACACCAGCACCCGTGCCCCCGCTTCCCCCGCCCACCACTCCGTACTTGGACTGCCCTGGGCCCGGACCTGCGCCGCCCGCAGCTAGCCCACCGGCGCCGTCAGCGCCCACCACGCCTCCCTGCCGCGCTTGAGTCCCACTGACGTCCGCATTGGGCGCGCCGGTGGGCGTTACGTGCGCTGGGTGTTGGCCGAGCTGCTGTTGCTGTTGCTGCTGCCGCCATGGCGGCTGAGTCGGAGGCTGCTGTTGTTGCCATGCCTGTTGCTGCTGTTGCTGTTGCGACGGAGGCACGCCGGCGGCGTACTGCTGGACACCCACCGGCACGCCACCAGCACCGTACACATGCGAGCTGTCAGCAAAGGGGCTAACCGCTGGAGCCGCTGGGTGCGGGTGTTGCTGCTGATGCTGCTGGTGCGTCGTAAAAGGTGTGGCCGCAGCGGGCTGCCCGTAGGGGGCCTGCACGTGTGCCCCGTGCTGCACCTGCACCTGCTGGTGTGGGTGATGCAGCGGCTGCTGCTGCTGCTGCTGTGCCTGCGCTGGTGCGTGAGGGGGCGGTGCGTAGGGGTGCTGGGGCTGGGGGTGGTGCGGGCCGTGCGCGTGAGGTGCGGCCGCGGGATGCTGGCTGTGGTGCGGGTTGTGGTGGTGGTGCCCAGCGCCGGCCGCCTGCCCTCCCAACGGCGGTGCAGCGCCATAGAACGCGGGGCCTCCCGGGGGCGGCTGGCTGCCCTCCCGGCGGGGGTGGGGGTGGGGGTGGGGGCACGGTTGATGCTGCGAGTGGGGCTGCGGCGCAGGCCCTTGCTGCAGCTGCTGCTGGTTGTGGTGGTGGTGGTGGGGCACGTGGCCCGGCTCTGCCCACACCGGCCCTCCCGCAGGTGCCCCGGTGCCCCCATTCGCCATGGCGTACGTCCCAGACGCCGGGCTCGCGAACGGGCTGACCCCGCGTCCGCCCAGGCCCGCGGCCGGCTGCGCCCGCTCACCCGTCAGGCCTGCTCCCCCTCCCCCTCCCGCGCCCGCTGGCGGCGCCGGCGGCGGGGAGGTGCCACGGAATGCGGGGCCCCGCGGTGGTGGCGGCGGGGAGTGCGGGCCCCAAGGGGGGGCCTTGCCAAACTCCAGCTCTCGCTTGGCCAGCAGTATGCGCATGTCGGACGCGATGAGTTGCAGCCAGGCAAGGACTTCCGGTTCCAGGACGGGTTGGGACCTCGGGAAGTCCGGCGGGAGGGCGTTGCCGATAGTGTCCCTGTCGGCGCGGACGGATAGAACCCGGGGGAGGGGAATGAAGTGATGCTATAGTGTGTAACAACAGTGAGGGGGTGGGCGAGCACCAAAGACCCACATGGAGGGCGAGGGCAGAGCCAGGGAAGAGGTATGGAGTACCGCGAATGTTAGAACATGCAAAGAACAGGGGTACTGCAATGGAGCAGGCGACTACCGGAGATTCACAGGGAGGGGGAGGGAAGAGGGCGTGCGCGCCTTCCACCTTGCCACAGCTGGTGGTGCAAACGCACAAGGCTGCATCAGTGCGGCAACACCCTTTGCGCCGCACAAGTCACCAACCTGCCACCTGGGCAATACCAGCCCGAGCCCCACACAGCCATGCAGCCCATGGATCGAACAACAGCTGTGTTCACTCCGTGCTTCCTCACCTGAACGGCTGGATGTCGCCCGGGGGCTGGAGCCCGGCGCCCGCACCGCCGCCGCCCATGCTGGCTCTCCGCCCCGCGGCCGCCCTGGGGCTTGGCGCCCCAAACGCCCCCACCGCACCAGCCGTAGGCCCACACGCCCCCACCGCACCAGCCGTAGGCCCACCACCCCCTGGGCCCCCACCCACTGGTCCCTCAGCCCCGGGTCCGGGGCGGCCGCCGTTGGCCTTGGGACTGGGAGCTCCGTCCGGCAGCACGTCCCTCCCTCCACCCTCCTCCCGACGGGGCTGCTTCCGCGCATCTTGCCCCCTGTCCCGCTTTTGCTCCCGTTCCCTCTCCCGCTCCCTTTCCCGCTCCTTGTCCCGCTGCCTATCCCTCTCCTTTTCCTTTTCCCTCTCCCTGTCCCTGTCCCTGTCCCGCTCCCTGTCGCGTTCCCTGTCCCTGTGTCTGCCCCGCTCCCTCCGGCCCCCATCACGCTCCCTGCTCCGGCTGCGACTCCGCCTCCGCTTGCCGCCCCCATCCTCCCGCCGCCTGTCCCTGTCCCTCTCCCTCTCCTCCTCCCCACGCCCCTGCGGCCCCGCCGCCCTGTCCGGCCTCCGCTCCCGACTGCTCTCCCTCTCCCTCTCCCGCGCCCTGCCGCCCTCCTCCCGCCGCTGTCGCACAGGAGACCGCGACCGAGACCTCCTCCCACGGCTTTCCCCCTTGGCCCTGTCCCTGCTCCCGTCCCTGTCCCGGTCCCTCTCATTGTCCCGGTCCCTCTCCCTGCCCGCACGCGGATCCGGACTGCGCCTCCGGGCCGTGGCCCCGCTGGGAGCGGAGTGCGCCTGCTGCCCTCGGGGTGCCTCCCCCCTACTACCTCCGCCGCCACTCGCGCCCGTGGCTCTGCTCTGGGACTGCTGCTGCTGCGGCTGCGGATGTTGTTGCGGCGGCTGCGAAGAGGCGGCCGCCGGTTCCCTAGGTAGGGGTCCGGGACCGCCGGGGGACGTAGGTGCACCCGGGACCGCCCCTGCACCCGGCCCTGCGGTCCCAGGGACAGGCGCCTCTCCAGGCGCAGGGCCGGCAAGCCCATGGCCGTTAGGCGCCATCCCGTTCCGCTCTTCGTCCTCCGGCTCTCCAGCCTTGGCTGCCGTCCGTGTGAAGACGACCTCCTCCTGGTCAGACTCGGTCTCCTCCTCCAGCGGCGTCTCGTTCTCAGACTCTGTCTCGATACCCGCTGCTGCAGCACCCGCGGCAGCCACACTGAGCTGGACCCCACGAACCCCCGTCTCCTGCTGCTCCTGCTTCACGGCCAGCCCTGCACCTGCCCCTGCGCCCCCGCCCTCCGCCGCACCGCTCGCGTTGACGAAAGGCACGTCTTCGTAATCCTCCTCCTCCTCCTCCTCCTCCTCCTCCTCATCCTCCTCGTCCTCTCCACCCCCATGCTCCTCCTGCCGCCCTCCCCCACCCTGCTCCGTAGGCGCGGCAGGTGCACCTCGGGGGCCAAGCCCCTGCTGCGGCTCCTGCCGCTGCCGCTTCGTCGCCTGCCCTTGTCTCCCATCCCCGTCCCCGTCGCTTTCCCCGCTTTCCTCCTCGCCACCCTGCTCGTCCTGCAGCTGCAGCTGCTGCTCCTCCTCTTGCTGCGGCAGGGCAGCACCCCGTGCCGGCCCTGGCTCACCTCGAGAAGCAGCGGCCAGGATGAGTTCCGCCCGAAAGGTGGGTTTGGCCCCCTTGCCGTCCTGGCCCTGGCCCTGCTGCTGCCCTTGCTGCTGCCCCTGCTGCTGCCAGCCTACGGGCAGACGCTCCAAGCGCACGGTGTCGCCGGCCGCCGCCCCCAGCACCGTGAACGCCTCGCCCATGCGCAGCAGGTGGGCGATGCTTTGGGCGTTGACCGTGAGCCGGCACTGCGGGAGAGGGGGCAGGGGGGGAAGGCGTTACGGCGGCACGAGGACGACTCCTGCGACGGTGGTATGCTAAGCGGGCGATCCGGCTTGCTGCTCTTGAAAGTGAGACGCGTGTGGAACAGGGACCAAGGGAGGAGCAAGACGCGGCATGGCAGGAATGTGTGCCCTCGTGGTGATGCAGCTGCATACCAAGGACGTGTAAGGCCACATGCTGCGGCTTTCCGGAGTTGTTGTTGCGGCAATAGTGGTGGCGGTATCAGTTCGGGCCAACACCGTGTATTACAAAACGCAATCACTACCATCGTAGCAGACTTGCCTATGACGGAACGACGTGTCAGCTTGGCACCATCACGCGCGGCGCATGGATGATATGCTCACCGTGCCCTTCCCCGCCCATACACATGTGCATGCGCAGGCCCCAGCCGCCCCGGCTCGAAGCGGCTCGGCCCAAGCCCACACGCTCACCTTTACCTCCACGGGCTTCTCCGCTTCAGCACCCGGTGCCCCTGGCGCCGCATGCGCTGCCGCCACGACGACAAGCACGTCCAAGCCCCGCGCGGCACGCAGCGCAGCAGCCAGCTCGCCCATCACCCCGCCCGGCTGCATCCACGCCGACGGAACGCATATAGCGCCCTTTTGCACGTCTGTCGGCGTCAGCTGCTTGCAGCACCCCTTATCCAGCCCGTCCACCTTGGGCGCAGGCTCGCTCCGAGCCCGCTTTGCTTTCGGGCCACCAGCTCCGCCGCCGCCTTCGCTGCCCGCACGCGGCGGCGGCGAGCTGCGCGGTGAAGCTTCTCGTGCCCCTGCTGACCCAACCGTGCCCCTGCTGTGGCGCGACACGGTGCGGCTCCCCTCCAGCGACTGCTGCGCGCGTGCCTGCGACTGCGCCCTCTGTTCCTGCGACCCCGACCGCGAAGCCCAAGAGCCGTCACGCGACGGCCGCCCCCGCACCCCCGCCGACCCCCCGCCAGTGGCCCCCTTCCGCCGCCCGCCGCCGCTGCCCCCGCCGACGGACCCGGCCGCCGACGCCCCGCCTGCCGTGCTCGCCCGCTGCTTGACACCACCCGGCACCTGCTGCGGCTGGTGCTGCTGCCGCAGCGGCGGCTCTTGGTGGTCATCCAGGCCAATGGTGTACCGCGCACACCGGCCCGTAGCTGGGTCCGCGTCCGCCACCTTCGTCAGCACCACGTACCCGCCAGCCTGCACGCGCGTGCCTGAGGCACGCTTGTCCTGCAGCCACAGCTTCAGGCCTTTGAGCTTCCACATGCGCCGCCTGCCCGCCACCTTGCCCTGCGCCGCCTTTGCGTATGAAAAGCCAATGCCATGGTAGCTGGCCCCCGTGTCACGGTCTATGACGTCTGCTATGACCTCATCGCCCGTGTCTAGCTCCTGCTCGGGCGTCAAGGGCAGGACCGCCCGCGCAAGGTCTCCGTCCACCCCAGATTCGAAGACGAAGGTCAGGGCTGGGCTCTTGCTGTCAATCACATCTTGTGTTAGCCTGAAAGTGTACTGGGGCGCGGCTGCCTGCTCAGGCCCTGGCACTTGGCCCGGCCCTGGCACTGCCTCCCCGTGCACCTCTGGCTCTGCCCCTGCCCTGTCATCTTCCCCTGCCTCCTGCTCCTCCGCCTCGTCACCCGCCTGGGCCTCCGTACGCATTCCGGCCTCCTCTTTCGCCTCCCTCTCCTCCTGCCCCTCCTCGTCCTCCTGCTCCTCCGCCTGCTCCACCTCCGCCTCCTCCGCTCCTGACGACCCGGCTGGCTCTCCTTTGGCATGCTCCGTGGACTCTCTCTCCTCCTGCCCCTCCCTCCCCGCTTCCCTCTCCGCATCTTCCTCCGCCCCTTCCCCTGGCCCAGGACTCACCCCCGCCTCATCCATGGGCTCATCCCCCTTGCCCGCAGGGCCGCCGTCCCCGCCGCCTCCCCCCTCCGGCAACCCGCCGGCAGCATCCGGCGATCCCGGCTCGCCACGCATAGCAGGCAGCCCAGGGCCATCTCCCCTGACACCACCGCCCCTGCGGCCACTGCCACCGCCGCCGCCTTCACTGTCGCCACCGCGGTCATCGCCGCTGCCGCTACCTCCGCCATGTACAGCCTCCCGCTCTGCCACCGCCCCGTCACCCGTAGCCCCACCGCCTGACACGGAAGTGCCGCCTGCTCTGCTCGCGTCCCCCTCCCAGGCCCCTGCCGCCACCCCACCGCCAGCACCTGGCGCGTCGGCGCCCGGCCTTGCAGCATCCGCGGCAGGCGGGCTACCAGCACCCGCAACGGCAGCAGCGGTCGTACTTGCCATAGGGGGGGCCGCCGTAGGAGACTCCGTGGCCGCCGCCACCGGCGGCGCCCGCGGCGGCGACGGCTGCGCTCGCAGCGACGCCCCTGGCCTCGGGGGGCCCATGGAGCCGCCGGCCGACCCCGTCACCCAGCGCCCGCCGGCGGAGGCGCTGCCGGTGCCGCTCCGCTGCCCGGCGGAGGCGCTCCCCGCCGGCGACCTGCCGCCGCCAGACAGCCGCCCCGTCGCCGCTGTGGCGGTGGTGGCTGCCGGCGCGGCAGGTTGGCGAATGGATGCAATGAAGCCCAAGCGGGGATCAAGCACAAGCGTCAGCACCTGCCCGCGTTGCACCCCGCGGGCTTCTAACCACTGCCGTAGCGGCTGCTTGTCCGTCGCTCGGCAGTCGTCTATCAGCCACACAGCTCCCAGCGGGCTGCTGCCGGCCTCGGCGGCGGATGGGCCCTGCACGCCGCTGCCACCGGCGCCCCTGCTGTCCTCACCAGCGCCTACAGCGGGCCCGCCCTGTCCGCCGCTGTACCCCGCCTTCGCCGGCGTTATCGCCACTTTCACCACAGACTTCTCAACTCCGATCTGGGGCGCGGCTAACCCTTTGGCGTTGTAGTCGTTGGACCCTCGGGCTTGCGGCCGGCACGGCGGCTCGTGGTGCAGCACCAGGGACACCCTCCTCAGCTTCTCCCCCTGGCTCACAAGCTCGGACGCCCTGCTGTATCCCGCCCTTTGCAGGACATGGGCAGGGATCTCCAGCCCCCAGACTCCGTCGTCGTCAACAATCACACACGCGTGGCGATTGAACTTGCGAAGCGTGTACCCCGTTGTCCGCCAACGCTGCTCCGCTGTTTTCTCGTCGTTGCCCCGAACTGCCTCCCCGGTCTTAGCCCCTGACCGTGCCTTTGCTGGAGCCCCAGCCGACGGCCCTGCCCCTCCGCCTGCCCCTCCATCTGGACCTCCTCCTGGCCCCGACGGTCCAGCCCCGGCCACTGCAGCCGCCACCGACTCCACCCCCGCTGTGTCAGCTCCGAGCCCTGCCCCACCTACTGGTCCTGCTCCATCCCCCTCAGTCGCAGCTGCCGCCACCGTACCTGTAGCTGGGGCAGCAGTTGCCCCAGCAGTGTCGGTGCCTGACGGACTGTTGCCAGGCACATCCGGCGGACTGGGTGTTGGCCCTGACGTTAAGCCCCCCGATGTGGGTGCGGATGCGTACGAGGGCTGCTGGGGCTCGGGCGCAGGTGCGGGGACCACGTCCGCAACAGGCTCTGGCGGCTCGTTCGGCTGCTGAGCCCCAGGAGGTTGCTGCCGGTGGTCATGATGCTGTTGCTGCTGTTGCTGTTCCCCCGCGCCAGTTGCAGGCTGCTGCGGCTGCTGGGGGTTTGCGGGTGGAGGCTGGGGCTGGGGCTGCATAAAGGGTATTAGCGCCGGGCCCACCCTCCGCGCACGCACGCGGTCCCGGATGCGCGGTCTTCCTGTTGACGTTGAGGTGACAGGATCACTAAGCGTGTTGCAAACATGCTCGCACTGCTTCTCACTTTCCGCTCATATTGCAAGACGAAAGTGTCAGGTTGTGCAGTTAGGACACGATTTCCCCAGTAAGGACGACAAAAGCCTGTATTGATTCCTTAACAGTGCGGTAACGTGCAGAACAGCTATCGCTCTTACCCGGGGCGGGGGCTCCTTCCCCATTTCCGCCAGGACCTCCTGGTGCCTCGCCTCCAAAAGGGCCATTCATATTGTATCAGTCAAGCTTCAACATTGCTAACGCTTGGTAGGCGGACGAGCACGCATTGCTATCGGGGCCCTAGAAGGGCGCCTAACCGATGGTCCTGTCCCAGCGCGCCCGCCGTGAGCCTCGGTATCTATGACCAGGAGGGCACGTCATTGTCTACGTATCAGAGTTCTTGTGGTGTCAGCGTCCTGGGCAGGAGGCATACGCAGCGTCAAGGAGTCTGTAAGGATGCAGCTGCGGAGACGGGCTGTGGCACTGAATGTGTGCGGCTTCGGAGAGGTTGTACACTCTGTATAACAGTGGTGGACTCGAGGCCTGAAAGGCTGTCAAGGCATTGCCGTTTGCGTGATATGCTGTGCGCGCTGTGCATCGGTCTGCATTGGCGCCTAAGCCAGTGCTCCTTCCAACACGCCATAGCGACGCAACATACGAGACATCGCTGCGAGCTAAAATAGGCGGCGAGACGCAATCCTCAGCCTGGGCCTCAGACTGAGGCAGTGCGTGCGCATGATCGCCACCAAGCACGCCGCGGACAAGCATCAAGGGAAAACTACAGCAAGCGCAGCTGCCTGGCTGCTAGGTCATAAGACATCAGCAAGGCAGCGTTAAGCAGGTGCGAGCAGTCGGTAGTCTGACGCGTGCCCTGCCCTGGCCCCATCATCACCGCACCCAGTCGTGCTCCCAGCCCTCACGCCATCACGGTCAAGCCCACAGCCCACATTCTCACACGGCTCTCACATCGCTCACACAGCCCGAATCACTTCAGCTACAACCGAAACTCTGCACGCTCGCCCTCCACCACCCAACATTCCACAGCCTGAGTCCACACTCCTGTCACCGCTTACCAGCACGCACAACACCCTCCTGCACCCCTGCGCCCCCTTCCCCCTTCCCCATCCATGCTCCCAAGCTCTCACCCAGAATCCTCCCACTCAGCTTCCTCCGTCTTGCGCTTCTTCCACCAGCTCCCTCCCCAGCTTCCCGCAGCTTCCTCACAGGCTCTTGAGCGCCTCGATGAGCTTGTCCGTGTGCTCGGGCCGCCCCACGCTGACGCGGATGTAGCCCGACAGCTCCTTCTTGGCGTAGTGGCGCACCATGATGCCGTGCTGCTGCGCCAGCGCGTCCTTGACCGCCTTGGCGTCGCGGCCCTGCGTCACCTGGGGGAGGGGAGGGGGACAAACGCAAGGGCAGCGGTTACATGGAGGCACAGTATGGGAACAAACAAACAGCTGGAAAGTGGGCCAGGGCAGCGGTTGCGTGGAGACGCTGTTTGCATGGAGGGGAGGTGGCGCTGTGCTGCTGGGTGAGGGAGGGCGCCGTTGGCCGCATGGGCGCCATGCAGGAGCAAGGACGGGACTTTGGGAGGCGGCAGCGACGGCTTCGGCAGCAAAGTACCGTAAGTGGGAGTCAGCCCGTTGATTCAAGGCGCATCCCTGCCATGGTCACGTGTCCTTCGCTCTAACCGTACGGTCTTGCCCCTTCGTCGCCGGGCCCCTGCTGACCAAACTGATCTGGACTCCACTCCTCCGTCGCGCCCTACCTGCTGCACGACCCTGCAGCCACTAATCCCCCATTCACCCCCGTCCCACCCCACCTTTGCGAGGATGAAGTTGGCGTGCGAGGGGTAGGGCTCCAGGAAGGGCACCTCCTTGAGCCGGGCGAACAGCCGCTCGCGCTCGGACACCAACGAGTCGCGAACCTGCAGCAGCAAGCAGCATCACGCGATGTGCCTTCGTGACGTTTTGGGCCATCAAGCTACTGACAGGTTGCCGACTCAGGCTCCTAGGCCAGGAGGCGAGGTTGCGCTCCGTGGGAGCCGGGGCAAAGCCCGAACAGGGCATCACCTCTGTGTCGTGCCGTGAACATCCGTGTGGTCTGTCCAGAGCACCTGCCAAGACACGCACGCCTCATGTCCCAACCGCATCATCCCATACCCCACGCCTGCCTCACACTCATCCCATACCCATTGCGCCCCAGCTCCGCCTCCATGGCGGCTCTCCCAGTGGATGCCATCCATGTTGGCCCTTGTTGCAAAACCCCTCGCCGCACCAAACCACTCCATGCGCGCCGCCCACCGAACACACGGTTGTCCTGGTGGGCGCAGTCTCGAGCCAACACACACACGCTCCAGACCCCCTCGTTCCCCTCCTTGTCGCCCCCACCTTGTTGAGGTAGTCCATGTTGTTGAGGAGGTGGGCTAGATCAAGGCGCGCATGTATGGAGCTAATACACAATCTCAGCAACCCCATGCCGGCCCGCACCTTGTTGAGGTAGTCCATGTTGGTCAGCGCCGCGCACGCCGCCACCTCCGCCGCCACCGACACGTTGTACGGCTGCTTGGCGCGCCAGATGTACTGCACCATGTCCAGCGGGAACGCGCCGTACCCCACGCGCAGGCCGGCAAGGGCTGCGGTTTGTGCCGTACAAAAAGGCGGGCGGGCGGACGGGCGGGAGGAAGGGGTTGAGTCGGACCAGAGTGGATAGCGAAACGCTTAGGTGTGGATGGAGTCACGGTGTCGCTGGGTCCACGTAGCAGCCGCTTGGCCAGTTGTCATACGCTGGCCCCTGGGCCGCAATCTTGCTACTGCGTGCTCCCGGTCCCTTGCTCGCGCTCGCACAACCCACAACCCACATGTCAAACAAACGCGCGCCATTGCTGCTCTCGTGCAACTCTCGTTACCTTTTAACTCGCGACACTACTTATAAGGTTCTAAGCCAGCCCTCATTTGGCCGCTCCGCGAATACACCGCTGCCCCCAACACCTTTGACCCACAGCCCCTCACCCGCGCTCTTGCTGAATGTCCGCAGCACCACCAGGTTGGGGTACTTGGCCACCCAGCCTATGCGGCTGGACTCGGAGCTGAACTCGATGTACGCCTCGTCCAGCACCACCAGCACCGGCAGCGCCAGGATCTCCAGCAGCTCCGACTGCGCGGGTTAACGGGCATGCTTGTAACTCAAACAGGCGTATGGTCATTTGTAGGGCTACGGATGAAAGAGCACCAATGTCTGCTCTGCTCGGCGGGCGTACGCGGCGAGTACCGTTACCTTTTTGGCTTCCTTCAGAGGGCGCCGCCCGTATCCATCTCACCACACCGCACCACCCAGCCAGCCCTGCCGCAGGCCCTGTACACCTCCCCCCTCTCCCTCGGGCGCTTCCTCACCCTGACCAAGCCCGGAGTCCAACCCTCGCTCCCCTCCCAACCTCCTCCCATGGTTTCCGCTTCCATTCCATCGCCCTACACTCCGCCCTTTCATAGGTCCGATCCGGGCCTCCCAAAGAATTACGGAACCAGTCCTGCAGCCTCCTTCCCCTGCCCCGCGCCCTGCTCCACGTACCTCAGTGATCATGGAGCCGTCGGGGTTGTTGGGGGAGGTGAGGAACACCACCTTGGGCTGGTGCTCAGACACAGCCCGCCTGCGGGCACGGGGGCAGGGGCACGGACGTGCAGGCGGTTGGGCGTGTGGCGCACACCGGGGGGCACACCAAGCCGCCAAGCAACGCGTGTTTGAGCCTGGAGGCACTGGACAGCCCAGGGAAGAGGGCTGCGACCTGCCGGCTAGCAAACATTTGATGCCGCCCGTGCGGATCCGACCCCCCAAGCGCCCCACACGGGACGTTCGCCTACGTCACCTTCTTGGTCCGCGGCTGCCCGACAGCCGTCTTGCCACGGCGCCACGATGACCCGCGTCTCCCATAACCACGCCTCGTTAACCCACGCCTCCCTAACCCACGTCCCTCCTGCCCCCCACCACCCACTCAATGGCCTCCATGCCCACCCGGAAGCCCGCCACCCCAGAGACAGCAATAACCCACACCTCCATGACCCATACCCTTTCCTGCCCTGCCCACCACCCATCCCGTGCACCCACTTGGTGGCCAGTACCCTGGCCTCCTGAACCGTTCCAGCCGGGTCATGGTGATAGCCCACACTTCGTCGTAATACATACCCCTCCTTACCCCACCGCCCGTTCAATGGCCTCCACCACTTCACGTCCAACGGAAGCCGCGCAGTCTGGGCACCCACAAGTCCTTAACCCACATGCCCTCGTGACCCAAACCCCTCCTCTCCCATCCCCTCCTCCCGACCCACTTCATCGCCTCCACATCCGACCGGAAGCCCTCCAGCCTGCGCCCAGTGAGCACCCACACGACCCTAACCCACACCTCCCTAACCCACACCCTTTCCTCCCTCAACCCGACCTATCCCCATGCACCCACTTGATTGCCTCCACGTCCAGCCTGGGGACCGTCATGACCCACAGGTCCCTAACCCACATGCCTTACCGTAGTAACCATACCCCTCCTCTCTCCCCACTTCCTTCCCTTCTCCCCCGACCACCCACTTGATTGCCTCCACGTCCACCCGGAAGCCCTCCAGCCGCGGCACGGTGATGACGCGCGCGTCGTTGACGTCCGCGTCGAAGCAGTACATGGTGAAGGTGGGCGGGCAGTCCACGATGGCGTCCCCCGGCTCCAGCACGCAGCGCATCAGCAGGTCAATCAGCTCGTCGGCGCCGCAGCCGACCTGAGGGGGGGGAGGGGGGCGGCGGGGCGGCGGGGGCCAGGGGAGGGAGCTGAGCCGGGAGGTGAGGACTGACGCGCAGGGAAAATGAGGTAAATAGCATTGTAGCAAGGCTGTAGAGACACCCCGAGCCGTCCTGGAGGCGGGTGGAGGGGCACGTGGGTTGCGCGGGTGCTGGTTCAAGCGGTGTGGGGGCTGCAGCATGCGGCGCGCATCCCAGTGGGCGTGGCCTGGGCTCCTCGCGACCACGCCCCAGGGCCTGCCGCCCCCAGACATCGCAGCACAGGGGTACAGTGCGGGGGTACCAGGGTATCTCCGGCCCGCCCTGTCCGCTGTGGCAGACGCTGGAGGCACGGGGTCCCACGCTGCGCCGCTTGCGTGCGCCGCCTGGCCCCCACGGGCTCCAGCTACCCAGCACCATTCCCGCCCCCCTTCCCCCGAAGGGCGGAGAGACAGCAGCAATTACCAGCCGTGCTTGCATTGTGAACTTGCGCCAGTCGGTGTGTTCACGGTGAGGATGTAGTATAGTTGGCTACCCGCCTGCTGCCAAAGAGACGCGTGGTGGTCACTGCCAGGCAGCTCAACGCCTCAACCCGCCCCTCGTGCCATCGTCCCAATACATCAGGCGTCGCTGGGCGTCCCCGGTCGTCTGACTCGCGTGTGAGGTCACACTGGGCTCAGTTGCCCGAGTCCCTTGGCTGAATGAGGCACGACTGCCTGGAGCCACCCACGGACGCGTGGGAGTCCTCCCCACCAGGCACGAGCGGACACGCGAGGTCGACCCGAGCCAGCTGCTATCTCTTGGGATTGTCTAAGGGTCTGTTTTGTGGTGCATTGCGCTAGCTTGCATCTCGCCAGAGCCGAGCGCGTCACGTTTAGCACCACGGCGGCGCGATACAAGTGCTTCTAGCTGTAGGAGCAAATGATGAGTAGTCTGCTAAGGATATTTCGACTATGTACATGAAGTATAGCTTACGCAGTCGCTGTAGGCACTCTCACTCTCCAGTCATCAGCCCCAACCCAAAACCAATAAACTTACAAGTAGGTGCTCCACTGGAATGTTGTTCATCTCCGCAAGGGCTTTCCGCAGCGCCCTCGTCTCCGGGTCCGGGTAAATGTGGGGGAAGCTCATCGTGCCCAGAGCTTGCCGAACCTCTGGAGGAGGCCCGTAAGGGTTCTCATTTGCGTCTAGCTTAATGATCTCCTCTGGCTTCCGGCCGTAGCGAGCGGAGAGCACCTCAAAAGGTTCAATCGGCGTGTAAGGTGCTAGCTTGAGCATGTGCTTGCGCAGGAACTGCGTCGAGCTCTTAACCGCTGGTGCAGCTGGTGTAGAAGGCTCAACAGTCGCGGTTGCTTGGGCAGACATGGCGAGCGGCCGAGAGCGAACAAGGGAGTGGGTCGACGGGCCGCAGCCAGCGACGTTGCGCGAGGCCCCGGGCAGGACCGTGGACCGCATTGTGTCAACTAGGGCAACCTAACGATCAAATGCAGTGTATATTCGTCGACGTGTTCACCTGCATAGGGCGCGGTGTGGCGCGCAGCACGACGGTTGCTTCCCGCCGATGCACGCAGGCCAGTGCAGGGGAGACCTCCGTGGAGCAGACGGGACCACAGCACCCGCGGGATCCCCCACAAGGTAAAGGCCCCCATGGCATTCTGTAGATGTCTATTGCCTGAGCTACAGAAAGCTACGGCACCTTCCGGATCGGGACGCTTAACAGTGGCCCCTCAATATCCCTTGATTGGCCGTGTGTCCTCCCAGGGGAGTCCCCTTGTGTCCTCCCACCCCAGGTGCCGTACACAGGAACATGGAGGAGGGGTGAGATGTGATGATCCAAATAAATGAACACATGACTGGCCGCAGCTGCTGCGGACAACATCCCAGCCTACCGCGAACAAACCGGTACCCCAGGCGCATGGGAGCTTGGGAGGTTGGGCATACGCGTGCATGGGACAATGTACGCAGCCAGGCTTTAGCAATAAATTACTGCATTGCTCATTCCTTTGCTCTGAGCCTCTGACCAAGAACAGCCGGTGAGGGACAAACCGGCTCACCTGGTTTGTGGTTTCCCGCCCTTCCAGACGTTTGCGGCGAGGACGTAGCAGGAGAGAGTCCGTTGTGATTAGGTGCATATGGAGGTTTCACAGCCAAGCACAGCGCAACGCTGATCACTTTCGGCTCCGCGCTTCGGTATCGCCGATAGACAGCGAGCTACAGAGCGCCGTTGCACAGCGTGGAGTTTGCGAACGCAGACGTGATGGCAACTCAGGAAGCAATAGTGTCATCGGCGATAGCGCCAGGCGGAGAGGCCTCCCTGACGTCTGCAGGTGAGCGCGAGGGTGCTGGCCTGCTGGGGAACTTTGGACCCGTTTCGCACGCAATGGGGCGAAGGTTTTCAGATCACCGCTGCGATTGTGACCCATGGGTCATGGCTTACCGAATGAGCACGTCCTAGCACTGTCCCAAGGGCCCCAGAAGACCCTCCACTTGCCACGCTAGCATGACAACAGTTGCCAGTAGAGAATGGAAGTCGTGTCTGTCGTGGTCGGATGGCACACGTGACGACGTGCGCATAGCCGCATACATACGGTTGTAACGCTGTGCCATGCCGGGCATGGCCTGGCGGTGTGGCATAACCCTGGCTCCTAATTGGCAGCTTTGAACTGCCAATGCCACTCTCTGCCCTTGCCATGCAGCTCCGCCCACGTCCGACCAGCCCGCCAACGACGCCACCAACGGTTCCAACGACTTCAACGACCTGGAGCGAGTCCGCTTCCAGCTCTTCACGGCAGGAGGTACGTCCTTGCACTCCAGAGCCTGCCACACATATGACGGCAACGCATCATACAGTTCCACTACGCTTCCACAACTAGACGCTACCAAGCTGTGCGTTCCCACCTTCAGTCTAGTCCCACGCCACGGCCTACAACGCACCCCGTGTCCACGTCCCTCTCCCACGCCCCCCACGGCCCCCAGGCCGGCCGCTGCCCCTCACCAGCCGCAGCCGCCTTGAGGCTGCCGCCCAGCTGCTGCAGACCCCGACGCAGTCGGCACCGCCACCCTCCACCCCGGCCACAGACCTGCGCCCCGGCCCAACCTCCGCACCCCCGGCCGCCGGGGGCCCCGCTCCTGCCGCCGCCGCTGGCGGCGGCCCCGCCGGCGGCAGCTACCGGCCCGGCGTGCCGCTGTTCGGTGCATCTCCCAGCATGCCGCTGACGGCGCCGAGGGAGCCCGGCGACGCCGCTGGGGGCGTGGTCCGGGGCCTAGCGCAGCGGGCGGCGGCGGCGGAGCTGGAGGGGTCGACGATGGCTGCAGCACCGCTGCCACCAGTGCAGCAGGCGGTTGGGGGCACGAGCGAGGCGGCGGCGGGAGGCGGCGGCGGCGGCGGCGGTGGTGGGGGCGGTGGTGGGGGCGAGGATGCGGCGGCGGGGGCCGAGGTGTACGACAGCGGGGCGCCGATGATGCTGACGCAGCCGGTGGACTGCTCGCAGCAGCAGGACAGGGGGGAGGGGGAGGGTGCGCCGGACGGAAGCCAGGCGGCCATGGATATGTCTCAGGTGCGGTGCATAGTGGCGTCGATGGTGCTGGTGTACGGTACTGTGCGGCAGGCTATCCACACGCATGGGAGGTTGTGGGGAGCTGAACGTGACAGGGGCCGATATGGGCCAGGACGTCGCTTACCCGTGCGTTGCCATCTAATGGATAGGAGAGCCCTGTGGCCCCTTGCCTGCCCCCTGGCTGCGTGCAGCCGGCCGTGGCCATGGACATGTCCCAGCCTCAGCCGCAGTACGGCACTCCCCTGCCGTACGGTACGGGCACGGAGCAGCACCATGAGTCAGCCACGCCAGCGGGGCAGACGCTGTACGACGACTACACCACGTGGCCGGTGCTGCGGTTGGTGCGGGGCCAGAAACAGCATGCTCGAGTAACGGTAGTGTACCGGAAAAAGGCGGCCCGTGCTGGCCCATGGCAGCACGGCTGCTTGTGTAGTTATGCTTGCGTGCGGTGGCTGCAGGGGTCCGCTTATCGGCTGCTAGCCCTGCTGTACGCATATATGTCCGAAAGCGCATGGCTAGTATGTCCACGGAAAGGTCACTGCCACCGCCGCACGCGTGCCGTCACCACGTGTCGAGTGGGATGCTCGTGCCGCTTGTGCCACGTGTATGGTGTTCGAGCTCACGTGCCACTGACCGGTGATTGCGCTTGCCTTAAACCCCGCAGGCTCCGCACGGCGGACGGCCCCAAGACGGCCTTCGTGGCCCCGTCCATGGTGCAGCAGGTGGGGGTGTACATGGCGTACGGTACACATATATGTGTGCCCCCCTCCATGGTGCAGCAAGTGGGGGTGTACGTACATGGTGCGTGGCACATGGCACGTTCATGTACACATGCATCTATGTGTGGCCCGCTCCATGGTGCAGCAGGTGGGCGGGTGAGGGTGGGGCTGGGGTGGGCCATGGATGTGCAAAGATGGAGGACGCGAAGGGCTGCCGTGAGCAAACGGGCAAAACGGGTTTGGAAACGGTGGTGGCCTGGTGGGGGAGGGTCGTGTGCCAGGTCCAGCGGGGGCCTTGCTGGGCCTTGGCGTGGTGCAGTGATGGCACTTAGCATGTGCGTTTAGTGTGCTGAAAACGCACGCTCTGTGTGGATACGCAGGTGATCCAGGAGCACGGGCTCGCGGCGGACCCGGGGGCGGCCAAGCGGGGCGGCGGGGCGCTTCCCCTTGAGGATGAGCGCGCGGTCGGGGATGGCGCTGGTGGAGGGGCATAGAGGCTCGGGGGACGCGTTAAGATACCGAGCGGTCGCCTGCGGATGGGTGTGATTTGAGGCCTCTTTCGGTCAGCATGGTGATGTGGGAGGCAACTGTTGAGTCCTCAGCATGGCCCTACTTCCACGTTGGCGCTAGGTGCTAATGGTAGGTGCTCCGGTGCCAGGGGGCCTCCAGGTACTCAACATTCTCTGTAAGAATTGTGGACAGGCGCTTCAGTTGTGAGCCTGAGTGCCTGCTGCCACACTGTGTCAGTAATGGAGCCAGCATGAGATAGAGCCAGTATGTGCCAGTATCGCGGACCTGTGCGGACGCTGTGGATGGAAGCGTCCATACCAGTACCGTATTGGGGGCATTAGGGGATCTGACCCTGCCAGCCCGTGGGCACACGATCCTGACTGGTCCCGGCTACACCTATACCGGAAGATGGATGAACAGAGCCATTATGTGTAATATGAGGAGTGCTTTGATGTATGAGTATACTATTAGCGCTCAGGATAGCGTAATAAAGGCTTGTATGAGCGTACCACAACCTCCCAGCCTCTGCCGTACATGTGAAGGCAAGTCACCGGTCACCTGCTACACCCACACACACCAGACAAACAAGGGTCCCAATGCACCTCACTACGGGTCTGGTCAATCACGACAGCTCTTAAGGAAGAATTGCATCCTGCACTGTACAGCCTGATTAGGTAGTTGGGATCAGCGTAGCACCCGTCGGACTTCTACCGTCTCTCGTGTCCACATCTGTCACCTCTACACCGGAAGGGCCCCTTTCCCTACCACATAGCACACCCTTGCGAGTCGTTTCAGGAGCTCATGCCCACGCCTGTTCATCACATCTAGCCAGCAAGCCAGACTGCCCCTACGCACACACACCGTCGGGCCCAGGGGCACCTGACCGGCCCAGCCATCCTGCACCGCAGCCGCACCCTGCCCTGCAGTTACAATGCCCTTGCAGCAGGCCATCACGTGACCCTGGATGTCGGGCAGGCCGTGGCGCCCCCTGCCCTGCAAATGCACGAGTCTCCCCCTGCAGTTGGCCTCCTCACCCAAACCCGGGATGCTTAACTTCTCATCACTTCCCTTCTCCTAGAGGTGCCGGCGTACCCTTGGGCCGTTACCCCCGCTACACTCGTGTGGGTGGCTTGAAGGCCGTGCGCCGCTTGACCACCACAGGCGCCGCCGCCGCTGCCGCAGCTGCCCCACCCCCTGCCGCCGCCTTGCCCTCCCCAGCCTCCGCCCCCAGGTCCTCCCCCTGCCTCTTCACGCCCACCACCCCCACGCGGCCCTTCCCCGCCCCACCCTGCACTTGCATGGGGGGCACCTGCTCCTGCCCCTCGCACTCCTCCTCCTGCTGCCCACCTGCACCTGCCCCGCCCGCCCCCACACGGCCTGCCGCGGAGCTGCTCCCCGCCGCTCCCGCTCCCGCTCCCACTTTTCCTGTGGCGCCTTTGGCCTTGCCCATCAGGGCAAACGCGGGACCGGTGCGTGAGGGCGGCTTGAAGGGCAGGCCCGCGTTGGGCCGAACACGCTTAGCCTGCTGCGCTTGCGCATGGGTTATGGTGGAACCCTCCCCTGCACCGCCCGCTGTTGCCTCCCCGTCCGCACTGTTCTCCCCATCGCCGTTGCTGGCCCCCGCTGCAGCAGCTGCCATGGCACCGCTAGCAGCAGTTGGCGCAGGCTGCTGTACGGCGCGGCTGTAGCTGCCACTGCCTGCTGCCGCCGCTGTCGCCGACAGCGGCCGTTTGAAGGCCGGCGCCTTGGGCGGCCGATTCGCCTGCGCGGCAGCGAAAGCAGCAGCTGCCTCCTCCTCTTCCTGCTCCTCCGCCTCCCGTCTTGCGCCCTGCTTGGCCTTGGCGTCCCTCCCCTGGTTGCCCTTGACCTGGTTGGGCCCCGGCTGGGAGTAGTACGGCTCGTCGTACGGCTGGATGTACGACTGGGAGCCGCACTGCGGGTCGGGTGGTTGGGAGTTGCCGTACGCGTCGGGGCAGCCCTGGGAGTCGTTGGCGTTGGCAGTCGGCGGCTTGCCGTACGCCACGGCGCGGGACCACTGGGAGGTTGGGGCGGGCCGTGCTGCGCCTGCGCGTAGGAAGGCCCACAAGGTATGACCGTCAGTCAAAAGCCTTCGGGCGCAGGCATAAAGCGCCCCTCGAACTGGTGTCCTCAGTGGATGTTGCGCTGCTGTCCGTATATGGCCCCGTGCCTACGCCTTGGTACCGTACATCGCTTTTCATACTAAACGGTACGCCCCGGCCCACACCCACTCACCCGCGCCCTCTTCGTCGCTGCCGCTGCCCTCGCCGCCTCCGCCGCCGCCCTCCCCCGCCGGCGCCGCCACCCGTATGCCTAGCATCTTGGCGCGCACCACCGCCGCCCGGCTGCCCGCCTCCGCCTGCCGCTGCTCCAGCGCCGCCAGCGCGCGCCGCACACCGCGCGGGTCGGCGCAGCAGTCGCACGGCAGCTCACCGCCCATGCCAGCGCCTGTGACTACGCCGCCGCTTGGGCCCGGAGCAGGGCCTGGGACCGCACTCCCGGGCGGCGCAGCAGCTGGCGCGTCGCTGGTTGGGTGTGCGGGTGCGGCTGCTGTCATTGGTTCTCCGGATGTAGCGCTGGCGAGGCATGCGCTGCGCTCCTCGCCAAAGTACTTGAGCAGCCGCTTGCGGCGGCAGCCGGCGGTCTGCGGGTAATGGGTTTGCGGCATGTAGGCGGGCACGTGACGTGCAGGGTAAGGGGATACCGAGCAGTAGCTCAGCAGAGTGTAGCAACAAGCGGAGTGTGGAGCCACAACACGGACCCTACACCCCTTTTGCAAGCAGGGGCGAGCGAAGGGTAGTTCATACCGTTAGGTGTTTGAGTATTTGTCATGTTCAACACACGCCGCATGCTGCCAGAACGTCTGACAGCGGACGCTGGATGCAGTACCCCGTGCTGCCGCCCCCCGCGACCCACCAGCGCCCACTCCGACACCTCCGCCACGGCGCCCGCGCGGCCCGCCTTCTCCATCTTGGACGCCGCCTCCAGCTCCGCCCGGGACGCGTACAGCAGGGACGACGAGGGGCCGCTGTCACGGCCCGCGCGGCCGCTCTCCTGCGCGGGTGGCAAGCAGTTGGCATGTGTTGTGTTGGGCCAGGGCACCAACACACCTTGTGGTGCTGCTTTACCAAGAAGAATGAGCACCGCGTGCAGTGTTGCGGGCATGAGCGTGTTATACAACAATGTACAGCAGTACGACAGGGATGGTCATACCACCGTACTCATGCGTCCGGCCGCGCACCTGGTAGAAGCCCTCCAGGGAGGTGGGGGCGTTCCAGTGGACAACCCAGCTGCAGGCAGGCGGTGGGTAGGGCCGCAGCGGGGGTACGCGTAAAATGTGAGAAACCGTGTAAGGCGTCAGGGAAGCACGCAGCGGGAGTATATTGCGGGCGTGCACTCTGTGTCAACGTCACACGCCTGGTCCCGTACTGACTGCGGCCAGACACATCGGGACAGCTGGATACCGTTACCGTCCTGATCCCAAAGGACACAGTCCTTTCCACATGCACATGCAAGCTCCAGGCCCCAGTGGTTGCCTATCTATACCGAGCGCCTCGCCCACACCCGTACATACAACCACCCCGCGCCCCAACCCTCCGCCCTCTTCACCCTCCACCCACCGCACGTCCGCCCTGTCGATGCCCATGCCGAACGCGATGGTGGCCACCACCACGTTGAGGCTGCCGTCGCTCCACTGCCGCTGCACGCGGGTCCGCGCGTCGGGTGCCTTGCCCGCGTGGTAGCAGCCCACGTCCAGGTCGTAGCCGGACAGGGAGCGCGCCAGCCAGTCGCACGTGGCCCTGGGGTGGAGAGGGGTGTGGGTTCAGGAGGGCGTGGGTTAAGGGAGGCGGGGTAGCAGCCCACGTCCAGGTCGTTGCCGGACAGGGAGCGGGCAGTCGCACGTGGCCCTGGGGTGGGGAGACGTGTGGGTTAAGGAGGGCGTGGGTTAAGGGAGGTGTGTTAGCAGCCCACGTCCAGGTCGTTGCCGGACAGGGAGCGGGCCAGCCAGGAGGAGGGCGTGTAAGGGAGCGTGAGCATTAAGGCGCAGCAAGAAGACCAGTGCTTGGCACGCAACTGCACGTGCGGGGTTGGAAAAGGTTTGAGGCAAATTAACCTGCGTTGGAGGCGTGAGGCGCCTGTCATTGGCGGCAGTTGCCCTACACTGCATTTACCGCAGTACTTTGCCCACAGCACAGGGGGACCACCCACCTGAGACGTGCGTAGATGATGCCGCAAGTGTCGGGGCGCTCACGGATGAACGCCATCAGGTCCTGGGGAGGGGATCAGGCGGGGGAGAGAAGGAAAGAGGTGCGGTGGTGGCGGGTGGTGGTGCTGGTCGTGGTGGGGAATGCTGGTGGCGCACGCGCAGAGTGTTGCTTATACCTTGCACTCAGCTGTACCGTACCCAATGCACAAAAGGCTACGAAGCCGAGAAACAGACAGCTGTATCACGGTGGGCAAGCGTGCAACCATAAAACAAGAAGGCCAACGCAGCTGCAAACAGACCTGCAAGTCTCCGTTCCCTGCCCTGGACAGTCCCAAGCCGCCCTCCTACCTCGAGCACCGCTGCGTCGCTTCCGTCGCCAATGAGCTCCTTGTGCCGCACCTGGGGTGGGGGCGGAAGGGCAGTGCAGTACGGTCAGGCTGCCATATATTAAAAGATATGTCCCGCGGTTCCCAAGCCCCAGGCAGGTGTAGCCCTGAGAGTGCACGGCAGCTAGTGCACCTTGTGCTGGGATGCCACCGCAGCTGGGACATGGGCAGCAGTACGGTCAGGTAAGGCTGTATGACATGCTCATCACAAGGCCGCAGGTCCCACGCAGTCCCGGCCTCCTGCGAAGCTGAAATGCGGCAAGGGCATCTCCACTTGGGGTGCCGCCATGCGCGATGAGCAGCACGCAGCAGCAGGGGTGCCCAAGGGACCAACACGGCGTGCCCGTGCCATCTCGCGGTGGTCCCATGGAGGCCCCCCGGCCCTGCCCCGCGCCGCTTCCCCGCCCGCACCTGGTACCCTATGTTGGGCCTGTTGAAGGAGCCCTGCACAAGCACGGGGCTGCGCAGCCGCAGCACATCGGTGATGTCGCCGCGCACCTTGGCGGTGCAGGAGGCCTGGGAGCGAGGACACAGGAAGGGTTGTCGCGAGGAGGGAAGCAGCACAGGCTTCGCTGTTGTTGGGGGCTCAGAATCGTGCTAGTGGGCCAGGTGACGCTGTGGTGGCACGTACAGGGAATGCGAGCATCTCAGCGAGAGCGATGGTGTGGGATCTCTAGGCGCACATGAGCGCCACGGCGCCTTCAACTCTCTTTGTATGTGACTGCCGGCAGCCCCACACTAGCACAGGAGTGGCACCCCTGCGCCCCTGCACCCACCGTCAGCGCCGCCATGGGCACCTGGGGGAACTGCGCCTTGAGGCTGCACAGCTCCAGGTAGGCGGGCCTGGTGAGGGGAAGGAAGGGGATGTCGCAGACGGCCACCATCAAACACAGTAGTGCTTGGCTAAATTGAGATTGATGCAAGACAAGTCACACACAGTGGGGCAACAGTACGAGTCCTTATGAGCCCCAAACCTGACGGCCTCCACAGCGCAACGAAGCGCCAGAGGCGTGTATCAGAAGCACCTGCGGCAAGCGAGATGCCCACGCTGCGCCAGGCACGGCGTTCAGCTGCGCCACAGCGGCCCACACCCTGCCCGAACGCACCTGAAGTCGTGCCCCCACTCCGACACGCAGTGCGCCTCGTCGATGGCAAAGGACACCAGCGTGCCGTGGCCGGCAGCCTCCTGCACGCTCACACGCACAGAGAGCAGCAGCAGCAGTTCAAGAGTGTAAAGAAATGGGTAGCACACGCAACCGTTAGATACTCGAACGGAAGTCCTTACTGCTACTCTACTTAACCCACTCCCACCCATCCCACCCCACCTTGAGCGCCTCTAGCAGCTTGGGCTGACGGAGACTCTCTGCGCGAATGGAGAGAAGCGGAGCAACCCAGATGAGCAAGACTCTGCACAAACGCCGTCAGATGCACTTCGTTCTTACGCAGGCGTTTGCTTGGGCGGACATGGCTTGATGCAAATGTAATGAAAGGATACCGGACTCGCACTCGCATTGCGCGTCATCAAGCACCTCCTACCCAAGGCACATGCCCACCTGGCCGAAGCCGGACGTCAACCAATACGCCAAGACCAAGTTCCGTTCGGCCACGGCACGGTTTGGATTTAGACTGGTTGAAATGCCCACCTAGCGTGGCACCCAAATCTATGTGTACCCACCTGGCGTGGTGTACAGCAGGCGCAGCGCCGGCTCGTCGCACGCCATGTCCTTCGCGATGGACGCCTTGCGCTGCTCCGGCACCTCGCAGTTCCAGCGCTCGGCGTGGATGCCGCGCGCCTCACAGTGGTCCACCTGGGCAGGACGGTGGAGAGGCGACAGCGGGGCACGTGAGGGGGAGGAGGGGGGCCGTGCGACACGCAGTTGGGCTAGCAGCTGGATACAGCAAAGGTCCAGATGGGCCAGAGACATCCGGACAGCGGAACGCAACCAAGGGGTGTGAGAATGCAGGGGGCCCAGTGGCTGGGCATAACCACATGCCACAGCACTAGCGGCCTTTCAACTGCAAGGCTGGGGTAGTCCCAGGGTAGTCCCGTAACAACTGGGCGCCTCAGAGAGTAATTGCCCTGGATGCTAGGCTCGACGCCCACTGCGGGCAGAATGCGCCTTTGGGGGCGAATGCGAAGCGAAACGGCCGTCGCGCACCTGGTCCTTGGCCAGCGCGATGAGCGGGCACACCACCACCGTGAAGCCGTGCGGCCTGGCGTGGCAGGGCAGCTGGAAGCACACGCTCTTGCCGCCGCCGGTGGGCAGGATGACGATGGAGTCGCGGCCTGGCGGGGCACGGGGGGCGGGGCGGGGCGGGACGGGTGGCGGTGCCGGACAACAGTCAGGAACACGATGACAACATCATCATGAAGGTACGGGACGCGAGCAAGGTGTATGTGCGGGAAAAAGGGCACAAGAACGCATGCTAGCTCTATGAGGGCAGCAGCATCAGGCTGGGGACTTGAGGACATGGCACGTGGGGGGCAGCATGTGCACCATGCCAACATCGTACTTTCCGCCCACCTGCCAGCGTGGCGCGCACCGCCTCCAGCTGCCCAGGCCTGAAGCCGGGCAGCGCAAAGTGCTGCTGCAGCACCCCCACCAGCGTGGCGTCATCGTAGGGGCACACCACGGGCTCGGGAGGGGCAAGGGGCGGGGCAGGGGCGGCAGCAGCAGCAGCAGCTGTGGCCGCCCCGACGGCGGCCTTGGGGCCCTGGCCCAAGGCACCGGTGGGGTTCTGGCTGCGGGGCAGCTGGAACTTGCGACGCGGCGGAGGCTGCGGCCGCGGCGGCTGGGGGGTGGGCTGCGGTAGCGGCTGGGGGGTGGGCTGCGGTTGAGGCTGGGGTGTCGGCGGGGGCTGCTGCTGCGGGGGCTCGGTGGTTGTCGCCGTGGGCATGGGAGCTGGGGCGGCGGTGAGGTTGCTGGTGGAGGGTTGGTGGACTTGCGGCTCGGGACAGGGAGGGGAAGCAGCGGGCATGCCTGAGGTGATGTGGGTCGGCACTGGTTGCTGCCCCTGGTTGGACTGAGTCGGCTGCTGGTGCTGGGCTTGGCTGCAGGGGCCTGGGTGTGGTGCCCCAACGCCAGCGCCGCCACCTCCAGCAGCGGGCAGAGATGTGGCGGCCTCTGCTGCAGCGGCCGCCGTAGTCAGATCGCCACCGTCGCCGCATCCGTGCTGTGGCACCGCTGCCACACTGGCAATGGCATCCCCGCCGCCTTCCTCAGCGCTGCCGTTGTGCTTGACGTCCTGGCCAACAGCAGCTGCTTCCACCTGCACCTGCTTCTGCAGCACCTCCTCTACCGGTGCGCTTGCCCCATGCGCAAGCCCGAGCAGGAGCGGGTCGGATGGTTGCTGCGAAAGCACCTTAGCCACCACACCTGCATTCTGGGTCAGGCGCTGCGATGCGCCGCCGGCCAGCGTTATCACGCCAACGCCGCCGCCATAGCCGTACAGCTGCTTCAACTCCACCTCCACTGCCGGCTGCTGCTGCTGCTGCGACAGGGCCAGGGAAAATGCCCGCTGGCTGGCCCCAAAGGCCACGTGCTGGCTGGGGTGCTGCGAGGCCCCTCCCCTGGCGGGGTGACCCATGGGTCCCAGCGGCGTGTCTGCCAGGTCCAGCTCCGCGACAGAGTCCTCCAGCTGCAGCCCACATGGCGACTGCAGCATGGTCGGAGCGCCCTCGCCAAAGGGAGTCATGCCGGCTGTGGCGGGCGTGGCGGCGGCAGCGGGGATGGCCGCGGTTGCGGGAGTGACAGCGGTGGAGGGAAGAGCGGCGGCGGTGGAGTTGGGGGCGGGAGTGACGGCGGCGAAGAGGGGAGAGGCGGCGGGGACGGGAGCAGGGGTGGCGGCGGCGGAGGGAGCGACGGCGTCGGGAATGGGCTGCTCTGGCTGAGCGGCCGCAGGGGCGATCTGGGTCGGGTGCGGATGGGACTTGGGTTGAGGTGTGTGCTGCGGTTGCGACAGCGGCAGCGGCTGGGACTGCGTCAGGGGGCGGGCTTGCGGTTCGGCATCTGTTCCGCAGCCGGTGTCACACTCTCCATTCTGGATGGTGGGAGCGGAGTGGGCCGGAGCGGCGGGGCTTTCGCCGGCAGGGTCGGTTGGAGCTATCGCTGCGGATGGTCCGTCAGAGGTTTGCTGCGGGCGCACGCCCGCTGCTGTCGCGGCATCGGGCGTGGTGCTGGCGCCATGCAGCTCCTGCTCCTGCTGGCACAGGCCACCTGCTGGCTGCGGGTCGTCTACTCGCTGCTGCTGCTCTTGCTGCTGCTGCTGCTCATCTTCCGGCTCCACGTTGGCTACGGTAGGGGCGGCGGCAATGGTGGCGGTTGCATTGTCCTCGGTAGGCGGCGGCAGCGGGCCAGCCGGCACCATGGCACTCGTCCCAGCCTTCTGCTCCGGGCAGCTGGCCTGCACGGCAGTCAGACCTACGCTGGTGTCTTGAGCGTGTGCCGTAGCTGCGTCTGTATGCGCTTGCTGCTGCCCTAGCTGCTCCGGCTGCTTGGCCGTCGGCGGTAACGAGGGCTGCGATGAGTGTTGCTCCGCCTGCGGCTCGCGTGGCTCCTCGGCCGCCGCGGCTTGCTGCCCCGACTCCTCCCCGCCCTCCTGTTTCTGCTGCTCCTGTTCAGCAGGCGAGGCCTTGGGCGCATTCTCCTGCTGCACGCACGCCAAGGGGTCCTGGCCAAGCGGCAGCTCCGCTTGCTGCTGCTCCTCCGACACACGCGGCGGTGTCGGGTCCTTGCCGGCCGGCTGCTCGAAGAGGGAATCGGCTCCCAGGCCGTCCAGTGCGCCAAGTATATATGCGTCCACCTTTCCATCTGGGTCGGAGGGATGTGGGTCGGACGGCGAGTGCGTCGCACGCCCGTCCACTGGGCCGCCGGCCCCATCACAGCAGCCGGCGGCCTGCTTTTGCACAGCAGGCGGCGGCGTGGCCAGGCCATGTAGGTCTAGCCCGACGGCAGCTGCTAAAAGCAGGGAGGAGGAGCTGTCGTGTGCCGTACAGGCAGGGGTGGCGCTTGCGCCGATGCGCGGGGGCTGCGACGACGCTGCGGGGGCTGTTTGCCCATCTGGGTCGGGGCCGGAGGTTGAGGTGGTGCTGGTGGCGGAGGCAGGGCCTGGTGGTGCACCGCACGGCTCCTGAGAGCGAGCTTGCCGAGCGCGGTCAGCTGCGCTGTGCGTAAGTGGGTCAGGCGCCGCAAGCTGGATCTTGTCCGTTGCCGCCACGCTCCTAGCTGCTTCGGTGTCTACGGTGTCGGGGCCGACCTCGGCGTGGGGCGCGGTACTCTGCTGTTGCTCCAGCGGGAGCTGAGATGCAGCAGTGCCCCCCGCTCCAATGCAAGCATCGCCATCGCCGGAGCTAGCAGCAGCTGCAGCAGCCAAATCGCCCGTGTGGGCTTGGCCTGAGTTCGTTTCCATGCTCCTCACGCCCGATCCCTTTCCGTCGGCAAGCTGTGCAAAATTGGCGCTGCCGCTGTCAGCGTCTGCACCGCCACACGACGCTGCTGTACTGCCTGACGGTGTACTCTATGTATACTAAGTACCCTGCTAGGCTCTCGCCCTACTGATTATGCGTTGGCCTCACGCTTCAAGGTCCAAGGTTGGGCATGTCGGTCTGCCCGCCATGTCCTTCAGGCCCCTGCTCCTCGGTACGCTACCTTTTGAGGCAAATATGCGCCCAAGCAGGCCTAATTGGTCATAAGTACGCAGGTTGCGTCGCGGTGTATCGGTTGGCGGCAGGGCCGGAGTCAGGGAAAGCAGCTTTGTGCACGACCTGGCAGTTCTGATGAATGCCTAAGGCTCACATGTAACACTGCTCATGGTGCTGTTTGTAATAGGCCCGTGCCTCACCTCTTCTTCGCAAAGTGTGCGTCTGTCAAATCGCACGCTCATGCGGCAGCCCATGCAGAGCAGTTGGGGCTTGCGCTGCGGTGCCACCCACAAACGTAGGAATCACTTTACAGGATACACGATTGCTCTGCTCAAAGGACCGCTGTGTGGCGTGTTGGGCAATTCACACTCGCCAGCGGACTTCGCGAACGTTTAGGGCTTGGCTCTTCGCACGTCGTCTCTAGCAGTGCTGCACGAATTACATCTAATTACTGCCATAAAAAGCTACAGGAATGCAGGCTTTCCGTGCTCCCGCGTGCTCTCGCCAGGGAGCACCGTCCGCGTGGGGCAACGTGAAGCCCTGTGCTGCGGCGCGACGACTAGTAGCTAGCCGTGCGACAACATACAAGTCAGCGCCGGCCACCCACGGTGTGCTTACACCAGAGCAGGTGGCCCAATTTCACCGCGACGGTACGTAGGCAGCTTAGCGCGGTTGCGCTGCGGGAATGACCGTGCTGGCAGAAAGCATGGCGTAACACAATACATCTGTCAGCAGCTGGGTTGCACAGCGCTCGAGCCAGCCGTGGTGTCCCTGCCCACGTTAGGCAGCCCGTGTTCCCACGACCCCCCAGGCTACCTGGTGCTAGATGGCTTCTCCTCCCAAGAGGAATGCGCTAAGCTACGAAAGCGCATGGACCGGCTGCTTGCGGACTTTGACCCCAAAACCATCTCCATCTTCACAACAACAAACCAGGTGGGCAGGGCACGCCGTACGTGCGTACCATGCGGGACCTACCTCGCTTGCTAGCCCCGCCGTGTGGGTCCTTGCCTGAGCCACGGCGGCTACAGCCGTGCCACAGTGCCATCAAGCCATGCTGCGCAAGCACGGTCTTGGGTGCCATCATCACACCGTTAGTGGCAGTGGTGTGCCGTACGGTCCTACTCGTGCCCCAAGTCACTGGGCAGCCCACTGACAGTGCGGACGCGGCCCCTACCGCTGCCCCTCCCCCGACCCAGATCGCCAAGACAGATGACTACTTCCTCAATAGCGCATCCGACATTGGGTTCTTCTTCGAGGACAAGGCGTTTGATGACCAGGTGGGGTCCCGCTACAGGCGGAGGCGGAGGCTGCCATCGTGACGCCAGGGGGTGCCACAGCGGTGTTGCAGTGCGGGAGGTTGCTGTTCCCGTCGCGGCGTGGGTTCAAGGGGTGTCGCTTCGGTTGCCAGGTCCTCTCCTCCTGCTTGGCCGGGTCCCTTGGTCACCTGCTGTTAGTGTGACTGTAACAACTGTGCCCTGTGCAGGGGAAGCTCCGGCAAGCCAAGGAATTGAGCATCAACAAGGTTGGGCACGGTGAGGACCTTTGCGGGCGTTTTCCCATACTGTCAACCGAAGCATGTTCGCTTATAAGGCCACGAATTGCCCACATAGTTGCTCACATCAAGGTTCCCTCTGCGCGCTGCCCTAGCCCTTCACACCTGGCTTCTTGACCTCTTGTCCCTTTGCTCCCTCTTCCCTGGTGGCAACCGCTGTCGTCATTGCACACACCAAGGCACAAACGTTCAGCTCCCCCTCTCCCCCCTCCCCTCCCCTTCCCTCCCCCAGCCCTGCACGACCTGGACCCCGTGTTCCGGGAGTTCTCTCGCTCCCCCGCGGTGGCCAACGTGCTGCGCAGCCTGGGGTACCAGCGGCCGCTGCCCGTGCAGGTGCGAGGAATGGAGTGGGGGGTAGGGGCAGGGGTCGTTGGGGAGGGGTAGGGCGTCGGGGCCAAGGCCCCAAGGGGTACCAGAGGCCGCTGCTCGTGCAGGTGGGGTGGGATGGGAGCCATTTTAACGCTGACACAAGGAGCCCTAATGATAACGTTGGGGTGTGGGGCCCAACGGCTGCAACAGGCCACTGCCCATTCGAGTGGGTACGGGCTGTTGTACGTTTTAAGGAATGTGCCGTGCTGCTTCTGTGCGGGGGGTCGGTTTGGGGCAAAGCTTATGAGAAAGTGGGGTACAGGGCAGGTTGCAGGGGCTGGGGTTTTTGGGATGGTGGTGCACGGGGCTTCTTCGTACCAAGTTGTAGCAATATGGTGTACGCTTGGAGAAAACGCGCTGGCTCCAGCAGTTCGGAAGGCAGGGGCTCAGGGCTCGTGCAGCCGCACCGCATTACACTCTTGCGCGCCTTGCTACAGTTCGCCTCATCTACAGTGTGTAGTAAGTAACGTCAAGCAGCTTTGGTTGTGGCTTGACAGGCGGAGCTTGACGCCACGTTCCGTACCTGCACCCCTCCACCACCCGCGTCCGCCGCGCTTTTGCAATCGTTATGTACGCGTTGACAACACTGTTTGTTTCCCGCCTCCGCTCGCCCCCCTGCAGTCCATGTACATCTTCAAGCAGCCCTCCATCGGCGGCGTGGTGGTGCCGCACCAGGACAGCACCTTCATCCACACCACGCCGCTGTCGTGCGTGGGGCTGTGGTGGGCGCTGGAGGACGCAACCAGGGACAACGGCTGCCTGTGGGCGATGCCAGGTGGGGCATCCCTCCTGTTAGTGGACGCCACATGGAGATTGTGTACGCTGTAAAGCTCCTACGGGGCGTTGTTTGGGGCCTTCCTTGGTACGGGTTATACTCTACATCCACATGGGGCTTCTTGCTTTGCTGGCCGCCACCTGGGGCCGTGCATGTTATGCACACCTCTCGACGCGGTGGTTGGGCCTTCCTTTGTACGGCTATTATGCCACATTTTCATCTTGGGCAGGCAGAGAGAGACCCGTATGGTTTCTGGATAGCGGTGCTGTGCCCCTGACGCAAGGGTCTTCGGGAGTACGCAAAACCGCACGCTGCGAAGCTAGCGGTCATCCTACGCCCCTCACCGGCCCCGCCCCTGCCCCCGCCCCTGCCCCTGCAGGCGTGCACAAGGAGGGGCTGAAGCGGCGCTTCTTCAAGCGCCCCGACGGCACCGTGGGCTTCGACGGCCCCGCCACAGAGTGGGACCTCAGTGCCTGCGTGCCGCTCGAGTGCCGCGCGGGCACCCTGGTGCTGCTGCACGGCGAGAACGTGCACTACAGGTGCGTGCGCGGCGCGAACCGCGCGCCACTGTATAAAGCCATGCGCTCTTGTACAGACCATGCGCTCTTGTACAGCTAGCGCCAGCTCTCGCGCGCGGGTCCCACAACCTCAGCCATGCCACTTGGCCGATTCCGTCGGCATGGATCCGCCCCTCCAGTTCGGTGCTGTGAACATGCCTGCCGCACACAACCCGTGACCCCGTTCCGGCAACGCTCGGTCCCCCACTCATCTCACCCGCCCTCCCGTTGCCTTTACCTTCCTGGATGCCCCCTGCCTTGCAACCCCTACTTACCCCAGAACACCTAGCATCGTTGCGCGACTACCTCCCTGTCCTCCCTGCGTCTTTTGATGTTGCCGCCTCAACGCTTTCCCAGCGCCGCGAACACCTGCCCCGTGTCGCGCCACTCGCGCCCCAAAAACCCTCCTGCTTCTGAAGCTCCTGTCTTGCTGGCCTTCTGCAGGACCAAGACCACCTTTCCCGTGTCGCGCCACTCCCTTGCTGGCCCTTTGTCCTAATCTTGCCTCCCTCGCTCTCTTCCCCCCTTCACACAGCGCCGAGAACACCTCCCCCGTGTCGCGCCACTCCTACTCGATGCACGTGGTGGAGAGCGCACAGGGCACGCAGTGGACGGCAGACAACTGGTGAGCTGGCTGGGACCTTTTGCCTAGGGGAGTTTCAGGGCGGGGCCCTGCCTGGGAAATGGCAGCGAGGGTTGAAGCAGAGTTTGGGCGTGGCATGTACGGGTGGCACAGGCCAGGCCAGGGCCGGGGCGACGAGCCAGGGGCTGTGCGGTTGGGGTCACAGGATTACGGTGACGCACATCACAATATGTGCACGGTGCACTAGCAGCTGGCTAGGAGGTGCGTGGACTGCACGGAGCATGTCTAGGCTCCTGCATGTGCAACCGGAGCTTTGTAGTCAACCACCCAAAGACGCTGCTTGGCCTCCGGGGTCCGGCAGCCGCTTTGACATCAACGGCTCTCTGCCGTTCTCTGCACCGTCACCGATCCCCTCATTCCCTTACCCTTACCCTTACCCTGACCCTGACCCTTGCCTTACCTGACGTGCTGCAGGGCCCAGCGGGCGCCCAGCAACCCCTGGGAGCCGCTGTACGGGTGAGGCAGGTGGCGCCGCCGTGTGCATGGACCTCGCACCGGATTGGGAGTGGGCGGAGCAACCACGCAACGTATGCCTGAGGATGCAAGCAGGAGCGCTTGTTTGCATTCTTCCTTTTCCATGTCGTTTGGACAGCGTGCATTCGGTAGCATGTAGTGCGCTTCGTGCACTGCTCGCAGTCGTAGAAAGCGGATGGGGATGGGCAATCTGTCCCTAAGGGTGCCAAGGGGCTGCCTATATTTGTCTACGTGCGTGCTGGCGAAGGCAGTAGACGTTCTGCCTAGTGCAAGTGGTCTTTCAACTGCCGGCGACCTACACTGTCATTTGAGTTGTTGGCGTTGAGGGGCAAGATGTTGCATGGACGTGCTGCCGCCGGAGGGTTGGATACCTGGCTCTTCCGCCTCGAACCGAACGGTTTGACTTGGCGGCATGCCATGCTAGGATGAGGCAGGTTGAATCCGTTGGCGCTGCGCAGGGGTGGCACATGGCCTGCTGTGGTATACCGTAGAACACTGAGGACTGCTTCGTGTGCTGTGCCAAGGACGCAGCGCTGCTGATGTTGGCAGCATGCTAGGGCATTCCTGAAATGGGTTGACGTCAAAGGGCGCTGTGGGCTATCTCGAGTTATCAACAGGCGTTTTTGCAGCGTCACGTGCATCATTCGCACTGACTGTAAATTTATGGCAAAGCTGGCAGAGATTGAAAGGTGCTCAGAGCTACGCTGGTCGTCGGGCCAGGTTCCACACTGCATTGCCCACAGGGTGCTGCCCTGCTCTAGGCGCAGTGCAAGCCTGGCCGTCATCCTGGGAAGCAGGTACGACTCCGCAGCTGGACGCCCAGGTAGCGTGCCTGCATTGGACTGTACCAAACAGACCGTCACACAAACTGCTTGACAGGCAGGTATTCCATGTTCTGTTTGTGCAGCCCCCGTCCCCTTCTCGGGAGCCTGCATCGGCGCCAGTCGCCTCTCAGCTTCCTGCCGTCGACTGGGCGCGCTCCACTAGCCGCACGCACGTCCACTACAAGTATGGCTTCTTCTGAACTCTTGCATTCCGGAGAGGCGTCGTCGTCCGGGGACAGCAGCGGGGAGGCGGGCGCCAATTCGCGTTCAGCTCGGCGTCAGGAGTGCACTCGCTGCAAGTGAGCTCACCTAACTACAGCGCGACAAACCTTTGAATATTATGCACTATAGTCTGCCATATGCAATTGGCCTCTCGGCCACGCAGACGCCGACCTCCCGGTGCCTCCCTTGTGCCCACAGGCGACCCCAGCGCGTCTGCGTGTGCCCCGCTCTTCCGGACAGCCCCCTGCGCCTCCGAGGCAAGGTCCTGGTCCTGCAGCACCCACACGAGCTCAAGTGAGTGCAAATTCACAAACTAGCATGGAGCCTTTCACAAGAGGGCAGCCAACGTGCTCCAGTAGCAACGCACGCACCGGATGGCTACCCAGGCGTCCCACGCGATACCACCAACAGGCTGCCAGGGCGGCGGCTCTTGGCAACATGAGCAACACTGCTGTGTATTGACTGCTGTTGTGCCGCAGGAAGCGGCTCGCCACCGTGGGTCTGCTGAGCTGCTGCCTTGACGGCGACTCCCTGCACGTGGTGACGGGCAGGAAGCTGCTGGTGAGGGGGAGGGGGTCCAGGCGGTAGGAAGGCAGACGGAGTCTGTAGATCGACTTTGTCGGTGATGAGGCGTCAAGTCATCTAACCCAGCCCAGCCCAATACCAGACCGCCTCGGGGGAAGGGGGCAGAAGGGACAAGGAAGGAAGTAGGCCATAAGCCTTAACCCATCATGGTGTGCAACTGGGTATGCGGTGAATGGCTGCTGTTTGTCGTGAGGGATGAACTGTGACGTCGAGGCTGGAGGCCTGAAAGGGCCACGAGACGTCTGCACGATCTGCCAGGCGGCGTGACGGTACCTCGCACGTGGCAGGAGGCCTGAGGAATCGCTCTACATGAGAGCTCACCGCCGCTCCTGGTGCATCCTGCACAACGACTTGTCGAGCAACGCAACAGCCTGTCTCATGAAGGCTCACGGCGTGCGCTGTTGGCATGCAGGAGGGCGTGGACCCTGTCACAGACGAGCTGCTGCGTGGGGCGCGGGCGGGGGAGCACCCCACGTACGTGCTGTTCCCTGGACCAGGTGGGCGGCGGCAGGGAGCTGGGGTGGAAGGCCTGGGGGTGTGCTGCTTGCGTGTCTGCTGCAGGGCAAGGGGTGGCGCGCGACGGCAGTTTGGGTCGCCAGCGCCTGGGAGGTGTTGCCAGCTTGCTACATGTCGGGTATTCACAAACGGGCGACGGCTGCCAGCGCACAGCCATAGAAAGTGAAGGGAAATGCGGAGGTGGCATGGCGCTCACGCATGATGCCTCAGCAACAGCAGCTGTACCTCGTTTCACCCCTTGATACCGTCTCTGCCCGCCATACGCCGCGGACCGGAACGTGCACGCCACAGAATTTGTACGGGACACGGCAAAAAGCGCTTGTACGTGATTGGTAGTGTGTCTCTTCCGTCCCCATGCACTGTGTGCGCCCGCCAGACGCTGCAGACCTGGCTGCGGTGGTGGAGGCTGCGGAGCACCAGCAGGCGTTACTGACACGTGGCCGCGACCACCACAGCAGCAGTCGCAGCGTACCCGGACAGCACCAGGCGGCCACCGAGGCACTGCCCACCGAGCCCCTGAGCCCTGCTGCTGCCGATGGCGGGGGTGATGGTGTTCGTGTGGGTGCTGCCTCCTCCGCGGGCTGCGCGGGCGCATACCTGCTGCTGGTGGTGGACGGCACGTGGCGGCAGGCGCGGGAGATGTTCAAGGTGGGTGGGTGCGGGCGTCGCGAGAGGCTGCTTAGTGGTGTCACCAATGCCGAGTTTTGGGAGACCCTGTGTCGGGGCCGGCGCGGGAGGTGTTCAAGGTGGGCATCAGGGCATCAGGGCATCAGGGCATCAGGGCGTCAGGGCATCAGGGCATCAGGGCGGGTTGCATGCGCGTGTCCTTGGGTGGGTGGATGTGTGGGTGGGTGGACGCACTGGTATGTGCACCGCAAAAGGATTGTGAGGGACACCGTGTGGTACATGGGCCTGGGCTCCTGGTGCACAGCCGAACGGCGTACCACGGCGCCGGTCGGCAAGACTTGTATCCAAGGCCGTGGATAGCGCGAGCGCCTCCTGCATGTGCTGCTTCCCAGCCCTGATCAGCTGCAGCTGCAGCTGCTTGTGGCCCGGCTCGTTGCAAGACGGCGTGCAGAGCAGATTGTCCTGGCCTGACGCGCGTGGCATTAGATATACAATGGCAGGGTGGCTGCTGCTGCCGACGGAGCTTCTGCAGCTGCTTAAGGCTGTGCGCCTTTCACTAGGATGCACAATGTGCCTACGAACGCCGAGTGCTGCCTGACCTGGCCACTGCTTATTCCCGCCCTGCTCCCCGTCCCCTCCTCCCCCGCCCTGCTCAGGTCACCGCACCCACATGGCTTCCGCCGTCCGGCCCCGGCCGCCAGGTACGACATTTGCCATGTACTGCCGCAGTATAGCGTTGCAACAAATACCGTACAACGACGTGAGTCACTTGCTCTTTTGCTGCTGCATGTGCGGTCGTTGCAGGTGGCCTTGGTCCTCCCCCCACGGACTACCCGGCAAGCCCAGGCCCAGGCTCCCACGTCCGAACACCAAGGCTTGCCACGTGCCATCAGCCCAGAGCACGGGAGCGGCCATGCAGTACCCACGAGTGCCGTACCGCCTGTCGATGGTACGGCAGGGTCAGCGGAGCAGGGTCGGCAGGAGCCTGGTGGCGCAGCCTTTTGGGACCCCGACAGCCAGTGCCTCATCCGCCAAGAGCCCAAGGTGGGGGTAGCACAGGTTCGCATCGGCAAGGCTTTTGTTTTGCTGCTGGTAATCGCCCCTAGCCAATGCCCCCATGACTGGGCATGTAGGTGGCCTTGAGGCTTGCAGGTGGCCCTGTAGCTGGGCGTCGTACGACTCGACATGTGAGCTGTGGCACAATGTGTGAAACCACCGTGCTGATTTGGGCGGCCACTACAGGAGGGCTTCGTGACAACATACGAGGCGGTGGCACGGGCGGTGGGGCTGTTGGAGGGCAGCCCGCTGCTGGCAGAGCAGCTGCTGGCGCCGCTGCGCCTGATGACACAGCACCAGGTGGGAAGCGCCGACGGCGGCATGCCGACATCCGTGTGCCGACACGTGTCTCAATGGCTGTTATTGCTAGGGCCAGCGACTGTGCACCGAGATTGCGTGCTATATGATAGCAATATATTTCATTCGTGTCGTGATTAGTTGCTCCACCAAAGTCACGTCACAGTCACGTCGCTCCGGCGCGAAAGGCAGTTGGAAAACACGGCTTCGCTGACTTGCCGGCTTCGTTGACCACAGGCAAACTTTTCTCCGGCCGTGCGAGGACGAATGGAGAGTCAAAAGACCGCGCACAGGTCCTAGGCTGGTGCAGGGCCAAGACGCGAACGAGGGATGTCTGCGCGACATCCCTCGTTCATTGCGCCAAGTCGCGTCGTCCCCCATGCGCCATGGGCCAGGAGCGAGCTGCCCAGCCGTTATACTCGGAGTCATCGTAAATATCATTATTTGTTTGATTATTTCAGCCCCTCGATCAGCTGTGTCTCGGACAACAGGTCCCGTCTGTTGACTTAAAACTTTTCGGCCAGCTGACTGCGCCTGAACTAGGCATCGGCAACAGCATGGTGAAGTTTTGGCTTCCTCCAAACAAGGATAACGACAGTGGCGGCCCGTCAGGGAGCGAGCCGCAGCAGCCATTCAACGATGATGACGACCCGGAGCCCTCGCGAAGCGCTCCAGCAGTGCCCCCAACGGACGTACACAACTCCTCGTGGCGGCATAGCTTTGGCTTCAAGTCGTGGACCTGGCGTCGAGAGCGCAGCGGCAGAGGGCTGGTAAGCCAAGCAGGGGGCTCTGACAGGACGGCCCGGGGGGCCAAGTAAGGCACGAGCCGCAGCCTGCAGCTGCTGGCAGGGGCGGAGCTCCTTGCAACAGATTGGACAGCTGCAACTAGCTATGTGCAGTGGTAGCAGAGAAGTATCACCTGCATGCACGACGGTTCACTGCCTCCTGCCTGGTGAGGGTGCCCCCTGCGCCCTGCCACACAGTACTTCGGCACTAAGGGTGCGATGGTCTAACCATACTCTTACCCCTCCCCGCAGTTGTCTTCACGGATAGGAGTAGCTGCTTTGGCAGCTTTCTTGGTCACATGCATCATGGTAATCATCATCGTGCCGGTTTGCACCTCCATCGACTGTGGGACGACCGGCATCAAGGTAAGCACACGTGCCGAGCTTGCGGAACCCGCCAATGAGACAGGTGGCAGTAGGCGCCAGGGTGTCTGTGCCTCTGCAGCTGCACAAACAGACTTCCCCTTCCTAAGGCTCCTGCCGCAAGTGAATGCGGATGCAAGCACCCCGTCCTGAAGCTGGTTTGTTGCTTGCTCATCCTGACGTCGCATGCGGAATGCCCGTGCGAACGTGTTGTTGCATACAGCGGCGAAGTCATGTGCCGCTGCCGCACGTTCGGTGTCAAATGCTACAACATATCACGCTGCCTCTGCTGTCCGCAGCCGGCCGCTTCCGTGGTGCCGGTCGGCGCCGCCCAACCGGTGACAACACAGTTCAGGGCGAATTTGCGAGTGAGTGATGGGCAAGGTAGCTGGGGAGGCCCATCGCGTGTTGGCGCCCAGCCCCATGCACTCCTCGCGCTTTAGGCCTGCCGTCAACCACGATAGGCATGCAGGGATTTTGGTTAATGCGCAATAGCCGCCCTCCTGTTCAAAACTGCCGTACCCACTCCGCAACAAGTAGTAGTGCAGCCCCCGCATGCCTTTGCCCCGGCCCCCCGCAACCGCGCACCTGACACTTATGTCTCACGGTGTGCCTCCATGCCCCAGGTAGCATGGTCCAGCCAGCCGCCGCCCGACCTGCAGCTGCCCCTCGGCTGCGCCTCCCTCACCGCTAGCCCGCAGCTGCAGCAGCAGCTCTCCAGCGGCCTATCGTCCGGCCTCCGCACAGCGCTGTCGTCCCTGGGCGCCCCGGCCGTAACGCCCACAAACGTGACGTACACGTGCCAGGACGGGGACAGCCCCGCGGCCTCCAACTCAGGGCACAGGCGTGCCCTGCGGCAGGGAGGTGGCGGGAGTAGCAGCGGCGGGGGGTCAGGCAGCCCCGTGGTGATGCGCCTGGGGGTCACCTTTGCCACGGTTGCGTCCCCTGGGGTGGCCGGGGCGCTGAGCAACTCGCTGGTATCGGTCAAGGGCGCAGAGGCGCTGGCGGAGGGGTGGCAGGGCAGCCTGCAGCCGCTGCTGGGCAGCAGCGCGGCGGTGACGGTGCCCCCCGCCAGCCTGGAACAGCTGGCGGCGGCCCGCCGCCCGCCGCCGCCGGCGGCGGCCTCGCCGTCGCCGTCATCGTCGCCGACGGTGCAGCGGGCCCCCGAGGCCGCCCCGTCTCCACGTGTCTTGCGGCCGCCGCCACCGTCCCCTGTGGCCGTGTCGTCGCCACCGGTGGGTCAGCGCTGGGAAGGGTCGCTCTGTATTATAGGTCCGCCCAGCAAGGCCGTTGCTGTGAAACATGCTGCACAATACGAATGTAAGCAAGGCGGTTTGCCGAGAGCATTACCTGTCGCACATGCCACGGAGCAAAGCGCTGGGTTGACCTAGTCGTTTGCCATCCACTAGTGCGCTGTACTCACTTTCCTGCTACCGTTGCTGCCCTCCCCTCCCCTTGCCCACCACGCAGCCCGCCCCGGCGCCACCTCCCAGCCCCGATGCCGCCTCCCCATCGTCCAGCCCGCCCTCCCCCGCGGCCCCACCGCCGTCCCTCCCGCCCCCTCCGGCAACCCCTTCGCCGCCCGCGCCCGTTGCGGCGCTGGACCAGTCGCCCAGCCCCTTCACGCACTCCCTCCCGCCCCCTTCTCCGCTGTCGAGCCCATCACCTGCACCGCCTCCACTCCCGTCCTCTCCTCCCGCCCCTTCCCCCGCACCCGGCTTCAGTCCAGCTCCTGCCGCCGTGCCACAGGACTCCCCTGTCCCTCCCTCGCCTGCAACGACACCCCCCAGCCCCTCGGCTGCCTCGCCCAGCCCAGCACCCTTCCTCACAACGCCCCCACCCACTGCCCCCAGCCCGCCCAGCCCATCCCCATCTCCAGGGAGCCAAGGAACCACCACTCCCCCCACCCCGTCTCCACCCGGCCCCTCCCAACCCGACCCCAGTCCCTCGCCAGCGCCCTCCAGCGGGCTCACCTCACCTCCCGAGCCCCAGCCGCCCAGCCCTTCGCCCAGTGCGCCCACTACAGGGGGCTCCTTCCCTCCTAGCCCCAGCCCGGAACTGGGTGGTCTAGCTCCGTCCAGCCCGAGCCCCCAACAGTCGCCTCCGCCGACGTCGGAGGACGACTGAACGTGCGGGGACGGCTCCTTGGTGTACTTCTCTCTTTCTTACCTCGCTCCTGGAAGCTGCCTTTCAGCAGCTTGGCTTTTGGACTAGGTGGTGCGGGGGCAGGGTCCACGCGAAGGCGGCCTGGGTCGGCACCAAGCAATGGTCAGCTTGGCCGGGGTCTGATGGTCCGGTGCTGTGGTACCCGCATCCGTTGGCCTGGCTCACGGTAATGCCTATAGCTTGCAGGATGCAGTGATCTTACCCTTGAGTTCGTATACGTCGCATAAGGCACTGTCCAAGCAGTATTTGCGTATGGAACGCCACGTAGATAGGTAGCTAGGGGGCGCGCAGGGCTGGCGGTGAGTTTTCAGTGAGTACCGCCGGTGGTCGGTTAGCTAGCACTAGCAGGATACGGTACTGTACTACTAGGGGAATGCGCTGTCGCGGCTTGTGGTGCTGCATGCAATACAGCGTGAGTAAGCATTGGGGTTCGCGTACGGTTGGCAATGAAGGCTGGCAGGTGCTCTAGTATGTATGTACATGGCGGGTCAGGAGGGGGAGCCCGTCGGAATCGTCTGGTCGGAGCCCTGCAAGGGCGGTTGGGCGTTACCCTAATGAGACACAGGATTCTCTTCTGGTAGACGTGCACCTGACGTCGTGATTTGGTTTTAAAGGTGGGAGGCTGATGCGCGAAAGGCGAGGCCTGCTACGGGGACTGCGCACAGGGATACTGTGGAGCACAACGAACGAAAAGCAAGATGGGCACGTGGAACTGAAATGTCGACGGAGTTGGTTTGGCATTGATCTTCCGTGGGGCGGCACAGAGCTAGGCGCACCTTACTTTTTAGCTGCCGAGAGCGGAGTCTTGTGCAGCGGGCTCCGGGTGGTTCCGGTATGCGTCGGGGCCACCTAGGCTGAGACTCTCAGGTCGCTTGGCGCAACTAGGGCTTTGTCTACGTGGACTGGGACCAGCAGGACGCCTTGTGGCGGACTGGCCCGCGGGTGACTGGCTGTATGGTGCCACGACATTGCGACCGTATTTTGGGTTGCTTGCAGGTCGCACGAGTTGCGCGCACAATGTCGATGTGCTCGTCAGTACCCCACCCTGCCCCGCCGCTGCCGTGGGCGGGGCCGCACCCTACCCTTATTCAGCGCCTCGCAGCTTGCTCCTATTGAGTTCCAGCAGGCACATTTCATGAATATCTTGTTTGGTGCTTGGGCGGGTATATTGGTCCTGAAAGGCGCTGTGTCAGGCCTCACGTGGACGAGCTCGTAATCGTCAGGCATCGACTGTGGCACATGGCAGGTCCCCTAGGTAAACGCCATTTTGACGTTCTGCAGCTCCCTCACTTGCGCCGCAGGATGGTAGTCCTGTCCGAGACTTGACATACAGGCCATGCCTGCATTTGAGACAGCAGTTACTCAATAGATACTCAACTGACTTCCCTGGCCACCCAGCAAGGTGGTCTGACAGTGGGGGGCTCCCCTGCTGCCTCTCTGCCTCTAGCCGCGTCGCGCCATTCCAATAATATAAACATAATGCTGACAATCTTGACAAGATGGACTTCAGCACAGTCGACTTTACCGTAGTCGATCTTCCACAGCTACGACACTCGGGTTATGAAGAAAACCGTGGGCGTTGGACTCTAGTGAGGAGCACAAGGTCAGCCGCTGATCGCTGCCGACCATGACAGTCATGTAGGAGCAGCACACAACATGCCACGCTTGTGCCCAGCTGTAGCAACCTCGCCCACACAGCAGCCCCCCTGCTTACTCGACGTTCTTTGATACTTGGAGGCTATGAGTTGCCGCATATGGCCCAATCAACGTTTGGACTTACAACCTATTGGAAGACCTATGCCCCTTCGTCGTCAACTCGGGTAGAATACCAAGTTGAACTTGACGACTCGAGCCCAAATGCATCAGACACCTCTTCTGACGGGGCGACAGTCTCCATATTGCTAGAAACAAACTCTGCGAAGCCTCAGGTAAGGCACAGGTCTGGGCAGGAAGACCAACGGCCTAGTGGGCATTGTCGCAACTGCCACGACGCTCGGTGGCTCCCTGACTGAACTCAGGGGCCTCAGCAACGTTGCTCAAGAGCAGTTGTTGCCCTGACGGTTGCTGCCATGATCCTCCTCGTGGCGTGCGTCGCAATTGCCGCGGCCGTTGTGCTCAGTAGGAGCGAGCGGGTGAGTTGCAGGTCACACTACGTCAGCATTCATACTCCACATGATTTCAATGATGGAGGTTGTCAATCGCCTGGACTGTCGTGGCCTGCCGTCATGGCACGTGTCGTTGCCGCGGAGGGCTCACTGACTAGCTCACTGGCTAGCTCACTGACCAGCTTGCACTTGGTGTGCAACGTTAACGTCAAGTGCGCAACTTCAACGCTGCTTTGCCAAATAACAAGGGGAAACGCCCATTTTACCATACGCAAGCTGCTTATCCAACCGTGTGCAGGCTGATGTGTCACACAGTGCGGGCGGGAGTGCATCTCGACCTGAGGTTTCGGCTATGATGTTCGATGTTGAACTGACGGTGAGGCTACAATTGCACGGTAGAACAATTGCGGCGTTTAGCGGCAGGGCTCCATCCCTCACTCCGCTGCTCTGGCACCAATGCTGGTGTGTTGTTCGATGTGCTGCTGCGTGCTCAACGGGGGTGTAGCAGGTGCGGTGCGGGAGGCAGGCATCGCAGCCTGCCAACGGGGGTGTACGGTAATTACAGATCCACCCGTTATCTTGGCCACGGCCTGTGCAACATCCGATTATGGCTATTATGGCTATGCTATTATGGTTATAATTTGGTGGCGTGGTGGTTAGGATGCCTGCATCGTATTTCCCATCCCCCAAAGCTTTGGCACCCCATGCGCCCATGGTCCCTTACCTCACGTCGAAGGTGGCCGCAGTAGCATTTGCTTCCTGGCAAGTTTGATTAACGTGTCTCAGACTTACATGGCAACTTGCAGGCAAGTCGTCCAAAGACCGCGGCGGATGACCAAAGGACCAACGACTATGCGGATGACCCATGGGACTGTGCAACTGTCACAAACGGAGCATGCAGCCGACGCGCACAGGTATGTTGACGCCTCCCAGTGTCTTGCAGGGCCGTTGTAAGCGGTCCAGGGTTCCAGCCGTACCGGTAGCCTGGTGTAGAGGCACAGAGCAGTACCTGTACGCACATGGATTGTCCTTGAGCTTGTCCATACACGCCCGCAGGGGGCTTTCTCGGCCGCGCTGCGGAGCTTGGGCGCTGCGGATGCGTGCGTGAGAGTGCAGATCGCATGGTGCAAGGGCTACACACTGTCGCTGAGGCTTACTGTTGCGGTCGCGGGGACCGGGCTGGCAAAGCCGGTCCAGGACGCCATGCTCTCCCCGACAGGACACAGCACGACACTTGAAGAGTTACGTGCTCTGGAGCCTATGCAGTTGCGCAACAGCGACTACTTGGCACCAGTGTACAGCATCCGGGCAACTACAAACTGATGCGGTAGGGTAACCAGTCCCGCAGGATGCGCATACGCGATTGAGGACGCATTGCATTCCGGCCACTGCCGGTGGGTTAGCAACCTAGCCTGCAGACATACTACTTTTTGCAACCGCTGGCCAACGCGGTGGTGCTCGCTTTGCCGTGATATACTTTGGCTGTGCTAGGCAGGTTCGTACACAGGCAGGAGTAATCATTGTGGGCTGTCGTTGTGGGTGCTGCTCAGCATTGCGTATGCTGTGTGCAAAGGTGTTGTGGTCATGTGCCCTTGTCTGCATTGACATGCTTTTGTAAGCGCATTTCGTTCTGCAACTGGCAGGTTTGTGGGTTGTGTTACATATGATGGAACGAAGTGAGTGTTAAGCATCATACCGGACACGGGGGCAGCCTAGCCTGCGATGTGGTACCATGGAGGATGGTGTACATGAGTACGACGACGGTGCTAAGGATCTAGTAGGAGCGATCTGTCCCTGGCATCAGCGTAGGGGCTCTAGACGGCTTAGACTCTAGAGGGGCGCTGGTGTTGCGTTGTGACTCTTTCACTTCTACGGTACGTGTTACAGTTGGCAGCAGGGGAGCTCCCCTGGTTGGCAGGTCCGTCCAGAGCAGGTCCTGCAGTACTGCAGTAGAGCCCATGGGTTAACCTCTGTCTCGCAGCATTCAAGTGGAACCTGCAATGCCGAAGGGGCCTGGTGCAGGTAATCCAAACATATCAAACCGTATGCGTGTGCTTTCGCTTGCATGCCCAGCAAACATAGCAGACTAGATGGTGTGTTGAAAGTAGAGTAGGTGTTGCCCTGGGTGGCATTCTTCCGGTCATGCGGTAAACACTATTGGACTGTTGGGCCGGCAACCCCTGCCGGCAATTACAATCTTGGGCCAGTATTTCGAAGACAACATGACCCTTGCTCGTGTTCCAACTTCCAAGTTGTTTAGTGCCGGGCGGGTGTTGGTACGGGAGCGCAAGTTGCTGCCATGCCAGCAGCCCAAGGTAAAGCCCGTACTTCATCCAGTGGCCTCATGCAAAGGAACTGCCCTAAGGCCCTGGTACTGTACAACTGTAGGGTCAGCCCTTGGCCCCGTGCCCTGGCCCCCTGCTCCTCCGGCCCTGGAAGGATACATAGCCCCTTGTGCCGGGCACGGCCCTCAGCAGTATTGAAGTACGGCAGGGTGCAACGCTGCCAACACCGCCTGCGATGCTACTCGCACCTCAAGAGCCCCTGGCCCGCACTGTGCGCATGGCCGCTTCGGGCCCATGCGGATCCTTCAGTCCGGCCCCTCTCGAGAGGAGGCCTCTGCGTAGGCACTATGGACATCACCGCGTTTTACATGTCACCTGCCAGCGCCGTCCACGCGAGCATGCACGTGGCCACGAGCCCCACCACCACAACCCCAGTGTCCCCATCCATAAGTCGGTCCTTCCCTCTCCTCACTAGTCCGACACCTCCCCCAGTCTTGTATCTAAAACACCGGACTGTGCTACTGAAATGGGTGTGCAATAACATCAAGAGCTGTATTGCAGCAATGGGCCAAGCGACCCTTGCAAACGATGAGCGGTACCCACTATGCAGCCCATACTGGGAGATTGTGTCTGCGTAAGCACGTGTGCACCGCCACCAAAAGGCCCCAGATTGCTGCTGGCCCAAAGTCCCCCCAGCCACCTGCCGTGTTATCCAATCGACTCAAGGTACTCTGGGTAGCAGTCATGTCAACTAGCATAAGGTTAGACGCCTGTGTCGTTATTATGTCCACCAGGAGTTATACCGACAGAACGTACCGGTAGTGCCGGGCAGTTGTGCCTCATATGACATGGCGCAACTGCTACCAACCAGCTGCCCAGCAAGCTCTCAAGCCGCCCAGTCGGACAGGATGCTGCCGCCCTTGTTGGTCTTGTCAGCCAGCAGCTGCCGTGAAGTCACGTTTGAGGACATGTCCTTGACGCTGGCCGGCGAGTTGGGCACCAGCAGGGACGGCTTGGAGGGGATGCGGCTGCGCAGGCCAGTGCCGGTGGTGGAGCGAGGCGATGGCGGCACGCTGCCTGGCCCGCCGTACGAGGGCAGCTGCGCAGACGACGGCGGGTCAGCGGCCATGGGCGTGACGTTCTCCAGCCCGGTGGTGGCCAGGGCCGCGGCCTTGCCGCCAGCGGATCCGCCGGAAGTGGACGGCCGGGGGCTGCTTGGGGAGGCCTACAAGCAGGAAACGAGCAGCTTGCAAAGTGAGATGGTCATACAAATGTGACAACGTGAGAGGAGTGGAGACACTGCCAGCAGCTGCCCGGTGGCTACCTGTGGACATGGGGTGCAGCGTGCAGGTGCAGGTCCCAGGCTCTCACCGTGAACAGGTGCGGGAACTCGCTGTGGCACCTGGCCAGCAGCTTGTCCTCCGCGGGGCACCGCAGGTCGCGGATGGCCGAGGCGGGAGGCACCTGCACGCTGCGCGCCGGCGGGGGCGACACCTGGCGCTGCACGCCCAGGCGCTGCTGCAGGGCCCCCTCCACGTCGCTGGCGAGGGCGCCCATGCCGCTGGTCTGGCTGCCGGACAGCTCTGCACACACCGGCAAGGCACCAAGGCAGGGGTCAACACCTGCACGCTACAAGCTCTACTGTATGCGGCCTGCACCTGTTTTTGCAGCAGTGGCCGTTATTTGACAGTTGGGGTTTTGCATGTTACAATATGTGCGGTTGTCACAGTGGCCCCTACCGTCCAGTGCCGCCATGCCGGCAAAGCACGATGCTGTCAGGCTGTCGGCGGTGCTGCCGTCCGCCGCCGCGCCTTGCTGCATGGCCTGCACCAGCTCCTCGCGGTCCTGCTGCACGGCGGCCGCCAGGGACGCGGCCTCCGAGGAGCAAGCCTGCAGCGCCTCCCGCACGCCTGCTACGCCTTGCTTGCTCGCAGCGGCCATCCTCTGCAGCAAGGACATGACCAGGGAAACCACTCAGGGCACGCTTCCTGGGTGCAGGCAGGCCCCCTACTGTCAGCGTTCAGTGCTGCCTCTTCATGACAGTTGGTAAGGAGGTACGAGTTTGCGTGGCTGCAGCTAGGCCCCCTACCTTGCTCAGGTCCTGGGCGCTGGACGCAGCCGCCTGTAGCCCGCCGGCCACCCCGCGGTGCACGCACAGCGCCTGCTCGCGGCAGGACTGCAGGGAGGACCCCAGGGCGGCGGCGTGCTGCTCGGCGCTCTGCTGGCTGGCGCGCAGCACCTCCGTCGTGGACGCTTCGGCCTCCTGCGGGCACAGAAGCAGGCGTTTGGTGGCAGGCTACCTGAGATGCCGAAGCGTTCTGAAGAGGCAGGCATTTGGAGGTCCGACTAACAGGGAACAAATGTGTTGTGATGCTTTACCCACAGCAAAGCCAAGGATGCGGGTCAAGGGCCCGGGTAGTGTGTTCTAGGGGTACAGTGCGCATGGTGGCAAGCCAGCCCAAGGTGCTGTCCCACACCACGCACCGGCACACGCTGGGCCTCGCTGGCTGCCGCCTGCGCAATGCGGTCCAGCTGGCTGCGCAGCTCCTCATCGCCGCGGGCCGCCTGCTGCTGCAGGCCCAGCACCTCCTGTTCCACCTCCGTGTTGCGCTCCTGCACAAACGCCTGCACCGCGGCCATGATCTGAGACAGCAGCGCCCCCTGCTGCTGCACGGCCCGCTCCTTATGCCGCGCCGCGAACGAGCCCAGCCCCTGGCTCAGCGCCCCCGCCTGCTGCTCCGCCTGCGCCCGCGCCTGCTCTGTAGACTGTTTCAGGCCGTTGAACCCAGACGACATGCGCGCCAGTGCGCTGCGCAGCGAGCCCATGCACTCCTCCGAGGCGGTCGCCTGCTGCGCGGCGAAGGCGCGCAGCTGCTCCGCCTGCTCCTCCAGAGATCGGGACAGGCCCTCAACGGCGTTGCGGGTGGCAGCCTCCAGGGCGGCCGCTGCCGCCACGGCGTCGCTGCTGTACGCCTGGGCGGTGGCACCCATGCCGCCGAGGGCGGTGGAGGTGCTGGCCTGCAGCTGCTCCATGCCCCGCTCCACGGCGGCCTGCATGGCGGCCACGCTGCTGCGCACGCCGTCCACCTTGGCCACCATGGCCTGCAGGTCCTGCTGCTTGCTGGACTGGAAGGCGGCGAGGGTGTCGCGCATGGCGCTGAGCTGCTGCCGCTGGCTGCCTAGTGCGCCCGTCAGCGAGGAGCCCAGGTCGGAAAGGCGGGCCTGCACGAGTAGAAAATTGTTGCTCACAACTTTGAGCGGGGCAAGTGAGGTTCCAGGGTATGCACTTGTGCAGGTTTACGGTAGCGCAAGTTAGCAACCCACACTAAACGAAACGTTGAGGATGAGATGCTCTGCCCGTCCTCAACGGGACATCAGGAGCGGCAGCGTACCTTGACGTGCTGCTGCAGGCGGGCCATGGTGTCCCTGTCCCCGGCGTGCACCCCCGCCAGCTCCTCCGTGGAGGCAAACAGCCCCTCGATGTCGCGGGCCGCGGCCGCCAGCTCGCCGCGCAGCCCCTCCGCCGCGTCCGCCACCTCCTGCTCCGCGCGGCGCTGCGCCTCCACGATGTACTGCCGCTCGTGGATGGTGCGGTTGGCGTCCAGCAGCTTGTTGGTCACGTCCTCCAGGTCCTCGCGAGTGCTGACAAGCTCCGACTGCAGGGCGGGGAGTGCACATCGAGGTTCAGCTCAGGCACGGTACCCCTAATCCCAGGGTTGCCCCACTCCATGGTTGGTGATTCCATACAGAGACTCGTGCAGGGTTGGGGATTCTGTGTGCTTTCCGTCATGACTACTGCACAGCAGCCCAGTCCCACCTGGAGCTTGCTGATGGTCCGCTCTGACACCGCCTTCTGCTGCTCCAGCGTGGTGCTGAAGTACTCCTGCTCCGCCTTCATCTCCTCGCGCAGCGCTTTGACGGTGTCTCGCAGCTGCACGCGCTCCAGCTCGTCCTGTGGGCCAGGTGGCAGGGCAACCGCGTGCGGTGTGACGCGTGAGTGCGGGCGGAAAGCCACTGGCTAAGAAGCTGTGGGGTTTGTATGCCTCGGAAGAACCACGCGCAAGGGCGTTGAACCCCTGCCGATACGACAGTTACAAGTGTTGCGAGCTCCCGATACTCTGTGCTCATACTAGGGCTTCCAGTGCTGTTCCTGAACGCATGCGAGCCAAGGCGGATGTCACCAGGAGCTGCTCACCGCCTGGTACTTCTCCGTAGGCATGAAGACGCCGTTCTTCTCCCGCTGCGATATGAGCTCCATGCGCAGCTTCTCCATCTCGCTGGACATTTCCTTGATCATGGCCGTCTTGGAAATCTTCTGGTTCACCTCGGGCCGGTTGCGGATGTTCTTTGCCCTGCATCCAACACCGTACAGCAGCAGTGCATCGTTCGGCACGGACACTTGATCCCCTTGCCGCACCCCAGTTGCCGTGGGCAACAACCGCACACCCGCAGTCGTGCCTCCGCTAGCTGTCCAGACCCATTCCTGAGCTGCTGGCAGCGTGCACGAGGCAGCGCACCCCACCTGTGCGCGTAGTCCAGCGTGCTGATTGTCTCCTCCTGGCACTGCACCGTGGGCGCGATAGTGGCGATGATGCAGGTCTTGGTCTTACCACCCAGCGACTCGCGCAGCAGGCGTGTCAGCTTGGAGTCACGGTACGGCACGTGCCCCGAGTGCTCCACCAGCGCGGTGATGACGCGGCCCAGCGTCAGCAGCGACTGGTTGATGGAGCCCGCCTCGCGTGCGCGGCCGTCCTTGGCCCCCGAGCGGGAGATGTTCTCGCTGCCCGCCAGGTCCACCAGGTTCAGCTTGCCCACCTGAGGCCACCGGCACATGATACAGTACGGACATGGACGTGGCTTATGATGCCAAGCGGCTATGCACTCGTGTACCAAAATACGGTCATGGATTCTGCCTGGCTGGTGCAGAGTGATTGATACCCCTGCTGGCTCTTTGGAAGGCCACAGGGCTGGCAAGCAGGATAGCACTTTTTGGTTGCCAGTCCGTCTGCTCCCACACACCTTGACCACGTCCTCCCCCTCCGGCGTAACCTCCCGCATGTGAATGGTGATGGAGAACACGGAGTGGCTCCGGCTGGACCGCTTGTTCAGCAGCGTCTCGGCCGTGCGGCGCTTAGCAGTGCCGCGGTCCAACACCTGCGCCCATCGTACAGTCACAGGGATGTTAGTCATTCCTCAGCCCACAAGCTTGGCAGGCATGCAGCCCCGTCTTCCCCACGTTACGATATGTGCAACAATGTTGTCAAGCCACGCACTTCCTTGTCAGGGCCTGCTTGCAGGCATGATGCCTGAGGTTCAAAAGGCGCCGCCCACCAGGCCCACCTGGTAGATCTCCGCTGCGCTCTTGACGCTGACTTCCTCCAGACCCTGCACCACCACGCCGCTGCGGTCCTCCAGCAGCCGCAACCGCTTGCTCTCATCCTTGAGGTCGTCAAAGGAGAGCAGGTCGGTTAGCTCCTCGTTGTACAGCTCCAAGAAGGTCACCTTCACGGTGGAGTCTGTGTTGTTGGCCTCAATGGTGTCGAAGATTTGCTTGATGGAGCGGGGGATCACACCCGCTTCGGCGGAGAGGGACTTCCCGTCATCACTGCGCCTGGGGCCACCCTCCATGGTGTAGGTCTTCCCCGTGCCCGTTTGCCCGTACGCGAAGATGGTGCAGTTAAAGCCCTCCATGACCTCCTGGACGATAGGCACGATGGCCTGCTTGTACAGCTTCTCCTGGGCAGCATCGCTGCTGAAGACCTGCGAGCAAAGAGCCACAGGTGGAATGGGTGGCACGGTGAGCGGGTGCAGCGTGAGAGGGAGCAGCAACCCGATGAAGCCCGAGTAATAATCCCAGCCAAAGGCAAGGACATGTGTCTATACTCGTTCATTGCGCCAGTGCTGCGCACCTTGTCAAAGCGGAAGGTCCGGCTCATTTGCTTTCCGCCCACATTCTGGTAGAGGGTCACCTCACGCAGAACCTCATTACAGGAGATAACTTGAGGAGTTCTCTCTGCAATTTCTTTGTCGCTCAAAGGCCTGCATATGGTCAAGTTTGCAAACGTCCGCGCAACTAATGACAGCTTGCCCGGACGTGATTCACTGCCCACGTAGCATCACAAGCAATAAGTCTACTCACCTGCATCGTAGCAGGACCTGCACATTAACGCCTTCATTCTCCCCCGAGCTTGTCGCAGCGGGCTTGGGGTCCGCCATGGTTCACAGGCCTGGCGCCACTCAGGCCTCGCCTATGAGTTATATCTCTTATGACCAATGCGAGTAAATCTTAGTAATGTGTTGGCGCTGAGGCCGCTCTGGTGTTTGCGCACGGCAACAGCTGTCTTGAAACTGAAGAACGCCAAATTTGCGAGGCGCTGAGCTAAGACAATTATGACAATTATGATAATACAATTATGGTACACCTTGCTATTGTTATGGCAGAAATCGTTCTGTGCTGCATGCTGTGCTCTCCGCCCATGGTGCTCCGAAGCCGAAGGCGCTGGACCTGGACGATGGCACTGTGCCCTTCCTGCTGACTTGGGCCAGTGGCTCCTCCCTCACAGTGCAGGGCATCCTTTGGTTTATGGCATCCTGACACAGCTGACAACTTACACGGTATTGTCCGCCATGAGGACCAGCACAGCTTGCCACGTTGCCAGCGGCCAGGGTGTTCCATGGCGCACGGCAGTTGGGCGTACAAGTTGGGCGACGCTGCGCTGGCCTTCGCTACCCCATGATGCAGGTCACAGCGTAACGGAGCGGACGCAAGGATGCAGACTTCCTGATGGTTTTGTGCGCCGGCTACACAAACGGGGCAACGGCGCCATTGCTATGCTGCATACCGTACACAGCCCCCTGACACAGCCATTGCCTAGCTAAAAGCAGCTGCATGCAAACGGCGAAGGGCAGCCTGAAGGTGATACTTGTGTGCATTGATAAGCAGGGAAGGATAACAAGAACAGGTCCATCTCCCATGCGCCACAGGTTGCCCTATGGGAACGGTTATGGTTGGCTCAGCTTTCTCTCGGCTTCAAACCGGTTGTCCTTACAGCGCACACGGCACGTTCTTTTGTTGAAAGCGTGATCCAAACCTCGTCACTCCCCGCACTGCTGGTCGGTGCTGATCAGGGACTTGGCGACCGTAATCCCCTACACCACCGCAGCGCTAGCACACCTATTTCAGCCAACGCCTACAATGGACACGCGCAGCCTGCCTGCCGTGTGAAACCCCTTGGACGTACAGACCATGACAGTTTTCCCTCAAGCTCTGAACCATGGGCAGGTGGGAGCACACAGCCCATCGTAGGACGTACCGCAACCAACAGTAAGCAGCAACCCTCAAGGAACAGCGCTGACTGGAGTGCCACCGCGGCGTGCTACGCTGACTATGACTTGAACGGCGGGTCGATGAAGGTCCCTCCCTCGTACGACCCGGGGTCCTTGTACGGCCGCCGCCACTCCCCGCCGCTCTTTGGCTCCCCCAGCGGCACCGCAATGCTGTTGTCCCACTCGTGCCCGCATTGGATGTTGAAGTCCTTGGTGACCGCCAGCTTGCAGCAGGGCTGCTGAGGCCTCAGCACCTGCAGGCGTAAGGATTTAACAGCTGGTTGTCTCAAAGAGCATCCCAAATCGAGTACGTAGCCTTTCTGGCACGCTCACTGTACACTTGGCAAACGGCCATACGGTGGAACCAGAACAAGTGCCACTATTACGTCCCATGCATAACGTGCTGCGTACGACTGGATGGAGACTGGAAGGAGCGGAGAGGTGAAACAGCTTGCATGGAAACACATCCACTACCGGTATTTGCCCCACACGGGTATCCATACGGCAGTACACGTTACGGTGCGCTTCTTCCAGGATATGGCAGTGAGTGACACTTTCCTATGTGTTTGCTTGTCAGGGATTCTATGTATCCCATTCCCGCATCCGCATATGCTACACACGTACTACCGTAGTGCGCTTGGTGGAAATCCACACCACCATCGTTATTACCTTGGGTTTGTAGTTCTGCGGCTCGCCGTAGCGCAGCGCCCACTCGAAGCCCTTGTTGATCATGTCTGCGGGCACAGTTCATGCGTCACACTCGCATCATGAGGCAACGGGCGCAGCGGGAGGCATGCCAAGTCCCCACCGGCTGCACGCTGCATGTGGTCCACCCACTCAGTTTACCACATGTGAGTCAGTGAGTGTGATCGGAACCGGGCCTCAGCCCAGCAAAAAATGCTTTTTTGCCAGCTGCTGCTAACTAGCTAGCCGCATGCAGCAACAATGGCAGCATCGAATGGCACGGAAGCAGCGGCACTTCGCTAGCCGGTAGCCCCCACCCACCTGCCGCTCGCTGCTGCAGGACCGCCGCGCTGCTCTTGTACGGAAAGCCGTACTCCTTCTGCACCTGCTCCGCCGTCATTTTGCTAAGCTTGGTGAGGCACTGCCGCAGCGTCGGGTCGTAGTTGGTGCCGATCTGGCCGTCCTCCACGTAGCACCGGTAGTCCAGTACCACCATGGGGTTGGTGGACCGCCGGGGCTTAGCGTGCTGCATCTTGAACACCACGTTGCCGCCCCACCTGCACACGGCACACAGTGCGCGTTGGTACAAGACCTTATGGGCCCAGCGCTATTCTGGGATGCACCACACACAGGCGCCCCCAAGTGCGCACCAATGGACTGCGACGTGGGGGAAATGTGAGACTTTACAGCAGTTGCAGTCTGTTTGACAAGGACGGTACGTGTCAACGCTGTGCAAGCGCGTCGCACTTGCGCCACACCCACCTGAAGATGCCTGCATCCCGCACCGCATTCGCTACCCACCTGAGGATTGCGTTCTTCTGCGTCCCCGGCAGGAAGATGCTGTCCATCGCGCAGTTGTACCAACTGAACTGCAGCGCTTGCAAATTATCAATCAGCTTGATGTTGCCGTCCGAGTTGAGGAACACGTTCTGCGAGTGCCTGTCGCACTGCGAGGAAAGCAGGTCGTAGATGGCCGCTCGTACGACACGTGTCTTGTTGAGCTTCTCCCCAAGCATGCTGGTCAGCGCCTCGGTCACGAAGGCTTTGGTGCGGCGGTACGAGATCTGGTTGAGCGACAGGCCGTCCGCCTTCTCCATCCACAGCCCGTCCCACCACACGTGCAGGCCCGTGCCCGGCACCACGGCGTTGACCCGGCCGGGCCGCACCTGTCCAGGTAGCAAGCCACAGTGGCAAACTGGTTAACCACTTGGCTACTAAAATCTGAACAGCGCGTCCAGGCTTCACTTGGGGCGGCTGGGGTTCTGCGCTAGCTGCCTGCAGACGCAACGCAATATGTGCCGACTGCTCTGCAGGCTGCCGGCACCCTTGGCTGACACGTCGCAGTGTACGTTCCTGGGGCAGGGCAACAACGATACCCGTACTCAGGGCGCCCCTCAATCCCAGGGGCTCCCCAGCCATGCGCCCACCTTGATGGTGACGTCCATGAGGCCGCACTCCTCCATGACCTTCTGCTGCGCCACCAGGAACTGCACCGCCTTGGCCCCCTCGCCCGTGTTGCCGCACCGCCACGAGAAGGTCTTGTGCACCTTGTCGATGGGCATGCACCACACCTTGAGCACCGCCTTGCGCCCGGTCGTGGCCGTGTCGGGGAGGTCTGCCGCAAGAGGGTGTTGCAAGCATAGCGGCAGTGGATCATTCGTGACAGCATGCGTTCGCTGCCTGGCGGCGGTCACAGTGGGCCAAAGCAGCAGCCTGGGTGCAATGGGCCGTGGTGTGCACTTGGGCAGCGGCAGGCCCCCGTTGCAAAGGAACGAGATGCCGAAACGTTCCAGGTTCGTGCGAGAGTCAGTAGTGTTGGTGTGCTACAGTATGGCGACACCACGCAGGGGTCCGTGATGTACGGCAGCTGCTCACGATTTAAGTGCCGTAGGCGTACAAACACCCGCAACCTAACTTCCATGCGATCCCCACAAGCCACAACGGGTCGTTTTGTGCACACGGTGCACTGCATCTTGTCCGTGCGACACACCCGCGGCGACCCCTGCCCACCTGCAAAGAACAGCCATTCCGACGAGGCCCCCGTCTCGATGGTCACGTTCATGCCGTGCATGTTGGTCACGCCCGACAGCGGCACGATCTGGGTGTCGCAGCCGTAGCACTCCGTGCAGTTGCGCTTGGCCGACTTGGCCGCAATCTCCTCCGACGTAGGCATGATGGAGAACTTGAAGTCGGGGGGCACGTACATCTGCTCTTTGCCGTCACTGGACGAAGAGCCCGCGCTGGCCGTTGCTAGCAGTGCCCTGCCAGCACCGCTGCCCGCGACACCGACAGCTGCTACGCCATCGCTGTCAAGCTCGTCCCCAACGCGAGCCAACAGCTGGCGCCCTGGCGGCTTGCCGGTGTGGCATTTCTGGCACATGTAGCAGTCGTCAACATGGGGTAGATCGGCCTGCAATGGGAGCGGCACAAGGGGATGCAAGGCCAGCTGCTGGGTCACCTGTGAACAAGTGCAGGCGCGTGGCAGGTCCATGTGTTGCTCACCGTGACGACTGACGGCGGAAGGCCTTACTGTCATACGTTGCCAGCCGGATCCCTTCGCTAGTTGCAGTGCGCTGTGCGCACCGCAGTCGTGCAAAGCTGCGGTGCCAGCCGTCCTTGGCTCCAGACACTTAACACGTGACAGGCCCTCTCCCTTGTGCTCCCCAAGGACCGATCGCCTGGGAATGCATGCTTGCTGAGCGTGAGGTAACCTCGTACGCTGTGGCATGGGTGCGAGAAGCTCCATGTACACGCCGCTACACATTACACGCATGGGGACAAAGACCCCGCCCCCCGGCCCGACGTACCCGCCCACCCCTCCCCCAACCCTCCAGATGCAGGGTGAAGGTCCCTGGCCCATGCGTCCTGGAGTGCTTACCCAGCTACGCTTACCCCCAATGCTCCTGAGCTCAACGTGACGCAGAGAAGCAGGACCAAGAGCGCACCGGGTGGCATGGTCCTCGAGTGTTTTCGCCGGTTGACAGATGGTCGTTCAAAGCAGCTTAAATCATTCAGATGGTTTCATATCATAAGGGTGATCGCAGACAGCTGCCAAGCGACTGCAACACGATGGGGCCCGCCCAGATGGTTTAGGGCTGTAGCGCTGCTGCGAGGCTCGAAGTCATAATAAAGATTTCAGGTGATGATGTGCTCCGCAGTGTAAGATTTGTGGGTTCCGGGTCACGTCTCATAAACTGACACAGGCCGCTTGCGACGAATTGCGAGCCTTGCGACTTTAACGCGTGCACGTTATTAGCAGCCTGGTCAACAGTAACCATATAGAGTCAACTCGTGTGACTATCGCGCATGGAGTCCAATGTGGCTCGGTCGTCGTGTTCTCGTGTAACGGTTGACACGTGCCCCTGCAGATCTTCTGGATGCGTATCGGTGATGGCTGCTGACGGGTTGCCGCAACGACAGAGACGCAGTGTGTGTCCGTCAGCATCTACAGATGATACGCAGTAGGTTGTCCTATATGCTCTGTGCTGCGGCTCCCATGTGGGTAGTCGCAGCAGCTGGTGCCTGCTGGTGCCCATCAACTGCAAGGCATGACTGTTGAGGTGGCGCTCGCTCTGGTGCCAGCCGTTGCCAGCTGCCGACACCTTACACCGGTTTCCCAATCCAAGCAGTTTGACGATGTACGCCGCAAGTACGCCACATACAGAAACCTTCCGTTTGTCCCATGGGCAATGACCTTGCGTCGTCCCATTGCAGGACGTTCCAGGCCGCTGCAAACCGTGCCAGGCGTGTTCCGCAGGCAGGGTGTAAGGCAGAGCAAAGCAAAGGAAGCTCGCTGCACTCCGGGCTGCCTTCGTTTGCCGTACTGCATGAGGCACAGAATCGAGGCAGAGTTACAGGCTTACGCGAAGCTGGGCGTTGCCCACACACCCCGTGCCAACAACGCCCGTGCACCACTGTCACGAGTCCTCTTTGAAAGGAGGCCCTTCAAACGTGCCCCCTTCATACACCCCCGGATCCGTATAGTCCATCTTCCAGTCTCTCCCAGTGAACGGATCACCGTACGGCAGGTACAGGGTCGTGTTCCATTCATGTCCGCAATTGAAGGCGTAGTTCTTGTCCACCTTGAGCTTGCAACAGGGCTCCAGCGGCCTAATGATCTTCGCCTTGTAATTTTGGGGCATGCCGTACCGCAGAGCCCACTCGAAGCCGTGCTTGTGCATGTCTGCGGCAACGTCACGGGAAGCATTCTCCGTCACATCAGCCACAGCCGCATGCGCAAGGCGCAAGAACCGTCGGGCCCAAGCTCCATTGACTAGTTGCAGTCAAATCCAGCCCGAACTGAGCCCCGCACCCGCAGAACGTCGCCCCCCACTCACCTGATGCTCTCTGCTGCAGCACCTCCGCCTGCCCCAGGTCCGGAAAGCCGTACTCCTTCTGCACCTGCTCCGCCGTTATCTTGCTCAGCTTGGCCAGGCACTGCCGCAGCGTGGGGTCGAAGTCCTTGCCGATCCGGCCGTCCTTGGCGTAGCAGCGGTAGTCGAAGAGCACCATGGGGTTGGTGGACTTGCGCACCCGCGCCTTGGGCCGCTTGAACACCGCGTTGCCGCCCCACCTGCAGCCGCAGCAACCAGGCACCTGGCGGTCAGCCAACCTTAGCACTGACGGTGTGTGCCACTCCCTTATAGGTCGTTGCCCCCGCCGCCTGCCTGTGCAGTCAGTGCAGGTGTCTCGCACTGACCCCCTCGGCTGCCCTCCATGCATGTGGACACACAAGCGTAAGCTCCACTACTTGGCTTCAATGAAAGTGGACGACTGGGCTCAACACGCTGATAGTGATCGAGCGCATGGGTGGTTTGGCCTTGTTATGAGCCCACACTGGTAGCCCCAAGCCCGAACCGATGTACGGCCAACTACCTTGGACCGTGACACCACCGTGTGATCTACCCAAGCACCAACCCGGGCCCCCCTACCTCACGGTGGCCCACTTCTGCGTCCCCGGCAGGAAAATGCTGTCCATGGCGCAATGGTACCAGCTGAACTGCAGCGCTTGCAGGTTGTCTATGAGCTTGATGTTGCCATCCGCATCCAGGAACACGTTCTGGGCGTGCCTGTCGCACTGGGAGGTAAGCAGGTCGTAGATGGCTGCCCTGATAATCCGCGTCTTGTTGAGTTTTTCGTCCAGCAGCTTGGTAAGCGTGCCCGTGATAAACGCCTTGTTCCGCTTGTACGACAGCTGACTAAGGGAGAGGCCCTCCGCCTTCTCCATCCATAGCCCGTCCCACCACACGTGCAGGCCCGTGCCCGGCACCACGGCGTTGACACGGCCGGGCCACACCTACGCATTGGCACGCACAAGCACAGCGGTTGCTGATTGACCTGTTATGAGGTGCCTCAAAAGGCCAATGTTGGAAGCAAGACGTTGTGGCAGTAACATAGGGTGCTGAACAAGCGTGTGCTGAAATGTCCCCAGTGCAGCAACAAGCGCGGGAGCTGTGGCTGCTGAACGCGCGCGGCCAAGTTCGCTGCAGACAGAACGGCTTACAGGACCAATAGCGTCCCCTCAGTGCAAGAGCGCACCTTAATAGTCACGTCCAGCAGGCCGCACTCCTCCATGACCTTCTGCTGCGCCACCAGGAACTGCACCGCCTCAGAGCCCTCGCCCCGGTTCTTGCACGTCCACGAGAAGGTCTTGTGCACCTTGTCTATGGGCATGCACCACACCTTGAGCACCGCCTTGCGCCCGGTCGTGGCCGTGTCGGGGAGGTCTGCGGGCAAAGCAAGTTGGGTACGTATGCTAGCTCCGGGTGCTGTGGCGATGGGCCGCTGGATGCTAAGCTGAGCCGTGTTGGGCCGCATGAGGCGGACGGTTCACGGCACCGGTATGCAAGCTGGATGATGCAACCACTGTGCGTGGTTAGCAAATGGCCGGGCCGCTATGGGGTGCAGGCATGGTGCAACAGGGGCAAGCATCAAGGCCAGTGGCCCCATAGAATGTGCTTTTAGGTCTGTGTCCACATCCGCCGTAAATGTCCTGGCCCGGCCTCATGCAGTACCGGCCGTGCAGAGTCACCGGGCAGAGCTCACGGCAGAGCCGGAGCCTCGGTACTCCTCATACCTGCGAAAAAGAGCCATTCGGGGGAAGCCCCCACTTCCAGCTGCATGTTCTGGCCCATGATCTGGGTCATCCCGCTCTTCAGCGGCTCAATCTGCGTGCTGCAGCCGTAGCACTCCGTGCAGTTGCGCTGGGCTACCTTGGCCTTGACCTCCGCAGCCGTGGGCATAATAGAGAACTTGAAGTCTGCCGGAACGTAGGCTTTACTGGTGTCCCGTGATGCTGATGTAAACACTGCATGCCCGAAGTTCAGCAGACCTCGAGCGCCGTACTCTCTCCCCTTCCCCTCCGCCAGTTCCCCGTCGCTGCCATGGGTCAAGTGCAGCTGCGTGTGACCTTGCTGTTGCATCGATAGCCCTTGCTGCTGCTCCTGTGCATCAACGTCGTGCAGGCTGCGTACCAGGAGTCGCCGCCCTGGCGGTTTGCCGGTGTGGCACTTCTGACACATGAAGCAGTCGTCCACGTGTGGAAGGTCAGCCTGGAGTTGCACATGTGGGGTCGACAGGCAACACGATGACATCAAAATTGTCTTATACAGTGCCGTAAGTGCGCGAGAGTAGCGGGCCAGGAGTTTATGAGGCACGCTGTCCAGGGCCAGGGCTCAGGGGGGCAGTCGCACGAGCGCGTGCAAGCCGACACCCCGTCGGGGCCACAATTGGCGCCTCGAGCCCGTCCGCCATCGAGCATGTTTTCCTTACCCCATTCACTAAAGCCCTTGACGCAGTGGAGAGCAGAAGTATGTAGGTAAGGTGCAACAGCCGCGCCATCTTGGTATGCTAGCCCGTTGGTATGCGATAACGTTCGCCATACGGTGTCATATCAAGGGATGCATTGCAGCTGGGTGATCCATGCGCAGCGGCTTCATTTGCCCTTCATGTCCAGGCCTGTACACTTTCAGTTTCCTGTTTTTCCCGCACGTAGTCAAGTTTCGCCGCAGAAGGCTAAATAGTAAGACGAGATTGTCACCGAAAGTAGCTAGTAGAAAGCTGACGTGCGACACTGTGCAACCTACTGTTCTACCCTTGATTTCTTACACAGTTCTCCACTGAAGCACATAGCTCCTTATGAAAGAATATCCGCTATCTGAGGCTGGATAGAATAAAACGTCGTGCCGAGGCGGTCTGAGAAGTGGGAGAACCGGGGACATGGTTCGTTGCCACGGCGCTGCCTTGCAGCGCATAAGCAGCAGGAGACTACAACTCAGGCACACACTCTATACGGTCGACTGGCTGCGATGTTACGAGGCGTTCTGACGAAAGATGGTGCCTGACACACCCAGCACGGGACTCCCGCCACCGGGCACTCCGCACGCAGCCACAGCAGGACCGCTGGCGTCCAATGGCCAGGCCACCATGCTGCCTCATCAGGGGTTCTCCTCCACATCTCCGTCCAGCAGCAATCTGCCCACAGCAGCTGGCTCACCGGCAGCGATTTTCCAGAAGCAGCAGCTGAACCATGACCTCGAAGCCACATCAGCTCCAGCTGCAGCAGCGGCCGATCCCCCGGCCGGCTCGCGCCTCCGTCCTTCCGCTGCCACTCCGCGGGATGACGGACCGCTCACGTTCCACCCCAGCCGACCGGTGCTCAACCTGGAGGTCACCCTGCCGCACATGCAGGTGAGGCGGGAAGGCGTACGGTAGGATGGGTGGGGTCTGCTCCCCGGTGGCGGCCAAGGGTACCAACAGCTGCTGTCCTGGACGAGGCTGGCGCGTATGTGTCTATAGGAGATGGGTACAGTAGTAACTGAGCTTATTACAGGGGAGCACGGAGCTGGGTTGTTTGCAGTCAAAGCAACCGGGGCATTACGTTGCTTCCTGGGTGCAGCCGCATGTGTCATAGTACATGGTGTCATGGTGTACATGTGGGGCAGCGCACCTCCCGTCGTTGTGGCCTCCCGAGGCCCCCCCACCCTCTGCACCTCAACGTTGAAGGCCAGACTGTAGCTGGCCTGACAACGCAGGCATGCGGTTCGCTTTCGCCATGCTCGTGACGGACTCGACCACTCTTGCCGTACAGTACCGCAAGAAGATACGGCAGCTCAACGGCACATACGCCAAGGAAGACCCGTACCGGCGGCTGGTCACCATCATCGCCATCGTCGCGCTGTGGTCCTTCCACTCCGTCTACTTTGGCCTGGAGATAGAGGACAGCTACTCCGGCTACTCCTTTGGCGCCGCCTTCTCCATATCGTACCAAACGTTCCGCAATTGGGCGCCCTTGTTCTACGCCAACATCATCATCAACATCCTGCTGTATCTACTCTTCTTATGGGTCTTGTACCGCATGGCACGCCACCTCAACCGCTACAACACTCTGGCGCTCAAGGTGCTCACGCTAGCCGTCACCTCGCTATTCGTGGCGGCCCTCATTGAGCGCAGCAGGGACCCCAGCCCCAGCAACGGCGTCCTCCAGCAGGACCTGGTCATGCTGGTCTTCCTCTCCTTCACAGCCTTCCACATGCTCATCGTGTGGCTGTCGCGCAACCTGGTGCCGTACCTCGTACGGCGGGACAGCTGGCTCGTACGGTGCGCCACGGGCGGCTGGCGGGAGCTGTACGACCAGGGTACGGTGCAGGGGCTGATCCGCCTGCCGGCGGAGTACACGCCAACACGGCCGCTCATTGCGTGCTACTTCCAGTACTCGACCCCATGGTGAGTAAATCAACACCGCGAAAGTCAGCCCTCCGGTCTCAGTGGTGGCTAAGCGCTCGCTTGCTGCTGTGCCGCAGTGAAGTCTTTGAACACTCCCGCATAGCTGTTGCCCGCCTGCGAGCGGTTCCTGTGTGTAAAACCATGACCAGATCAGACACTAGCACCCAGACGCCAGACCCACTTATGGGTACGACCAACCCTCACCGGCGCACCGCACAGGTACCTGGCGTTCCTGCCGCTGTGGACGCCCGAGTCCATCACCTACGTGGGCGAGATGGACCCCGCCACCGGCCGCCCTTGCGGCTACGGCGAGTGGCGCGACACGCACTGGCACGGGGAGCACCTCACCGGCTTCTGGCACGCGGGCGTGCCCACCGGGCCCTTCCGCAGCCGCGAGACGGGCAGCGCCAGCGGCTTCGTCAACCTGCGCATCGCGTACTTCCGCAACCGGAGGGAGGAGATGCACAAGGCGGCCTGCATACCCAGGCCTTCGCCGGTGGGGTGGGGTGCCGTGATGCCGGATAAGGGGCAAGTGGTCGGGTGCCATGAGCGGAGGACATGTTCGGGTCGCTGAGTAATGGTATGGTTTGGTATGGGACTTGTTGGGCTGGCATGCAACCCATTTGCGTCTGCACATGTCGCAAAATGCGTGCCGTGCGCACGGCCGTATCACTTATGCGTGCCATACGCACATCCGCCTAACGGCTTTCGCGCTTTCGATGTGTGCTACTGCAGCTGCAATTCGGCATTGTGTCGTGCGAGGTATCCACCAGCGGGGCGTGGTACAAGTCCCTGCCGGACCTGAAGCAGCTCATCCCGCCCGTGGAGATTGCGGAGGGCCTCCTGGGGGAGGAGGAGGCGGAGGCGGCCCTGCACGCTGGCCTGGCCGGGCTGGCGGGCCAGGCAGCAGCGGCGGCGGGCGCAGCGGCGGGCGCGGCAGCCGCCGTGGCGACGGCGGCGGCGGGGGCCGCGGCGGCGGGCGCGAAGCGTGCCGCCGACCTGGCGGCGGAGGCGGCGGGCAAGGCAGCCGAGGTGGCGGCGGAGGCGGCGAGGGCGGGGGAGAAGGCGGTGGCAGCGCTGGCTGGGAGGCGGCCGGCGCCAGGGGGCAGGCCCAACGGTGGCGCTGCGCCCGCTGTGGGCGAGGAAAGGAGCAGCAGCAATGGGGCAGGGTCAGCTGGCTATGACAGGCTCTCGCCGCCACACAGTGGCCTGGGCTTGCGCTCGTTGATGCTGCCGTCCTACTACATGCAGCAGGCTCCCCTGGAGCTGCACCTGCACGGCACAGGCTGGGGCGCATCGGAGTGCGCCGCCCCCACCGCGGCCGCTGCTGCCTCCAGTGCCGCCATGGGCATCACCTCCCCCGCCGTGGCCAGCCCCATGTCCCGTACCTCCGCGAGCTCCCGTAGCGCATGGCTACCAGGGTTCAAGGGCTCAACCTGGGACGCCAGAGCTAACCCACTGGGCAGAGGGTCCAGGGGGCAGGGTGGGGCCGGCACAGCAACAACGGCAGCGCTGCGAAAGCGCGTGTTAGGCGGGTATGGGGGGTTGCGGTCGTTCGCGGCGCCGGGGTTGCTGGCGGTACAGGAGGGCGCCAAGCGGAGGAGCATGGTGGAGCCTGGCTCGCCGGGGTCGCAGCGTGCGACCTTGCGGCGGGCGGCGAGCGACCAGCTGTCGGTCGCAGGCTCGGTGCCGGTACCGTTGCATGGTGCAGCAGCCACGGCACCTGATCATCACAGAGACGGTGCGGCGCGGATGCAGGGGGCTGCAGGGACGCTACGGGAAGGCCGGCAGCCGCACCAGGCGTCCTCGGGGCAGCTGGGGGAAGGTTCTGGGAGCCAGGCGGGGCGGGTTGCCGGGCCTTACTCAGATGCTGGACCGGCGGTGGACGGGTTGTGGGGGGCTGGCGGCGGGCCTGATGCAGGGGACGGGAGCGAGCACGGGAAGGACACAGCGCTCCAGCCGGCCAGTGCCGCAGAGCAGGCGGCGGCAGCGGCTGTTGCGCATGCGGCAGGTGTGCGCACGCCGGGCGCCGCGGCCAGGCCGGGGCCCGCTGCGGCAGCCGAGCTCTCAGTACCTTCCCTGGAGGTGTTGCTCCCGGAGGACGGCAGCGCTGCCCAAGCGGCCAAACCTGCTGGTCCACCCGTGTTGCAGCCCATAGTGACTGCTGCAGGGCCACAACACCCAGGTGCGCCACCGGTCACGGCCACCATTCCCGCCTCGGGAACACCAGCCGCCACCGGGAGCCCCGTGAACAGGGCCTCTCGGCCCAGCACGGCAACATCCGCCGCCACCTCCCCGGGCCACCAGCACGCAGCCGCCACCCCCAACACCGGCTCTCCGGCCCTCGCACCCGCCCGCCCGCCGCCCGCCCCTCCGCTCCGAAACCACGTGCCCCGCCTGGTCAGCATGCTGATGCCTCTGCACCCGGCACCCACGGTGCTCATGTCGCGTCCTCAGCACGGTCTCCTGCCCTGCGGCACCAACATTGGCACCAGCTTCCACAGCACCCACGGCCTCGCTCGTCCGGAGGGCTTGAGCAGGGGGGCTAGCCTCGCCAGGCCTGCATCGCGTCTTCCTGTGCCTGTGGAGGCAGGGGACGAGAGGGAGCAGGGAGTTTGGACCGATGGGACGGGGGACGACGGCGCCGAGGGGCATCAAGCTACACGGGCGGCACCTGTGCAGCACGGGGGTGGACGTGCAATTGCACCGATGCTGTCGCCAATCGGTGCGTGCAGTGTGCAGCTGCCGTACGACGGTGACGTTGACAACGGCCCAGTCAAACACCGGCAGCTGCTGTCCTTCATTCGGTCAACGCTGCCGTACGCAGCAGCGGCGGAGGGGCGGTCGGTGCCGCCTTCCGCGCAAGGTGACGCGAAGATGGCGGCGGCGGCGGAGGCGGCTGTGGCGGCAGCGGCGGCGAGGCTCGACCCGCACACGGCCTCCTACCACAACGCCTGGCAGCAGCAGCAGCAGCAGCACCACCACCAGCAGCAACAACCGCCACATGTGCAGCAGGAGCAGGAGCCGGTGCAGAGCGTACCCCACGGGCGAGGGCAGGAGCAAGGGCAGGAGCAGGAGCAGCATAGGCGGCAACGGCAGGGCCAGGGTGCGCAGGCGGCGGCGCCGTCGGGGGCAGCCGGTGCCGGCGCGGGGCTGGGGAGGCGGGCCAGCGGGACGGTGCCACGGCCGCTGCCGGCGCCTCTGCCGGCTCACCACCTGGCGGCCAGGTGCGTGCACGCGTCGTCTATACTGACGTGACTGCAAGGTGCTTTTGGTTCAACACTGCGAGAGCTATGTGGGCCCTGGGGCATAGAGCCCTCGAGCTGCACCCATTCATGAGCGCGTGCAGTCCGTAGCTGAAGATCGGGATTCGTGGTGTGGGTATGGTTGGCCCTGGTCCTCGTCCCATGCAGGCGGATGGGACGTTTCCACACGCACTTTGCCAACCTAGAAACCCTCGCGGTGCCCTGTGCAACGCATACCGGTGTACCCCATGCTCCCTGTGCAACGCATACCGGTGTACCCCATGCTCCCTGTGCGCCCTACGCGCCCGACACAAACTCATGCACCCCCTGCGCCCTTCCAGGCCCCACGAGGCGTTCCTGTTCGTGCACGGCCTGGGCGTGGACATGCACCGCGCGCTGCGGCACTACGCGCAGATGATGGCGCTGGTGGCCTTCCCGCCCTACATCTCGCCCGTGCTGTTCAGCTGGCCCTCATCAAACCCGCTGGGCTACTTCCAGGTGCGCCTGGACACCCTGGACACCCTGGAAGCCTCCACCAATGTACAGGCCTCGCTTCCGCATGGCGCCGCTGGGCACCCTGACACCCGCCACCAACACACGAGGCACAGCGCACCCTTCCGCATTGCGCCATTGCGCCATCACCAACACGAACACGAACGTGCAAAGCTCTGCACCCGCTTCCCCTCCAATAAAGCTTCACGCGTCATGAAACCTAATTTAGCCCTCCGTACTGACCCACCCCCTTACCTATGGCGCCATTTCCGTCCCTTTGCCGCTCCCCGGTTACCCCTTTGCTCATCCCTCACTCCTCAGCCCGCCCCACACCAGGCCCGCTACCTCGCAGCCTTTTGGAAACCAACACTCACCCGTCCGCACGCTCCATCCTCGGCTTTCCGTCCTCCCCCGCCCCTCTGAGAACCCCTCCCCTACCTCACCCGCCCCGCCCCAGGCCCGCTACCGCGCCGCCGAGTCCCCCGACACCGCCCGCGCGCTGGCGGCCGCCGTGCAGTCCCTTGCCGCCGACGGCTACGCGGGGCTGCACCTGCTGGTGCACTCCATGGGCAGCCGCGTGCTCATGAACGCACTGCCGCTGCTGGAGGACATACTGGCGCCATCGCCGGAGACGCCCGGAGCAGCAGCAGGGGATGTGGGAGGAGCAGCAGCGGGCGAGGCCGGCGGGCCGCCGCGCATGCGGCTGCTGTCGGTGACGCTGATGAACCCCGACTTTGGGCTGAAGCGGTTCGTGGAGGAGGCGGCGCCGCGGCTGAGGGCGCTGAGCCCGCTGGTGACGGTGTACGGCGACACCGCGGACGGGGCGCTGGGGCTGTCGGTGGGTGGGGGTGGGCAACGGGAGTGTGGGTGAACAGGGCGGATGGGGCGCTGGGGCTGTCGGTGGGTGAAAGGGGCGTGGGGGCCCAAGGGGAAGATTGCGAGATTGGGGGCAGGACGGGGCGATGTTTGGAGGACAAAGAGGAATGTCCCTCATGTACCCTACTGCTCGCCTTCTGTGCCCTTCCCGATCCGCGATTACACTTCCACCCTCACTTACTACCCCCGCCTGTGGGATGTCGCGATACCGCGTGCTTTTCCCTCGTCTTCCACACTCTTTATGATGGGGAAAACGCAATCCCCCTGCTCCTTGCACCTGCTCGTTCCACCCGCAGGAGGTGGTCAACGCGCTGGCACGGCCCTTCGTGCACGCCGGCAGCGCCGCCCACGCCGCCCTCTCCGAAGCCGGCGCCGCCCTGCCCACCGCCGCCAGCGCCGTCGTGGCCCGCGCCGCCAGCGCCGCCGGTGCCGTACACCGTACCGTGCACGCCGTACGGGACGGCGTGCGGGGCGTGGCGGCGGGGCAGGCGGACAGCGGAGCGCGGGGGGTGTCGCACGTGTGGACTGGCGTCGGGAGGGGTGCGGGTGGGACTGCAGGCGGTGGTGCGGGGCTGCAGCGTCGGCAGCTCGGTCGGCAGGCAGTCCCGGATGAGGAGGAGGGCGGGGCAGATGCCGGAGGACAAGTGGGCGGGTTGGAGAGGGGGAACATGGCAGGGGGATGCACTGGCGCAACCGCCGTGGCGGAGGCATTGGAGCGGGACGTGGACGGACGGGGCCAAGGGCCAGGGGGTGCGGATGGGCCAAGCGTTGTGGAGCTGGCGGAGGTGGTGATTGACATTCAGGAGGTGCAGGCACCGCCGTTGCCACCCCAGCAGGAGCAGCAGCAAGGCGTGCCCGCACTCGCAGCCACCGCTTCCATGTCCAGCCCCGACGCGGCATCCCCAGAGCAGGACCGCCCATCGCCCTTCAGCTTCGCCCCTGCGCACGCAGCCCTGGCCACCCAGGCCTCACCCAAGCACCCCCATCACACCCAGCCGGGCAGCCTGAGCCATGCCACCACCCAGGCGTCCCTGCCCCCCGTGCCCTCTTCCGGCACGCCCCCCGGCCCCCGCCGCCCACTCCTGCTCCACAGCGGCAGCACCCACAGCCAGCATCTCGCCGCCGCCACCTCCCTGCCGTACAGCAACCTCCCCCGCCGCGCCGCCATCGGCCACGAGCCGCCGCCACCGCCGCCGCCGCCAGGCGGCACCAGCCGGCGGCGGGTGCGCCTCCGCCGCATCCGCGCGACGGACGCGGCGGCGTGGCGACCACCGCCGCTGCAGTCATCACCGCAACCCCACGTCGATGGCGGTGGCGATGGTGTTGGCCCACTGGCGGCGGCGGCAGTGGCAGCGGCAGCTGGCTGGACGCGGCAGTCCGACCTGGGCTGGTGGAGGGACCGGGTGCTGCACTTCAGGCGGCGGCTGCAGCAGCCCCTCATGTACAGCCGGCTGGAGCACAGCCTGGTGGGTGGGGTTCGATGTGGGGCTCTGCAATTAGGCACACCTGGGGCTCCTGCCTGGCGGCTGGCTACAGGACTTGCACAGGTCGTAACGCGGTTTGCGGTGCTCCTTCCGAATTGCTCCCCGCCCCGCCCCAGCCCCCACACCCACCGCATGCACGAGCTGGAAGACCTTGCGACCAGATTCATGTAGTCTGTCACAATTGATTACAGTGAAGTGTGAAGTAGTCGGTCACAGTGTATAACCTCTTGTGTGCCTGGTGGTTGCGCACACTCTCCCGCCCCGGGCCCCCAGGGCCACCGCTTGAACGAGCTCGAGGCAGATAACGTTCGATTCACACGGTTAGGCGGGAACTTATATGCACTTTCTGCACATCTTTCACGACCCGTTCCGCCTTCACAGGGCCGCCGCATTCACGGGCTGCAGGACCCCGCCATAACGTCCAGGCAGGAATTGCTGTGTACAACTGCTTTGCTCCAATGTTCTCCACGCCCCGGCTCCCACCACAGACAGGGCCGGCGCATCTACGAGCCAGTTAGCTTACTGTCATCCCTTATTTGTTCATTTATCTATATGGTCAACCCTTCCAGGGCCGGCGCATCTACGAGCTGGAGGACCCCGCCAGCGGCCACCCGCTGGACGTGGACGTGGTGGACATCAGCTACCTGTCCTCCAACGTCAACACGCTAAGACACACGCACTTCGCGCTCAACAGAGAGGTGGGGGCCTGGGGCGCTGGGGGCAACGCGCGCGCACGATGGCGGGGGCCACCTTGTGCCGGGCGTTGTGGCAGGTAGCTAGCAGGCTGATGCAAGGGTGACAAGTTGTTAGCACACGTGTATGAGGTGCTGGACGGAGTGTGAGGGCTGGTGCTGTTGGGCCCTGTGCAAACAGCCCTATGGCAAGGGCATGAGTGATGTGTGCGGCGTGTGTGCGCTGACACACGTGTTGGTGCTGACGTGCAGGTGCTGGACGACCTGTGGGAGCTGGTGGTGCTGGGCCGCCGCGCCGCCGTGCGCACCTCGCGCCTGGAGCCCATCACCGGCAACGTGTACGGCATGGCGGTGGCGCCGTCGTACCTGTCGTCACGGCAGATCTGACGGCACGTGCGGGCGCGGCACGTGTGCATGCAGCTGACACTTCAGTGGATGGCAACGTGCATGGCGCAGCGGTGGTGCCGAGCGATGTACCTATCGTCACGGCAGATCTGGTGATCCCCTGCATCTGCGCCTAGGGAGGAGCTGTGACACGTGCGCGTGCCAGTGCTGCCGGCACGTGGCATGTGAGCGCGTGACGGTGGAGGGGACGCAGGCAACACGCCTGGTATTGGCCAATTTGCGACCATCACGTGGGAGTTGCTGTGGCACATTGTGGTGCCGCCGCTTCCTGGCATGCGGCGTGCTGGGCGACTTAGAGGTTGCGAGGGTGCTCATGCGCATTCGTGGGCTGAGACTGGCAGTAGCATAGCTGCGCTCCAGTGGGCTGCAGTAGCATAGCTGAGCTTCGGTGGGCTATATAGCATCAGGTTGCATTGGCGCTCTTATAGCATTTGAGTGGTTTGATGCGCTTCATTTCTTCCGGTTTGTGCGCGGAGCAGACGGTATTCAAGGACTTTGTCAGTTTATCCTATTCAAAGGTGCATACGGCAGTACGTTGAGTGACCTGCAGCTCACGTGTGGCGCGAAGGCCTTCGATTGTGGGACCATACTCTTGACACAGGCTACCTGCGTTGGAGCGCAGGGCATCGAGCATACCGCCAATGCGTGGGCATCACACTTACGACGCTTGAGCACTACAGCATGAATTGGCATTACCAGCGGCGACGGAGGTTGCCCCTGGAGAATAGCTCTGCACGGTCTGCGTGAGATGCAACATCACTTGTTACGCTGCGTGTTGTTGGACATACACGCGTCGGAGCTCGCAGGACCACCATACTAGTCCACTAGCGTGTGCACATTGCCACGTACGCGTTCATACTGTTGCCTCATCCGTCCCAATGGTGAGCATTTGAATTGGCTGTATCGCTTTCACGCACAACCACCTCTGCCGGATGCGGGCACGCTGCCTCTCTGCTGCACACACTCTGGTGGTTTTGGAAAGTGACACTGTACCGGGTTACGCGTGCCGAGAAGATCGCAGTAGGCTTGTGTTGAGAGCAGGCCGGTCGTAACGCCTGACTGCCATAATGTTGGCATAAGAGAAGAAGAGACAATGTATCTCCGAATGTACACGTATCCGTGAACGCGTGGCACCTCGACCTCAACCTCGTGCATGGCGGATGTAACAATGCACACAAGCAGTTACACCGTCCCGTGCAAGCGAGTCTTGCTCAGCCCCTATCAACACACAGCACCGCAACTTCCATCAACCAGAGAACAGTACCGTATCCTTCTGCGCCCTCAGCCAACCGTTCATGGTCGGTATGGTCTTTACAGTGTAATTGGCCGGAGTATTGGCCAACCTTTTGCGTCCTCCACACCTCCAGTCCAAAGCTGTGGTCGGTGACCCCAACACATCAGTCCACTCACTGCCTTGCAATCAGCCAAGCAACTAGCCCCGCTTCATGTACCGGTGAGGGGCGGGTCATTGATCATTGGCCTCGCAAAGCAGACGCCCATCCAGCCGCTGTCAGCAACGGGTCCGTTGACCCTCCATTTGACGGTCCCTTGCCGGGCCCAGCCCCCCTGTATCTGCAGCGGCATACGGTACTTGTAACAGTGAACAAACAACGAAACACAGCGGATGCACCTGTGGCTGCACCTCTGAACTCCTAAACATCGCCGTGCCGGGATGCGGGAGCACGTCCGTAGTAACGCACTCCCCAGCTGGCACGTATCCTGTCGCGTTGCTCGGCGCACGAAAACACCAATGCCATGCACATGGTCGACCATCAATTGCCTGCAGGGGTCCATGCGATGCAATGCCCCAGATTCACTCCCACACGCTTCCTGGCTGCGGAGTGTCGACAACACCCCCGACACGACACTTGCAGGACCCCAACCCGTCAACATGGGCGACACCGCTCACACCGCCTTTGGTGGCGGAGCGGACTGCGGGTATCCCGGCTGCGGGTAAGGGCCCGGCTGCGGCGGGGGGTAGCCACCCGGCTGCGGCGGGGGGTAGGGGCCCGGTTGCTGTGGGGGATAACCGCCCGGCTGGGGCGGGGGGTAGGCACCAGGCTGGGGCTGGTAGTAGGGTGCGGCCGCCACTGCGCAACATAGTGAAAGGGACATTGTTAGTAAGCTTGAGGAACTCGGGGGTGTACGCTTGCTTACGAGCAACTGGTGTGATGCGATGGGACGTGGCACTCTAGCGCAGCTGCAGCAAGGGGTGTGCCCCCTAAATGCCCAAGAGGCAAGGCCACCAGGCCAACATGAGCAGGCCTGCTGCATGCCCTGTGCATTGCCAGCCCAGGCGGGCAGCCACACAGTGCCAGACACCAAGTCGAGTCAAGCCGCAGCTGTGCCAGGCGTGGGACTGCCCGCCGGGTGAGAATCTTGGCTTTCCATCACGTTCTGCACGCCCCGGGCAAGCCAGGATGGGATGTGCACAGGCACGTGGGAGGTGGGACAGGGAGCCGTGCACCCAGCACCTCCGTTTGGGTGCAAGCACACCCACGCCCATGCGTCCCGCGCCCACCTGGCGCCCCGACAGCCACCGCCATGGGGTTGATGTCGATCTGCAGCGCAGACACAACACACCAGTCAATGTTCCAGTATACATGCCTACGCATAAACAAATGCACGCGACGTGTGCCGTTGGTGCATAGCTGTAAACTTCGAAGACCACTAGGGACATGGGCCCACCACCACAACCACAGGATGCAACAATCCGTAAATGGTACTGCGCCTGTACTGCCGTACCTGCACCCAGTACGACCCATGGACGCGCTGTACGGATAGCGTGCAGCCGCCGTGCGCGAAGGTGGGGCGGTGGCGATCAAGGACAGCGTTGACCTGGAGCGAGGCCAGGGGGCAGGGGCGTGAGGCAGGAGCGGGTGTTGACGTGTTGTGCATGCGGGAGGTTCCGCGATGAGAACTGCAGTTGCAAGCCTCCATGCTGGGCGCTTCCCTTATTGCAAGGCAAATGGAATGCGGCAATAGCTGTTAAGCTTCCTGGGGGCCGGGTCGACATTGGGCCGGAGTGGCTCACGCCGGTGTCAGAGTACCCCCACATCCATCTTTGCTGTCGCACAAGCAATCAGTCGGAAGCTGCTCCGTGCTGTCAGCGCCTTCCGTTGCCCAGCCCGTGCGCCAGCTCTCAGCGCCGCACCCTACCTCCATAGCGGTACCTCCCTCACACAGTCCGTACACCGTCCGTACACCGTACACAGACATCCGCGGGGAATTCCGCCACAAGTCATGTCCCACATGATCAGGCAGCACGCCAAACGGCCTGACACACCGGTACGGACGTTAGTTATGCCTGCCGAACGCACGTCGTACGTCGTAGTCATCCCCGCCCCGCCGTGTGTACCGCCACGTGTCCCCGCCACGTTTCCTCCTCCCTACCCGCCCCCACGCCCCACCTGCGCCAGCCAGTGGCTGTAGTCCTCCCCTTGGAAGCACCCGAAGCCCACCGTCAGGACTGGAGGGATGAGGTTGAGGTGCATGGCGTGGGGGCGGGAGAGGGGGTGTAGGTATGGGAGAGCGGTATACAGGGTTCGGTGAAGGTGCACGAAGGGAGCAACAGGGTTGCGTGTGGGTTGCGGGCAGGCATGAGGGCAACGGGAGTAACAGGGCAGGTTGCAGTTTAGTTTCGTCAAGTATCAATAGTTTCATAATTTTGTGCACGTAGGGCTGCGTCAGGGCCGTGTGCGTCCCGTGCGGAAGCTGAAGGTCGTTGCACGCCAGGCAGCCGGTTGTTCAGAGTTCGTGCTTTGTTGCAGCGTGTGTGCAGGGCTGCAGCCCGACTCACCCATGAGCATGCCAACCAGCCAGCTGCAGCAGTAGCTCGCGCTGGGCGTTTGCACGTAGGGGTGTTGCAGCGCCAGTTGCCCTATGTCTGTCATGAGCAGGCCCCAGGCCTCTGGGGTGACGCGGCCATAGAGCTGGGGCGGGAGGACGGGCTGCTCCGCGTTGTGGGTCAGCAAGATCTTTCGCCGCGCGCCTTCACCGCTCTTCTTAAACTGGTAGATGTGATTGCAGGCATGGTGAGAGGGCGCGACAGGAGGTCATTGTGCACGGATGGAAACAAGCGGAAACGACCATGGGCTGTCGCAACTCCGGCCTCTCCGGCAGATACTTTACACTCGCACGCGTCTTGGCAACCTTTGCATTGATGCGTACTAACCTCAATCACGACACGCAGCTGAGTCTCCTGCCATGGAGCGACCATGGTTGCGTGAGCTTCCGCGCTGGGCGATCGCAGGCTACAACCTGGCTAGCCTGTTTCTCAGTATCGTGTGGTAACGGTAAATGCAAAACCGATTCTGAGTCTGGAGACAGAGCGCTTTTTGCAGTAGTTGAAAAGGCGTTGTGCGACGTTGGTTTGGGGCAGGTACCGGGTTCGTCTGCTTTATACACGTCGGGAGTTCAATATATATGTAACAGCGCCGGTGCCCACAGCTACCCTTGTGTTCCCCGGGTTAGCCGCGGTACGGTGCCTTTCTCGTCCTGTGCACGTGGAGGCGTGGTGTAGGAGGCATGGGCTGGGGCAGCTCGACCGGACCTGTATCACCCCTGCCATGCAAAGTCCAGCTGTACAGCATACATACACACTAGTACGTGTAGACAACCTCATTCTGCTTGGCTGCAGCACATATACCACCAGCAGAGCTGCTTGACACCACAGCAGCTGCACAGGCCCTTTCCGGGGCTATGTCTCAGCGGCAGCAGGAAATCTCCTACTGTGCCTCGGCAGCACCTCATATATCTGATCTCACTGGATCCCATAAGCGTTGACGCGTAACGCGTGTCAGTGGCCAGCCTCCAAGCCGCCTTGTCCGCCCTTACCACCACGTGGTCATGCACTTCAAACAGCTTCCCGGTATGGCAGTCAGCACTCCGGCGTGTCAGGTACCATCCCACTTGCTCACATTCCACGACCACAATCGCTCTCTCGCAAAACACCACGACCAAAACATGCACCCACAAGGGCACAAAGCCTGCAGTAACCTCTTGTATGTATGACACAACCACGAATACTACCGGTACCCCCACAATCCGCGCATCGCCCGGACGGCAGCCGCCCATCCGCCGTCGCTCGCACCCTGCAGGCTGTCCCACCTTGTCCCAGCAAGAGGCTCGAGTCGAAAACCCCCGACCTGCTCATAGCTCACCATACTGCGCGCTTTCCCCGGCAAACAACTCAGTCAAGCCCCCGACATCAAGCACGCATGCAGGGAGCAAAACGCAAACGCAAAACAACAGACCCACGGCTAATCCCGCTCACGATTGTGCTCCGCCCTAATGAGCACCTAGCTGGTCCGCCGCAGTCCACAACCCAACACCAACGCAGGCAAGGCGCCGCTTGGCTCCTGCTGCCAGTCCCGCTTCGCGTGCTGCGGCAGCTCCTGCTCCTGCTCCTGCTCCTGCTGCTGCTCCTGCTGTGCCACATCTGCACCGCATGAGCGTACAGCCCGGCTATGCCTCACAGGCCCTCCACAGGCCCCTCCTCCTCCCGCTCATCCCACCACTACTGGTACTGCCCCCTCCAAATCAAACCCGCCCACTCCTGCATTCTCTTCTCCCCTCCCCCTCACACGCTCGGGCTGGTCAAGCTGAAGCCCCCCACGGCCCGCCACTGCCTGCTCGCCCACACGCCCGCGGCCACGCGCTCCGCTGCACAGCTCCCGCCGGTGCTGCTGCAAGGCTCCCCGCTCCGCTCCCTTCCCCGCACTGGCCTTCCCTCACCCCGCCCCTCACATGCCCGCCGCCACGCTCTCCGCCAGCTCCCGCAGCTTCTCCTGCTGGTCGGCGCTGATCATGGCCTGCGGGTGGGAGGGGCGTGCATGCATGGTGATGGAATGAGGCACTGCATTGAGAGAGCCGCCTAAGAGGCGTGAAAGGAGGGTCGCAGGACAGTCGCAGGGCCTGACCATGGCCTAGGCGTGCACGTGGCGCGTGGGGCGGGGTTAAGAGTTCTCGAGGGATGATGCCATGCCTGTCCCGCACTTTGTCGAGCGGTTAAGGTGCCATAAGTGTAGCTGCAGGCTACCGGTGCGCGGTGCCCCCCGGGTGGCCCTCCAGCAGCACGTGGCACACATCCGTGGCACAACTACGTAGGTTGATGCACGTGCAACCCACCGCCATCCACACCTGCAGGCAGGACCCCCTCCATCAGCAAGCCAGTCCGCGCCCTCCAGCCTACCATCCACGTGATTACAACTAATACACATGCACCCTGCCCCCACCTGCACGCTGTCCTCCAGGTCTCCCTCAAGCAGCGAGTTGAGTTCGAAGTTGACGTTTCAGTCCGCCACACACCTAATACACACACAGCTAATACACGTGCACCCCGCCCCCACCTGCAGGCTGTCCTCCAGGTCTCCCTCCAGCAGCGAGTTGAGGTCGAAGTTGACCTTGATGCGGTGGTCCGACACGCGGCTGTCCTTGTAGTTGTACGTCTTGATCTTCTCGCTGCGGTCGCCTGTGCCGACCTAGAAGCAGGGAGGGGGTCGTCGCAGCAGCACCAACGCCCGCACCAGTCAGCAGCAGCGTGATATGGACAGGTGCGCAAGCCTCGGGCCGCCCATCCCTCAGCCTGCTGCCTCAACAAATCAGTCCGGCAAGCCCGCAGGCCGCAGCATGGCACCTTGATGATCATTCTGTGCGCCGGTTGGCTCGTTGCCTGCTGGAACCCGCTCTGCCCCGTAGGAATAAACCCTACAAAAATCACCCTTTAACGTAACATCAACTCTGAACTCGTTATGATAATCGCATGCCGCACCTGGCTCTTGCGCGCCGCGTAGATCTCGGCCTGCTGCCGCTGCAGCTCCGCCTCGTACAGCTTGGCTCGCAGGATGGCGAAGGCGCGCTCCTTGTTCTGCGCCTGCGTGCGCTCCTCCTGGCAGAACACGCGGATGCCCGTGGGCTTGTGCATCAGGTCCACCGCCGTCTCCACCTTGTTCACGTTCTGCAGGGGCGGGAGGAGGCGGGGAGAAGGGAGGGCAGGGGAGGGTCAGTGACGCGGCCAATTGCTGGGTCTACAGGCATGGGCATAACAGGCGAAAGAAAGGCGGGGCAGCACGGCATTAATCAGGAGCGGTGACCGTCACCACCGGCGGGATGTGGCGGTGGAGGCGGATGCGAGTGCGGATGCATACAGAGGGCTGCGGCCGCGATATCCTCCGCCTCCCCAAGTATCCGCCCCCACTATTTCACATGCCCTGGCGAACATCGGCATTTGGTTCAGGCCAGGCCGCACCGGCCCCACCCCGCCCCTCCTGCCTCCAACCTCTCACCTGTCCGCCCGCCCCCGACGCGCGCGCGAACTTGACCTCGATCTCGTTCATGTTAAGCTGCACGTCCACCTCCTCCACCTCGGGCATGATGGCCACGGTGGCCGTGCTGGTGTGCACGCGGCCAGCAGCCTCCGTGGCGGGCACGCGCTGCACGCGGTGCACGCCCGCCTCCCACTTGAGCTTGCTGCGTTGGGGAGAGGGGGCAGGGGCATATGGAGGAGCAGTACGGCAGGAAAAGGGCGACACTCTCTACAGCAGAGACAAGTCAGCAAGCGAAGGTGCACGCCCGCCTCCCACTTGAGCTTGCTGCGGTGGGGAGAGAGGGCAAGGGCACATGGAGCGCAGCACGGCAGGTTAAGAGCGACACCTCCATCAGCAGCACAAGGTTAGCAGGTGCAGGAGCGGTGCGTGTTTGCGAGTTGCACGCCAATCTCCCACTTGAGCTTGCTGGGTTGGGGAGGAAGGGCGGTGTGGGTAAGGGCATACGAAGCAGTCGTGTGTGTACAAGGGCGCGGCACCTCCAACGGCAGCACCTCCGAACGGGATCCCAGGGCAGTGGCGGTAGGAGTTTGCGGTTGCTCGCTGCCAGCCTGGTGGAGTGGGTTATTGTGTGTTGCCTTCCTTCCTGTCGGCTCGAGTAGCTGTCCCGGCCCCGGACTTGCGTTCCCCCGGCCCCGCCACCAGCCGCAGCGCCCTGCCCCCGCCCACCCTCCTCCTCCTCCTCCCTTCCCCACAACGCATCTGCACACGCCCTCCCCTGTGACCTGCAGGGGTCATCACCTTGGAGCGTTTCTTCGCCGTTAACCCACGCGCCCACCAACCCTCCGTCCCTGTTAACCCATGCACCTGTACACGCCCTGCTGTGACCTGCGGGGGTCATCACGTTGGAGCCCCCCTTCGCCGTTAACCCACGCGCCCACCCGCCCGCACGCACCTGTACACGCCCTCCCCCAGGATCTGCAGGATGATCTCCTTGTAGCCGCCCGCCTCGGCCGTGGTGCAGCTGACCATGGCCGCCTTCCAGCCCTGCTTGGTCGCGTACCTGGCGGGCGGGGGGAGCAAAGCAGGCGACATGTAAGGCAAATGTCTGTACACAGGAACATAGTCCATGCTGGTCGCTCTCGAAGCTTAGCAGCTCATGGTGACCCTCCAGCCCGGCTGGTTGGCACGCGACGGGGGGACCCACGTCCCGCCTGGGCGCTGCAGCAGCCACGTTCCCGCGGTGACAGGACACACTCGTGTGGCACCAGTAGGCTCCGCGTCAGTGTGCGCAGGGCGGCCGCCAGCTGCCCCGTGTGCCCGCGCCAAGTCAGCCTTTACAGCTGCTCCGGGCCCCGCGGCCGGACCCTGCCAGGGGCACGCCCCGCGCTCACCACTGCTGAGCTGCTTGCGGCATCGTCTCCTAACTGTAGCTCTGCCAGCGTGCCCGCACGGACCATAATCCCATCATCCCACCATCCGCTGCATCATGGCATCAGGCAGCTGGGCCCCAGGCGTGCCTGACGCCGCTGCGGGAGGGCAGGAGCAGAGGCCTCCGGTGCAGGGCAGCGCACGTGCAGCCCCGCCACCGCCATCCACCGCTGATATCGGTACAGTCCCGCCATACTCCTCCCTTACAAAGCAGCTCTCCACACCCCTGACCCAGGCACCAGCCCTTACCCCGGTGCCCCGCCAAGCCTTTTCCGCGCCGAACCCATAGCGCTGGTACACGCGCACCACAGCGAGCCGTGATGCCCCACTCTGCTGTGTCCTTCCCTCGCCTCCCTACGCCGCTGTTGCCCCCCAGTCCCCACACCCCCTAACCGCTGGTTTATGCGCACGGTAGCCGGCCAGATGCTCCCCCTTTTTATCCTCTTGTTGCTTCCTATGCCGACCCCTTAACCCCTCCGCTGGTACATGCGCGCCACCAGTTCCGCTCCCCTCCGCCGCACCCTCCCCGACCCTCCTCCTCACCGCTGGCACACGCGCGCCACAGCCTGCCATGGGGCCCCCCTTTCCTCCTCCCCCTGATTCCTACGCCTCCCCCTCTCCCTCACCGCTGGTACATGCGCGCCATGTCCCCCGCCCAGATAGACGCCTCGTCGCCTCCCGCCCCCGCGCGGATCTCCAGCATGATGTTGCGGTCGTCCAGCGGGTCCTTGGGCACAAGCATCAGGCGCAGCTGCAGGGAAGGGAGGGGCGGGAGGGGAGGGAGGCCGGATGGGGAGGGAGCGAGGGAGAGGGGGAGGGAGCGGTGCAGGGCCCCACAATGCGTGGCGGAGGCATGAGGTGCGACGTGCAGCTACAGGGCCACCTAAAACCAGAAACGAACCGGTGGTGAGAGACCGAAGTGACAAGCGCAATACCCATAGTAGGAAAATGATGTGGGAGGACCAGGGCGTGTGGACCAGGTGTGCGGTGCCCTGGAAAGGGACGCCGGCAGCCGGCAGCCGGGATTGGCCGCTGGGGCGCACGGCTCCGGTTCCTAGGGCCCAGGCACGTACGGCAACACCCTGCCTGCCGCCCCTACCCTCCGGCTGCTGCATGCTACCTCCCCGTTGCACATGCAGACGCATGTACATGCATCTCATCCCCTTGGCCACCCACTGTTTGCGTGGGTGGCAGCGTTCCCGTCTAACGGACCCGGGGCAATGCCGCCCGGCTGCAAGGCACCTGCCTTATCGTGGAGCGTCTTCAGCGACGCCTCCAGCTCGGCAATCTCCTCCTTGGCAAACTCCGCCATCTCAGGGTCGTTCGCGGCCTCCTCCTTGAGGTACTTCTGGGCGTCCACTAGCTGCTGCTCTGTGTCGCGGTACAGGCGGAATGCGTTCACCGTCTCCTCGAGGTCGGCAGCTGCCTTTGCAACCTTTTGGAACTCGTTTGAGTTTGCAGCAACTTCCGGGTCAGCCATCTTCATTTGGAGCTCGCGATAGGTTGCCTCCGCCGCTCGCAGCTTATCAACCATGTAGTCCTCCATAGCCCGGCAAGCAACCATGCACCTTCGCAGCTGAGGGCATAGTCCTACTGGTCTTTGAAGTAGAAGTGACGGTGCTGGGCGAAAAGCAGGCACCAGTGGCAAGGAGCGAGGGGTGTGGCACTTGGGCGCCGCACGGGGCGCTGTCAAACGTGCTTGCATTGTAGTCGTTTGAAAAGTAGTAAGCCGGATTGGTGGGAGCAGCTTCAGTTGAGCCCAAATGGGAATAGACTTCAAGCAGTAGGAAGGGTCCTAGCCACAAGCAAGCGTGCAAGGGTCCTCAGGCGGGGAACCTGTTCAATGAGAGCTCGACACTCCATCTCGTTGTTCTTTTTTGGGTGTAACCACTCCAGCGAGCCTGGAAATGTAGCTCCGGAACCATCGATGCAGTGGCTGTCGACCGAGTCGAGAAGCATCAGGGTGCACCATGAAGCAAAACAACGTACATCAGACCAATAAAGAATTAATTGAGGCCGCCGCCGACCTCGCTTCGGTGACCCCAACCTGCCCACCCACTTTCTGGAACCATGCTTTCCCTACGCTGCCCCGCTGCACGCAGTGCCGTGCGCCCCGCTTCAGGCAGGTCCTATGTGCAATCTAGATGTTAGGGTTGATATTGAGACCTACGACATGGCTCTTGAGCCGCGCAAGCCAGCCTCCCTTAACCGGCTGCCACCGGACGTGAACGTTGCGCAGGGCGCCGGCCTGCTGTGCGCGTGTCTGCCAGCGTGACTGCTGAGAAGGCTACCCTGGATATCACGAAGGTGAGAACACTTGTCCGGTTCGTGCACGACCATGCACAGACCTCAGTGTCGCATTCTCTTCCGGAGGGTAGCGGTCTTGGGTTGCCACTACTTGTGCAAAGCTATCCTACTCACAGCTAAAATTAGATACCAGGCTAACAACTGCTTCTGTTCGGCACTTTGTGCACAGATGACCCCCATCCACGACCGTGTGCTCATCCGGCCAGTGGAGGAGGAGGCGGTAGGTTGGCCGAAGGCCTCAGGGTTGGGCTCGGGCGGGGAGGAGAGGGGGGGGGGCGGGCGGTGCGCAACTACCGAGGAGGCACGCTTATGCGAGCATAAGAGTGTGTCGTGTTGCTCGCAGCACGTGGGCAACGCACATTCACCTGGGCGTGGGTTGCGGCTCACCCGCATATGACAACCACGGCTGTTGCTTAGCCGTGATGGAAGAGTTCCACGTTATGCGGGCTGTCTGGAACCCGGCCGCACTACCACACTACGGCCGCAGCAGCAGGGTTGCACCAGGGTCGGCACGCTTCGTAAAGCCTGGAGAAAGGGACAGGGGAACCAGGCTTGGTTGCGCCTGGTGGTCAGGGGCTTGGGGCCAGCGCGCAAGCTGTCAAGTTGGCAGCGTCCTGCGACCTGGGGCGGCTGGCTGGCTCGCACATGCTTGTCCGTATAGTAGCCAGCAACCCGCACGTGTCTGCCGGTAAGCTGCTACTGGTCCATGTGCGGGAATGGCTCGAGTGGACGCCTGGTCCGTGTCAAATCCGGGTGTAGGGCCCACTCAGCCTGGAGCCTGCGACTCACTCTGTGTGGTCCGCACATCGCTGCTGCACACTGCTTGCAATAGCAGCACTCACTCTAATCCGTTCTTCCGTTCTGTGTCCCTCGCTTTGCGCCTGCACCGCAGCGGACAGCCGGCGGCATCCTGCTGCCCAAGGCCCCGCCAAAGGCCAACTCGGACGCGCACATTGGCGAGGTAGGAGCAAAAAGGGGACGCTTGCCCTGTTTGCACCCGGGCCCATAGGTCGGGACAAGCGGTTTAGCGGGAGCGTGTGTTGCTGTGTGGCAAACTATGCGCACTCCTGCGTGTGCTTGAGGCTGCGGGCCATAATAGTCCGTCAGCCTCTTTACGTGGCGCGTGGCACGTTGCATCCGGGAACACCTCCTGGGACTGAAAACAAGTTCTCGCACTGGCGCATGCCTAGAAGCTGGACCGACAACGCTGTGCGACTGCCACAGTAACGCTGCTGCCACCTGGTGCAGGTCCTGGCCGTGGGCTCTGACGTGACGCTGTCGGTGGCTGCTGGCGACATGGTGGTGTTCCAAAAGTACGCTATGGCCGAGGTGGAGGTCAAGGAGGGGCAGATCATCTTCGTTGCGGAGAAGAGCATCATGGGCAAGCTGGAGAAGTAAAGAAAGGATGGGTGCAAACGAGGCTGCATTGCACGGAGGATGGATGCGGCCTGGAGGAGGATGCAAGCTGGTGGAGGAAAGGGAGGATGCAGTGCCGCGTGGTTTGACGATGGGTTGACGGCCGTGTGCCGCAGCATGGTGAGGTGGTTAGGGCTTGGCTGCCAGTGCGCAGCGCTATGGGTGTCTTCACGTGACTGGGGTGTTGTGGGGAGGGCCGACGGCAGGACGGAAGGACAGGCAGTGGCAAGGAGGGGTGTGGCCTGTGCTGTTGCGTGGTGTAGACTACGGAGATGTAGGCTGATCACTCTGCGTTAAGGCGTCTGCTCCTCAGGAGCAGGTCAGGAGCAGGTCAGGCGGTTAGAGGTGTCAGGGTTAGGAGGGAGGTGGGCAGTGCTGGGCGTGTCAGCCGAACTGCTGGCACCAGAGCGGGTGCGTGGTTTCGGTTGCGCGCACCGTTGCTGCGTGTCCCATCAGGGGCAACTGGCACTTGCAACTGCCTACTATGCACCGGACGGCTACCCCTAGCGCTGTTCTCATGTAAGGATATTGTTACAGTTTTGCGTGACATAGGGTGGACCGACGCCCAACAAGGAAGGCAGGGCCGGCGGGCTTAGCGACTTTTGATTTTAGCACTACCTGGCCCTGGCCCCGACAGAATGAGCTTATCACGATCACTTTGATTGAAGACACAGCCAAGGAACATCGCCCCAAATATGGCGCTCCAGCTTCTCCTTGCCGTCTTCTTCGCTGCAGCCGCTACCTGCCCCGCTTCAGCAGAAAGAAGGCTTTTCATCAGGTATAGTCGACTGGACCTTACGGCGGGGAGCGATGTGCGTGTGCTTTCGCCTTCCCTCGCTCAGCATGAGCTCCCCTGTCGACCTGTCCAACCACGCAGGGATATTCCTGGGAAAGGCCAACAATGTAGAAACACCTTCAGTGGACTGTAAGTGTCGGTAGGGATACAGAACTGCTACCGCTCTTCGGCGCAATTCAAAACGTCCTGACGTGGCCCTGACCTGCACGGCGCAGGCGGATGGTGGCAGACGACCGGGGCGTGGTTTGCAAGCGCACGGAGCTCAGCTACGTAACAGGATGCTGCGGGGGCGGACAGCAGCATGACTGCAGCGGGTGAGCAGGGCCTGACTGGGCCTACCTCACCCGCACCAGGCGCCCTGTCCCACCAAAGCCACGGGCCCCCTGTCCTGCCCATAACTGCGCTTCATACTGCAAGGAACAGTCCACGGCATTGCAAAACTACCCGTGAAGGCCCACGGCTACTGACTTGCCTGCTCCCTTGTCGCGGAACCCTGCAGGTGCGACCTGAAGGACAGCTGCTGTTCTGAGTTCGAGGCATGCGTGTCGTGCTGCCTGGCCCCAAAGCACGACGCAGCCAAACTAGCAAAGGAGGTCCTACGGTAAGCAGCGCACAAGCGAATGTGCCCTCGCTGGCCCTTTGGGATCTGCTGGCTGAAACGCCGCCCGTACCGCCATCGCAGCGGCAGCAGGCGTGTCATTGCACTTCATGCCACAGCAAGACCAGCCTCGTTTGCAGCAAGGAGTGTTTGAGCCTTATCAACCTAAGCCCCTGCGTGCATCCACTACGCAGACACGCTGCAGGGTCCGCGCGGTGGTTCTCGCCTGCTGCCTAGCTCACCGTCTTGCGCCGCCTTCCGCGCAGGTCGCCCCGCCACTCGGACAGCGGCGTGTGGGGCGACGCCTTCGAGTACTGCCAGGGCGTGTGCCGCACGCACAGCCGCAGCACCAGCCACGAAAACTCCTACATCGGGGCGCGGCACCACTGCTTCTCAAAGCTGGGGAGACCCATGGTGGGTGGGCGGGGGGGAGGGGGCGGGGGGCTGATTCAAGGCATACCCATGGCAGGGCGCTAGGGCAGCGCTGGGGCCGGGGCGTCACAAGGCACACGAGGAGGACTGGCAAGGTGCCTGTGTCCGTCCCAGGTCGACAGCCGAACAAAACTCCCAGCGGCTTTGCTAATTTTGGGACCCTTACGGCTTGGCACCTGTGGCCTTTGATGCCGTACCTGGCGCCGCCGCAGAGCCTCCTTGCAACCTCGCTCCCTCTCTTTCCCCCTGCCTCACTGCTTCGTGCAGCTGTCCGACCCGCTCCCCGCGGACGCCCTCCAAGGCGTGGAGCTGGTGGTTGGCGGCCGCAACACCACCTGCAGCCAGGCATGCGCGGGGCACGGGCAGCAGCAGCAGGAGCAGGGTGCGGGCGCCGGGACAGCAGCAGGGGACCAGCAGCAGCAGCAGGGGCTGCGCTGCAGCCAGGAGCACCTGCGGTGGCTCAACAGCTGCGACCGGTTGCGGGAACACTTTGGCTGCGAGGCGGGGTGCGAGGAGGCAACGGGCGTGGGGCCGGGCTACGTGCACGGCGGGGCGCCCAAGGCGGCGCGGCCGGCCATGTGCTTCGCGCAGCCGCCGGCGCGGGCGGTGCTGTCGTGCGAGCAGGCGGACCCGCACATGCACATGCTGTGCCCGTGCGTGCGGTGAGGTGGCCGAGAGTGCGAGATGCCGTACGGGGGTGGATACGGGCAGCAGAGTTGGTTATCCTTTTGAAAGGGACGTCAAACGTTTGTGAGACGGACGGGCTTGGCGGTTGCATTCATTCATTGTGCTGAAGCACATGGTCAGGGTAGAGCCTGGCATGGGTTTGCGGGGGCTGGGGAGGGGCGTGGGGCGATTGGGCGCGGGCTGCTGCTGCTCGCCGAGCCTGTGGTTGGCAGTGCGCCCATGTGTGTGGGAACGCAAGCTTGCTGCGTCATGGCAACGGATGGAGTCCTCCTCGCTAGCGGAGGGCCCGGCAAGGTGTGTTCGTGAGGCCTGTGCCTTGACCGTGTCCAATCTGTGTCGGGTTCTCGGTGTTTTGGTGTTTCCTTACCGCAAGAGAACTAACCCTGTGGTGGGCGGCGAGCAGTTGCTGCACGTGTGGGACTGTGTGCGGAAGGGTGCGTGCAATGATTTATCGCGGTTGTTACTGCCCGGGGTGCAATCAAATGGACGCAACACGTTAGCATACGGTGCGTCGTGGGGTACGGCAAGTTTCGGGACTAGGGGTAGACACTGTGCGGCGTGGACGCAGGTGGCGCGTTAAGCTCGCACGCCATCGCGTGCTAGTTAGGGGCACTTGGTGGGGACCCGTCGCTGGTGGCCCCTTGCATGAAGTTACTTCGCATGGGCAAAGCGTCTGTTTTGTAGTGAGTGTTTCGTGTTCTCCTCAGTGGTGAGCAACCAGTGCTGGTGGTCGACCCGGCTGTTTTGACTGTGGCACACGAGCTGTGGTTGCAACGCGCGTTGCGCAGCACATCTGCGACATGCAGGGAAGCGTGACACACACGGTTTCAACCTGATGAGGGAGTGAGGGTGCCAGCGTCGCTGCACTGCCTGGCGGTTGCGTGGTGGTTGGCACGGCTGCTGTTGACCGCAAAAAGATGTACGCAGACTTGCACCGCAAAGTGCATACTGCCTTGCTGTAAGCAACGATACAAACGGACTATAGCGAGCAAAAATGTTGCGCCTGAGACTCGCGACTTCAACCAAATGCGGTGCTGCAAGTCGCAGCGCAGCGGCTCCGCTAACAATCAAAAGTACTACGGGACCTAGAACATTTTCAGTCGGTTTGCCCATGCCGTCTGCGGTGCAACTTGTGTCGTCGGAGGCCGCAAGCAGCTATCGCGCAAGCCGAGGAAGAATCGCATGTGCTTCAACTCCCAATCAAATAGCTACAGAGGGTTCGTGAGCAAGATCTGTTGTGCTCTCAGCAGGCAATGGCCTCTACCCCGATGGCACGGGACTTGCGCCCTTGCCGCACGGGTGTGTAGGTTGGCCCCCTGACGCCTGAGGCCTCGCTTCATGCATCACGCAGACGACGTGGTGCGGTATGCTGCTCCCGGAGACATTGTTGCGGTGCACTTCAGTCTAGTAGACGAGGACGGCAAGGTACGCTGTGCGCAGGTGGCCCCTGGGTCGACTCGGGCAAGAGGGCATGCCCCCATATAATTGTCCGCACCCGCAGGCGCACCAGGCATGCGGCCCAACCCCTGGCACTGTGGGGGCATGGAAATGTCACCGTTTACGCTGAGTGATGCCCGCACAACTGCTGCCTTATCATGTTGCAGCTGGTCTGCCAGCCGCCAGTCGTCCCCTGTTGCAACACATCGACCTGGACCCTCCCACCCCTGTGTTGCACGTCCGCAGAAGCTCCAATCCTCGGTGGAGGACCTGGGTGAACCGCTCACCTTCGAAGGTGGGCCAAATCGGGGGTTCATGCAGCCTTGGGCGTTGTCCTGTTCCATTGGTGGCACGTGGGCGTGCCAAGCACGGCGTACACCACGCCGGTACGGCGCCATCAGGCGCCGTTGCCCTCACCCGCCGTACACAAGATGCCGAGGCGGATCGGCTCTTTCCATCCTTACCGATATGCGGTGACTCACTAAGTAAGAACCTAACTCCTGCTCACACCCGCCTGCCCCTGTTGCCGTGCAGTGGGGGCTGGGGACATGATGGGCAACAGGCTGTTCCAGGTGGGTGGGTGGCTGGGCTCTGCTCGGCGGATTTCTCTCCCATGCCTTTATCAGTATTTATCGCATTGATTGCACCACCGCCGGTGTTCCGACTCAAATGGTATAGCATGGAGACTTAGCTCCGACGTAGGGCAACGGACCTACGGCAGTCGGAAAGAAAGGCGGATCAGCCTGGTGCTCTTGTGCTAGACATCGCTGTAGGTACTGGCTACATTAAGTGGTGCAACAGGAAGCGAGTTACCGGAAAAAACGAGCACGCCTGACCGCCACCCTTGCGCCTCCTCGCAGGGCTTTGACGAGGCGGTCCGCGGCATGGCCGTGGGGCAGACCACCGTGCTGGAGGTGGGTCGCGCCACGTGGCACGTGGCACGTGGCACGTGTCGAACCCTGCTGCGGTCTTGACGGGCTCGCTCGCCCGCCCACTGACAGCACGCTATTTGCGGCCTGCGTACACCCGCCCGCGCACGAGGGGCACAGACGCTGCCAGTCAAGGCCTGACCCGGTTTAGGGCGTCCGTGTCAGAGCAGTGTAGCGGTAGCGGTCGGCGCAGTGCGTGTCGTACGGCATGTAGCCTGGTATTACTCAGGTCCCACACACTTGCACTGAACTCCCGGCTGTGTCCGTGCCCTGCCGTGCCGTGCCGTGCCGCGGCGTGCCCCGCAGGCCACGGGCGGCGAGTGGCGGCGCGAGCTGATGTTCGCTGTGCCCCGGGGCCACCCCGAGATTGAGCGCCTGGAGGGGAGGTACAAGAAGTGAGTGCGGCGGGGGGGCGGGGGGATGCCGGTAAAGCAGCGGGTGCTCGGGGCGCTGGGCCTGCCTGCACCCGTGCGCCACCATGCCTCCACCCCAGCGGTTGAGCAACATGTTGCATTCTGGCTTCACGCGAACCGTTCCCCTTGCGCTCAGTCCACCTGCAAAGCTCATGACATCGATGAACGGCTCCCGTTCTCTGCCTGCAGCTCCCAAACAACCTCTCTCCCCTGCCCCCTGTCCCACCCTGCCCTCCCCTCGCCACCGCTCCCCGCAGCCAGGGCGGCCTGGCCCCGGGCCTGGTGGTGGAGCTGGCCAACGGAGCCATGGCGGTCGTCATTGAGGTACGGAATACCCTTGTACGGCATGGGGTGTACAGCGTCTCATGTGCCGTGCGCGGTGGGGGCTGGCGGGCGCGGGCCTTGCGCAGCGGCCCATGTAGCCGACCGCAGCCACGCCCTGGTCCCCGGGCCACGGTGCGCGCTACAGGCGACGCTCGTGTTGGCTGTGTGCGCATGCACTCGATACGTCAGCTGCTACTTTCCCAACCTGGCGGTACCTTGGTACAGACAAGCCGCTTGGCCCCAAAACGCGCCCATTGTCCCCCGCTGTCTGGGCTTGTTCAGCCGAGGGGTAGCTGCAAGCCTCTGTGCCGACGGCGTGCGCACAGGCAACACACACGGTCCCACAATCCTTGGCGGCCCCCTGTCCTTCCTGTCCCCGACACCGACCCCATGCTCCCTGCTGTGCCACTTCCAGGCCGGTGCCCCTGTCCTTGCCGTAGGTTGTGGTCCATTTCCTAGTTCCTGTCCCTTCCATGTCCCTGTCCCTGTTTCGAACTCTACGATACCCCACTCACCGTGTGCCCCACCCCCACCCCACCTCTCGACCCCCACCCCAGGTCAGCGAGGCTGAGGTGAAGCTGGACGCCAACAACATGCTGGCGGGCAAGAAGTTCACCATCGAGCTGGAGCTGGTGGCTCTGGACCCGCAGGTGTGTATTAGGCAGCATCGGTGTGTTAGCGGGGTGGGTAGGCAATCAGCCACCATCGAGCTAGAGCTGGTGGCTCTGGACCCGCAGGTACGTGTGACAGACAGCACCCATGTGCGGTCGGGCGTGTTGGTGTACAACTGTGGATTACGGTAGTGGGGTGGGGATGGGGTGGGGGTTACGGTACCATGGGCTGGGAAGGCGAACAGCCATTATGGAGCTGGTGGCACTGGACCCGCAGGTGTGTTCTGTGGGCAGGGCGTTGATCCGTGACTGCTGTATTAGCATGCGGCGTGCAGTAATGTGGTGCTTTAGCTGGAGCTGTGGGGCTAGACCTGCTGGTGCATACTGCCGTGACGGTGCCCCTGATGCGCGGGTTGGCAAATGTGTTCAAGACGCTGCTTGCGGTTGACCGACCCGTCACGCTCTAAGGCCCCGACATCGGTCACCGCACCTGCAGCGCCCGGGGCCCCTGATGTTCACCTGGGCACGTGTGTCAGGGGCAGTCTGTCCAAGTAACGGTGTGCCGTCCAACCAGGCGCGGCGCCAGGCGGTGGGCCAGGGCAGAGACTTGGCTCACGCGCGCAGCAGTGTAGCACATTAGCCCCAACTGTGCAGCTTGTGCTTTGCCAAACGCCGCAGGGGATGGCGACGGCGGCGGCTGCGGCGGCAGCCGCGGCGGCGGAGGCGGCTGCCAATGGGAGCAGCTAGGTACGGGCGGCTGTGCGCTTGGTACAGCGGAGCTACAACCGCTTTACGGGGGCTGCAAGAAGGGATGGCCCGCAGCTGGTAGCGCTGGAGCGACGTAGCGCTGATGGCCAAAGCGTGCGACGGGGTGGCGGCATCAGGGCGGCAACGCACCATGAAGTGGGAGCTGTAGACGGCGGTTGGGGTGTGGGGTATGGCGCTACGTGCCGTGTGTTTTATGCTGCGGTAAAGGGCGCTTTACATTACACGCCGGGCGCCAGGCTGGGACTACAGCGGTGGCTGCGCAGCGTGGAGATGCGGGACGTGGGTGACGTCCACATGGTGTGCAGGCTACGCACTTCCTGTCTGGAGGAGGGGGGCGTTCCGTTCAAGAGCACCAGCGCATTAGCGTTGGCCCTGTGTCCGCGTGTGCCCAGGGGACTGCTGGGGGACTCCTAAGGTCCCGTGTGTGGCATGGGAGCCAGGGGACTTGATAGGACGGCTCGTCAGGTGAGCACGTGCCAGACGGGCATGCGCCTACCGCCTAGTGCTGTAAGGCGGTCGTGTCGTTGGCAGGGTGAGGTGGTGATACGATGCGGTAAGGATTTGTGTAGCGTACCGTGTCCACTACTCTGTCGCCATGTGCTGCCGGTGGAGAGGTTCCCATGCAGTACAGTTTCCGTGGCGTCAAGCCCCCGCTTCCGATCAACACCACGTACACCAAAATCTTGTGGTAAACAGCTAGCAACTGATAACCAGCCAGGGCCAGCCGGTACTGTGTCAGCGGAATGACCAAGCCGAGAGCGCTTTCTATTTGTGTATGGTTTCACAGATTTGGTCCCCTTCCAGAGCCCAGCCCCTGCCCACTCAGGTAACAGAGCTGGTCCCGGCCATTAGGAGCACGGGGGTTCCCACCCCTCTTGCTGTACGGATAGAAATTACCAGCTCCACCAAGGTATAAGCCACAGCAAGCGGGCCTTAAGTTCTCCCTAGCACAGCCTGGTCCTACCCCACATAGCTTCTCGCCAAGACGCATCCACAGGACACAAGCAGCACCCCTGTCGTGGCTCCCAATCCACCTGCACCTGGTTGCACTGCAGCTGCTCCATGACACACGCACTTACGTAAGTACCCACAGTACCTGCAGTGTCTGCTCATGCATGTGTGCCACTTGGCCTGTTGGCCACGCTGAGCCGCAACACAGCTAGCAACTCTGAACATGCAGGGGCTCCTGGGAGGATAGCAAGGCAAAGAGCTGGCAGCTGGCCTGATACGCGTTTTTTACTGCTGTGGAAACTCTGCGGGGTGCCGGGGCTCCCTGTGTGTCTCCGCCGCAGGTCGAGGTCCAGGCTGCTGCAGAAGGCGGCCAGCCAACTCAGGTGCAGCAGGTGCAGGCTGGAGTGGGGAGCCGCCTGGCAGGGACAGCAGCTGCTGTATGGCGGGAGGGCAAGGGGCGGGGATGGGGGCCAGCGACAGGGCTTCGCTAAGCGAAATACTGGCAGCTACAAGTAAGGCAAGAGGCAGGGTGCTAAACCGGTAGGGTGCGTGCAGGTCCGTTGGTAGGATTGGGGCACACGGACGGGGGAGGTACTTCCAGTAACTTAGTCGGCCCCCAATATGTGTCGCAGGATGCGATGAGGGGAGGTACAACGCATGCAGGATTAGACCGCCGCGATGGCATGTGCGGTTACTGAGGAGGTCAGCGACCAGCAGCTGCTGCCGCAAAGTGGTAAGTGCTTCGAAAAACTCCCTGCTCGCCTCTTGCTCTAATCCGTACGCCACTTCAAGCTGGTGTGGTTACACCGCAAGCCTGCAGTGCAGCTCACCTTTAGTCCTTTCCCGGTGGGGTTTTTTGAGGAGTTAGAGAAAGCTGCCGACCGCGCTCCTGCAGTCGGTCCACGGTCTTCGGGCCGGCCGTCTGGAGGCCGTCCTTCACGTGTTTTCCAGCTTGCTCCACATGGTGGCCGAGGATCCAGGACCCCAAGCCCGCTCCAAGCACGATGCTTGCGCCGATGATGGTCGGCCCAGCGAGGGCGTCCATTCTACTAAGAACAGGAAAACGATAATCAGGTTCATTATCTTAGGAGTTTTACGTTGTCAGTGGACTGGTCAAGCGGGTGCGCTTACCTTCGGAGTTTACGGGATGCGGGGGCGTTGCGCCCACCGGGGGTGCCAGGCTGAATGGTGCTATATGATGCTAGTACTGAATGCGCGGCAGCATTCGACGATATACCCGTTACATGCTGGCTGGGTTCAAGGTACCTGACAACTGCGGGTCCTTGTCATTGCAGTACGCACGTACGACTTTGGCACGAGGTCTCTGCTTGGCACAGCGAGCCCGACGTTGCCCCAGCGGCCTTGCCACACGCAGCCACATTCGTCACAACTCGCCCGTTGTATTATTGGTCATTCGTGGATCACAAGTCAAAAGGGTGTCACGGCGACACCTTATTCTATGGCCTCCATGCGCCCACCGAGGCATCCTTGACCTGTACCCGCCCTCCGCAAACCAGGCTACCGTAGTGGTAATCGTCATGGCCCAAACGCCAACTCCATGCTCCACATACAAAACCATCGCACCGACACCACATGGCAAACCGTCTTCCGAGCCCTCAACCTAAGCCCCTCACAGGAGCAAAGTTCCTGTACGTATCCAGCTTTGCCTCCAAGGGCAGCCGCTAACCGTATGCGAACTTGCCACTCTGTACTGCACCCATGTAGCGGGGGAGTATTGACTAAAGAATGCACAATGCGCAGAACCCAGGTCCAAAAACGCCATCGGGCCCAAGCCGAACCCTCCGGCCACGCGTCAATACTGCGACAGGGCCGCCCAAACCGGGGGAATCCTATTGTACACCACCACGACCACCTCAAGAGCCAATTCCGTGCTCACGCCGCGAAGGTCCCACGCCTCCCTGACCACGTCCTGTGGGTGTGCACCACACACACATGCGGGCGGCAATGCACCGGGGTCAGCTCCCAGACCGCGTTCACGGCCGCACCGTGCCGCTGACGCCCGCAATTCACGCATGCCCTGCACACGACTGCATGCTTAAGTACACGGCCTATGTAGGCACAGGCCTCCTGCCCCGGCCCTGGGGCATGGCCACGAGCGGATCCTCGAGGCGCACCACTCGACTCCGCTAACAACATGCACTTCAAATGCCAATATGGTTGTTCTTGTGTGAACCACGGTGTTTTAAGTGCCGGCCGTTAAGCTGCCTCGCCAACAACAACACTACCATACTCAGCGGCACAGGAGCAGCACTACAGGAGCAGACGCAGCAGCAGCATGCCGCCATGCCGAATGTTGCAGTCCTTCCTTCACCAGTGCTGGCCCATAGGACCAAACAAATTCGTGCCAAACCCACCGCACATGTCCCACACCATGCCAGCTTGGTCCTACGCGACAGACCGGTTACCGTACAGCGTACACTGACGCGCCATCTGGCCCAGCATGGGGCGTGTGTTGACACACGATGGGCGGCACGGCTCAGGCCTGCAATTTGCACGCCCTCCGCCTGCATTCGGACACGCAGCGTCATCCCCCTCAAAATAGTGCATCGCCGCAGGTCCTCAAACGGTAGCTCAGATCCGAGCGCCACCACAATACAACCATTTGCACCCCAACCAAGAACAACTACACCGAAGCCAACAAACTGCTCGGGGCAGTGTGCGCCCCCAAGCACCACGAACCCCATTGAAATGCCCAATTCTGCAACCCCACCACGCCCATTTATGGTACTAGCAACACCCCTGTGTTTCCCGGCCGACGCAATTTGCGGCGGCATACACCAGGTATGTGCTCCCCGCTGAACCGCCCTGCCGCCGCCCAGCCAGCACCAGCCCCACAGGAAGGGGCGAACACATCGGTACGGCACAGCTCGCGAGAATGACCCGCCCCTCAGGCCCCCGTCCCCACAATAATGCATGCCCCGGCCACATGTTTCCAACCGGCCTTGCGCCCCGTTGCCTCCGACACTCGCAACGCCATCAGTCCGTGAGGCAGCTTGCCGAGGACAGCCTTTCCGCTGCCGCCTTCTGACTCCAACTCAGGACAGTAGTGTTCACTGCCGTTGGCCGCATAGTGCTTGCATACACAACGTGCGCAGCAGTTCCCTCGTCTTCGCCTCCTCCATCGCGCCTACTCCTCATCCAAGCGCAATGTGCCATCGCCAGAGCGCCGGCGATCCCCTAGTCCCCCCTTGCTGCAGCGCCGCTGCTGCCTCCATCGATGACCGCCACATGCGGCGCTCCAACCCGTACCTGCTGATGTCCGTCCACGCCGGCCTGCGCACCAACCGCTCCAACCGCCTCAACGGCCGCATCACTCCCAGTCGAACAGCGTGACGACGACAGTTATGTCGTCCAACGACCCGCGGTCGCGCGCGAGGCGCACCAGCTGCTGCGCCGCCGCCTTGGCTGCCGCGGCGCGCTGCTGCGTCAGCGAGGTCATGGCGGAGAACTGCAGCGGGCGGAGTGATGCAGCACAGATACAAGTAGGGTTTATGACAAGTAAATGAACAGGTATGCGCCAATGAAACAAAGCTGCAGGCATGTACTGACGTACTGAGGGAGGACAGAAATTCATAATCGGATGGATTGCAGTGGAGCAAGGTGCTCAGGGCTGCGGTTGCAGCAGCAGCCGGTAATGCGCCTGTGCACTCAGCGTGCACCCAGCCTCGCTGCCTGCTTGCTCAGCCCACCGCCTGTAGCCGCAACGCATGCCAGCCCCTGCCGAGCACCTCCGTACCATCGGCCCATGCGCACAGCTGCCCCCCGCCCGGCCCCCTCCCTCCACTCACGCTCTGTATGACTGCCGCTGCGCAGTCCACCGCCTCCTGGTCGCCCACCGCGCCCCACAGCCCGTCGCTGGCGTGCAGCACGAAGGCGTCGCGGTGCGGCGCCAGCACCACCGCCGCCACGTCGGGCGTGGCGCTGATGAGCCGCGCGGCCTTGAAGTCGCGGTCGCCCAGGCCGCTGCAGGGAGCATAAGCAAAACCCGTTGCATGTGATTCATTACTGTTAATGCCCCTGCTCCATATTAACGGATGCTTTGCCTTAACGCCCGAGCCGCTGCCTTATGGAACGCGCATCCCGGCGGCTGAAAACCCAGACTTCCCCCTGCCCCGCCCCCCTCCTCCCGAAACCCGCCGCCCCGCGCTCACCGCGACACGGCGCACACCTTGGCGGTGCACCCGTCCGCCATGGGCAGCACCACGCGCCACGTGCCGCGCACGTTGGCCACGCGGCCGCCCGCCGCCTCGATGCGCTGCCGCTCGTCGGGCAGCTCGGGCTTGTGGTCGCGCGACAGGCGCAGCGCGCGGCCGTCGCGGCACAGCACGGCGCGGCAGTCGCCCGCGTTGGCGGTGTACAGCTTGGGGCCCACCTGCACGCTCACCAGAGCCGTGGTGCCGTCCAGCTGCGGGGAGGGCACGGGCGGGGCAGCAGCACGGCAGGGTAAAGGAGCGACAGGTTATAGCATATGAAGGCGAGCTGGAAATGCAGGGACACACCCATCAACGCCGTGGTGCCGTCCAGCTGAGGGGAGGGCACGGGCGCGGGAGCAACAAGCATGGGTGTGTAGGCAAGCTCGGAATGCAAGGAGGCGCCCACCAGCGCCGTGGAGCCGTCAAGCTGAAAGATGACAGCATGGCAGCAACGCGGGAAGGCAAGCTTCAACCTGGAAATGCACATTCGTGTGACCGAGTGCGGTCAGTGGGTGCGTGGTTGTTGCCCATTTACGCTGAGACACAGAGCATGGCGCCTTGCCGCGCGTTCCCGATACTGTGCAGCTCCGGGGGCCCCTGAACGGCCCGCGAAGGGGTCCGCCCCTACTACTTCTCCTGTTCACATTGTCGCACCGGCGCTGCACGAGCACGACCTCGGCCCGCACCCCAGTGCCTCGCGCCCTTTGCCACACCCCCGCGCCCACGCCCCAACGAAGAGCCCTGCAGGCGCGCGCGCCCCCCTTGCGTGTCCTGGCACCCGGTCCCCGGCCAATGCACCCACCGGCAGCGCGCGCAGTGCCCCCTCCTTGCATATGCGGTCGTCCAGGCCGTGGAACACCGCGCGGAAGGCGGCGGCCAGGGAGCCCAGCGACTCTGGCGGGATGCCCGGCTGCTCCATGTTGCGGACTGTTGGGGGTGCGGGTATGTGGGTGGGTACGGGGGTGAGCACTGCTTTACCACCACCGCAATAGGATGCTACCGAGCGGCAGGCGTGTCGGTTCTGGGGGACAGGAGCCTACGGAGGTGAGGGGCCAAAAGGGGCAGACGCGCAGGCACGGTGCTGGGCAAGCAGTTAATTTTTTCTATTTAAAAACCCGTTTTTACATAATTTAAAAATCAAAGCCGTCCTGCCCCGCGCTGCTGCCCTGCACCCTCGTGCCTTGACCCCCTGTGCGTCCACGGGTGTGTCCTTCGCCGCTGCCCCTCCTGACCCCGCACGCCCACGCCACCCCGCCCCACCAAAGCAGTCCAGCAGCCGCTCGTCCGAGGCAATGGCATGCAGCACGCTCTCCTGCGCGGTGCGTGCCGCGTGGTCGCCCGCGCCGTGCCCATCGAACACGGCTGTGAGGCTGAAGGGCGCGGCCTGGTGGTAGGCGCACGACAGCATGCGGCTGGCCTGCCACTCGGGAGGCGCCAGAGCCCACAGCGCGCCCAGGCCGTCCGACACGGCCGCGAAGTAGTCCTGCATTCCGCTCTTCATGGGGCCCTTGGACTGCGGGGGAGGGAGGGGGAGGGGCGGGACCAAGGGACCAAGGGAAGTTTGAGGAGGCATGTTGAGCAGCAGCTGACTGACGTCATGAAGTGGGAATCCGTCTATGATCTCGGGCTTTGACGCGTGAGTTCTAACCTATAAACGTAACAGTACATGGCATGCAGTGGCATCTCGGTTGCCACTGCGGGCCAGCTTACAGTTGCAAATCCGGTGGCGAGGAGAGACGGCGACGTGCCTCCACCCGGCATCGGGACGTCATTCCAGGAGTCGACAGGAGCATCAACGCTCGAACTTGCAGACTCCGTGTTTTCCCCTTGATCCCAGGACGTCAGGAGACCTGTGCCGGAGTAGTCCAACGAGGAACCAATGGCGACCTCCACCTGCGAAAAGCAGGCCATACGATACAGCTTATCAACATGTATACCGGATTGTACTGGGCTGCTAAAGTAGGTGCGTAGGGGCGCAGACGTTGGCGCCCTAAAAGCGCCCTTTCGGTTCGACCTCACCTCTTGCGAAAGACGCAGCAGTGGTGCACCCCTCGGCGGCATGCCGGTGGCAGCAACAGCACCGGTTGCAACGGGGCCAATTGCGCAAACAGGTATACGTCCTGAGGGTTATCGGGACCGTGTAAGTGTACCTTACGCTTACAAGTGCCGGCACGTACCCACAGACCTAACGCTTACCTTTGCCATGCTTATGAGCTCTGCACAATAGTGCGGGAGCCAGTTGCAGCCGCAACGAGTGGCTCGTCGTGTTGGAAAGTCTGGAAAGTCTGGACATGCTTCCAAGCGGTGTCATCTCTATGCGAGTATCGTGCTTCAGAAGAGTTGCACTATATACAGGAGGAAAGGAGCCTACAAAAAGGCCCAGCCTGCACTACGTTACCACCACAAAGCGAGCTCGAGGCAGTGGCACATAGACAACGCGTCGGGCAGCCTTGCCCAGCATTAATATGTCACATCAAACGTGAATGACTGCAGTGCAGCGCAGCTAGGAAGCCTTCTGCTTTGGGATGGCCTTTTTCGGTTGCCGTCGTTGTAAAGTGCCGTGCAACAATCGAAAGCAACGAAGGCGTGTCTGTCACTACTTCCACGTCTTCCAGTATAGCTTCATACTGTTTAGATGTTGTTGATCGCATGCCCACGCATATCTATGTCTCCGGATTTTGACTCCACCTGACGGCACGGCCGCGATGGCACCTACGGGCATGGGGCGCATGAGACGGAGTGCAGCAAAAACCATATAATAAGCCCACGTGGCTCCTATGGCGGGAGAGCCCTCTGTGTCCCTTCAGTTTGTGTCGGCGCCGGCTGACGGCATCGGCCCGGCTCTGCTGCTGACTGTACGGCAGGGAAAGTCCTACAGCACGCCAGCGCAGGCAGGTGCAGCACAGCCACTATCGTCAGTACCCGATTGAGGACGTACAACGCGAATCCATTCTTGCTCCCGCCCAACAGGACGCTAGGGTGCCGTGCTGCCTTTACCCACCTGCCGCATACGTGCCCCATCACACAGCTTACGACACACTCGCCGCGCCCTGTTGCGCAGTACCTTGTGAATGCACCCGAGGGATTTGCCCGCCTGGTTTTGGAGCAGCGCTGCCGTCCCGGGCCCGGCCTGCGGGCGCTGCTGCTCACCGGCCTTCAGCAGCAGCAGGCGGTAGGGTGGCAGCGAGGATGCACATCCCTGAGCACACACACACATGCTCTGCTACGAGGACCACTCGTCTGAGCCCACACGATGTTCCCTCGGAAAGATGACTCCCTCGGGAGCAGGCTGTTACGATCGTACAAGCTTCTCGCCACGTCTCTTTGACGACTATCGAGGCTTTGCAAAACCACCTTACAACGCACCATGTGACCAGAGCACCCGGGCCGCATGTCATCATGCACTCCCACAGAAACCGGCTCACCTCCTCTCCTTTCCCGAAAACTCAAACCTCCACCCTCAGGGCGGCCTGGCTGGGCTGCTGCTGCGGCTGCGGCAGGACGGCCACGCATCGCTGAGGGTGCTGGGGCCGCCAGGTGGGGGTTAACGGTAACCGCGTGTGGCCTGGGCACCCAATCAAAGGCCGAAATTACTGCTGTCCTGTCTGTCAGGTACCACTCCCTGACTACGCATGCCTTTGCGCTTCTACATCCTGTGTGCATTGCTACACGCCGTATGCAGGCCTGGGCGACACGGTTGCGGGGCTGTCGCAGTTTGTGCGCTGGACGCACCCGGCGCTGAGCCTGCAGCAGCTGTCGCCGGCGGCCCAGGGCTGCGCCCACTCGGACGATGTGATGGAGGTGCGGCCGCTGTGGGGCGGCTGCAGCCTGCTGTGGGAGGTGCCCCCGTGGCTGGAGGCGCAGGGGGAGGCGCAGGGGCAGGGTGAGGGGAAGGGCGGGCGGCGGGGTGGCAAGCGGAGGGCGGAAGTGGCGGAAGGCGCGAAAAAGGGAAAGGCGGGCAGCAGTAGCGGGGATGACGGCGGCAGCAGCAGTGGCAAGAGCAGCAGCAGTGGCAAGAGCAGCAGCAGCGAGGACAGCAGCGACGAGGAACGTGCTGAGCGGACACGCAAGCTGTCACGCACAGCCGGTGCACGCAGTGCGTCCCAGGCGCAGACGCAGGCCCAAGCCCAAGCCCAAGCCCCGCTGGGCCCTGGCGGTGTTCTTGCCGGCAACCGTGCAGGCGGACGTGCTCCTGCAGGCGCCGCGGGTGGGAATGGGGGTGGGCTTGGGGGTGGGCTTGGGGACCCTCTGGCGGCCCTGAGGGGCGGCATCCTTGCCGCAAGGGCAGCTGCGGCGGCAGCCACAGCGGCTGGCAAGGGCCGCGGCCGTGGCGCGAGGGTGCAGCAGGCTTCACAAGCTGGGGGTCCAACTGCAAGGCAGGGCGGCGGCGGGGGTGCAGGTGCAGGTGAGGTTGCGAGGGCGGCGGGTAAGGAAGGCGGGCAGGAGAGCGGGGGGTCCTCCTCGGAGGAGGACGCAACGCGGGGGTCGGGGAGTGATGTCAGCACCAATTATGGCAGCAGCGACGATACCGAGGGCAATGATGAAGGCGGCGGCGGGGCCGGCAACAAGGACGGAAAGCAGGGGGTGCAGGAGCCGGCAGAAGGGAAGGCGGGGTCTGAAGGCTGCGGGGACAGCGGCAACAAGAGCAGCAGCGCAAGCAGCAGCAGCAGTAGCAGCGACAACAGCTCCGAGAGCAGCAGCAGCACCAGTAATGATAGCAGTAGCAGCGATAGCGAGGACAGCGATGGCGGTGCGCAAGGCGCGTTAAAGGGAAGGGGAGCAGCAGGGGCGGCAGCAGCTACGGCAGCAGCAAAGGGAAACAAGGACCCGCAGGCTGCACTCTTCGACGAGCTGGACCGCCTGTTCATGTCCTCCTCGCCTGCCGCCATGCCACGTGCCGGGTTCGGAGCTACGCGCACGCGTGGCGGCGGGGGCAGGGGCGCTGGCTGCGGCGGCTCTGGGGCTGCCGGAGGGGCCCGTGGGAGGGGTAGGGGAAGGGCTGGCGCCGGGGGCGCTTCCGGGGATGCGAGCGGTGGGGATGCGGGTGGCGGCGGAGTGGACTTCGCGCTGCGCTCCAAGGTGCTGCAGAAGCTGCTTGGGGGCACCGGTGGCGGCAGCAAGCCGGCAGCGCCAGTGACTAACGGGGTGCACCCGTCTCCGGCACTAGCGGTGGAGGGTAAGGCCACCAAGCGGCCCTCTTCCGAACCAGCGCCCACTGCCGGGCCTTCAAACGGAGGAAGCAAGTCCAGTGCCGCAAAACGCAGCCAGCCCGCTGCTGCTGCTGCTGCCGCACGGCCCTCAGAGCCGCCACCCCAGAACCGCACCACGGCACCGCTACCCCTCGCCCACCTGCTGTACATCAAGCCCACTCAGCAGGTGGTGCTGCTGTGCTGCTGCTCCTCCCACACGGATGTCAGCGCCCTGGCGGCACACCCCGCCGTGCGGCTGCTGCAGCGCGCGCAGCAGCTGCGGCCGGGCCTGCTGCTGGCGTGCGTGCACCTGGTGCCCGCGTGGCTTAGCCGAGCACACATGTACCGGGAGTGGGTTAGCTCCATGCCTGGGCCGCACGTGTGGTGGCAGGGCCAGGGGCAGGAGCGAACGCACGGAGACCAGGTGCAGCGTCAGGAAGGGAAGCAGCAACAGCAGCAGCAGCAGCAGCTTTCCGATGTGGGTCTGGGCCACCTGGGCAGCTGCCGCGTGACCCTGCGGCTGCACCTGGTGGCGCCAGGGGTGTTCCCTCTGCCGTACGCCCTGAGGCAGGCCCGGAACCAGCACAACCACGGGGCGCGGCAGCAGCAGAAGCAGCTACGGGAGGATGGGCAACGTGGCGATGAGCAGTCGCAGCAGCAGCAGCCCGTAGACATAATGGTTGTGGACGATGCTGGTGGCGGTGCGGAGCAGTGTGCTGCCACCGCCGCAGGCAGCGCAGAGGCGGTGCCGGCCTGCAGCAAGCCAGGGCCGGTGCGTGTGCTGCACAGCACCGGCCGCCAGCACCTCACCGCTGGGCTGCTGTCCTGCATGGTGTCCACCGGGTCACGCAGGCAGCGGGACGGACCTGCTGGTGCTGCTGCTGCTAGTGGTGCTGCTGCTGGTGCGGATGCTGCTGCAGCGGGCAGCGGCGGTGGTGGTGGTGACAATGGAGGAGATCCTGGGGGTGGTGTTGCTGGTGCTGCAGCTGTGGGTCCTCGCGTGGAGTGGGATCACGACGCGGGTTCCCACCGCCACCGTCGGCCGCAGGACAGCACTACATCGCAAGGAGCTCAGCAGGGGCCAGGAGGGCAGGGGCGTCGGCAGGGGCAGGGCGGCGAAGTGGAGGGACCGCTGTGTGAGTTGGGGGTGAAGGTGCCGGGTGTGCGTGAGGCGGCGGAGGTGCAGGCGGCGGTGCTGGAGGAGCGGAGGGGCTCGGGGCTCAAGGAGATGATCCAGGTGGGTTGGCTGGTGTCGAGCGCGAGTGCGGTTGCACGTGTGCCTGGGTGATTGTGCACGGCCTGCATACCAGGGAGGCGAAAGGCACTGCTTCACCCTGTGCAGCGCACTGCACCGCTTGCCGCCTGATTGGTTGGAACTAGCTAACACCTGCTGCCAAGCCTCCTGGGGGCTCGTGGTAATTAAACCATCGCGCCGGCTCCACCCCTCCTTGTCCACCTCCCCAGGCCCTGCGCGTCGCCTGTCCGACGTTGGGGTCCCCCCGCGAGGGGGAGCGGCTGCTGCGGCCGCCGCCGCCCCTTCCCCCGCCTGCGGCGCTGCCCACGCCTAGCGACCCCCAGCATGCAGCCCGCGCCACCAGCACCAAACCAACGACCAACGGTGCACCGCCCCCGTGGCCACCCGGGGCGAGCGACACGCACAAGGGCCAGGGCACTGCCGAGCAACTTGTGCAGCCTCCATATCCGCCGCAGTACCAGCAGCAGCCCTACCTACCGCACCCACACGGCGTAGGGCCGTGGCAGGGCCCCGGCGGGGCGTGGGGCGGTGCGGAGCAGGAGCTGGTGGCCGTGACGGCCAGCCACGGGGCCCAGTGGGTGGGCAGGGTCATGACGCCCGGCCTTGGCGCGCGCCCAGCAGCAGCACCATTACCACCAGCAGCAGCAGCCACCGCTATGCCTGGGAGCTACCATGGCAACGGCGGGCCCCAGGGACCCAGTGCGTACGGCACTCACCAGCCGTACCCTCCTCCGTACGGCCACCCACCCTACCCAAGTGCGCCGCCGCAGCCGTCACCGTACGGCGGGGACTATCCATCGCCGTACCATCCGCAGCACCAGCCGCAGCCGTACGGCAACGAAGGAGCCTACTGGGGAGGTCCGCACTGGCAGCAACAGCAGCCGGGGTGGCAGGGGCATGCGTGGGTCCCGCAGGAGGGTGCGGGGCATGGCCCGGGAATGGAGCAACAGCCATTAGGCGACCAACCGTGGGAGGAGGAGGGCGAGGGCGAGGATGCTGGCGAGGAGGGATTAGGTGGGGCTGGTGCTGTCCCTGGAGGAAGCAACCGCGCCCGGGCCATGGAGGTGCGAGCCGCACTGCTGCGCGGCCGGCGCGGGCAAGTCGAGGGTCGAGGCGGCGGGCTCCCCGGCGACGTGGCGGCGGGGGCCATTGAGGGCCAGGGTGTTCTGCACAAATCCGCAGAGCCGCTGGGTCTGGGGCAAGAAGCTGTGGGGCAGGGGTGGGGGCAGGTGGAGCAGCAGGCTGTCGGCGCTCATGGCGTGGATGGAGCCAGATCAGCTCCACCATTGGAGCTAACGCCGTCGGAGGTGGCAAAGAACGCCAATCGTGAAGCGGCGCTCCGGGTGCTCAGGAGGCTGCGGGGAGGCGCTGGTGCTTCGCTGCCGCCAGGAGGGCCACAGGAGCTGCTGCATGACACCTCCGCAGGGCAGCCGCCGGCAGGTGCGGCCCCTGGGTTACAGCAGCAGCAGGACCAGGGACAACAAGGGGATCAGGGGCAGGCGGGGAATAAGCAGCCGCAGGTGCAGGCGCAGGGGCTCACACCCCAAGAGGCCGACGGAGTGGATCCAACACAGGCTGCCGATGGCACCGCCCATGACATTGCCGACGACCAGGCGTTGGAGCAGCTGCCTGCCGCCGCCGCGGCTGCTTTGAAGCGGTACCGGTCGGAGCTCTCCCAGCGGCCCGGGCGGCCTGCACAGCAGAATCTTCGTGCTACTGCTGCTTCTGTTGCTTCTGGTGGCGTTGCGACCGGCCCCGCGCGTACCGGCCCTCCAGGTGCCCGGGGCACACAGGACGGTCGGCCAAGGGGGTTGCTGGGCGGGGAGGATGGGGAGGAGCCGCCTCCCCCGGCCTGCCTGCTGTCCCCTGCTGCAGCAACCACCAGCGTCCTGTTTCTAGGCACGGGCTGTGCGGAGCCGTCCAAGTACAGGGGCGCCAGCGGGGTGCTGATCCGGGGGCTGGGGCCTCCAGCCGTGGGAGGCCCAGGGCAGCGGCAGGGCGGGGGGCCTGGGGGTGCGGCGGCGGCGGCGGCAGCGGTAGAGGGTGCAAGCGAGGGTCCTGGTTCCGGAGCCAGGCAGGGGCGGCCGTACAGCGTGCTGGTGGAGGGGGGGGGGGGGCCGTACGGCGCGCTGGTGCGGTGGTTTGGGCCCAAGGGAGCAGCGGCGCGGGTGGGAGGGTGGGATTCAACAATGGGAGGGGGCAAGTGGCACTGGGTGGGGCGCCAGGATGTGATGTGTACATGGCCATCACGGCTTTTGCCTTCTGCTGGATTTAGCAGCCATCGCATACGCTTGTGTGCAGCTGTGAAGCCGGCAGTCGTCCTTGCGTGCGTGCGTGTCCTGGCAGTCCGTGCTCCCCTGGAAAGCATGGGACCGTCGCTCCATTCCTGCCTCGTAAGCAGCGACATCCTCTCGCCCCACTGGCCCCTTGCCCTTTCCCTGGCGCTGCCCTCACCCCTAGGTGGCCTCCCTGGCCCTGGTGTGGCTCTCCCACAAGCACCCCGACCACGTGCTCGGCCTGGCCCGACTGCTGGAGGCGCGGGCGGAGCAGCAGCAGCAGCATCAGAGGCATGAGGGGCAGGCCGCGCCTCACAGGCCCCAGCCGCTGCTGGTCGTGGGACCGCAGGTGCGTCCAGGATACATACGGTAGCTACATGGCGCCATTTTGTTGCACCTAGCAGCTTACTTGATTCCATGCTGATCGCACAAATGTAATCGCATGCAGATGTCTTGCCGCACTTCATTGGTGTGGGGCACGGGAGGCTTGTCGAGCCGTCCCGGTACGCTGCGTGATGTTTGCATGCGGCGCGCAGCAAGCCTTGACGTCTCGAGCTGAACGCCCTCAAACCCCCGACCGTGTCCCTGCTCTGCAGGAGGTTGCCGCCTGGCTCCAGCGTGTGGCGCCCCACCACCCCACATGGAGCTACGTGTTCGTGCACTGCCGCCAGTTCAGGGGTAAGGGCGCCTGTGGCAGTATCTTACCACGGAAGCGCAGCCAACGCAGAAAATTGCTGGGACCATATTATAGCGTGCTCTTGGGACGGTGCAGTGCCAGAAGCCTGCCGGCTGGAGAGGGCAGGCCTGCACTGAGCGCGCCGCCCCCTTGGTGTTGGGCATGACGCTTGCCTTCCTGCATGCTGCTTGGGCATATCAAGCACCCTGGGCACACATGACATTGTCGTCCAGCCCTTCACTAACCGTAAAAAACTCATCACCCCGCTCGTCCACTTACCTGTTGCCATGCTCCCATATTCTAACGTGCAGGCCAAGCGGCGACGGGCGCCTGGCCCCAGCCTCCCGGCCCCCAGCACCCAGCTCCAGCACCGCAGCAGTGGGGGGCAGGCGCACACCCACCACCTGCGCAGCCCACACCGCCCCCGCATCCCCCTCCGCAGCCCATACCCCCTGCGTACGGACCGCCGCCAGGGCCCTGGTACGGCCCCGCGGGCGCCGCCCCCTCTCCTGGAGCCACGTGCCCATGCTGCCCGCCGTACGGCATGCCGTACGCCCCCAACGGCCCGCAACCGCCAGCGCAGCCGGGGCCATGGGGCGCTATGGCACCGCAGGATGACTTTGCGCCGCCGCTGCAGAATCAGACACCCTCGCAGCATGCGCAGCATCCACAGCCACAGCAGCCACAACAACAACAGCAGCCGAGGTCGGGTATGTCCCAGCCCAGCTCGGCCGCTCGGCTGCGGTGGCACCAGCAGCGCCGCCAGGCCTTCGCACCTCACCCTGCTGCCGCCACAGCTAACCCACACACAGCGCAGGCGGCATCAACCGCACCAGCACCAGCAGCACCCCCTCCCTCGTCCGCTGTGGGGCAGCACGGCTCGAACAGCGCAGCCAGCGGCGGCGGCTCCGACGCGTTGGCGTTCGCGTGGCACGTGTGTGTACGGCAGCTGGGGCTGGCGGGCTGGCAGAGCGTGGGCGTGCACCACTGCCGCGACGCGTGGGGGCTGGTGCTGGAGCACGCGGACGGGTGGAAGCTGGTGTACTCGGGTGGGTACACCACAAGGCATGCCAACGCTCCTATGCGCACAGCTTTTTCCTTATTGGATCCATGGCCGCCGCCTGCCATGTCCCGCAAATATCCCACCACACGCCGCCGCCATAACCCCGGCCCACATGCCGAAGTCTCAGACCTCGCCTGCATAGGCAGGTTCCGCACATTGGTATGAAAACTGTTTGCCAACTTGCCATCCGTGCAGCCTACGGACTGCGTAGGACTGCTAACGTGCTTGTCCCAATCGGGTCCCATCCGCCCGTTCCCCACCCCACCTCTCCCTGCCCACCCATTATCTTGATCCCATCCCCCGCAGGCGACACGCGGCCCAGCCCCGCGCTTGTGTCCGCGGGGCGCGGCGCCACGCTGCTGGTGCACGAGGCCACGTTCGAGCCCTGCCTGGAGCAGCAGGCGCGCGGCAAGCGGCACTGCACCTCGGCGGAGGCGGTGGAGGTGGCGGGACGCATGGGCGCGTACCGGTGGGTTAAGGGGAAGAGGGAGTGATAGGGTGCTGGCTTTTCGGCTACCGGTATGTGGGGCTAGGGGATGTACGCCACTCACAGCCTCAGCCGCATGGGGTGTACCGGTGGGTTGAGAGGGAGGTGGGAGGTGCACTTTGGGCAGTGCTGCAGTTTTAAGGTTTGAGAATCGTCGCGTCACTCACAGCTTCAGACGCATGGGGTTGTACAGGTACGGTAAGGTGGGTGCACGGTGCGGAGGGGCAAGTGCGAGGGCGTCGGATGTCCGCTGGTAAAGGCCCGAAGTCCTGCACAGTCCCCATCCACCCGGTCGCTGCCTTCCGGAAGCCCCTTTGGGCGCTGCGGCTCACATGGGCTTTGACCTAGCACCACCAACAAGTACGGTACGGCATCATACCATGTCGCTGCTGCTGCGCTGCCGACCCTCTTTCCTGACGCTTTCACCCGCGTCCCTCCCACCCTTTCAGCACCACTCTGCGATCCTGACGCTCATCCCTTTGCACGGCCTATCCCACGGCCCCCCTCCCAACCCCCGCAGCACCATCCTGACGCACTTCAGCCAGCGCTACCCCCGCGTGCCCACCGGCATAGACCCGTGGGCCATGCCGCTGGCGCGCCGCCCTGTTACCGCCTTTGACGGCATGGTCGTGCCGCTGGCGGCGCTGCCGGACCTGCCGTACATCATGCCGCCGCTGGCGGCGGCGCTGGGCGAGGCGGCGGCGGCGGCGGGGGATGGGGAGGCCGGGCAGCAGGGGCAGGAGCAGGGACACGGGCAGGGGACGCAGGGAGAGCATGCACCGCATGACGGGGAGTGGGAAGGAGAGCGTAGGAGTTAAGAGGTGTGAAGGCCACGGAGGTGTGAGGGCGGTGGCAGTGTAGCGTATGCAGTTGCGTGGACAAAATAGCAAAGTAGCAAGCAGGTTCTAGTAAAGGGC